>Ga0123337_10005320_pt1 | contig 12715 bp, 9 predicted proteins | sample frozenSSSSmetaG_FD_89792 | JGI IMG/M metagenome (GOLD analysis project Ga0123337, IMG submission 89792) | Glacier valley bacterial and archeal communities from Borup Fiord, Nunavut, Canada, to study Microbial Dark Matter (Phase II) -... | ecosystem: Environmental > Aquatic > Freshwater > Ice >...
CGTAGAGTAGGTCATGCGGATCTAAAGTGCTAGATTCAATCTAGAGAGAAAAGAAGGAAAAGAGGAAAGAGAGAGGAGAGGAAAGATCTATATATACAGTGTAGGGCTCTAAGCGCACAAGCGTGCAGCCAGCTAGCGAACAGTACACGTGAATACCACAACAACAAGAGCAACACCTAAGGTGAAGCCTTTGATATTCGTAACAGTTATAGAGCTTAGCTAACTAAGTATAGTCTTCTATAACTTACTTTTAAACTTTAAGGGTAGCTTTCTTCTACTATTTAGTCTAGTTCTTAATCTTTACAAGATCATTTAATTCCTAAATTTAAAGGGTAGGAGTAGTTTGTTTAAGTAGGGTTTCTCTTCTATTAGTCTACTCTTAAGCATCTTAGGTATTTACTAGGTTAGGCATAGTAAACCCCTAGAAGTCTCCTTCACCCTCTAGACTACCACTATAGGCAGTAGCTCTCTCTTAAGCATTATAAGCTATCTTTACTCTCTTATAGTTATTAGTTATATTGTTAATTCTTATTCGTATTCGTAGGTGTCGATTCCTTAACTTTAGGATCTAGACACGTATCTCTATAAGCCCTATAGTGCACTTTGCTAACTACTAGAGCCACCTCACTAGGCGTACTACTTACATAGTTGTTTTACCACTAGGTGCTTAAAAGTTGAGGGAGTGGTGTAAAAGGTCTAGATATAGTTAAATGGCATGTATAGGTGTTCTATTCTTCTTGTTCTATTCTTCTATTTTAAATTTAAATTCGTGTGTGTGTGTTCTAAGGCTTCTATGCCTTTAAGTCTTGTTCTTGTTCTTCATGTCTGTTCTGTTCTTAACCTTAATGTAGATCTAATTCGTATTCTAAGATCTATATATTAATCTATATTCTAATTTAGGTTTTTCTATTCTGTTCTATATTCGTGTTCTAAGATTAGTATCTTAATCTATTGTGTTCTAAATTTGTTAATCTATTCTGTTCGTTTAAGTTCAAGTTCTATATTACTAATGAAACTAATAAAAAGAGAAGGGAGATTAAATCTTATGTCATAGTTATATAGAGTAGGTTATATAGATCTAAAGTGCTAGATTTAATCTAAGGAGAAAAGAAGGAAAAGAGGAAAGAGAGAGGAAAGGAAAGATCTATATATACAATGTAGGGCCCTAAGTGCATAAGCGCGTAGCTAGCTAGCGAACAGTACACGTAAATACCCTAACAACAATAGCAACACCTAAGGTGAAGCTTATGATATTCGTGATAGAATTTAGTAACTAGGGTTATGCCTTAGGGTAGGAGTCTTCTACTACATTAGTGACGCCTCTAGCTGTTCACGTAAGGAAAGATATTCTTATAGTTACATAATTACTTTAGACAATTAGCATTTTTAATTTGCTAAGATGGGCTCTAAATGCTATCTATGCTCTATTCTATGCTAGGGACTACATCTCGCGTGGACGTGCACCTATTTAAGTGGATTAGGTTTAGAAGTCTAATGGACTATCTCATATCATCATGCTACGCTCCTTTTAGTTATAGATCATTCCATCTTCTTATAGCGTAAATTAAGTCTCGTTTAAGCTATGTTAGTTGTCTTCTACAATGTTATTTACTCCCTACATAAGAACGCATGAGGCAACTAAAATTTAAGCATTTAATAAGTTAACTTTTAGTTGAAAATGGATACTAGTATGACTCACGTGACTGCTATACTTTATAATGTCACGTTTTAGGAATGGGTGTTCGTGTTTTCATATGTCGTACACATAAGCACGTGATTAGTTAATCATGGACAGTCATGTTGCAGGTAGCATGTGTAGTGGGGAAATGTAGTGCCGGCCTCCGCTGTAAGACTAGCATTTGGCTTAAGCTAGAGCTAAGCTACGGTTTTAGCTAGGTCTTACGTATAATACGTAGGCCCTGTATATAGTTTTAGTTAGTTAATCGATTCTATTACTACGTTATAAGCTACGTATAGTGATAATCCGTGCCTCTATTCTGCCTACCATTAAGAACGATGTTGAGCAACTCCGAGCTCTAACGTGAGCATCCTGGCCTACAATCCCTCCGAGCTTATCTTTGTCACCATCGTTAATAAGTACCATACGCTTCTTGACTTTGCTTCTTCGCTGGACCCTCGTATCAAAGTATACTATACCGAGATTACAAACGAGAGGATCCAGCTTTGTGAAGCTAACCCTTCGAATCCATATCACCTAACCATTGATGCTCAGGTTCTTCTCAGGCGTTAGTGCGGGCGGCACTTGCTTTCACCATCATCAGCTAAAGATTAAATGGAATGATCTCTTGAGGGCATTGCATATAAGTACCTCGTGTGAAGGTCCCATGGTCAATAGAAATCGAGCCGCGTCCATTCATCAAGCATCACGCATCAGTCATCTTAAGGAACTCGGACTCTGACCCTGAATCATTTGGTTTCTTAATTCGATCCGTCCCCTCAGGACAATGAGTTGCCGACTACTCCCTACATCGGCAGCAGCTGGAGCACCTCGGCCAACTTCAGTCATCGTTCTTCTTGAGGACATGAAACCATGGATTACTGCGGTACTCGAGCGAATAAATGTCACTCAATCAACTCTCAAAAGTGTAGTTCATCAGTAACAGTACCTATCAAAAAAGTTAGCATCACCCAATGCCATATGGACACTTGCGTCAATCATGTTACCTAAGGTAACATGTTTAGATACTGTGATCGAAGTGGACAAGAACTAGATCATCCATATTGAGGCGTACATCGTGCATGTCGACTTAGTACATCGAAACGAGCTGTCGTTTAAGCTTACGACTGAGTCGATAGAATATCTAGTCCAGTACCACGAGAGGATCTTGAACACTAATGTTTAGACGGAGGAAAGGTCTTAAGTTAAGAAAATGCATGAGGAATTCATTCGAGCAATCAACGAGTTTGTATATTGGACACACGCCATAGCGCTGGAAGGGTTGGAAGAAGATGGTGCTAGAGAACTACTCTGTGAGAAGAGTGAGGAAGTCAAGCATCGGATCTTAAACTTATTCAGACCTGCTATGGATATGACACCATCATTTACGCTCATCCTCGGCTTCGTCACCACAACGCTCCGATTCTTGCCCGAAAGTCACGTCTCCTTCATTATACCATGCAATGAGCAATACTGCTACTAATGTGGCGAAGCACTGTTAGGTACTCAGCTGCCCTTTCAAGACTGAGAATCGTTAGAGTGCACTTACGCGTCTTTCAATTAGTAGAAAATCTATGGAGGTCCATATTGTATATTGCAAGCTTCTAGCTAGAGGATCGTAAAGCATTGAGCAAAAATCTACTCGGGCAAACTTCATCTCTGTTATTACTCTCCTTATCGTAGTGCGGATTAATGTAATAATCTTACTCACTTCATGGATGAGCTCTGTAGTGTTATGCCCCTTCAGTCGACAAATCAAAACGTTCGACTGAGGATTATCTCCTCGTGCGCCTATTCAACATGGACAGGCTTGGAAGCATGCTGTCTCATCATGTTACACTCTTGCTGACTTGCAATGGCTGCGTCTTCTTATGCTGTTAAGCCAAGTTTCGTTCATGCCATGTCAGTTGTCTTTTCCAAGCTACATAAGAACAGCTACAGGACGAGGCAGCCAAAATTCAAGAATTCGATAAGTTGACTTTTAGTTGAAAATGGATAATGGTATCTCTCACGTGACTACTATACTTCTTAATGCCACGTTTTGGGAATGGGCATTCTTCTTATTCTAGTAAGTCATCCTAGTATGCACGTGATCAATCACGGTCACGGGGCTTTTTTTTTTGCGGACTTCACTTTCTCACTTGTACATAGCGCCTATCGTTACCTTCGCCTCATAGGAAATGTCGTTGGCCACTGTCTCTACAGGTCCATTCCTAAGCCCGCAAATCCGAGTTATTGTAGCGGCGATGTTACAGTCATTGTGCTTGCCATTGAGAATGATGTTGAGCAACTTCGAGCTCTAACGTTGAGCATCTTAGCATGTAATCCTTTCGAGATCGAAAAGAAAGCGCGACAATTTGCCACCACACTTGGCGATGGGGAAGGCTTTCTAAAAAGCAGTTGGCTTAAGGAATTCAAACAGAGGAGAGGAGTCACAGGCGGCAAATTGCTGCAAAAGGCTTTGAAAAACAATGTTTCTAATGACTACGCTAGTGGCGCCGTTAGCTGCACGGCATGGTCTTGAACAGGGCTGATATTTATTGTGGTTGCATGATAAAGCTTGTATGATAATTTGATATACGTTCTAATCGCACTTAAGGAGAAGTATATAGGGAATTTTCATACACATCATGCCAGCCAACCCTCTAAGGCATAATCCCTCTTGATGTTCTCTTCGTCCTTCAATTCTTTAGGCTCCTTTACAATATTCCTCAGCATACGAAAGGTAATATCCTGGAATTCTAGAAGTATAGTTTCCAAGCTTAGCAACACAGTTGTAAAATCTTCGCCGATTCTCCTAAGGTTGCCTGTAGTCACCTCGGTGCATTGCGTTAGTTCTTGCCTATCAACCCGTTAGATATTCTAAAACTATGGGTGAGGTAACTTTACAGCATCCTAGATTCTGAATCCACAGTATATAATCCTTATTGCTTTCAATGCTCGGCAAAAGTCTTAGGTATCGATCGCGAATTCCAATATGCTTATGCATTCCTCGATACTAATATATTAGGTATATCGAAGTGTAACATTAATCAGAATTTGCACGTACTGTTGAGCGCCCTCACATATAAACCATTGCCGCAATAAAGGACGGCTGAAGTTAGGCTTTCTATCATTCATACACGCGTGACAGAAAGACGATGTTTAATTGGTGAGATAATCGATGCGCTCCACTTCGGTGTTTACTTAAATCCTAAGTTCAGTAAAAGCGCGGAAGACGTCAAATGTATATCCGGCAGTATTGGCTACACACTCAATTTGATTTTGAAGCACTTGCTTAAAAATAGTTAGTTATTATTAGCTCTGTTTAGGATCGATAGACTCACCACGAGAGTGTCTAAATTTAAGATATAGTCGCCTGTGTTTAAGGATTTTTGAGTAATTTCTCTATACCGATGCGCCATGGTATGTTCCTCTATGCCCTCACGGTTCTTATTGATGGCGAAGTTGTGCAATGCCCATTTCCGAAAATCAAAAGTCGAGGAATTGCTGAAAGCATGCCTCGCAGAAGAAAGTAAATTGCAATCATGATCCGATAGGTTAGCGGCCACCTCCTAGAATATACTTCGAAGGCTAGGTTCAATATTCACTAGCGGATCTAGAAGGGCATTAGGTTGGATAAGTGGAAAGAATATCTCACACATCGCTAGAACTGGAGCTGGAATCTCTCCCTACGAGATCACTGATTAGAACCTAGAGCTTTCGCGAGAATGGTTTCTGTTGACTTACCTAGGAATGAGTACGTTGGATAGACATTGTCTAATAGTGCATGATACTTGTGAGTGAGTCAAGTTGTCCGGTTCGTATGTATTCTCGGCGATTGTTTGACTTAGGGACCTATCCTGTGCCTACTTATATACTGGCTAGATACCTTTAGCCTCCTAAATAGTTGACACCCATGAATGACTTAAGATGCAAGGGGCCTAGAATAGCCATGGAATTTTTTATATAGAAAATTAGGATATTAATTGGGTTAGGACTAATGCAGATCGGTGATAGTAACATGTGGAAAATCAGCTATTTTGGAACGCCACAGTGAACAATAACAGCGTCATAGGTACGCCATAGGATGAGATTGGTCGAGGTAGATGCCTTCATTCTGCCAGTCGTAAACTGCGTTTGACGCGAGACGGCAATGCAGTTGTCTTCTCGACGAGCATTGAGCATTTGATTCGTAACAGGCGGCATGGTGTTTTGTAGCGAAAATAAGATATATCTTAAGATGTTTTCGCCAAGCTAAGATGCGTCGAAAACATTCATGAGGCCCCTAAGCTGCGTCGAGGTTGGGCACATTTAGTACTGTGGCGGGCTATCACGTGTGATCTAATAGTTCCTGCTAAACAAGAACTGGACAAGGTTGATCTATCTTATTAACAATGCTTTTAAACATGTCAGATATCATTTCGTAGTTCCTAAACTCGGATAGCAATACAAATGTGTATAACTTGGGGCCGAAGCTGTCCGATGTATTGAGAGATGTCGGCCTAAGAAGTGATCCTTCGTGCCGACGTCATGGAAGTGTTCACCCTTGGCGCCTCGTCGAACTAAAAACGCGGCGAATCTACAAACCCCTGTTGAGGACAGCGCCTTCTTAAACTAAAAACACGGCGAATCTGCAAACCCCTATACGGGACAGGGCCTTCTTAAACGATGAGGCGCTTTGTCACTGCGAGAGCAACCTAGGCAAATATTTTGTGGCTAGCTCTTACATATCTGATTGTTCAGCTCTATGTATGAGCATTGCTCTTTGTCATGCATGTATAAACGTCTTCTTTCTGCAAAGGAGGAGTGGTGGCCCCGTTTTGCTGAGGTATTGTATTCTTCCCCTCTTTCACTGTTACGGCACACCCCTGGAAGTCACGAGATATGTGGTATCACGTGATGGATAGCTGGGATAGTTGGACTATCTAACTCACCGGCAACAACTACACAGGAGTTAAACCAGACGACATCACGCCCGATATACACATTATCAAGACCAATTGATGGGCGAGGAGGAAGGGAGCACAGGGCGGCGCTCCGGCCGGGTACGGGTTCAGACCATTAAGGCAGCGGAAGCAAGCAAAAAACGGCCGAGTATTGGGTATAGGAAACAACACCCTTACGATATCGTGGAGGCAGCCCCAAGGGGATCGCGGGTAGGACAGGGGTGAGCTGGAGAACAAGGCAAGAGCAGCAGCAAGGCAGGCCACTAGAACAAGGAGAACGCCCCACCTAGCGAAATCGACCATGCTAAACAACATAAAAACAACAGGGAGCACAACAGGATTACTAGTAGGAGTCGGTCGTTACTCGAGAGCAATCGACAAGGCACTACTAGGGAAGCATACATGTGAGTTTTATAACAGTCTTAAGTGAAATCATGATGCTGGTGGAGGCTGTCGAAATTGTCAATTCCTATGGTTCAAGAGTAAAAGAGTAAACATACATACTCAATCAAGGTTCGCCTAAGATGTTTGAGGAACGGTAAGAAATGAGGATATGCCTTCGGCTTCCTCTCTTAGGCACTTCGAAAGTCAGTAATGGACTTGTGATGCTTTTCGTGGAGGCTATTTAGACATTTAATTTAAGAGTTTAAGTGAAATTTGATCTTCTCAATGGAAGAGAATTTGCCTGAGCACCACTGACAGGTCCAAAAAAGTCCCATTGTACTTGGAAATAAACTAATGAGGGAGCTGATGGACATTTTATAGTGATACTTAAGTGATACTTATACCAGTCTGCAGAACATAGGTGCTAGATATGTCTCATGCTGGCTGGTCACTTTTCGCTTTTCCGGTCATTTCCGTGCTTTGCGTGGAGATGAACGTAACTGGGGAAGTTATTATAAATTAACCTTTGTGTCTCGTCGTTGTTGGTATGATGTTGGTGGGTCCTGGTTCCAGCCGTGCTCTGTTATAAAAGCAAACCTTCTACCCTAACTTCTCTTCATCCTCGCACTTTTCTTCCTCCGGCTTTTCTCTATCTATTTCCCTAGACTAAGCAACATACATAGGGCTGTATCTTAGCTTTTGACTCTAATATACCGCAATCGCAGCACCCTTTTAAACATCGAAAACGGACTTAACCATTCTACTGAATTATTTTGTTTTTAGTCGTACGTCTACGGTAAGTATCCTGCACTTTGGGTTGACACGATACTAATTCCTAAGATAGCCATGAACGATGCTCGTTAGGTACGAAAACGACGACCTACGGACACGAAAATGGAGGAGGAGTTAAATAGGCAGAAGCATTTCAAACCGAAGGAAGCTGACAGCCTCGAGCATATCAATCCGACGACAATGAGAGAACAAGCAGATGAGCTGGAGGATATCAATCCGATGGTGGGAGAACAAGCAAACGAGCCGAAATATATCAATTGGACAATCGAGGCTGATGAAAGGGACAATGAAAGGGACGACGAGGTTGAGATGGTGGATCTAATAGCTAAGCTTAAACTTGAAAGGGAGCAAACGGAGGAGAAGGAAAAGAAAGAGGGACGACGGGTTTAGAAAGAAATCAAGGTAGTCGAATGCTGTATATCGTGTGGGAAACGAATAGAAAAGGAGGGCAGATGCGACGAGTGCGCAAGGTGTACATCGCGTGGGCATCAACGAACATCTCGAGAAGGCAAATGTAAAGTGTGTGCAAAGGAACGATGTAGAAAGTGGCTTGATGAACTTCCATCATAAAAGTATAAATCTCCTGACCGGAATTGCTTTCTTATACTAACCTCCACAGATGCCTCTCGAGACCTCAAGCAAGCACTCGTTAGCAAACTCAAACAATATTTGTTAATATACAGTTCGAGAATGGTGCGAGGAATATTAGAGAATGCGTAAGAGTGTTTCCATTGCATGTTGTTCTCACCCTCGACTCATTTGGGCATAAGCGATCACTTGTGAAAGGCTAGGTTGCTAGGTACTGCATGCCTCTATCTATGAAACTAGACTTGATGTCTACGTTGATGAGTGGCGTCATCAGCTGTATATCACAACTCAAATAGGAATGTGGTTGCATGAGACATCTTGTATAAAGTGAGATTCCCTTAGAAGTTGAGTCTAAACCTAAATCCCGTGACTCTTCCTTCAATTTGTGTATCATACCCTAGTTCTTCTGTATTTTGTAATTGTGCTTTTCCTCACAACACCTATATCTTTCCCCTTAGTGCTCACAAATGCAAGTACGGACTATGGGTATAGTACAGGTATAATACATACAAACATAAATACCACTTTCTTAAACTCTCTCCAACCTTTATGTACATGAATAAGGCGGCGCGTTATCGTCTGCAGGGACGGGACAGTAGTTGATGACTGATTTGATATCTGCAATAATCGCCTCTATGAACGGAAATTCAGGAAGATCATTCATCTTAGCAAGCTAGTATTCTACGAACTGTTAGCGTGTGATGACTGACAAGCAAATGAAGAGCTGCCGTTCTCCTTTCTAGGGCCGTAGAGGTCTCGATGGATTCTGTTAAGCAATTTGCGGAAGTACAGTTGTGCCGAGTAGCACTTCATCGACTTCTTAGTCATTTCCTAGTTCTCAACAGCTAGTTAGAGATTTGGCCATGGCATGACTGACTCTAGCGACAGGATGGTCGACTGAGGAACGTCGAGCTCAGCAACAATATCACTAGGAAGTTAATGAAGATCTAGAAACATTAGAAAGTGCCTCCTTACCTTTCTAACTGCAGGCATGTCTAATATGCGAAGAGATTCTAGTTATCATTAGGGCCCCATAACACAGCTTCACGCTTTCCAAGGTCGCTCATATCTTCTTGCATCTTCTTGTAATGTGCGAGTTGCCTAATCTAAGTTAGTCACTAGGTGTTATGCTTCCATAGGGGACACTCACGGCTGTAAGAGGATTGTTAATGCGTAGCTAGCCTCCTTAATGAATGCATGGCTTTGTAAGACGCGCCTAAGCTGGCCATGATATAGACCTGCTAGGAGGCACGCGTAGACAAACGGGAGGCTATTCCCACCGAGATGATTGCTAAGGATGTCGGTCGCAAGTGCAAAGTATGCTAGTCCTGGTATGACGTCTAGATTTCGTGTGTATGGCGGATACTTTGCAGATGCGGAACCGTCCATCGAGCTCCGCTAGGCAAAACGTTGGTTGGTCAGTGTAGACGGCAAACTTAGAGAGATTCCGGGAACTGGTAACTGCGAGGAACAGGGCCGCAATGGATAAAGAGGATATGAAGGGCTGTTCCGCGCGTCATTGTCAGGCACAAAGTCTGGTATCTTGTCTTTGTGCTCACACATCTTGCCAAGCGCCAGCGTTAATAATACAATCGCCGTATTAATCGATCGCTGCGGTTTACCCGGCTTAAGATGCTCTGCAAAAGGATGTTCCGATTCTGCCACGGTTGGTGACCTTTTCCGTTTGTTGCCTTCGGTACCTGCAAATCTATCAGATACTTGCTAGTGCTGACCTTTGTCTGTCTCTTAGATCTGCTGTAAGAAGCTTGCAATCATCGCATCAAGACGCTTCTGTGTAATGATAGGATGCATGACGTTTAAATGTGTCATATAGCTCGATGATAGGCGTCGTATGGCGGCTTCGCCTAGTTCTGGCAGGCCTGTGGCGTCGACGTAGGCATTAGAGATGGGGCTTGCTTCACCCACTAGGCCCTAGGAAATATCTGATGCTGGTGAATATCCAACTCCTTCGCCACGTCCATACAAGCGGAGAACCCCACGCTGGTGCTCTCGTCGGAGGGGATCGATCCCTCCAATCCCGTTCTCCCTCATCCCTAATCCTACCAAATCTGCGACGGCAGGCCACAGTAGGATTTTAGCCACTCCAGTCGTATGCCTAACTGGTATTGCTGGCTCGCCGACCAGTGGTGCGTTAGAACCTGCATCCATATCACTCTTGTTGGACTCCTCTAGTTCGACTTCTAGGTTGATCCGCAGATCGATATCCCTTTGCCGTGGAGGGAAGACTCTGGTACTCTGTGCTGGCGTATGACGCCTGGGGTCTCGGCGCTTCTCAGGATCCTCTTTTAGCATGATCGCCTTCTTATCGACTTCGTCGAATATTTTAGTCAAACCTAGGACTGTCTTTGATAACGACCTCTCGAGTCTGCAGACTCTATTATCTACTATCTCGACTGTTCGATTCACCGTCTCTATCGATTTCGCTATATTAGTGAGAAGAATCACTATTTCGGAAAGTTCCCTAAGAGTCAAAGTTAGTCATGATCCACCTAGTATGGTTAGCCCATTTACGGTTTCGGGGCGGCGGGAAGACGATAGCTGCAGTGTATCCCTTTCTCTACACAGCTTAGACAAGGCTTGTTATAGTGCATTTTGCTTTCGTAATACGACAAGCTTCGCAAGCCTGCAGACAATGAAAAAAATGCATTAGTTACGCCCGAAGCTAGCTATGGTGTTGCGACTTACTTAAGACGTCCGATGTGATATCTTCCTCCGTGAAAAGGTTCGAGTACTTTCGTTATAGATATGTTCTTGCGGATAATAGATCTGAATTGGGGGCCTGAGAGGTGATTGTCGCGGGATATAATCAATCGTAGGCGGTTGCTGTTGCGGCGGCGGCACGGCCGCCACGGCCGCCAGCGGCATCCCATAGGCATGATCATAGGTCATCGGCATGGGGGGACGCGGGTTGTCTAGCGATGAGATGCGTAGTGAAAAACGGCCTCACGTCCGCCGCACTTAGGCATGCAACAGCACAATACTAAAGGAGTTGTAATTAAGAAAGTGAGCAGAGGTCAAGAGGAGCAGTGAGTATATTTGAACACAAAACATGAGGAGCACATAAGTTCGTACCATGCAGCTTCTTCATATATTAACAGGGTCGTCTTTCCTGAAAAAAATTGAGGAGGGGAAGAAGGAAGGACGAAGACGCCGAGGGATTAAGACAACAGTAAACGCCCCCAACGTGAAATGAATCTCTAAAGTGACCAGCTCGGGTCCCTGTTAGGTCAATTATCAAATTGCAATGACAAGATTCTAGCGCCATCAGGTTACTGAACTTGAAATAACAACGATCAATCATCTGTGTTATGCGGTTTCTCACATTCTCCTCGAGCATGGGGATCTAGTTCTAGGGTAAGAAGAAGCTGCAGGACGAGAAAACCAGTGTGTGCCAACTCATTCCTCACTGCTACTACACTGTGGTTTTTCATGAAGTTGCTCCATTTGCACCTCTGGACAGTAATTAAAGAATATCTCAATCCACATACCTTTTCTTCCCAACTTGAAATTGACCTTGTGGATCCATGAGAGCCTTTCTTAATGTCCGGCGGAACGAGATTATGCTTCCATCCAACTTCCCATTATTCATCCCATTAAATTTTCCATCAGTGGTCCCATCAATCTTTCCACTGTTCTTCTAATCGCGTTATGCATGTTACACGGACAGCACACAGTACGTACCTGTAGTGGCTTTTTAGCTTCCGCTAGCGTCGGCGAACGGTAACCCATACCCCATCCTTAAGAAATCGATATCACAGGGAACCCTTAATGAAAAGGCGCCTCATTGAACTAAAAACGCGGTGAGTCTGCAAACCCCTGTAGGGGACAGCGCCTTCTTAAACTAAAAACACGGCGAATCTGCAAACCCCTGTACGGGACAGGGCCTTCTTAAACGATGAGGCGCTTTGTCACTATGAGAGCAACCTAGGCAAATATTTTGTGGCTAGCTCTTACATATCTAATTTGTTCAGTTCTATGTATGAGCATTGCTCTTTGTCATTCATCGCTTCATGCAGCCCGCCCCCCCCCCTAGTGCAAGAGACCCCATGCGAATTTGTACGACCTTGTTTTAGTGACTTTGGGCGGTGGAATGGATTATGGTGGACCCCTGTCAATAAGCCATGTTCACGTCGTCGTCCCCGTTGTTAGCTCGCATCAAAAGTATCTCTCATTCTTGTGGGAGAGCTCTAGAATATCTGATATTGTTGAATAGGTGATCACGAGCGGAAGAGTCAGAGTGAGAATGTGATAATAGCATGTAGAATAGAATCTAGTCTAGCTATGGAAATATATCTACTTATATATGCCTCTAGCCTCAATAGGC
>Ga0123337_10005322_pt1 | contig 12715 bp, 12 predicted proteins | sample frozenSSSSmetaG_FD_89792 | JGI IMG/M metagenome (GOLD analysis project Ga0123337, IMG submission 89792) | Glacier valley bacterial and archeal communities from Borup Fiord, Nunavut, Canada, to study Microbial Dark Matter (Phase II) -... | ecosystem: Environmental > Aquatic > Freshwater > Ice >...
AACAGCTAGACCGGGAACCAACAATGACAGAATTAGCCAATGCTGTTGAAAAAACCGAAACACAAGTCCGAGCAGCACTACACCTTGGTCAAAAAGCTAAACAAAAAATGGTGACAGCTAACTTGCGACTCGTAGTATCTGTTGCCAAGAAATACCAAAACCGGAATTTGGAATTTTTAGATTTGATTCAGGAAGGAGCAATCGGTTTACAAAGGGGTATAGAAAAGTTTGATCCCAACCGGGGCTATAAGCTATCGACTTACGCTTATTGGTGGATTCGTCAAGAGATCACACGCGCCATAGCAGAACAATCCCGCACGATTCGATTACCTATTCATCTCACTGAAATACTTAATAAAATTAAGAAACTACAGCGAGAAAGCTTTCAAAAACTCGGTCGTCATGCCACTGCTGAAGAAATAGCAAAATCATTAAACCTCAGCACAGATAAGCTTCGAGAATATCTTACCGCTTCTCGCACAGCCATCTCTTTAAATAAACAAGTCGGAGATGAGAAAGAGACAGAATTGGGCGAAATTTTAGCAGACGTTGGCGTTTCACCAGAAAAACTCCTTACCCAAGAACTTTTATCGCAAGATATCGCTAAATTCTTAGAACCATTGACACCTATACAGCGTCAAGTGTTGACTTTAAGCTTTGGGCTAGAGAATGATCAGCATTTCAATCTAGCTCAGATTGGCCAACAGCTAAACCTCAGTCGAGAGCGGATTCGTCAAATTCAGGTCAAAGCTATAAGTATTCTCCGCCATCATCAAAATGATATCCAAGAGTATTTATTTTATTAAGTAGAATTACTTTAGTTAGATGACGCACGGATCTTGCAGAACTAATATGAAAAACTATATTTTAGAAGTAAGACCACAATAAGTAATCAATGCCCAGTAAAACAATCGATGTCCCTTCGTACACCGTCAGAGCGCACAAGCGGGAAATTCACACTCGCGTTTTCAACTTCGTATGTAAGCAGTGTGAACAACCCACACAACGAGAAACCTTTGGAGTTCGACCTCTATATTGCGAGAAATGCCGCCCTCCCCAACCACCCAAAAAATCAGTAGTTCCTCTCAAGAAGAGAAAACCCAGAGCTATGACTTACAAGAGTGGTAAAGACATAGCCGGATGATTTGTTGTCTCATGGTTTTGAGTGAGCGCACGAAAGTGAGTGAAGTAGTGCGCTCATTGCCCTAACCAAACTCAAACTGGTAAAAAGTAACTCTAATGTTTAGGGTCATTCAGGAGGTGCAAACTGTGCAAATACCTCGGCCCCTGTCAGGTTTTTAGTTTGATTGGCAAAACAGTAATATTTGGGCTTTTCATCAATGAATACCTGATGATCGAAAACAAGACCTTCACAGTTCTCGAATAGTCCAACAGGCATGAAATACTGGTTATTTTGTTTTAGTTTATAAAATAGATGGCTACCACACTGCTTACAGAATCGACGTTCTGCCCACTGTGACGATTGATAAAGCCCAATATTTTCTTCATCAGAGAAGCTAACATCACTTTCACACTCAACTACTAACAAAGGGCCTCCGCCCCAATTGCGGCACATACTACAATGACATGCTGTCACATTTTGACTCATACTAGTTGTGGAAATGCTTACGGTTCCACACAGGCAGCTACAGGAGCAATGCTTACGTTAGACATATTATTTTCTCCGATTCCACGCAGACGCTCCAATTGCTCACATTTTCCCCTATTTCATACTGGAAATGCCAAGAATATCAAGTAGTTCGCTTTCGTGACTTGGCTCTTTTTGCTCAACCAGTTCAGGGGTAACGCTCATCCCGTAAGTGTCCTGTATGCGGAACTTCTCACACTCCAAAACTTCCTCCGGCTTGAGATAATTTCATTCATGGATATTGGATTTAAGTGGGATACAGTCCCAAGAGGAAATAAAGGCAGTTTAAGCGTAAGCTAAAAATAAAAGACTTGGGTGCTATGTCGATTCCAGGAATTTCTGAAGCAATAATACGTCATAACTCCAACGCTTCATCCTACAGTCGTGGTGAAGAATATTACCGTAGGGGTGCGATCGCCGATCTCAAAAAACGAGGTAATCTGATTCAAGCAGAGGTAGAAGGTGGCGAAATTACACCATATCAAGTCAGTATTCGTTTTGATGCAGGTGGAATTACCTCAGCAAGTTGTACTTGCCCTTATGATTATGATGGTTGGTGCAAACATATTGTTGCTACCTTATTAAGCTGTTCGCGTCAATCAGATAGGATTGAAGAACGTTCAACACTAGAACAATTATTAAATCGCCTTGATATTCTTCAAACTCAGCGATTACTGCAAGAACTGGTGGAAAATAGACCAGAATTAATTGATGATATTGATGAGTTTGTCAGTTTGATAGAATTGCCAAAACCGCAAACAAAACAGCCTTCTACCCGCCAAAGCAAAATTGACACATCACCTTTTCGCTCTCATGTCAAGCGGATTTTGCGGGATGAATTGAAAGAATTAGAGTATGGTTCAGAAGATGACCCATTTACAGATGATTTGCTGGCTGTAATTGAGAAAGCGCGGGAGTTAGCAGAAAATGGAGATGGCAATAATGCGATCGCAATTCTCGAAACTATTACCGAAACTTATGCCCAAGAATGGAACGAGTTGCTAGATTACGGTGGAGACAGTTATTCCATCGCAGAACCTCTTGATAGCGCCTGGACAGAAGCAATTTTGTGTGCAGAAATGTCTACAGGAGAAATAGTAGATTTGCAGTTGATGTTGGAATCATGGCAAGACGAAATCAGTGCAGACTTTAGTATGAGTTTAGAAGCATTGCGTCAAGGTTGGGATTACGAACCACTGCAACAGATTATGCAAGGAGATGATACCGCAGAACTTTGGGAAAATGAACGACCAAGCTATGCTGATGATTTAGCATTGATTCGCTTGCAAATTCTTGAACGTCAAAATCGTTACACAGAGTATTTAAATCTAGCTTTAGCAGAAGAAATGACTCTGCAATACCTAACGCAATTAGCAGCTTTGGGAAGAGTAGAAGAAGCCATGTCTGCGGCTAAAATCCTGATGGAAAGAGCAGAAGAGGGTTTTGCCCTAGCAAAAATATTGCGGGAAGATGGGTATTTAGTTGAAGCGTTAGAAATATGTATTGCAGGTATAAATTTAACAGGTAACTGTTTACATGAATTTGCTACTTGGACAAGTGATTTAGCCCAAGGATTAGAAGATAATGCCACTGCCTTAACTGCCAGCATCATTGCTTTTAAAATCAGACCATCGTTTCGAGACTATGGTAAAATTCAAGACTATGCAGGAGAAAATTGGTTGACGCTCAAACAAGATTTACTGCAAACACTGCGAGTTCAGCCAGATTTGGGAATAAAAGAAGCTCAAGTTGATATTTTCCTCCATGAAGGATTAATTGATGATGCAATTAAAACAGTAGAAAGAGATACTTACTATGCTTCAGAATTGGTTCATCGAGTCATGGATGCAGCAGTTTCCCATCGTCCAGATTGGGTAATTGATAACGCTCGCAGACGATCAGAACCAATAATGGAACAAGGAAAAGCTGACCGTTATGACGCTGCGGTTAATTGGCTTAAAAAAGTAAAAGCTGCGTATCTTCAACTAGGACAAAAAGCTGAATGGTCTGCTTATCGCTCACAACTAGAAGCGGCTCATGGACGGAAACGTAAATTAATGGAATTATTTAAAGAACTGAATAAATAATATGACTACTTTTGAGCCTAATTCCACAATACAACAAGCACTACTCGCGAAGAAATATTTCGAGTTACACCCTTCCATACAAAAAATTATTCAGTTATTTTCGGTAATTTATGCACCGATAGACAAAAATTCATTCGTAAGTTGTCTTAGTAAAATTGACGCTTTAGATGAAAACAATAAACCTTGGGTTACTAAAACTCTCAGTCCCAAAATTGATAAATTGTTAAAAGTAGGCTTGTTAATACAGGAAAATAGGCAAGGTGCTGAATGTCATCCGTTACTCACAGAAATTGCTACTCGCCATGCTGTACAAACCGGACAGTTTGAAATCCTCGTTACAGCAGTAGAGGAGAAGCTACCAATACGTACTCACTGGAACAGAGATTCTCGGATATTCTACAGCTTACGCCAGTGTATCAGAGAAATCCGCATTGGTATTTATCGTCAAGACCTTAGTTTTATTAATCAGCAAATTGAAGATTACCAGAAGTACGCTGATAGCGAAGAAAAAATAGTAATAGAAAATATCTTTGAGCAGATATACAATAATCTATTTGATGCAGATTGGTTTAACACCCTTCCACAAGGATTATATGAAAGTGGTATATCCAGTATCCTCTTCAATTCAGCCTTAAAATTATCCGCTTCTGAAGATGTGTTGACGCTGTTAGAAGAAGAATGCGCTACACCTGGAAAACATTGCTCAGATTATCTACATCTGATTTTGACAGAACAACTGCTGTTACAGGGTTGTACCCAAGAAGCACAAGAAAGTTTGGAACGTATATCAAATGAATATCAAAATAACGGAGCTATCTTTTGGGGTTGGTTAAGTTTTCTGCGGGGTGATAATGAACAAGCCATTAAATATTATACAGATGCCTTGAAAGCCATCAAAAAGGCTACAGGCAAACGCCAAATATATTTCAATACAATTGGGGGCTTATTTTTTATCCTCGCACTTTTAAAAGATGGTTCAGCACAACGCCTCCGAGAAGCAGAAGAGTACACCAGTTTGATGTCCCGTCAATCAGATCATTGGCTCAGGTTCATTTATGGCAGACTGAACATGGTACTGCAAGTTCACCTTGGTGATATTACCCAAAAACAATTTGTAGTCAGCGGTCATATTTCTTCCGTGGAAGAAGAAAATAGCTTACAAACATTGTTTTGTTCGCTATGCCTTTACTGGATGGATGCAGAAAGTGCTAAAAAACGCTTACCTGATTTATTAGAACCATTGTATCGGCGATCGCTTGCCTCCGGTTATCACTGGTTGGCAATGGAAACCGCAGAACTCCTATCCAGGCTCAAACCAAGTAGCAACTATAATAAACTTGCAGAGGCACTGCGAGAAGATAGCGAGATCCAAACCATCGTAGACTTAATTCGACCCCAAGAAGCTTGGGAAATGTGCCTCAATGCCCTGGCAAATCTCCAAAAAGAACCACAAACACCAGGAAAACCAGAATCGGAACTGCGTTTAGCATGGTTCATTACCTTCTATCCCAGCAGATGTGTCTTACAACCACGAGAACAAAAAGTTAATGCTAAAGGAGAGTGGAGTAAAGGTCGCCCCATAGCCCTCAAGCGTCTAAGCAGTGCATTATCTGAGTTTGATTACATCACACCCCAAGATATGCGGGTATGTAGTTGTATTGAAACATATAACGATGGCTCTTATTACGGCAAAGTTGATTATACCTTCGGTGAAAAAGCCATCTCTGCTTTAATTGGACACCCGTTGGTTTTTTGGGAAGATACACCCACTATCCGTGTAGAAATTGTCAAGGGAGAACCAGAACTACTGGTTAAAAAAGAAAAACTTGGCCGTCTCACCTTGGAATTTTCTCCCAAGTTACCAGAATCACAGAATATTCTGCATATTAAAGAAACTCCAACCCGCATCAAAGTCATTGAAATTACTGCCGAACACAGACGCATTGCGGAGATTATTGGTAAAGATAATAAATTAAATGTACCTGCGATCGCCGAGAAGCAAGTTTTGGCAGCCATAAATGCCGTTTCTGGCATCGTCACCGTACATTCTGACATTGGTGGCGGTTCAGAAGGTGCAGAAGAAGTACCCGCCCAGACCCTACCCCATATTCACCTTTTACCTGCCAATGCCGGCTTGAAAATCAGCCTTCTGTCGCGCCCCTTTGCCCAAGGTGGCCCCTACTACCGTCCTGGTACAGGTGGTGAAACTGTAATTGCCGAGATTGACGGTAAACGTCTCCAAACCAGACGAAATCTGTCCCAAGAGAAGCAACTTGCCGCCTATGCTGTAGCCGCCTGCGCCATCTTGACTCAAACTGAAGAACAAGATGGTGAATGGATTATAGACGATCCAGAAGCCTGTTTAGAACTGCTGCTAGAACTGCAAACGCTGGGAAATAACGTAGTCATAGAATGGCCACAAGGAGAAAAACTGCGTGTTAGCCACAATGCCGACTTGAAAGACTTTAATTTATCAATTCAACGTCAGCAAGATTGGTTTGCAGCCACAGGGGAGTTGAAATTGAATAACGACCTAGTGCTGGATATGCAGCAACTACTAGAACTATTGGAGAAAACCCCCAGCCGTTTTATCCCCCTTGGTGATGGTCAATTTTTGGCTTTAACTCAAGCTTTTCGGAAACGCCTCGACGAATTGCGGATGTTTTCGGAAAAACATAGTAAAGGTATTCGTTTTCATCCCTTGGCGACCTTAGGGTTAGAGGATTTTGTTGATGAGGTAGGTAAGGTAAAAGCAGATAAACACTGGAAAACACATAGAGAGCGTCTGCATGAGGTGAAAAACCTCCAGCCGGAACTACCATCTACGCTTCAAGCAGAACTACGTGACTACCAGATGGAGGGTTTTTGTTGGCTAGCGCGTCTGGCACATTGGGGTGTGGGTGCTTGTTTAGCAGACCAAATGGGACTCGGTAAGACCGTGCAAGCATTGGCGGTTATTCTCAGAAATGCTCATGAAGGGCCAACCCTAATTATTGCCCCCACTTCTGTGTGTATGAATTGGGTGAGTGAAGCGCAGAAGTTTGCCCCTACTCTCAATATTATTCAATTTTCTGGTGCTAACCGCCAAAAATTATTGGATGGGTTACAACCTTTAGATATGTTGGTATGCAGTTATGGTTTATTACAGCAGGAAGAAGTAGCGCAAATGCTTTCTCTTGTACAGTGGCAAACTATTGTGCTAGATGAAGCCCAGGCGATTAAAAATATGACTACTAAACGTTCTCAAGCAGCCATGAACCTAAAATCTAATTTTAAGTTGCTAACTACTGGGACTCCGATTGAGAATCACCTGGGTGAGTTGTGGAATTTGTTCCGCTTTATTAATCCTGGGTTATTGGGTTCTTTTGAAAGCTTCAATCAACGCTTTGCTACCCCCATTGAAAAATATCAGGATAAACTTGCACGTAATAAACTCAAAAAACTTATTCAACCATTTCTGTTGCGGCGGACAAAAAATCAGGTATTAGAAGAGTTGCCATCTCGTACCGAAATTCTGTTGCATGTAGAGTTAAGTCGAGAGGAAAAGGCATTCTATGAAGCCTTGCGCCGTCAGGCCATATCTAAACTTACCGAAAGTGATGCAGATGCTGGAAAGAAACATTTGCAGGTTTTGGCTGAGATTATGAAACTGCGTCGCGCTTGCTGTAATCCTAGTTTGGTTATGCCTGATACTGAATTACCCAGTTCCAAGTTGCAACTTTTTGGTGAGGTGCTGAGTGAACTTCTGGAAAATCGTCATAAAGCGTTAGTGTTTAGTCAGTTTGTTGACCATTTGCACATCATCCGCGATTACCTCGAACAGCAAGGTATTAATTATCAATATTTAGATGGCAGTACTTCAGTGGCAGAGCGGAAAAAACGGGTGGATGCATTTCAAGCTGGTTCAGGAGATGTATTTCTGATTAGTCTCAAGGCGGGGGGTACAGGACTTAATCTGACTGCGGCTGATTATGTGATTCATACAGATCCTTGGTGGAATCCCGCAGTGGAAGACCAAGCCTCAGACCGCGCCCATCGCATTGGGCAACAACGCCCTGTTACTATTTATCGTCTAGTAGCAAAGGATACTATAGAAGAAAAGATTGTGCAATTGCATCACCACAAGCGAGATTTGGCAGACAGCCTATTGGAAGGTGCTGATATCAGTGGCAAGATTTCGACGGAAGTCTTGTTACAGTTGATTAGCGAAGGTTAAGCTCTAGTAGTCTGTCAAGAACTAATTGACGAATAAATTTTCTGTAGAGACGGCGATAAATCGCGTCTCTCTAACCGTCAAAATGAATTTGACAGACCACTAGTGACTCTTGTTCAAAAATCAACGGGTAGCGGTACTACATCTTATGGTGGTGTGGAATGGATGCGTGCTGGTGGTGATGTCTGGCACGGGAAAGAAACGTTGGTGTGCGACTAGAATTTTGGTGAGGCTCAAAGACAACCCCCATAGTTAATAATCCCTGGTCCGCATTTCTCACAAGCTTGAGGGAAGGGGCAGAGGGGCAGAGGGGCAGAGGGGAAAGAACTGGTACAAGAAGTGCTACGCGGTAGTAATTATTCACTTGAGATTAATTTTCTTGAGACATCTGTGCCTGTAACTGCTGCACTTGTTCTACCGTTAACCCTGTTACCCGCGTAATTGCTTCAACAGCCATACCCTCGCGCAGTAAATTCACCGCTACTTTTTCCAAAGCAAATTGTTCCCAGCTAGTAACAATTTCCATGATTTCCTCCCGCTCAGTTAACCCCATTGTATCGATAGCCGCTTGAAAAACTTGCTCTTCAGTTGTATCTAGCCTCAAATACGTATCAACAAACCCTGAAATCAATGAAAATTTATTAACTTTAGTAAAAACTATGAAACTTTCCCAAATCTCGACAGAAACTCTGGAAAAAATCAAGTCAGTTAGGTGGGATAGAATTATTGAGAAACATGAAGGTCCAGAAAGTTGGTCATCGGTTTTAAGATATGAAGAACCAGAATTTTTGTCAGTGGAAGAATGCTCAATATTATTACCTGTAGATAAATCACATCATCCTAATATTACTATAATACGTTGTATCTGGAGTGCGGATAAGAATTCTGTAACAGTTTTTCTATCAGATACTACCTATGAAGATGATCCATTCTTTTCGGGATTTATGGCAGTATGCGATCGCCTGAAGAATGAAGAATTTTTCTTGGCAATCTTGTACCATGAATGGTTTATTATTGAAAGACCCGGAATTTTTGAATAAGGAATAATCAGCAGTTGTTCAAAAATCGGGCAGATCCTAATAAAATATCTGATTTTCCGATTTAATAAGAATTAAAACAAATTCGTTATAATCAAACCAATAAATCTTAGTGACAAAATGACTCCCCATCAGCCACCCCAATAGCCTTGCCACAGGTGTAAGTTTTTCTGAAATCTTTACATTCAGGTAAGGGATTAGAATAAAAGGTAAGAATTCAGCACCCAGGAGTCAGAAGTCAGAATTTAAAAGGAATGCAGTCAGAAGCACTGAATTCTTCTTCAAGACTATTTTCCAGTAGTTGCGGTTGAGGGGATCAAGTATTTATCGTACCAAGCTAAATAACGTTCTAGGACATCACGTTGATAACTCGGTTTGCTGATGCCGTGAGACTGTCCAGGATAAACTACTAATTGAGTATCAATTTCCAGACTTTTGAGGGCTTGATACATCTGTTCAGAGTTATGTAGTGGTACAGAAAAATCCCTATCACCTCCCAGAAATAGTGTTGGTGTAACAATGCGGTCAGCGTGAAGAAATGGGAAAGAAATTCGTAGCCAGACATCGAGGTTCTTCCACGGTACACCAAGCTCTTGTTCATAGTCATCAATATACTCATCAGTACCATAGGTCGCCAGAATATTTGATTCACCAGCCCCACTGACTGCGGCTTGAAAGCGGTGATCTTGAGCAATAGTGTAGTTGGTTAACATTCCCCCGTAACTCCAGCCACCAATTCCCAAGCGTGATGGCGAAGCAATTCCGGTAGCGATCGCATAATCAGCACCGGCAATAATATCTTGAGCGTCTTTGTTTCCCCAGTCTGCATAAATCGCTTTGGAGAAAGCTTCACCTCTGCCTGAACTACCGCGTGGGTTAACACCGACAACGACATAACCTTTCGCCGCAAACAGTTGCCAATTAAACTTAAACTGGTTTGTGAACTGACCGACAGGCCCACCGTGTAACATTAGCAGTGTTGGGTATTTCTTCCCTGGCTGATAGTGAGGCGGCTTGACAAGAAAGCCATGAATTTCTATACCATCTTTACTCCTAAAGCTGTTAAACCAGATTGTATAATTTCTCTTTCTCCTAATCCTTTACATTTTTCTTTACCTGCTTATTTACAAGATTGGTTTACCTGGGAAAGACGAGAATATATTTCCGAAATAGTTTTACAAGTATATCGTTCCGATTTACCTCGTTTTGTGACAGAATTAGAAAGAGCAGAAGTTGATTTAGCTAAAACTCATTTACCAGTTTCTGTTGGCATTTTAAGCGGTTTAAAATCTAGTTCATTACCGATTAATCAAATTAAATTGCAAGTTGAAGAAGTACGCCAACATGGTTTAGCCGGAGTCTCATTCTTTTTCTATGAAAGCCTCTGGAATTGGTCAGACGAAGCCCCTATTGTACGAGAAAAAGTTATTCAAAGAATGTTTCCTAATTCTGTATCTCGCGGATAAGTACCTAAGCCAAATTCATGATATACAGCACTTCTGGCGGCTATGAGGTATATCCTCAAAGCTGAAAGCTATGTTAGGAGAGGGGCAAGAGGAAAATCGTATTGCATAATAGCCGGAAGCGCTGTATTTATCAAACCCACATTCCGCACTTCAAATTGAAGTATAAATAGATTACAGTCAAGATAAAAGCGAAAAGTCAGGATAATTAAGAAAATAATACTGAATTAATATGATGAAGGACGAGAAATAATCAAACATAAAAGATTTGACTCATAGAAGAGGTTATTTAAGCACTAAAAATTGGAGGAGCAATAACTGTTCCTTCGGATATTGATAAATTGTTATTCCCTCTCTAAAGGTTGTTTAGATTAAGAAAGCAGATAATATTTTTGGCAAGATGATGGCAGATTATTCAAAATCAAATGACGTGATTCTGTTAGATTAACAATTTGATTAACACTATTCAAAGTCAAAATATGAATGCCTTGAAAACATTGAAATACCCATCTTAATGTAGGACGATATGTTAACTTTCCTAGTTGATTTTTAATGCCGATTTTTGCTCTTTTTAAGCTATTTCTCAGTTCCCTTTGACCGAGATTATAAACTAACAAGGGCAGAGACATTAAAAATAACATCGTCTCTATTCTTTCAGGGGTTTCCACAAAGAAACTATCAGCAAAGAATCTTGTGCTTTTTTAATTGTCATCGGTACTCGACTTATCCATCTTGTCAGGCTACTGCTGTGGAGTTCAGTGGGAAAGACACGAATGGATTTATGCAATTGTTTGCCAGAGTGAAACTCTCTACTTACCTGAGCAAGAATTCTAGAGAACGAATGTACTAGAAAAGTCTACTATTTTTACTCCGGCTTTTGAATTGGGGGACATAGTTGAGGTTGATTTCGGTGAACAGCCGACACGCCGTATTATTCAAGGAATTTTTAGTCTCAAAGATAATTGGCTTTATGGGGTAGAATGGCGCTCCCCAATTTTAGAAGAAGTATTTGCCCAAAGTAGAATAATATGGCTTGCTGATGTTGATTTAGTCAATGTAGGTGTATGATTACTGTCACTTGGGAATAAAGAGCAATGCCACAATGTACTAGCAACTTGGGTTATTAATCTAACATTAAAACATCTAAGTATGGCAAAGCAAGACGTTCCACTTACAACAGACGCACTAATTAAAGAAGTCTGTCGGCGAATTCGGGTAGCCCGTAGCTATTGGGATGCCCACAATAACGCTGCCTGTCGGGGTGAACGTGATCGCGCCTTAGCTCTTTACAACACTCTGAGCAAAGAAGAAAAAGAGCAGATTCCTCAAGTGTTGCGGGTATGGTTGCGCTATCGTAGCGAGAAATACTTTGGCGTACATCGAACGCCACCAAAGTCAGCACGAAAATCAAAAACGCCATGACCTGTTTCACTTCCGGGGCATCAATGCCGCAAAGCTCAACTTCCATTTGGCTGCCATCAGTCTGACGAACTGTGATGCTGTCCCCATCAGCCACTTGGGTAGCTATCCATTCTTCGGTAAGCGCAATGGATGGCTGGTTAGTTCTTTAGAAAATCAAGATAGCGCTGATGATAGCTCCAGCGATCGCAGTTAAAATTATGGCAGTTCTCCACAATGGCTTCATATTGCTAGCTCTGTTGTCACAATATAAGAAAGCACAATTCTTTTCCGCATTAAATATTTACTACACCTCGCACCCAAAAGCCTTAAAAATAATGGATTTGACCTGATCAAGTGTGCCATTTAGATATGAACTTTAATGCTTAACTGACAAAATTAGCTGTGTTTCCCTGCACTAATCTATACTCTGATTAACCTATCGTTGAAATCCCCATGAGCTGCGAACATTTAGATAATCTGACTACGGAGACTCTGATTTCTAAAGCAAACTACCCAGTATTTCGTTGTGAAGAGTGTATCCGGCTCAACAGTCGCTGGGTGCATCTGCGTATTTGTCAAAGTTGCGGCAAGATGCTGTGTTGTGATTCTTCTCTTCATCAACATGCCCGAAGGCATTACGAGGAAACTGGACATTCAGTAATTAGCTCGGCTGAGTTAGGAGAACAGTGGTTATGGTGTTTTTTGGATGAGCAGGCAAAAAACTATTAAAGTGAGGCAAACGCGCTTCACTGACTTAAGAGCGCGATTGCTATCTTCCTAACGCCTCAGCCAATTGCCCTTTTAGGGAGAAAGCTTTGACTTGTCGCCCATAACCAGTATCATCTGAAATTTTATGCGAAGAATTA
>Ga0123337_10005323_pt1 | contig 12712 bp, 9 predicted proteins | sample frozenSSSSmetaG_FD_89792 | JGI IMG/M metagenome (GOLD analysis project Ga0123337, IMG submission 89792) | Glacier valley bacterial and archeal communities from Borup Fiord, Nunavut, Canada, to study Microbial Dark Matter (Phase II) -... | ecosystem: Environmental > Aquatic > Freshwater > Ice >...
CCGCCAGCCGGTGGAACGCAGTTGTAGAAGAGCACGGGGTTTATAAGGACGAGGACGGCGTGTTTCGTGTGATTCGTAACCGAGATATGAAGCTGCAGAAGTACAAAAACCAGTGGTATGTAATGGACTATACGCTCCGTGAAAACCCGGAAGACCTCGGCTTTTATGTCGATACAATCTACGACGCGGTGATCCCGGACGTACCGGGAACCAGACCGGGCTCTGCAAAATCAGCCGATAAAACTGCTGATAAAAAAGTGGATAAATCCGATACTCCTGCAGTCAAACCGGACGATTCACCGGCGAAAGCGTCCGACCCTCCAGTGAAATAGCCCAGCGCCGAAAACCAAACGATCGACAGCAGAGAGTGATGGATTTATCCATTCTCTCCCTTCTGTCACCTTATCCATCTAATACCCGATCCAATCGAGCCGATACAATAATGCTGCCATCTTACACCGATGGCAGCATTTCATTGGACTATCTTCATTGGATTATCTTCATTGGACTATCTGGGTTGCTTTATGATTTCGATCAGTCAATGATGCATCTCAGTTGAAAAATACCGACAAGAAAGTAGAACCGATGCCCGAGCAGCCTGCCAGCAAACCGACCATCATTTCGTCTACCAATGCCCAGTCAAAAAATGCTTCCGGTACCGATCTGCCCGGTGTCGAAACGATCTGCGCCCATCTTGGGGAAGACCCATCCGCCTATTTCGGCGCGGCAACTCCGCCTCTCTTTCAGAACTCGTTGTTCACTTTTCCGACCTGTGAAGCTCGTGCGAGAAACTACGCGCCTTCGTCCGACGGCAGCGCTCTGGCAGCGGGCGGCGTCAGTGAGGCTTATGACTATTCCCGTGTCGCCAATCCGACGACCGACATCGCCGAGGCAAAACTGGCTGCGCTGGAGGGGGGCGGTCGTGCGCGGTGCTTCGGCAGCGGGATGGGAGCGATCTCGGCGGCAATACTTTCGTGTGTCAAGACCGGCGACCACGTGATCGCGCCGCAGACCGTCTACGGACCCACGCGGCAGTTCCTCAACGACTATTTGAAGCGATTTCAGGTGTCGGTCAGCTTTGTCGATGGAGCCGACCCACAGGATTTCGCCGATGCCCTGCGCCCGAATACCACCCTGATTTTTCTCGAATCGCCTTCGAGCGTTGTGATGAAGCAGCAGGATATGGCAGCTATTGCCGCGATTGCTAAAGCGCACGGCGCGTCGACGGTGGTCGACAACTCGTGGGCATCGCCTATCTTCCAGAGACCGCTCGACTTCGGTATCGACCTTGTTGTGCATTCGGCGACGAAATATCTTGGCGGACACAGCGATATGGTGGCGGGTGTAGTCGTGGGCAACGCGGAACGGATGCGTAGACTGATACTGGAGGAGGGTTGTCTGCTTGGCGCGATGCTCGACCCGTTCGCCGCCTGGCTGCTTATTCGTGGCTTGCGTACGCTGCCGATACGTATGGAGCGACATCAGTCGAACGCCCGCCACCTCGCCAACGCTATGCTCGAGCATCCGGCGGTCGCGCGCGTTTTCTATCCCGGCATCGCGACCGACCCGCAGGCGACACTGACGGCGCGCCAGCTTCGCGGTACGAGCGGTCTATTGAGTATTGCGCTCAAAAACGACAGCAAAGAAGCCGCTTACGCCTTCGCCGACGCCCTCAAATATTTCGGCATCGGCTGTAGTTGGGGCGGGTTCGAGAGCCTTGTCCTGCCGATGACGGTTCCAAAGTCGGCGGCAGACGAGTCGGGTGAGGGCAGGCGATGGCTGGTGCGCCTGCATATCGGGCTGGAGACCTGCGAAGACCTCTGGAACGACCTCGAGCAGGCGCTCGCGAAGTCCGCCTGATCTGTTCTAACTCATGATTCAGGAAATGAGCTGAACCAATACAGAGTCGGATCGCTCGCGGCGATCCGGCTCCGATCTGGCTGTTATGACTGCTGTGCGAATGGGCAAACGCTATTTACGGCGGCGCAGGAATACGGATATCCCGGTGATACCGAGACCAGCGAGCATTGCAATGCTGCCCGGCTCCGGTACCGGAGGCACCTCGGTAGTGAAGCCACGAATACCGAAATTCGTGCTCGCGAAGTCACCGGGATCGTTCGGGTCCGCGAGAGCCGCATGAAGCAGCGCATAATAGTCGCCCGTGTTGATGTCGGCACCGCCCGGAGACTTCTCGAATCGAAAGCCCTGATGGTAGCCATGACCGCCCGGAAGCCCGCCGGTAATTCTCTCGACGGTCCAGGAAGTAAATGAGAAAGGCTGCTCCGTCAATGGATTGGTGCCGACATCCGAAAAGGGCGAAAGCGTATCCGTTTCGGTCGTGAAAATTTCGAGTCGCAGAATGGGAATATCGCTGCCGAACTGATCCGGGTTCGGGATCGCACCGTGTATCTCCAGCCCACCGCCGGCGTCTGGACCATTCGTCAGGAGTGTAGCGCCGGTGATCGGCGTCTGCTGCGATCGCACGACAGTCGTTGTATAGAGCTGACCATCGTTTGTAATCGTCAGCGAAAAGGGATCGCGGTCGGAAGGCATCGTCAGCCCGACTACTGTCGGTTTGACCGGGGGCGGATATTTTCTACCGCCCTGTGCGCCTGCCGGCAGTAAAAGCGCAGAAAGTGCAAGTGCTGTAAGAGCATAAGATATTCCCGATTTTTTTACCAATTTTTTCGCCAGAAGATTTACTAGACTATACATGGGCATCCTTCTACGGTAGGAGACGTTACAAAATGTACTTGCAAATGCAAGCAGTCACAATTTCTCTTACTGCACAATTCATGCCAACTTAGACGTTCTGAGGTCTAATCGAGATTATTTTTGAAATAGCTCGACTAGTAGTCAGTCAAGTAAAGTTTTGCGTGTTCCGAAATCCGCTAAAAGTCGTGATTTAAGCGGTTTCGCCTTCGAAACGAGGGACAAAACGTTACTTGACTAACGATTAGTACTGGTCAAGGATGGCTCGTACTGCGCTAGAATCTGCAGATTCAGAGCTTGTCATGAGCGAACTATCGGTGTTCAGAGACTGCTCTGCACCCAGACTTCGGAGCGCTTCGAGCACTTCTACCGCATCGTAGAGATGCAGGGCTGCGTACTCTCGATGCGCTGTTATCAGTGTATGAAAAGCCTCACCGGGCTTTGCGTTGTCTCGCAGTGTATAGCCAGCGTATTTGAGCAAGTTGGCGATTTCGTTGCGGTCACCGAGCTGCACCGCGATATGGCAGGACTGTCGATAGAGGGCAAAGGCGCCCGGAATATCGCCGCGTTTTCCGCGCAGACAGCCCTGCGCCGCCAGACCATACATCTCACTCCAGGGAGAAGCTATCTCCCGTGCTACTCGCAAGCCTTCCGCCGCACTGACTTCCGCTTCGTCCAGTTTGCCCTGCTCGAGCAGTATCAGCGCGATCTGGACAGTCGCCAGCGAAATCTCCTGCTTACGACCCAGCACCAGGAACTGGTCGCGACTTTCGGCCATCTTCTCGAAAGCGAGGTTAAACTCTCGCTTTTTATAGTGCAAATCACCGATGTGCATCAGAGTCTGGGCGATCTCGACCTGATTGTTATCGCGCCGGTGGACTTTCAAACCAGCCTCGAAGTTGTACGCTGCCGCCTCGAAATCGCCCTGCCCGCTCGCGAGAATGCCGAGACTAGAGACAAGGGTCGCCTCATAACTGGTCTGTTTCGTCTCACGTGCCAGCGCCAGCGCCTCCTCCCACACGGTACGTGCCGTATCGAAGTCGCTGACTGCCCAGGCGATGTTGCCGAGGCTGATCAGCGGCGGAATCAGACGTGCCGTCTCACCGATACTTTTGCTGATATCATAGCTCTCCTGGTAGAGCGCCCGCGCTTCGACGAGACGCGACTGTCGAAAAGCGAACCTTCCGCGCTGAAGCAACAGACGCGCGAGCGACGATTTATCTTCGTTTTGACGGCAGTGATGCTCGGCGATCGCGAGGCGGCGGTCCCCTTCGCTGTAGAGCCCGCGCGCCAGAAAGAAGCGTGCGACTGCCCGACCGTAGTCCATAATAAGGGTGCAGTCGTCCTGCTGCACCGCCCAGTCCATGCCGGTGCGGATGTTGTCGAGATCCATGATCGTGCGCCGCATCGCCGTTGCCGCATCGCCGGAACCTTCGAGCTGCTCACTCCACTGCTGCGTCTGATGCAGATAGGACATGGCATGGCGGTCGCGAAGTTCGGTGAGTCGTCCCTCCTCCTTCAGCTTCTCCAGAGCGTATTCGCGGAGCGTCTCGAGCATCGTGTAGCGCAGTTCGCCGTTCATCTCGCTCGTTTTCAGAAGCGATTTATCACGGAGCTCGAAGATCAGCTCGAACGCGCCGGGCGTCGTGCAGACCTCGTCGACGACGTCGATCGAGAACCCGCCCGAAAAGACGGAGAGTTCGGTGAACAGCATTCGCTCATCTTCGCTGAGCAGTTCATAGCTCGAGTCGATCGCGCCGCGCAGTGAGCGCTGACGCGGTTCGAGGTCGCGCCGTGTCGTCGCCAGAAGGCGGAAACGATCGTCACTCAGGCGTGGGAGGATCTGCTGCGGGGTCATGCCGCGCACCAGACTCGCGGTCAATTCGACCGCGAGCGGCAGCCCTTCCAGCCGGCGACAGATCGCAGCGATCGCGGGCAGATTTTCGTCATTCGGCGCGAAAGTCGAGCGTACGCCCTGACCGCGTTCGACGAACAGCCGGATCGATTCGTACTGCAGACAGTCTTCTATTCCCACGTCGACGGGCGGAAGGGGCATCGGCTCCAGTGAAAACTCCGCCTCGCCTGCGACATGCAGCAGGAAGCGCGAGGAGATCAGGCACACGACATCGGGGCACTGCTTGAGCAGTTCGTTGATGAATCGCGCCGCCTCCACTACCTGCTCGAAATTGTCCAGCACGAGCAGAGCTTTGCGGTGCTGAAGATGACTGAACACCTGAGTTCGGGCGTCTGCATCGCTGCCAAGGGGAATGCCTAGCGCGAGCGCAACCGCAGTCGGGACGTCACGCGCCTGTGTGACGCCAGCCAGCTCCACCAGCCACACGCCATCGTCGTAGTAGTGCAGGTTATCGACGGCTGCCTGCATCGCGAGGCGCGTTTTGCCCGTGCCGCCTGTCCCGGTGACCGTAATCAGACGCGATTTTTTCGAGGCGAGCAGTGTGCCGAGTTCGATCAGTTCGTGTTTGCGCCCGATGAATTCGGTGATCTGCGCGGGGAAGTTGTGCGGAACGGCATCCAGCGTCCGCAGGCGTGGATAAGTGCGTTCGGGCAGTCCTGCTCGTGTCATACGGTAGAGCCGCTGCGGAGCGCCGAGGTCTTTCAGTCGATGCAGCCCGAGATCGAGCAGGTGCACGTCGGAGGGGATCCTCTCGGCAATACGCGGCGCGGTCTCCTCCGAGATCAGCACCATTCCGCCATGTGCCGCGCTCATAATGCGCGCGGCGCGATTGACTGGCGGACCGAAGTAGTCGCCCCGATGGGGATCGAGTGTGCCGGTGTGCAGCCCGATACGCACGCGCATCCCTTTGATTTCGGGAAATGGCTCGCTCTCGATCGCGGATTGGATTTCGAGTGCGCAGAGGGCAGCGGTAAGTGGATCAGAGAAGGCAACCATAAAGCCATCGCCCGTCGCTTTGACTTCGAAACCCTCACGGTTTGCGATTGCGCTGCGCACCAGTTCATCGTGAATGCGGAGGGCTGCGCGAAAAATGTCGTGGTACGTGTCCCAGGCGCGTGTCGAGCCCTCGATGTCGGTGAACATCAGGGTCACATCGCCAGCGGGGACGGTTATCAGGGACATAGTGCTCCTCGAACAAGTGGGCGCGATTATCATGCAGACTGAAAATCAGGGTGATCGTCAGCGCGGCGCCGATACGATTACGACACGGTGCAGAAGTTTGATTTCGAGGGCTATCGTATCGGGCACACAATGTGCGTGAGGGTTTGTTCCCGTACAAAAACGATAAAACGTCTCTGATTCGACATTATTTCGGTTCGACTCCTGTCCGAACGTGCGACAGCGCTTGACGCGGAGCCCCGCTTTATGTTAGTATACATCATCCCTGACATTGCCACATCCCTGACATTGCCACTGTGATATTTATTACAGCCTTAATTCCAACCGACGAGCCGATCGCCACCTCCCCCTCCCCCCAGGCTAGCGCGTAGAAAGTGCGACGCAGCATGGACCTCAGTACCAAAAACGGGCGACGCGAGCAAGGACAGCGTGTGCAGAAAGCCGTAGAGCGTGCAGGCATCTCGATCGAAGAGCTTGCCGGACGCATCGGCTGCTCACGCGCGCTGATCTATCAATATCTTGCCGGTACGACTCTGGCTCAGCCCGATCGTCTGCAGCAGATCGCCGCTGAATGCGCCGTGCCGCTCACCTACTTTTACAGCGACGAGGACGCAATTTCCTCCTCGCCTTCTCCTGAGTCACAAAAGGCTGAAGCAGTGGCCTCGGGCAGCGCCGCCACGACTGCTTCACAGGCTGCTGCCGTCATTCCCATAACGCCCGCGCCTGCCGAAGTCGCCATACGTCTGAACGACAGCCTCCTCGCGCTGCAGGAACTCGCTGCCGCGCAGGAGGGACCTCCCGACTATCGCTCGCTCGCATCCACGTGTGAACGCATTCTGTCACTGGTCGCGCAGACGAACGACCGCGCGGCACAGGCGCGTGCGCAGCGCAGGCTCGGCAACGCCTTGATCAATATCGGCGACTATCCCCGTGCTGCGGACGCTCTCTCCCGTGCCGTCTCTCTGGCGGTCGCCGCGAGTGACGCCGAAAGCGAAACCTCGGCGCGGCAGAGCCTCGGCAAAGCCTACCTGCTGATGGGACGCACCGACGAAGCGCGTTCGGAATTCATACGAATCGCCGACGGTACGATCCTCGATGGCAGATGGAAAGGTCTGCTTTCGCTCGGCAGCATCCACGAGCGACAGGGCGAATACAGAGAGGCGATGGAGCGATTCGATGAGGCTTCCTCGCTTCTCGAAGAGGCGGAGGCGCAGGGTCTGTCGAACGCTGGCGAGACCGCGATCGGTCTGCTCTACGTCAACGCGAACCGACGCAATGTCTATCTTGCAGGCGGTGATCTGGGCGAAGCGCGACGGCTCGCGGAGAAATGTCTGCTCGATGCGGAGTCGCTCGGCAATGCCGATCAGAATCTCGAAGCGCGGCTCGATTTAGCCTGGTGCGATCTGTATACCGGCCGCTGGACCCAGGCATTTCATGGATTGACGGCGATGCTGCAGCTCGCGCGGTTCGTCGGTGATCAGGGACGCGAGACGATGGCGCGCATCGCGCTGGGCATACTGCTGGCGGCGGCTGGCGACTTCGATTCGGCGATCGCCAATGGCAAAGACGCGCTTGCCACGGCTCTTTCGCGCGGTGACCGCCGCGCCGAACTCTATGCACAGCTTGCGCTCGCTGACGCCTACACCGGCGCTGCAGGGCGCGCTGCTGAAGCCCGCTACCATACGACGCAGGCGCTGGCAATTACCGCTTCGGGTCGGTACGCACGTGCCGAGATCGAGGGGCGGCTTCGTCTGTCCAGACTCAACGCGCTTTCCGGTGACATACAGAGCGAGCAGGAAGCCGCCGAGCGCGCGCTGACGGTATCTGAATCGCTGGGAGCACGGCATCTGGAAAGTCTGGCACACGTCTGGCGCGCCGACGCCCTGCTCCATTCTATTTCCCTGCGGTCAGAGGGAGATGCAGAAGGAAATCAGGAAGGGGCTGCCGAGTCGGCAAAACAATCGACAGCCTCCAAAGCGGAGACGCTGGCGGAAAACGGGGAGAGGATTTCTGCGCTTGCCACGGCGCAACGGGAAGCGGAAGTGGGACTTGCCCTCGCTGAGGAGACCGATTTCAATGAGTCACGCTGGCGGGGACTGACAGCACTGGCGCAAATTCTGCTGGCGTCAGGCGATGTCGGTGGAGCGGAGACCCGAAGTCGTGAGGCGGTTGCCGTACTGGAAAGTCTGCGCGCCGCACTGGTGGGAGCAGGACTTCCCGACACGCTGCTCGAAAACGACGATGCCGTCACAGTCTATGCTTTTCTGGCGCGACTGCTGTTTCGCACGGCACGCACCGACGAAAGCGACGCCTTTTTAGAACAGACGGGATGGCCGCCGCTGACGTCGCGCCTCACCGCCGAACGCGCTTCAGAGCAGTCACTATCCGATGGGCGAGTTTGAGGAGCAAAATGAAGCACGGTAAAACTATACCCTCTGCAGTACCGATCGCCGCGCTCGACTCAGAATCCGAGCCTGTCTCGAATAATTACGCTGCGGCATTACGTCGAACGCACTGTGTCGTAATGTTTTTGCTCTGCTTCGCCTCGCTGATTTTGCACGGATGCGGGGGGATAGCCGGCTTTACGGACGGCAGCATTCCCAACGGCAGATCGGTCATTCGTGGGCGTGTCGTAACCGCCAAAGATCCGACGGTAGCGGTCCCCAACGCGATCGTTACCGTCACGTCGACGCCGCTCGATAATGGGACCGCGACCTTCCGAGTGCGCACGGATGCCAATGGAGCCTTCAGTATCGGGAACATACCAACCGGCAAAATTTCGACGGCAGTTCCGGACCCGACGACCAATGTGAACATCCTCGTAGAGCCCGCCGATGGCACACTCCAGGCTCAGCGGCTTTCGCTGCCGCTGACGAAAGACCGTCCCGTCAATGCGCTCGTAGCACTGCCTGCCACCGGTTTCGACACCAGCCTGGTCGGCAGCGTCAGGATCGTCCCGACGACACCGACTTCGACCACCGGTCCGCAAGTGCAGTTCACCGCGCAGGTGCTCGACAAGGCAGGCAACGACCTGGGTATCTTCCCGACACTGCTCCTCGATGGCAGCGATCTGCTCGTGCTGGACAACCATACCTTCGCCGCCGTCGGCATCGGCACGATTCCGAGCACATCAGTGGTCACGGCCACTTTCGGAACCAATTTCGGCAATCAGACGAGCAACCCACTTCCGATCCAGATCAATAAGCCTCCCGATACGCCAGGCATACCCAGCCCTCCCGCGCCTCCTACCCAGTAGCCTGGAGAGGCAAGGGTAATATCTCGGTTGCGATACAGCGGTGAAGACCCGATCCGGCATTGCAATGCCCGCAATATCAGTTAAAAGCGGGGGCTGAAACCGAAGTCTCAACCCAGCCAACAGCAAGTTCAGCGCGCATCGTCCTGACAAAATACTGTTGAGGCGCTGCCTGCTGAGCCTTCGTCCTGCGAAAACGAACGAATGTACTCTGTTACATTTCTCCTGATCAGACTGTCAGCAGGATGCCCCTCGTCGGCGCTGCTGCCAGATCGAAACCCTCTCTGGTCAGCACCGTGTCGTGCTTTTCGCTCTCGAGGGTCTCCGGGTAATCGGTGGTGAAGTGCAGCCCCCGGCTCTCATGGCGGTGTAGCGCGGACTCGATGATGATCAGCCCGACCTGCGCGATGTTGATCGCCTCCCAGCCCTCGACCGTCGTTGGCAGCCCCCCGCGAAGCTCCTCGAGACACGCCTGAACCTGTTCCTGAGCAGCCAGTAAGTCGGCAGTCGAGCGCACGATCCCAACTCGTCGCTGCATCACCTGCTGGACGCGCTCCCGAATCGCACTGACCTGTAGAAGCGGCAGCGGACGTGTCGGCTCCGACTGCTGCGGGTTCCGTAACATTGTCGTTTCATCCGTGCGTACTGGCAAAAAGTCGTGGTCGCGTTCAAGGGTACGATGTGCGGCACGATAACCGAATACCATCGCTTCGAGCAGTGAGTTGGAGGCCAGACGATTTGCGCCGTGGATTCCCGTGCAGGCGACCTCACCGGCGGCATACAGCCGCGAAATTGCGGTTGCGCCCTGCAGGTCGGTCACGACCCCGCCGCATTGATAATGCTGCGCCGGAACGATCGGGATCGGCTCGCGTGTGATGTCGATTCCCACGCTCAGGCAGCGATCGTAGACGGTCGGAAAGTGCGCTTTCAGGAAATCGGGGTCGAGGTGCGAGACATCGAGATAGACGCAGGACACGTCACGCCGCTTCATCTCGCTGACGATCGCGCGTGCCACGATGTCGCGGGGCGCGAGCTCCCGCAACGGATGATACCTTGCCATGAACTGCTCGCCATCGGCGTGCTGAAGAATGCCGCCCTCGCCCCGCAGTGCCTCCGTGATCAGGAAGGCGCGGGCGCTGGGATGATAGAGCGTCGTGGGGTGAAACTGAATGAACTCCATGTTCGCGACCGGCACACCGGCACGCCACGCCATTGCGACGCCATCGCCCGTCGCGACGAGTGGGTTAGTCGTGTGTTCATAGATCTGTCCGCAGCCTCCCGTGGCTAACAGCGTCGCGCGGGCTTGAAAGATCGTCTGCTCGCTCGTCTCGCCGTGCAGAGTATTCGCACCGATGCATACTTTGGTTCCCGATTCGTCTGCAGTACCCTCTGGTCGACCTGCTTCGATCTGCCCTGTCGCTTCTTCCGCTTCCGACTTATTGCCAACGGTGCGCACGACCAGATCGGTCACGAAATTGTGTTCATAGACCTGGATTTCAGGATGCGCCTTGACCGCTTCGAGCAGCGTGCGCTCGCACTCCCATCCCGTATAGTCCGCCGTATGCACGATCCGATTGCGCGAGTGACCGCCCTCTCTGCCGAGAGAAAGCACCTCCTGCCCCTGCGCGTCGGTCTCCATATTGAACTGCGCGCCAAGTGCGATCAGCTCTCGAATCCGCTCCGGTCCCTCGTGGACTAAGATGTCGACGGCGTCTTCATGGCACAGCCCCGCGCCCGCCGTGAGTGTGTCCTGTTTGTGCATCTCGAACGAATCGTTGTCGGCGAGGACGCCCGCAATACCGCCCTGCGCCCACGAACTATTGGCATCCGATCGGGTTTTTTTGGTGAGCAGCGCGACGGAACCATGCTGTGCGAGACTGAGCGCGTAGGTCAGTCCCGCCAGACCGCTGCCGATCACGAGATAGTCGACTTTGACGAGCATTGGAAATGATCACCCTTCTAATTTATGTTCTCTGGTTTATGTTCTCAAGTATATATTCGCGCCCGCCTCTATCGAGCAGACGTCGTGCAGCATCGATGCCGAGCTGCCTTGCATTCGAGCGTCGATCCTGCATAGTTTCGCGCAGACTTTCCGAACCGTCCGGCGCAGCGATCACAGAGATCAGCGTAATCATATCCCCATTTACGGTCGCGAGCGCGCCTGCGGGGATCGTACAGCCGCCCGCCAGTTCGCTCTGAAATCCGCGTTCCGCTTCGACTTCCACCGCGCTGTCCTCATGCTGCAGCGGCATCAGCAACTCTTGGAGAACTGTTTCGCCAGTTCGGATTTCGAGCGCGAGTGCGCCCTGCCCGACAGCGGGAACGCAGAGGGAAGGCGACAGTGCCTCTGAAATACGGTGTCCGAGCCCCAGTCGATTCAGTCCGGCGCAGGCGAGGACGATCGCCTGATACTGCCCATCGTCGAGCTTCCGCAGGCGAGTATCCAGATTGCCGCGCAGTTCGACGAGCTTCAGGTCTGGTCGTGCCGCCAGCAGCTGCGCCTGCCGCCGAATGCTGCTCGTGCCGACAATTGCGCCGTGTGGGAGCGCGTCAAAACCGGAACCGTCGCGTGTCAGCAAGGCGTCGCGCGGGTCTTCGCGTTTCGGGATGCAGACGAGTCCTAGCCCGTCGGGCTGCTCCCCCGGCATATCTTTCAGGCTGTGAATGCCGAGGTCGATCGTGCCGTCGAGGAGCGCCTGTTCGATCTCTTTGACAAACATTCCCTTCGTGCCGACCTGCGCGAATGGCACATCGCGGCGCAGATCGCCGGTGGTCTGAATGATCTCGATTTCGACCTGGAGACCGGGGTGCAGGACGCGCAGTTGTGCCGCTACCCACTCCGTCTGAGTACGCGCGAGCAGGCTTCCCCGCGTCCCGATCCGTATTTTGCGCCCGCTTATCGTCAAAACTCGCCTCTTATTGGTATCGACTTGCTACTATCTACGAATTACATAGTCGCAGGATTGCGAAAAACGCTGTGAGCCTCCGTGAACGAACTATGCCAGTAAGTTGTTTTGCTTCGCGCCGCCCGAGCTATCGACAACAGTTCGTTGACTATAGCCAGCAGTTCTGATCACAAGTGCGTTCATTATGACTCAATTTCGGCAAATGGTGTGATTTCCGGTAGCGGTGGTCGGGGCGTCGCCTGCTCTCTCCTGCAATCCAAATGAAAACGGCGAACAAAATCGCCTCCTGCGGCTTTCCGCAGGAAGCGATTTTATCTACTTTGTAACCGTATCGGAATACGCAATCTTTGCGATCTACCTACCTGCTGTCCGTACGAATAGTTCTATTTTGCCCAATTTTTCGAGGCGCGCCTGAATCGAACCCGATGTGCGATTGTGTTCGAGCGAAATTTCACGGATCGTATGTCCAGCGTCAGAGTGATCGCAGAGCAGCTTGTCTTCCGTAGACGTCCAGGGTTTGCCTGCGTTTGCCGGTAAGGAGCGCTCCCGTTTTTGTCGCTCGTCGTACCGTTCCAATGCTTTGAGCGCCAGGAACAAAGCTCGAATGGTCGATGGCTTCTGATAGGGGCTGTCGTCTGCAAATATCTCCCCTGTGTCGGGATCAACACCCTCCGCTAATCGCTTGAGGATGCATACTGCTTGAGATGCTTCCATAGATTCTCCCTGCCAATAGCAATCACGTCTGCA
>Ga0123337_10005325_pt1 | contig 12708 bp, 10 predicted proteins | sample frozenSSSSmetaG_FD_89792 | JGI IMG/M metagenome (GOLD analysis project Ga0123337, IMG submission 89792) | Glacier valley bacterial and archeal communities from Borup Fiord, Nunavut, Canada, to study Microbial Dark Matter (Phase II) -... | ecosystem: Environmental > Aquatic > Freshwater > Ice >...
AGCCGGCTAGAGCTGCCGATGCTGGCGGTCTATAGCATGAATGATAGCATTGTCAGCCACGAGCAGGCCGATCTGCTGCGCGAAGAATATCGCTCGCTACAGGTGCTCAAGCTGCGCGGCTCGAACCACTTCCCATTCTTGGATCAGCCGAATGTATTTAACCGGATGCTGATGGATTTTCTGTTGAGCGAGGGTACGCCGGTGGAGATCAAGGCCGAGTGGCGGCGGCGGGTCAGCCAGCTTGAGTTTATGTAAGTTCAAAATTAAAAGTTAAAAGTTACGAAGTAAGACAGCCCGCGTAGGCGGGCTTCGTAGCGTAAGCCGAGCGCTTCAGCGCGGCGGTAGGCGTAGCTGGCCCGCCGGGCTACCCGGCTCAACTTTTAACTTTGAACGCTCAACGCTAAACTCAACCCTAGCGCCGCAGGCGCGGGTCGAGCGCATCGCGCAATCCGTCGCCGAGCAGGTTGAAGCCCAGCACGTTGATCATGATCGCCAGACCGGGTAGGAACACCAGATGCGGCGCGCTGAAGACCTGATTACGCTCGGCGCTGAGCATCGATCCCCACTCGGGAGTCGGCGGCTGCGCGCCAAGCCCCAGGAATGACAGCGCCGCTGTTTCGAGAATAGCGGTGCCGATGCCAAGCGTGGCCTGCACAATCAGCGGCGAGATCGCATTCGGGATGATGTGGCGGAACAAGATCTGCATCGGGCTGACGCCAACCGTGCGCGCGGCCAGGGTGTACTCTTCCTCTTTCACCGATAGCACGCTGGCACGCATCACCCGCGCATACGCCGGGATCGAGACAATCGCGATCGCCAGCATGGCGTTGGTCAGCCCCGGCCCCAACACACTGACGATCGCGATCGCCAGCAGCAGCGATGGAAACGCCAGCAGCACATCCAGAATACGCATGATCAGGTTGTCGAACCAGCCGCCGACGTAGCCGGCGACCGCCCCCAGCAGGATGCCAATCACAATTGCAAAACCGACCGTGATAAAGCCGATATATAGCGAGACGCGCGCGCCATAGACAATTCGGCTAAACTGGTCGCGCACATTGCCATCGGTGCCCATAATATGCTGCGGCTGGTCGGTCGGGCAGCCGAAGATGTGAATGCATGGCGCGGCGCGTTTCTGCACATTCTCGACGCCGATCAGCACTTGCGTAGGTGCGTAGGGCGCAATGAGTGGCGCGAACAGCGCGATCAGCACCAGCGCGATGATAATCGTCAGGCCGATCACCGCCGAACGCTGGCGAAAAAAGGCGCGAGTAGTTTGCCGCCAGAGGCTTTCCGGCTGGCGTGTGAAGGATACGGAAGCTGGCCTAGGTGCAGTTGTGATCGCCATATCGGTATGCTCACTCAAATCGAATGCGTGGATCGAAGAACGCGTAGGACAGGTCGACTATCAGATTGACGGCGACATAGCAAAAGGCGATCACGAGCGTGAAGCCCTGAATGACCGGATAATCACGCGCTGTGATCGCCTCGGTCAACAGGCGACCGACGCCAGCCAGCCCAAAGATCGTCTCAGTCAGCACCGCGCCGCTAAACACGCCGCCCAGCTGGAGGCCAATAATCGTGGCGATCGGCAGCAGCGCATTGCGGAAGGCGTGCGCCATAATCACACGTAGGCTCGCCAGCCCCTTGGCGCGCGCCGTACGCACGTAATCGCGCCCAAGCACATCAAGCATGCTCGCGCGGGTCATGCGTGCGATGATCGCCATTGGGATGGTTGCCAGCGCCACCGATGGCAGGATCAGGTGCTTCAGCGCATCGCCAAGCACGTTCCATTGAAAGGTAATAATTGCGTTAAAAATATACAGGTTGGCGAAAAATTGCGCCGTGCCATCGGCAAAGGTACCTTTAGTGAACGTCCAGCCATACATTTGATAAAACGGGATCGACGCGATGCCCGATGATAATCGGCCCGAGGGCGGCAGCGCAAACGGCGTACCTTTCAGCACCAGCGCAAAGACATACGCCAGCATTAGCCCCAGCCAGAACACCGGCATTGAGACGCCGATATTCGCGCCGATCATGGTCGCAACATCGATCGCCGAGTTGCGACGAATGGCCGAAAGAATGCCAGCCGGTATGCCGATCAAGGTGGCGAGCACCAGCGCGATCAGCCCAAGCTCGACCGTCAGCGGTAGCCGCTCGACAATCAGCTGTGTCACGGTGCGGTTAAAGCGGATCGAGGTACCTAGGTCGCCAGTGACGACATCGCGAATGTAGAAGGCTAGCTGCACGGGTATCGGCCGATCAAAGCCTTTGTCGTGGTCGAAGCGCGCGCAGGCGGCCTGGGTAGCTTTTTCGCCCAGCATCGCGACGCACGGCCCGCCAGGGATCAGGCGTGCCAGCGCAAAAGTCACCAGCACCACGCCGACAAGCACCGGCAACGAGGCCACGATGCGCCGGAAAATATATTGACCCATATGGCCCTTCCGAAGTTGTGTGAAACGCACCCACGGCATTGCACAGTGCAATCATCGTTGTGCGATGCAATCGTAGGGGCGAAGCATTTGCACGCATAGTATGGGCTTACATTCAGAAATCCCGCAAATGCTTCGCCGCTACATTGCTGATCCGGTGCGATGCGCTGACCCCATTGTCGGAGCGATGCCCTTAACGAAAGAAGATCGAAGATCAGAGATCGACGTGCTCGTCAACCTCCGATCTCCTCATTTTAGCCGTAGAGCGCTACGATTAAGGCGCTGGCTTGGCATTCATGAAGCCGCCCCAGAGGCCCGAGAAGTAATCGAAGCTGCCGGTGCGGCCCTTGTGCAGCGGGCTGGAGGCGTCCCACTGAACGTAGTACGACATCACCACGTCATTGGCGTCCAGATCTGAGCCATCGTGGAATTTGACGCCTGCGCGCAGCTTGCACGTCCAGACCGTCAGGGCGGCATTCGGGTCGCACGCTGTCGCCAATGCAGGAACCGACTTCGTGCCGCCCTTTTCGTAGGCCAGCAAGCCCTCGGTGACCATGTTGCAGGCGCGCAGCGACTCGCCGTCGGTCTCATCGCCGCAGTACAGGCCGCCTGGCTCAGCGTTCTGCATCCAAACGAAGGTATCGCGGCCACCTGGATCCATCGCAGCGAAAACCTCATTGCCGAGCGGGCTGGTCTGCGCGTCCTTGACATCGGCCTTGAACGCCACCGCCGAGCCGCCGTGTGCGATCGGCACCATTGGAATGTGCTGCATGACCAGATCGTCGGCCTGCTCGTACAGCGGCTTGCGCTTGTCGTCGCCAGCCAGCGAGGCGGCCTGCTTCAACACGGCGGTAAGATCGGCATACTTCGTCCCAAACGAATCGTTCGCGCCAGCACCAAAGTGGAAATCGAGGAAGTTGGTCTGGTCGGGGTAATCGGCGCCCCAGCCAAGCATGAATAGCCCGGTCAATTTACCGGCGCTGGCAGCATCAAGGAAGGCGGTCGATTCCATCTTATTGATCTTGATCGTGATGTTCAGGTTTGCCTTCAGCTGCGCCTGGAGATCTTCCGCCACCTGATTCGGCTGGGGCAGGTAGCCGCGCACAACATCGCGATAGGCCAGCTCAGTCTCGAAGCCATCCGGGAAGCCCGCATCGGCCAGCAGTTTCTTCGCCGCCGCTGGGTCGAACTTGTACCATGGCTTGCCAGCGCAGCCGTTTGGAATGGCACACGGCGAGAAATACTGGGCGACCTCAGAGCCACCGGGATAGAAGTTCTTGACGATCCGGTCGCGGTCGATGCCCATGGCGATCGCCTGGCGCACCTTATCGTTATCGAACGGCTTGGCGGTATTGTTCATGCCGACATACATGGTATTCAGCGCCGGCCGCTCGATCAGCTGCAAGCTGGTGTCAGCCTTGACCTTATCGAAGTCGTCGGGCGAAACATTGTCGATGCCATCGACAGTGCCGGACTGGAGCTCGAGCAAGCGTTGAGCGGCCTCGGTGCTCCAGCGGAACACCAGTGTCGCGGCCTTGGCCTTATTGCCCCAGTACGCATCATTGCGCTTGAAAGTGACGTTATCGCCCTTGGTCCACGAATTGAGCATGTATGGGCCGGTGCCGATTGGCTTCTCGAGCAGGTCGCCGATGCCGCCGGTCTTCTGAAAGTACTCGCTCGGCTCAATGCCGAAAGAGGAGAAGGCGACCTTGGCGAGAAACGCCGGGTCGGGCGAGCACATCGTAAAGCGAACCGTCGATGTATCAACTGCGGCGATCTCTTTGATCAACCCAGCATAGGGCTTATCGCAGCTGGTAACACTGGCAACGCTGAGGCCATTCGCCTCAGTCATGCTGCCATTCTGAAGCGCGGCTGGTTCAGCAGCAGCGGTCGGTGCGCCAGCCGCAGTCGGTGCGGCAGCAGCAGTCGGCGCGGCAGCAGCAGCGGTGGGCGCAGCAACTGCCGCTGTCGGCTCGGGCGCGGCGGTGGGCGCGGCAGCAGCAGCGGTTGGTGCGGCGGCGGTGGTTGGCGCGGTCGTGGCTGGTGCGCTGCCACCACAGGCCGCTAGAATAGGGAGCATCAGTGCCAGGAGTAGAGCCAGCGTGCCACTTCGGCGCCAGGAGATGCGTGCGGATCGCATTATGTTTTCCTTTCGCAATCAGAGAACCTGCATGTGAGTTCAGGGCAACATTCCAAGGTCTCTACTGCATCTAGCACCTCCTTCGCCGATACATGCACTCATGACTCGCACTGCACAGACAGGTGACTATGCCAAATATGGAGCACTGTAAGGAGGAGAGCATCAAGTAGCGGTGGCAAAGTCGCAAAGGAGCTGGATCAAACACGGCTTGCCCAGTGCATACAATCTGACACATTCATCGAAGCAAGCTGAATCAATTCAGCCGCTGGCATGGCAATGTGGGCCACGCAGCAACACTGCGAGGATGCTCAGGCGAGAGGGTAATGCGGCCCGATTATAGCAGAAAGCTGGGTGAGCGTCAAAGTATTGGCACGTATGCGCGCCAACCTTTACATTCTTTACATCAGCCTTGCGACCGATAGCGCCTCATTCAAGTGCAGGAGCGGCCGATGCGCCTAACGAAAGATGCCTGTGCGTGTGATTTGGGCTACAATAAAATTGCGAAATAAAGAACAAGCCGTGCGCGGCCAATGCTATGCGATCGCCTGGCCCGCGGCGCGCACATAAGGATTATAGACTTGGAATTGACTGCAATACCCTATACCATCAAGCTAGACATCGCGTGCGACGGCTGCTGTCGCGGCTCGTTGGTGCGATTTCCCGATGGTGTGGAAGCGAGCTTCAACCATACGGAAGGGTTGTTCGTGCTGCTTGAAGGCGTTGGTGGCCGCCGCTGGTGGCAGGAAAACCAGACCCAGATCGAAGCGCGCGTGATGACGCTGGCTGGTGCCGGGGCCTAGCCTGATTGCAGATTGCAGATTGCAGATTTGGGGACGGGTGCATTTCACGTTTGAGTAAAGGCTGGCTGTGAGAAGCTGATGGCTTTTCGCAGCCAGCTTTGCTTTTTCTGGAATCGGCGTGTTAAAGCGCTTGGCTTGCATTACGAAGCCCGGCACCCAAAGGATACCCGGCGGGCTAATCTAGGCCACGAAGGTGGCCTTTATAATGGAAGCCGAGCGCTTTAGCCCGTCATTGGCCTGATGGAGCGCAAGACTTAACCTCCAACCCCAACTCCCATGGTATGATGTGCGCACCGACAACAACAAGAAAGTGTGCTGTTATGGGCATCAAGCTGAATGGCCGCGTAGCGCTGGTGACTGGCGCGGCAAATGGGATCGGCCGCGCGACAGCACTGACGTTTGCGCGCGCCGGAGCGGCAATCGCAGCCTGGGATCTGGCCGAACCAGCCGGCCGCGCGCTGGTGGATGAGATCGCGCAGGCGGGCGGGCAGGCGGCGTTTTTTGGCGTCGATGTCGCGTCGCAGCCAGCGGTCGCGGCAGCCGTCGCCGCGACGATTGCGCGCTTTGGACAAATCGATATTTTGATCAACAACGCCGGGATCACCCGCGACGCGCAGCTCGTCAAGGTCAAGGATGGCGTGGTAGTGGGCGCGATGAGTGCGACCGATTTCGATGCGGTGCTGAATGTCAACCTCAAGGGCGTTTTCACATGCACGCAGGCGGTTGTGCCAGCTATGATTCGGCAGGGCTACGGGCGAATTATCAACGCTGCGTCGGTTGTCGCGCTGTACGGCAACTTCGGGCAAACCAACTATGTCGCCAGCAAGGCCGGCGTGGTGGGGATGACCAAGGTGTGGGCGCGCGAGCTGGGCAAATATGGTATTACGGTCAATGCGGTCGCGCCCGGCTTCATTCTCACCGAGATGATCACCGCTATGCCTGAGCATGTACTCGATCAGATGGTCGGGCGCACACCCGCTGGCCGGGCTGGCAGCCCACAGGATGTTGCGAACGCCTACCTGTTTCTCGCATCCGAAGAGGCTAGCTTTGTCAACGGCGCGGTGCTGAATGTGGATGGCGGGCTGGTGCTGGGAACGTGAGCGGCGGGCATCAGGAGCCAGGAGACCACTATTTCGTCCGGCTTTTTCAGATATTCTGCGCACAACAAAGCCCTTGATCATTGCGATCAAGGGCTTGCTGCTGTTGGCTGGGGAACAGGGATTCGAACCCCAACTACCTGATTCAGAATCAGGCGTTCTACCTTTAAACTATTCCCCAATGGTGTCGAGGTCGGCTCTGGCAACCAACCTATTTGCAAATGGTGCCGAAGGGGAGACTTGAACTCCCATGGGGTCACCCCCACTACGCCCTGAACGTAGCGCGTCTGCCATTTCGCCACTTCGGCTCGCCGTGCTGAACTGCGTGTGCGGCCCAACGAGGAATATAATACACTAGCGACACGCATTTGTCAAACGCGGGACAATGCTTTCGGTTCAGATTTCCTAGCATTGGGCGCGGCAAATATACTCTGTGCGGCTAAGAATCGGACGTTCGCCACCGAGGACACCGAGTAGAGCGCTCGTTTCCCATCTCGGTGGCCTCGGTGCCAAAATTTCAGCCGTTCAGAGTACAAAATGAAGCGCGTGCTAGTGCATCGTTGAGGACGCAGGAGATATGGTATGATGCGACCCGTCCAAGTGAATGCAATTCACACTGTTTGAATATCAGAAAGCAATAGGTACATGCAATGCCTTTGACCGCCCACGAAATCGCCGCGACGCTACTGCGCGCCGGAGCTGTCCATCTGCGACCGGACGAGCCGTTCACGTTCGCGTCGGGGCTGCGCTCGCCGGTCTACTGCGATAATCGCATTCTGCTGGGCGATGTTACGGCGCGGCGAGCCGTAACTGCCGCCTTTGCGGCGCATTGCGACGGCGCGGAGGTGCTTGCTGGCCCCGCGACCGGCGGTATTCCCTGGGTCGCCTGGGCGGCTGAGACGCGCGGCCTGCCGATGGCGTATGTGCGCGGCGCGGCCAAGGGCCACGGGCGTGGCCGGCTGATCGAGGGCGCAAGTGTCAAAGGCCGGCGCGTGGTGCTGCTGGAAGATACCGTCAGCACCGGCGAAAGCGTGCTAGCCGCCGCCGCCGCGCTCCGCGCTGAGGGTGCCGAGCTAGTGCGCTGCGTGTGTATCTTCACTTGGGGCTGGCAGGCCACGGCTGCTGCCTTCACCGCTGCCGCGCTGCCGCTGGTGCCACTGACTGCGCTGCATGAGCTGCTTGATGCCGCTACGGCGAATGGCGCGCTGAGTGTTGCGCAGCGCGCGCTGGTCGAGGCGTGGGGGCGCGATCCGCAGAGCTGGAGCGCGGATCACTAGAGCAGCATATTCGTACGATCCGCGAATAACGCCGATCTACACGAATATATCGGCACTCCTTCGCGTAGATTGGCGTTATTCGCGGATGCTTGACCAGCGCTAGTGTTCCGGCGGCGGCTGCTTGCTCAGATCCGCAGTCGCCGCGACGGGCGTGCCACGCGGAATGTTGGCGATCTCAGCCGCTTCGCCATCCTCGTGCAGATCATCTTGCGCATCAGCGGCGTGCGCGTCGCTATGTCCATTGTGGTGGGCAGCGCCGTACTCGGTGATCAGGCTGGCGCGCTTGATTCGCCGGTCATATTCTTTATAAAGCGCATTCGAGATTGTTTTCCAAACACCCATAACTGGTGACCTCATCGCTGAAACGGTAGCATTCGAAGCACGCACATTCGACTGTGGCTATTATACCGCAGTCGGATGAGTTTGCAATGCGCTCAAAATATACTTCGAACAGCCGAAATTGCGCCACAGCGCATACCGAGCAGACACGCGTATTTCCCAACTCGGTGTGCGCTGTGCGCGCTGTGGCGAATGTCCGCGCCTGCGCAACGTATATTGTGTGACGGGAAGTCTTGCCGATTGGCCAGCGATTGACATCGCGCCGATCGAGCTGCGGCTGCTCGCCCCCCTACCGGGACGGCGCTGAGTGTCCCCGCAGGGGAACCCGACTGGCGAGACGCCCCAGGTACCCGCTGGGTTCCGCGCTGTCAATCGCCAGCGCAGAACTTTCCGTCACACCCCAACGTATATTGTGACTTTACTTGTCGCACGGATGTGCTATACTATATCTATGCCTATATAAGGGATAGAGTACTGACACGAAAGGGACGAGTAATGAGCATGGATGAAGTCACATTTACGCGCGGCCCGGCACGCCGGCCGATACCACGAGTATCCGACCCGCTGCTGCAATGGGCGACTGGCCTACAAACCAAAGAGCGCCGAATCTACGCCGGCTGGATGGTCGAGGCGGGCAAGATCGACACGCTTGACGCCGCGATGGAGCAAGCTGGCTTCGCGCAGGTGACGATCAAACATGGCAGCGGCAATATGGTCACGCACTGGGCGGTCGAGACGGCGAACCTGTATGTGGTAACCGAAGGCGTCCAGTCGATTAGCGAGATGAAGCACACCGAAGATCGCTTTGGCATCGCGTTCGGCTGGCGCACGCTTGAGGGCGGGCGACAGCAGTCGGTGCTACGCTTTCGCGGCTTCCTACAAGAATTGCTCAACATCGGCTTCTACGAGCCATTGCTGATCACCGCCAAAAGCACGCTGACCGGCGACCTAATCAATGCGCTGACGCGCCAGTACGAGGTGCTGGATGCGGTGGACGCCTTCCGTGCGCAAGATAAGAAGCCGCCGATGCACCCGCCATTCTATGCGTGCAGCATCCCACTTGGCCCCGGCCAGGAGGTCGCGCGCGGCAGCGGCGGGCAGACACGCGAGATCACACCGCCGATCGCGAACATCCCGACCCCGATCACCAAAGAATACGTCCGCGCGCACTGGATCAAGCGTGACTGGTCGGCGCTGATCGAGAGCATGCTCGACGACACGATCCGCTGGTCGGCCACCAGCTCGAAGCTGATCGGCATGGGCGAGGAGCAGCCCGGCAGCGCGCCGCTTGACGAGGATCCGGCCGCCGCGCCTAACCCCGGCATAGAAGCTCGGCGGGTGGAAGCGCGCAATGCGCCAGCCGCGCGCGGCAATGGTCGGCGCGAGCTAGAGGAGAATCTGCTGTAAAGGATGCGTTTGACGGAGGACGAATGACGAGGCTGGCAACATGCGTCTTTCGTCTTTCGTTCAGAAAAAGCGGCTTCAGCTTTCCCGAAAGTTGTCACGCGAGTTTGATGCCAATCGCTCGCCGCAGGCTGAAGCCTGACGGCTGATATTCCAAGCCTGCTGAAGCAGGCTCAGGGGCTGAGTAGCCCGCGTGCGTTGCGCGACCAGCCCCGATTTGCCCCAGCGCCCATTTCTGCCGTATACTCCGCGCATGAACATCACCGCACCATTTATTCAGCCCATCCTAGCCGCCATCCAAGCCGCCGGCGGTCACCCGCTGATCGTCGGCGGGGCGGTACGCGATGCGCTGATGGGCGTTGAGCCCAGCGAGTTCGATATTGAGGTCTACGGCATGCCGATCAACCAGCTATTGGAGCTGCTGGCTGGCTTTGGCCGTGTGGATGCGATCGGGCGGTCGTTCGGCATTCTCAAGCTGCGCACACCGGCGGGCCAAGAGCTAGATATTTCGCTGCCACGGCGCGAAAGCAAGATCGGCGCAGGCCACCGTGGCTTTCTGACCACGCCCGACCCAACCATGACGCCACGCGAGGCGGCAGCACGGCGCGACTTCACCTGGAACGCACTAGCCCTCACGCCCGCCGGCGAACTACTCGATTTCTTCAACGGCGCGGCCGACCTGCGCGCTGGGATCATTCGCCATACCACTGCCGCCTTCGCTGAAGATCCGCTGCGCGTGCTGCGCGCTATGCAGTTCGCCGCGCGCTTCGATATGCGCCTCGCACCCGAGACAGCCGCGCTTTGTCGCACGCTGCTGCCCGAGGCATCGACCCTGGCGACTGAGCGAATCTGGGGCGAGTGGCAGAAATGGGCGCTCAAAGGGCGCACGCCTGCGGCTGGGTTGCGCGTGCTGGCCGAAACTGGCTGGCTTACACTCTACCCCGAATTAGTAGCGCTGATCGATTGCCCACAAGATTCGCTCTGGCATCCCGAGGGATCAGTCGAGTTACATACGCAGTACGTCGTTAATGCTGCCGCCACGATTGCTGATCGTGAACAGCTTGCAGGCAACCAACGCGCGATTTTGCTCTTCGCCGCACTGTGCCACGATCTCGGCAAGCCCGCCACCACGGCGATTGGCGCAGATGGGCGCATTCGTAGCCCTGGACATGCGCAGGCGGGTGTTGAGCTGGCCGAGTCGCTACTGCGCCGAATCGGCTGCCCGCGTGCGCTGGTCGCGCAGGTTGCGCCACTGGTGCGCGAGCACATGGCGCATATCGGCATGCAGGTAAGCGACCGCACGGTGCGACGCTTGGCGCTGCGGCTCGTGCCTACCACGATCACGCAATGGGGCCAGCTGGTCGAGGCCGACCACAGCGGCCGACCGCCACTACCAGCTTCCAATCCGGCTGCGACGATTGTCGCGCTGTCCAAGCAGTTGAGCGTATCCACTGGTCGGCCAACGCCGATTCTGCAAGGTCGCGATCTGATTGCGACTGGCCTGACGCCCGGCCCCGCGCTAGGCGCAGTGCTAGAGCGCGCATATCAGGCGCAGATTGACGGCGCGTTCGATAGCGTGGAAGCAGGGCTAGCCTGGGTCGCGCGTAATGCAGCGAATGGAACAGATTGACAACAGCTAGGTCGGGCACATCCCAAAACGTGCGCGTGCTACGTTACACTCATAGTTAGGACGTATGCAGACGCTGGATTTCTCACCCTTTGTAGGTCGTTTTTTGCCCGGTAGGGCGAAAAAACGACCTACAAAAAAAGAAACGTACCATGCTGCCGCAGGCTAAAGATATCTTCTGCGTACGTCCTAATAGTGTAAGATCGCGCATTTCGCACAGGTAGCGATTGGAAGGAACACTGCTATGGCTGGAATGGACAACGCCTACGCCCTGGTGATCGGCATCGCCAGCTACCAGCACATCAGCGCGCTCCCGGCGACCGTGCTCCCCTTTTCGCATTGAAAATGATCGCCGCGTGGTATACTGAGGCGGGTTCACAGCAGATAGACCAGAACAGGCATATGACTCAAGAATACCAACAGCTGATCAGCCAGACCGTACTCGACGAAGATTCTTTCGTGCGCCTGACCATGAAAGGGATTGTGCGCGGGCCAGCCGCACCCTGGCAGAAAATCACGATTCGCCCGGTCGAGCTACGCGGCCTGCGTCAGCTTCAATTTTCGTACTTCGACGCCAAGCAGGATATTTCGAAGAATTACTACGGCCCCGAGGCGCGCGCACATCTTGACGAGGCACTGGCGATCCCATACAGCTCAATCGTGCTCCAAACGACCGCCGAGGATATTCAGATTCAGCTCACCAAAAAGGGCAAGGCGCTGGTTCACCGCCATCGGCTTGCGGCTACGGCTGCGGTAGCCCCCGACCTAGCGCACGACCACGCCAAGGCGCTGCCGCTACCAGCCGACCAGCCCGACGCATTCTTGCAAGCGATCGGGATCATGAATGAGCATGGGCAGGTGCGGCCGAACATGCAGGGCAAATTCGCGCAGATCAATGAATTTCTGAAGCTGATCGAGGCGACCGGCGAGCTGGAGCGCTTCGAGCGCTCGCCGATTGAGGTGCTAGATTGCGGATGCGGCGCATCCTACCTGACGTTCGCGATCTACCATTATCTGAACGACATTCGTGGCATTCCAGCTCGGCTGGTGGGCGTCGATACCAACGCCGGGCTGATCGAAAAATGTGCCGCCCAAGCTGCACAGCTTGAATATGACGATCTGTGCTTTCAAAATACGCAGATCATTGCGTTCCAGCCCGAGCGCGCGCCCGACCTCGTGATTGCGCTGCACGCCTGCGACACGGCCACCGACGAAACAATCGCGCAGGCCATCCGCGCCGAGTCGCATATGCTGGTCTGCGCGCCATGCTGCCATCACGATCTGAACGAGCAGCTCAGCGCCGATAGCGATGGTGTGTTCCGGCCCGTGCTACGCCACGGCATCCTGAAGCAGCGCACCGCCGATATTTTGACCGATGCGTTTCGGGCGCTGGCGTTGCGAATCATGGGCTATCGAACCGATGTAATCGAGTTTGTAGCCTCTGAGCACACCGCCAAGAACCTGATGATTCGCGCAGTCAAAACCGTGGCACCTGGCGATCAACAATTTATTCGCGAGTACAATGAGCTGAAGCAATTCTGGGGCGTCACGCCGTATATTGAGCGGCTGCTTGGGGAGCCGTTTCAGCG
>Ga0123337_10005326_pt1 | contig 12706 bp, 7 predicted proteins | sample frozenSSSSmetaG_FD_89792 | JGI IMG/M metagenome (GOLD analysis project Ga0123337, IMG submission 89792) | Glacier valley bacterial and archeal communities from Borup Fiord, Nunavut, Canada, to study Microbial Dark Matter (Phase II) -... | ecosystem: Environmental > Aquatic > Freshwater > Ice >...
CCCGAACAACCTCCCAAGCTCCATACTCACACAACAATGAACGATGCAGGTACGGCATCGTTCATTGTTTGTCATCCATCACGCGGCGATCTGTGCTATCATAGGGCTGGTACTATTGCGGACTCGGATACGCGATTCGCGATTTACCCTGGTGGTGCCGATACGGGGAGGCGATCGATGGCTGGCAACCGTGCGCTCTACGACCGTGCGATGGAGCAAAGCCGCGAGGCCGCGCGGCAGAAAAATTGGGAAGAGGCGCTGAAGCAGGCCGTGCGGGCGCTGCAGGAATTCCCACAAGATGCCGATGGCCGCTCCTCAGCTGCTGTCGCACTGTTCAATACCGGCAAATACCCGCAGACGTTGCAGATTCTCGAAGAGCTGCGCGGCAGTGACCAGAATAACCCATTTTTTCTGGAATATCTGGCCCGCACGCACGAGCGAATGGGCAACACCGCTCCCGCAGTGGCAATCTATACGCAGCTGGCCGATTTGCAGCAGGAGCGGCGGCTGGGTATGCGCGCGATCGAGGCGCTGCGCGAGGTGCTGCGTCTGCAACCCGATGCCGATGATCAACGGCTGCGCATGGCCCGGCTGATCGAGGAGGCTGGCAGCGCGAGCGAGGCTACCACCGAATACCTTGAGCTGGCCCGCCGCCGCCAAGCCCAAGGCCGGATCGAAGAGGCCACCACTCACGCCGAGCGCGCCCTGCGAATCGACCCGAGTAGCCGCGAGGCCAAAGAGCTGATCGCCACGCTGCATGCGACCTTGTCCAACGCCGCGCAGATCGCTGTGACAAGCGCGGGGGCTGGCGATCAGGGGCCAGGGACTGGGAATATCTCCCTCACCCCCAGTTTTCAATCGATCACCCCGGCCAGCACCGGCGCGCTGCGTTCACAGCAATTCACGATTGAGCAGACAATTACGCTGGCGCAAAAGCACCAAGAGGCTGGCGAAGCCGAAGCCGCGATTGAGCAGTACGAGCGCGCGGTTGCGTTGGGCACAGAGCGCAGCGATGCATTCTACAGCCTCGGCCTGCTCTACCAGGAGCGCGGCGATTACCAGCGCGCGGCCACGGCGCTGACCCACGCCGCCAGCGACCCCGAGTACGCGCTTTCGGCGCACTATGCACTTGGCACATGCTATCAGGAACTGGGCCAGCTGCCGCAGGCCGCTCAGGAATATGAGCAGACCATCCGGCTGGTCGATCTTCAGTCGATCGGCAAGGCCGAAGCCGATGACCTGATCCAGATGTATGAAAGCGCCGCGCGGATTTATTCGCAGCTTAATGACATCGCCCGCGCTGCATCGCTTTATTCGACACTGGCAAACTTTCTTAATAGCAAGCGCTGGGGCAAAGAGCGCGCCGATGAATTCCGCCAGAAGGCCAAGGAGCTGACCGAGCGCAACATGTTCGCCAAGCTGCGCACACTTGGCACTGGCGCACTGACCGCACCCGAGCCGAGCGCGCCCACGCCTACGCTCGAAGAAACTATGCCGTCGACCTGGGGCAAAATCCGGCCGATCACCGATTTCCTACGGCCTGAGCGCATGGCGAGTTCCAGCAGCGTCGATATCTTCGCGGCGACTGCCGCGCCGCCCGCGCCTGAGCCGATCGATTCATTGGCGCTGCTGGATAGCTTGCCCACAGTGGATCGCGCGCCCTTTGCACCGGTCAGCCAGCTCGATACGACCGGGCTGGGCGAGGAATGTGTGCGCTATGTGATCGCCAGTGAGAAATATATCGAGCAGCGGCTGATCCTCGGTGCGCTGGATGCCTGCATGGAGGTTATTCGGCTCAACGCCGATTACCTGCCGATCCACCTGCGCATGGGCGAGATTTATGAGCGCGAGGGCCGACCGGAAGACGCGCTGATTAAATATCAGCTGCTGATCGATACCTATATGGTGCGCGACGAGCCACAGCGCGCGATCGATGTGTACCTGCGGCTGATCGAGCTTTCACCCGATACGATCCAGGCGCGCTCACGGTTGGCCGAGCTTCTGAAAAACGATGGGCGGATCGAAGGCGCAGCCGAGCAGATTGGGCAGGTTGCAGGCACCTATTTCCGCATGGGGCAGACCAACAAGGCGCTGGAAGAGTATCGCCGTGGCGTGCAGTGGGCACCGAATAATGCGACGTTGCGCGCGCAGTACGGCCAGTCGCTGCTCAAGCTTGATCGTTACGAGGCCGCGCTGGGCGAGTTCCGCCGCGCGCTGGAGCTAAATCCGGCTGATCTAGCCGGCATCGCGCGCCTCAATATGACGCTGGCGCTCATGGCCGAGCAGCCTGCGCCGATCTGGCAATCGCTGGCGACGCTGCTGGAGCAGCTCAAGGGCCAGCCACAGCAGCTTTCGGCGGTGCAGGCCGAGTATCGAACCGCGCTGCTGGCGGCCGATGCGCCATTGCTGCACTATATCCTGGGCATTGTGCAGCAGAGCGCCGGCCAGCACCCATCGGCGCTGATGGAGCTGGAGCAGGCGCTGGCGCTGCTGGAAGAGGGCGACGACCCCATGCTACCGACGGTGCTGGTGCATCAGGCAATGGCCGACAGCTATATCGCGGTTGGGCAATCGGCCGAGGCACTCGATCAGCTCCAAAAAGGCCAGGCCGTCGCAGTAAGGGCGCATAGCACGACGCCGCAGCTTGACCCGGCCAGCCGCTACTCGTTCTCGTCACCGCTGGCGCGCGGCGACCTGGTGCGCCGGATGGCCGAGGCGTATGCGGCATCGGGAGATATGGCTGGTGCCGAGCAGGCGCTTAAGGAAGCCAAGCAGCACCTGCCCTACGACCGCGCGATCTATACCAAGCTGGCCGATGTCTACTTTCAGCAGGGCAAGCTGAACGAGGCGCTGGCGCAGCTCGATGAGCTGGCGACGTATTATGAGAGCCGCCAAGATCTCGACCGCGCGATTGAGACACTGGAGTACGGTATCCTGATCGGGCCGAATAATATTGCACTTGGCAGCCGATTAGCCAAGCTGCTGCTGCGGCGCGGCCACTTGGACAAGGGCGTCGATGGGCTGATCCGCGTGGCCGAGCAGCAGCGCAAGGCCGGCCAGATCAAGGATGCGGTCGCCAGCCTCCAGCAAGCCGCCGATGTCCACTGGACGCTGGGGCAGGAGCAGAAAGCCCATGTGCTGTACGACCGAATCGTGCAGATCGCGCCGAACGATATTGACGCGCGCCAGTGGCTGGCATTCATGTACACGCTGGCTGGCCGCTCGGTCGACGCGATCAACGAGAAGAAACAGATCGTGCGCATCTTCTTGCAGCAGCGCGATCTCGATAATGCGATCGCCGAGATGCACCAGATCTACGGCCTCAATCAGAACGATACCGATAACTTATACCAGCTCGGCGATGCGCTGATGCGGCGGAATGAATACGAGCAGGCGCTTCGAATCTACGGGCGGCTCGCCAAAATGCCCGATATTGAAACTACGCGCGTTGAGGCGCTTCAATCGGCCGCTAAGCGTATGTATGATCAGCAGCAGGCGCAGCTAAAGAGTTCGTAACAGCTCCGAGTTATGAGATATGAGTTTTGAGTTTTGAATCGAGCGTAACTCATACCTCATACCTCATACCTCACAACTTTGTATGCTTGATTTTCAAAACTTCATCACGGCGCTCAACCGGGTTGTGTTGCGGCTCAATCCCTTCAGCGATCCCACTGCGCTGATCGACATCGCGATTGTCGCGCTGCTGTTCTTCTGGCTGCTGCGGGCTATTCGCGGCACGCGCGCCGTACAGCTGCTGCGCGGCATTGGTGTTGTGCTGGCGATCTCGATTCTGCTTGGCTCGCTGCTGCCACTGCCGACACTGCGCTGGCTGCTGTTCAATGCGGTTCAGCCAGCGCTGATTGTCTCGATCCCAGTGCTGTTTCAGCCCGAGCTGCGGCGCGCGCTGGAAAACCTCGGTCGCACCAACGATCTGTTTGGCAATCCCTTCGGTCGCCACAACAACTCCGAGCTGGTGGAAACGATTAATGGCGTGGCGCGCGCAGCCCAGCAGCTTTCGCAGCAAGGCGTCGGGGCGCTGATGGTGCTGGAGCGCGAGGTCGGCCTGCAAGATTATGCCGACCGTGGCGTGATTATCGATTCGCGGCTGGCGGTCCCACTGCTATTGAATATTTTCTACCCCAACTCGCCGCTGCACGACATGGCCGTGATTGTGCGCGGCAATCGCATTCTGGCCGCGAATGTCGTGCTGCCGCTGAGCGAGGATGTCGGCGGGCAGCGGCGCTACGGCACCCGCCACCGCGCCGCTAAAGGTATCTCGGAACAATCCGACGCGATCGCCGTGGTTGTATCGGAAGAGACCGGCGCGATCTCGATCATGAACGACGGTCGTATGGTCAGCTACCTCAACGAGGCGCGGCTGCGCAGTATGCTTGCCGGCTTGCTCAAGGTATCGCTGGAGGAGGCCGGCAAGTGACATCGCTGCGTACACAAGGGCTGCGACTGCTTCTGTCGATCGGGCTAGCATTCGCGCTGTGGCTCTTCGTCTCGTTTACCCAGAACCCCGACCAGCGCAGCGGCTTTGAGGGCGTCCCGGTAGATATAGAAGGCTTGATGCCAGGCTTGCTGGTGGTGGATAAGGAAGGGCTGCCGAAGGCGAATCGCCCAACCGTGAGCATCACCGCCGAGGGCGCTGAGGCCACGATTCAAACCGTGCGCCAGAGCGATCTGCGCGCCTTCGTCGATTTGAGCGGGCTGGCTGCGGGCGAGCATAGCAACGTGCCGGTGATCGTCGAGCGTAACCGCGCTGGCTTGGCACGCCTGACGCTGACATCCGACCCAGCGTTCCTCTCCTTCCGGCTCGAACAGGAGATCACCCGCACGGTGCCACTGACGGTTGAGGTGACTGGCAGTGTGCCGTTCAGCTTCGAGAAGGGTAAGCCGCGCCTGACCCAAGATGGCCGGCTGGTGGATAGTGTGCTGATTCGTGGCCCGCAGAGCCGCGTTGAGCGCGTCAGCCTGACGCGCGTGGTGGCCGATATCGACCGCCTGACCGGCAATTATAGCTCGACACGACCGGTCGAAATTTTGTCGCAAGATGGCCAGGAGATCGCCGGTGTGACGGCTGGGCCATCGGTGATCAATGTGTTGGTGCCGATCGCATCGAGCGCCGGGATCAAGCGCGTGCCGGTGGTGCCACGGCTGGTGGGCGCGCCAGCCAGCGGGCAAATCGTCAGTGCGATATCGGTCGATCCGCAGTTCGTCCAGCTAACCGGCGGCTCTGATGCGCTCGACGGGATCGAGAGTATCGAGACCTTCGACGTGGATATCGCCGGCGCGACGCGCACGATCTCACGCACGGTGGCCATGCATGTGCCAGCGAACACTAGCCTGGCCTTGGGCGAGCCAGCGGTGACGACGGTGCTCGTGCAGATCCAGCCGATCACGCGGCCGTTCCAGATCAGGCTGCCGGTGTCGCTTCAAGTGACGGATGCCCCCGCTGGATTGCTGATCACGCTTTCGCCAGACAGCATCCAGGTCACGCTTGAGGGCAATGCCGCCGCGCTCAGCGCGTTCGATTCAGCATCGCTCCAAGGCATGGTGAGCGCACGCACGCTTGGCGAGGGCACGTACGCGATCGTACCTAGCATCCACCTGCCGGCCGGCGTCCGACTGGCCGAGCCACCGCCAAAAGTCACCCTAACACTGCGTCGACCGCCGATACCACAGCCAACTGCGCTTCCCGATACCGCAACGCCTGTGGCAACCTCGGCCGCTACGCTGGTCGAGACGCCGCTGCCGACCACTGTAATCACCACGACTCAGACGCTCAGTGCTACGCCAACCGCCACGTCGATCGCTGCATCAACTGCCGCGCCAACGGCGACACCAGCACAGTGAACGTTGGCAGGCGGCAGGAAGCACCGCTGCACCCTGCTGGGGCGGCTGGAGCAGCCAGGCCGCACCCCGCTCTGAGCGCACCCACCACCATCAGGAATGTATGCTGTGTATAGGCGCGGCCCCGGCGGGCTACCCGATCATGTTCTTACGATGCCTTTGACGCAGCCCAAACAACAGCGGGCGAGGAATTATTCCTCGCCCGCTGTTGTTTGAGCTGCGTCTACGCCTGGTGGCGTTTTAGGTGCCCTTAACGGCTTCTTTAAGCGTGCTGCTGGCACTGAAGCCCGGCGTCTTGGTTGCGGCGATCTTGATCTTCTGGCGTGTCTGCGGGTTAACGCCCTCGCGCTCCTGGCGCTGGCGCACTTCAAACGTGCCGAAGCCAGTCAGCGTAACCTTCTCGCCACCCTTGAGCGACTCGGTGATAATATCGAGCGCCGCGTCGATTACCTGCTTGGCCTCTTTCTGAGAAACGTTCGCACGATCAGCTACCGATTTAACGAAGTCGGTTTTTTGCATTACGTTCAACCTCCTATTGTACGTTTAGTACCCTTTTCATATGCAGTATACTGCACTTGTCAAGCCCCCTTCCTGATTAGGAAGCCTTGGAAGCCGCTTGAACCTTTCCAACTCGGTTTCATGGCTTTAGAAAGCCATGTTTTTGAAATGCCGCATTGGAAAGCGCTGCGCGGCCTCTCCTTTGCTGGCAAGTTGTATGCCACGAGGTGCAGCTGTGTCCGATATAATATCGTTTTATTTGCGCCACCCGCTCGTGGTACTCTGCACGGGCGTTCGGTTTCCACGTTTGTCCACGTTTATCCGCGTCCAATTTCAGAAGCAATCAGTTGTCGACGCAGGTGTAGCTACGCTTCGTAGGCCAGTGCGCCGCCGACCCAAGTCTGCGCGACCTGAATTTCCAGCAAGCGCTCGGCCGGCAGCGCGAGTGGATCGCCGCTTAGCACTGTGAGATCGGCCAGGAACCCAGGCGCGATGCGGCCCAACTGGTCGGAATTGCCGCTGACGGCTGCGCTGCCGGCGGTGAAGCACCACAGCGCTTGGGCGATCTCAATCGCCTGCTCGGGCGCGATCACGCGGCCACTGCGCGCGCGGCGAAGGGCGGCCGATTGCAGCCCGAGCAGCGGGTTGATGTCGCCGATCACCGGGCCATCGGAGCTGAACGCCACCGTTAGCCCAGCCTCGATCATGGCGCGGAAGGGATAGCACTGCGCTATCAGCGCATCGGGTAGATGGTGCAGAATAGTATCGCCGATGTCGTGCAGAAACGACGGCTGTGTGGCAATCATCACGCCCAGGCGTTGTGCACGCGCCAGCTGCTCGGCGTTGGGCAGGCCGAAGTGCTCGATGCGCAGGCGGGGGCGGGCGGCAGTATGCGTAGCTCCCTGTCCCCAATCCCCAGTCCCCAGTCGCTCGAACGCCGCCAGCAGCTCGCCGATCACCGCATCGCCGATTGAGTGAACCGCGACGCTCAGGCCGGCCGCGTAGATCAGGCGCACCTCTTCGGCGAGCTGCGCGGCTGGGAAGCGCGGCAGACCGCAATCGTGACGGCCGCGATAGGGCATGCTCAGGGCGGCGGTGCCGCTGCTCAGGCCGCCATCGCTGAATAGCTTGACGGTGTCGCATTTGGCTAGCCGCTCGCACCAGGGCTGCGGCGGCGCGGCCCGCTGACCATTCGGCAGGATAGTCATCGCCATCACATCGCAGCGTAGCGGCAGCCGCTGCTCAATCGCCAGCCGCCGATAAAGCTCTACGGTGCGTGGATCCACGCCTGGCTCGCCGACGCTGGTGATGCCCAGCGCTAGGCACTTGCGCCCGCCGCCGATCAGCGCGTCCGCCAGCTCCTGCTCGCTCGGCGGCGGCTGGATGGATCGCACTAGCGCCAGCGCAGTTTCGCGCAGCACGCCGGTTGGCTGGCCGTGCTGATCGCGATCAATCGCGCCGCCGGGCGGGTCGGGCGTAGCTGCCGTGATGCCAGCGAGCGCCAGCGCGCGGCTGTTGGCAACAATGATATGCCCGCATGTGCGCCCCAGCACGAGCGGGTGATTCGGCGCGGCCAAATCGAGATCGTGGCGCGTCGGGTGGCGTCGTTCGTCCAAGCGCGTCTCATCGTAGCCACGCCCTTCAATCCATTGGCCGGCCGGAGTCAGGGCAGCGCGCGCGGCGAATGCATCGACCAGCGCCTCAACCGAAGGTGCGCTGGCTGGCCGAGCGTTGACCTGGCTGAGCAGCATGCCTTCTTTCCAAAGATGAATGTGCGCATCGTTGAAGCCTGGGACGACCGTGCGGCCGGCCAGCTCGATCCGCCGAGTGGCCGGGCCAGCCAGCTCGGTGATCAGCGCATCGTCGCCGACTGCGATAATACGGTCGCCGCTGATCGCCAGCGCGGTCGCGTGCGGGTGCGCCGGGTTGATCGTATGGATGGTGCCGCCGAGCAGAATGACATCGGTCTGCATCAGACCCTCCTTTTCGATGAATAGAATGCCGCGCTTGGACATGTGCAAATGAGAATCGTTCTATTGTACTTGCCAAGATGCCAAGATGCTACTTCTGATCTTGGCATCTTGGCATCTTGGTATTGAGATGTTTTATTTCTTACGAACCCGTTAGTCGCCTGCCGGAACAGCTACACGCCGATTCTGCTCGCCGCGTGGTGTAAGCAATGCGCCAATCGCATCGCGCAGGGTTGAGAAGGAGCGCAGCGTGCCCATGTCGAGATTAAGCGCCACCATTGTCTGCGCCACTTCGGGCCGAATGCCGACCAGAAATGCTTGCGCGCCAAGTAATCGCACAGCGGTGGTGGTTTGAAGTAGCACTTGAGCTACATGCGTATCGACAAGCGGCACGCCGGTAATGTCGAAGATTACGTGATGGGCGTGTTCGCGCTCGATCATCGCCAGGACATTATTAGTCAATTCGGCTGCGCGTGCGCTGTCGAGCACGCCGATCAGCGGCGCGATCAGCACGCCCGGCAGCACCGGGATGACTGGCGCGCTTAGCTCGCTGAAAGCTTCCTGGCTGGCGCGCAGATCTTCCAGCGTCAGCGCCAGGCGCTTTTCGCGCTGCGCGCCTTCCGCGAGCGCCAGTTGGAGCGAGCTGGTGCGCTCGGCCACGGTCGCTTCCAGCGCTGCGCGTAGAATATTCAGCTCTTGCTCGCGGGCCTGCGTGGCCGACAGCGCGTTGCGCAGCGATGTGCCGAATCGGTCGAGAAATAGCCCTAGTACGGCGATAATCAGGATAAATGTGGGCAGGATGCTGGCGGCCGACGCGGGCGCGCTGGGACGGAAGCCGGTCAGGCTAGGCGCGACCGATTTGAGCAGCGCTGCGGCAACCACGACGCCGATAACTACGCCGCTGGTCAGCCGCAGCTCGCGCCGGCCGAGCAGCAGCCCGGCCATGGTAATTGGCAACGTGAATGCCAGGTAGATGCCGACCGAGCCAGGGAAGCCCCCAGCGATCAGGGCGCTGCCGACTGCCACGATGATCCCGCTGATCGCGAGGCCGACCGATAGACGGAAACGACCGCGTCGCAGCAGCGTGATCCCGCCGAGCATACAGGCGATCAGGGTTGCATACGATACAATGCCAACCGCTAGGCCTGATTGATCAGTCGCGTTGATGAAACTGAGCAGCAGCCCGATCCCACAGCCGGCCAGGATGATCAGCAGCATGACTTGGAGCAGGCTGGCCTGCTGACGTTCCAGCGGGTCGAGCAGCGGAAGATCAGCGAGCCAGCGGCGAATCTTTTGCATAGAGCACCTCATTTCAACATTACTTTGCAGTTTAGAATAGCGTGCCGTGCCGCCTTTAGGCGCTTGTGCTGGGTCATACTGCCTAAAGGTGGCGCTACGAATTGTTAATTCACATGCCTGTAGATTGACGATTTGCGAGCGTATTCGATCAGCTGGCGCGCGCATCCAGCACCTCGCGCACCTTGCGCGCGAGTGCGGCTGGCGAAAATGGTTTTTGCAAGAAGATAACCCCTGGATCGAGCTGGCCGTGATGCGTGATTGCGTTGTCGGTGTATCCCGAGATAAACAGCACCGCGCTGGCCGGAAAGAGAGTTTGTATATGCCCTGCCAGCATCTTCCCGCTCATGTACGGCATGACAACATCGGTTATCAGCAGATCGAGGCGCGTTCCCATCCAGGCGCGGGCTAGCTGGAGCGCGACATCGCCGTTTTCTGCCTCCACCACCGTGTAGCCCTGCGCCCGCAGCACGCGCGCCGCCAACATACGTACCGAAGGCTCATCCTCGGCCAGCAGCACCATCTCGCCGCCGCGCGGCAGATCGTCGGCGGGGTCGCGCAACGCGAAATGGTCGGCTGGCGCTTCGACCTGCGGCAGGTAGATTTTGAAGGTGCTGCCGTGGCCCGGCTCGCTGTAGGGCCAAATACTGCCGCCGTGCTGCTTGACAATGCCATAGCTGGTCGCTAACCCCAACCCTGTCCCGCACCCCGGCGCTTTGGTGGTGAAAAATGGCTCAAAGATCTGCGCCTGAGTCTCCTCGTCCATGCCGGTTCCCGTGTCGCTGATCGCCAGCATAACATACCGCCCCGGACTCACGCTAATATGCCGATGCGCGTAGTCGTGGTCGAGCTGAACATTGCCGGTCTCGATCGTGAGCGTCCCCCCGGCGGGCATTGCATCGCGCGCGTTCACCGCCAAGTTGACAACGATCTGCTCGATCTGCCCGTGATCGGCGCGCACTAGCCAGAGGCCCGGCGCGGTGCGAACGATTAGCTCGATGTGCGCGCCGATCAAACGTCGCAGCAGCTTATCCATATCGAGAATAAGCTGGTTGAGATCAATCACATGCGGCTCGATAATTTGTTTGCGGGCGAACGTCAGCAGCTGGCGTGTCAGCTTAGCCGCGCGCTCAGATGATTTTGTGACCTCGTCCAGATCCGCGCGCGCCGGATGATCATTCGGTAAACTATCGCGCGCCAGATCGGTGTTGCCCATGATCGCAGTCAGCAGGTTATTGAAATCGTGTGCGACGCCGCCAGCCAGCCGACCAACGCTTTCCAGCCGCTGTGATTGTGTCAGCTGGGCTTCTAGGTGTTTGCGCTCGGTAATATCGCGGCCGACTGCGATGCTGTAGTGGTGATCTTGCTGCCTAATCGCCGACACTTGCATTTCGATCCAGCGCCAGGAGCTGTCGATATGACGTATGCGATACGTGAGGCGCGCGCTGCCCGTAGTTACCATCTGCTGATATTGTTCGCTGACAATATTCCGATCATCGGGATGAATTATGTCGATCTGCGAGGAGCCAAGTAAGCTGGCCGGATCATAGCCCAGCATGGTGCGGTACGATGGGCTGGCATAGATCCGTCCGCAATTGCCTTCCAGGTCAATTAAGCTGATTAGATCACTGGAATTCTCGGTGATCAGCCGGTAGCGATCCTCGCTTTCACGCAGCGCAGCATCTACACGCTGAATCATAGCACGACTTTGTTCCAATTCTTGTTCACGGATGCGTGTGGCGTTGAGCGCGCTGTGCAACGTGGTGCTAAATCGATCAAGGATAAAACCCAGTAGCCCGATAGTCAAAATGAAAATGACGACCACCGTGTCAATGATCTCGCTCTGCGATCCATTCGGGTTGATGAGCGACAGTGGCACATAGTGGGAAATCCCGATCGCCGTGACGATCACAATACTCAAGCCAATGCACACGAGCAGCCCGCGTCGGCCGATCAAAAAGTTGGCTAACGTGATTGGGATCACGAAGCCAAGCATTGCTACACCGCCAAACAATAGGCCCACATGCAGCAAAAGTAGCGTGTCGGCTAGCAGTAGCCCGGCGATAGCCACCACCACAGAAAGCCGTAACTGGCCGCAACGCAGCAATAGTAAAGCGCATACACTCATTATTCCAAGCAGGATACTCGCGCCGAGCGAGAGCATGCGCGTGTTGCTTGGCACAGGAATAGCCAGCGCGAGCGGAATATTCAAAAGAGTAGCGATCAGCAAGCCGATCAGCATCAGCTGGAAAAGGGCCGCCTGCCGCCGCTCAATCGGATTCTTAAGCGGAATTTCATTCAACCAGTGCCGCATTTTCCACATGATTAACCTTTGGCATCCTTTGCTCTGGCGGGCCTGGGGCGCGAGCATCCGCAATACGCCATGCTCACATCCCGATCAAATCAGAGCATCTTCGCAACCGCATTGCTCCTGCGCGCACACAAGGCACAGGCAGCTTATCATAAGCTGCCTGTGCCTTGTGTGTGTGATCGAAATTGATACAACCTGTGCGCAGATCAGCGCGATTGAATTGAGTGTGGAATCGCTGGCGATCTTCCGGGCGATTTAAAGCGCGGTGCGACGCAGCGTATGGTAATGCGGCACCATGCCCTGCGAACCTCCCGGAAGATGCGCTTCCCAGGCCTGTTGGTCGGACTCTATTGAATTCGCTTATTGGCCATCCATATAGATCGTCTTGATCTTGGTGAAGAACTCGATCGCGCCCTTGCCCATTTCGCGGAACATGCCCGAGCCACTGTTCTTGAAGCCGCCGAATGGCGCCTGGATCGATGCGCCAACCGTCGCCGAGTTGACTTTCACCATGCCGACCTCGGATTGCTCAGCGAAGCGAATCGCCTTACGTAAGTCGGTCGTAATGATCCCGGCGGTCAGGCCGTAGATCGTGTTATTGGCGATTGCAAAGGCTTCTTCCAGGTCGCCCGCCTCCAGAATGCCGACCACCGGGCCGAAGACTTCTTCCTGCGCGATACGCATATCCTGCCGCAGATTGCCCAGCACCGTCGGCTGAACGAAGTAGCCACGACCGTACTGGCTACCTTCGGGTGCGCCGCCGCCGGTGAGCACC
>Ga0123337_10005329_pt1 | contig 12704 bp, 10 predicted proteins | sample frozenSSSSmetaG_FD_89792 | JGI IMG/M metagenome (GOLD analysis project Ga0123337, IMG submission 89792) | Glacier valley bacterial and archeal communities from Borup Fiord, Nunavut, Canada, to study Microbial Dark Matter (Phase II) -... | ecosystem: Environmental > Aquatic > Freshwater > Ice >...
CAGCAGCACTGCCGCGCCGGCCAGTAGCAGCACGCCGACAATCCCGAGCGCGACGATCTTGGGGTTAATCACCGGCTCGAAGCGTGTCGCGCTCGGTAGGCGCTGGTCGCGGCCAGCCGCAGTATACGATTGTGACGCAACGCTGTTTGGCGGCAAGCGCGGCGCAGACGGCCCCGCGAACGGCGGCATGGGCGCGTTGCCGGTTGGCAGACGCGTGTCGCCCTGGCTGCGGCGTGAGCCAGCCAGCGAGCGCACGGCTGAGACCAGAATGCTCAGCACCACCAGCCCGCCGATCAGCGTCGGCAGCAGGTTCGCTGGCAAATTGACCGCGCTACCCAGCGCGCCGCGCAGCAGGTTCAGCAGCGGGCCACCAGCGATTACCAGAATAAAGATCAGCCAGCCGATTACCGAGCTCCAGCTGGTACCGCGCCGCTTGTTATTTTCTTGCATAGAGCGCCCCCGGCGTAATTGCAAATTGCAAATTGCAAATTGCGCTGATGTGAATTGGGTGCATGTATTCTAGCATACTTCGCCGCGCTCGGCTGATTACGGGATAAACAGACAAGCAGACCAGCAGCATTTCTTGCCCCCAACTCTCAACCCTCAACCCCCAGGTCAAGGTATGCCCGCATGCTGCACGACCAGCAGCAGCCCTGCGCGCAGTGACACATGGCCAGGCGGATCGAGCAGCACATTGCTGACGCCGCGCGCGCGCTCGTAGCTCAGGGTTGCGTTGTCGAGCGGATAGCGCAGCCCTGTGGTAGTGACGCCGTGCGCGTCGCCGGCCAGCGGCAGCAGCGAGACTGTATCGCCGACCTGACCTTCCAGCACAGCCGTGTCACGCACCAGGAACAGCGTCTGATGATCGGCCAGCAGCCGCGCGCGCCGCTCACGCAGCTCGGGCAGCGCCAGCAGCGCGACATTCGCCAGCGTGTGATCCCAGCGCCCGCCCAGCGCGCCCAAAATATCAATCGCGGTCGCGCCAGCGGCGGCGGCGTACAGCAGCGCCAGCTCCAGGTCGGTCTCGTCCTTCTCGCGCGGGAAGCGCCGCAGTATGATCCCATGCGCCTCAAGCTCAGCCAGACCGGCGGCGTCGATCGAGTCCATATCGCCAATCGCCACATGCGGCACGATTCCGGCGCGCAGCAGTGGTAGCGCCCCGCCATCGGCGGCGATCAGCAGATCGGCGGCGCGGATGTGCTCCTGATACGGCGCAATGTCCAGCTCGGGCGTGCTGGCGACGATCACGGCGTACATTAGAATTGAGAATTGAGAATTGAAGTTAGCATGGCTTTTCACCTTATAGACACATGAAGTAGACTACGTGCGATTCGGAGTCGTGGCTTTAGCCGGATCCGCCTGAAGCCGCGACTGCGTTGTCCGATTTCTAATTGAAATCAAGCCTGGCTTTTTCATATGACAAGCGCTAAGAATCAGGAGCTGAGCATGACTCACGCCGAAGACTTTTCAATTTCAATTCTCAATTCGGCATCATCCTAGCACCTCCCGCCCACGCCCGTCAAACGCGCCGGTTTACTCAGGTGTGACGCACGTTTTTGCGCTGGCGATTGACAGCGCGCCGAACGTCCCGGTAGGGCGACGAGCAGCCGCAGCGTAATCGGCGCGCTGTCAATCACCGGCGCATCGGCACAACCATGTGTCACACCCGGTTCACCCCGGCGCCCCATAGCTCTTCCCAGCCATCGGCGGCATCCTCGTCGGGATGCCACAGCTCGTTCAGATCACGGGCGCGCAGCAGTTGACCGACGGTGGTTGGGATAAAGGCTACTCGGCGTAGGCGCTGGCTGAGGAGCGGCACCGCCAGCGCTAGCAGCGGCCCAATCGCAAAGCGATAGTAGCGCGCGCTCGCGCGCGGATGGCCGCCCTCGGCGGGCAGCAGCGTGGCGCGCGTGGCAATGCTGACGGCGCGTACCTCGGCCAGATAGCGCACCGCCCAGCGCTCGCTGCCGAACACCGCCGTTTGATAGAACGCCAGGTACTCGGCGTGCAGCGCGCGTGGTGCGCGTGCGATTGGGATGCGATACCAGCCCTCGTCGCGTGCCGCCGCCAGGTCACGCGGGCGGTTGACGATTGCCACAAGCACGCGCGCGTTGGGTGAGATGTCATCGATCATGGATTATGCGATTTCCCATGCTCACAATGTCATGCTGGAAGCTACGTTTCCGCTTTGCTGCTGCTGGAGTGGTCAATCAACGCTTGCACAACCCACCCTCGCGCAGGTTGGTTGCCCGATGTCGGCCCTGCATCAGAAACCTGCGCGAGAATTTATACACCTGAGCTGGTTGACCAATACAGTCCCTGCGCTAAATCCCTGTGTCGCGATGCGCTCAACAGAGATTCTTTCCTGCATCAGAATGAAAATGTCGTTGGCTGAAATACGGCTCACCAAACCAGCGCTGCCGCCTCCGGCGCATAGCGCCGCAGATCCTCGCGCAGCCGCAGCAGCGCCAGATCGGCCGCCTTGGCTTCCAGCATGATGTCGAATGGCGGTAGGCCGCGCGCGGCGGCAAGCAAGGCGATAAACTCAAATGGGTTGATATAATCGGCGTGCTGGCCGGCCTGTGGTGCTAGCACCTGGCGAGCATGGCCGCGCCGCTCGGGCAATACGTGCGCCTCGGTGCGCTGGGTACTGAAGTGAATCTTCGGTCGCACGCCACGCGGCCATGTCGCCAGCGCCAGCCCGAGCGCCTCGCCCAGCGGAATGCGCGACGGGTTATTGATCTGATGATGCAGAATATCCAGCACCACCGGCGCGCCAGTCGCCTGATGCAGGCGCAGCAGATCTGGCAGATCGAAGCTGTGCTCATCTGGCTCAAGCACCACGCGTCGGCGCGCGCATTCCGGTAATTGCTGATAGCGCGTGGCGAAGCGAAAGCGTGCGGCTGCGCCATCGCCGTGCGCGCCACCGACATGCAGCACCAGCACCGCCTCCGGCCCAGCGCCCAGCGCATCGAGCAGCTGCGCCCGCGCGATCAGCTCGACCGCGCTGCGCTCGGCGACCGCCGCATCCGGCGCGGCCAGCGTGACGTGCATGGGCATGTGCATGCTCAGGCGGATGCCGTAGTCGCACGCCAGCGCGCCAGTCTCGGCTAGCAGATCGCCGCACTCGTCAAGCTGCCGCGCGAACTCGGGGTGGCGCTCGTCGGTCAGATAGGGTGCCAGGTCGTCGGCCAGCCGGTAGCAGCCGATCTGCCGCTCGGCCAAATACGCCAACACCTCGCGCACCAGCAGCAGGCTGATGCTCAGGTGTGGCGCGTGCTCGGCCCGCCGCCCATCGCGCGCGCGCAGGCCAGCCTGGCCGAGTATTCGCACTGCCACGCCCAGCCGGATCATGATGTTCTTTCTACACGATTTCAGTACCGTTATAGTGTAACATATCTTGGCAAGCGTGGCAAGCAGATCCGGTATCTGCGGCTATGATGCATGGTTTTGCAGTTGGCCGACGATTGACATCGCGCCGATCGAGCTGCGGCTGCTCGCCCGCCTGCGCGGACGGCACCGAACGCCGAGTCCCCGTAGGCGGACGACCGGTAAAGCAGGCTGACGATCTGGGGAGCCTGTTTCAGCAGGCTTGGTGCAGCAGTGCGGGGATTCATCGCCAGGCATCCGATGATTCATGCAAAACCCTGCCACACAGCCGGTTTTTGTTTGCGCGGCGCATCAGCTATAATAGTCGCCGATCCTGCGTTGCGAATCAGTGGCATAACTCAAAACTCAAAACTGCGATATAAGGAGCAGATTATGATCGAGATCAGCGCCCCGGTGCGCGTGCGTTTCGCCCCCAGCCCGACCGGATTTCTGCATATTGGCGGCGTGCGCACGGCCCTGTTCAACTGGCTGTTCGCGCGCCACTACGGCGGCCAGTTCATTTTGCGCGTCGAGGATACCGATGCGAAGCGCTATGTGCCCGGCGCGGCCCAGGACATGATGGATTCGCTGCGCTGGGTCGGCCTGGATTGGGATGAAGGCCCGGATATCGGCGGCCCCTACGGCCCGTATGTTCAGACTGAGCGCCATGCGCTGGGCATCTACCAGCGACATATCGATACGCTGCTGGCGGCTGGCAAAGCCTATAAATCGTTTGTGAACGAGCAGGAGCTGGAGCACATGCGCGCCGAGGCGACCGCGCGCGGGATTAAGTCGTTTCGCTACCGCGGTGCCGAGCGCGATTGGACGCCCGCGCAGGTGGCTGCGGCCGAGGCGTCCGGCCAGCCCTTTACGGTGCGGCTCAAGACGCCGCTGGATGGCGCGACCAGCTTCAACGATCTGATTCGCGGCGGCGATTTGATCACGGTCAACAACACCGAGCTGCAAGATATTGTGCTGGTCAAGTCGAGCGGGATGCCGCTGTATCACCTGGCGCACCTGATCGACGATCACGAGATGCATGTCACGCATGTGCTGCGCGCCGAGGAATGGGTGCCCAGCGCGCCCTATCATGTGTTGCTATACCAGGCGTTCGGCTGGACGCCGCCGGTGTTCGCGCATGTGCCAGCGATTTTGCGCCAGGATGGCAAGGGTAAGCTTTCAAAGCGCAAGGACGATGCGGCGACCAATCGTTTCTGGGAGCATGGCTATCTGGCCGAGGCGATGTTCAATTATCTAGCGCTGCAAGGCTGGAGCTACGATGATCATACCGAGATCATGAGCAGCGCCGAGGTGGTTCAGCGCTTCACGATCGACCGTGTGCAAGCCTCGCCGGCGCGCTGGAACCCCGAAAAGCTCAAGGACATGAATGGCCTGTACATCCGCAAGCTTTCGACCGCTCAGGTGGCCGAGCGGATCGCGCCGTTCCTGGCGCGCGCCGGGCTGCTCGGCGATCCGTCGAGCGAACCAGAGCGCGCATATGTCGAGCGGCTGGTGCCGCTGGTGCATGAGCGCTTGGAGGAGCTGGGCGATGCGCCCGAGCTGCTGGAGTTCTTCTTCCGCGATGTCGGGCCACAGGGCGGTGCAGCGCCGCTGGAGTACGATCTGGCGCTGCTGATTCCTAAAAAGATGGATGCCGTAGGCGCCCACGCTGCGCTGGCGGCCGCCTACGATACGCTGGCGAAGCTGGAGCCGTGGAGCGAGGGCCAGCTGGAAGAAGAGCTGCGCGCGCTGGCCGAGCAGCTGGAGATCAAGCCCGGCCAGCTATTCGGCGCGCTGCGCGTAGCCGTCACTGGTCGCACGGTCGCCCCGCCGCTGTTCGAGACGCTGGCGGCGCTGGGCAAGCCGCGCGGGCTGGCGCGGATCGCTGCGGCGCGTGATGGGCTGCGAATCAGCTAAGCGTTCAAAGTTGAGCGTTCAAAGTTAAGCATTAAAAGTTACGAGCCGCGGCATGGTCAATCAATGCCGACAGCGGTAGTCCAGCGATTGTCAATGTAGGGCGAAACATGTGCGCGCTTTCCCAATGCGAAAGCGATTGACGCGAATGCATATGCTTCGCCCCTACCAGCGGTTCTTAATGCTTAACTTTCACTTTGCACTCGTACCTCGTACCTCGTACCTTTGCACCTTGAACGCTTCACTTTGCACTCGTACCTGGGCCGCGGCGATCTATTTGCCCCTTCGATACGTACAATCAATCACAAGGCCGTGGCGCAATCCATGTTATGCCAATAGGCTCACAGGCCCGGTGACCTTTTAGTCGTTTATTGGCCTATTGATCGCATTGGTACGGGTAAGCTGTAATCTGCAATTCACTAGCATCGGCTGGTTGGTCGCTACATTTACAAGGAGCCATTATGCCCCGTATCCGCTCGGTAGCGACCGCGCTGCCACCCCACGCGCTAGCGCAGGAGCGCATTCGCGACCTGGCGCGTGAGCATTTCGCGCCAGCATTTCCCGAGATTGATCGCTATCTGACCGTGTTTCGGCACGCCCAGATCGACACGCGCTACTTCGCCGCGCCGCTGGAGTGGTTTATGACGCCGCACAGCTTCAAGCAGTGCAACGATCTGTTTGTCGAGGCTGCGACTGCGCTGGGTGAATCGGCTGCGCGCGCGTGTTTGGCGCAGGCTGGCCTGGAGCCGGGGGATGTCGATCACCTGATCTGGGTTTCGACCACCGGCATGGCCGCGCCCAGCCCCGACGCGATGCTGATCAACCGGCTTGGCATGAGCCGTCACACGCGCCGCACTCCGATCTGGGGGCTGGGCTGCGCTGGCGGCGTGGCGGGCCTGGCGCGCGCATATGAGTATACGCGCGCATTCCCCGATCAGCGCGTGCTGCTGCTGACGGCCGAGCTGTGCAGCGTGACCTTTCAGTGGGATGATCATTCCAAGCGCAATCTGATCGCTGCCTCGCTGTTCGCCGATGGCGCGGCGGCGGTGCTGGTGGAGGGCGACGATGTCGAATTGAGAATTAAAAATGAAAAATTGAGCAGCGATCATTCTTCAAACATTCTCAATTGCCCCCAGCTCCTGGGGACGCAGAGCACGCTGTGGCCCGATACGCTGGATATTATGGGCTGGGATATGGTGGATACCGGCATGCAGGTGGTGTTCTCGTCGCGCATTCCGCATATTGTGCAAACGCTGATGCGCGAGAATGTGGCCGAGTTCCTGGCCCCTTTCGGCCTGGGAATCGATGATATCGATCACTGGATTCTGCATCCCGGCGGGGCCAAGGTGATCGATGCGTACCAGACGGCGCTGGCGATTGACCCGGAGCGATTGAGCCACACCCGCGCGGTGCTGCGTAATTGCGGCAACATGTCGTCGACAACGGTGTTCTTCGTGCTGGATTCGTTTCTGAAGGCTGACCAGCCTGGGCCGGGCGAATATGGCGTGCTGGCGGTGCTGGGGCCGGGGTTCAGCTGCGAGCTGGCGCTCATCCGAGGATGAGTTCTAAGTTTTGAGCTTTGAGTTTTGAGTTAGCGAGCAACTCAAAACTCAAAGCTAGTCCCAAAAGCGTTCGTTGAAATCGCTGCGCTGATCGGATAGTGCGCCATCGAGCTGCAAGCGTGTGATAAAGCCCATATCATAGGCCACTTGGCCGAACTGGAGCCGTGCGCCATCGAGTTGGAGCTTGGCCTGGCGGTCGATCACGCGCGCGATCTGGTCGGAGCTTAGCAGACCGCGGCGAATGAAATATTCGCCTAGCCGCGGCACGCCATGAGTTCCGCCCGAGCGTGGCGCGCCAACCTCCTTCTCGACGATCTCTTCGAATGCGATCGTATAGGTGACACTGCCGAGCGTCAGCGCATCGCCCGCGCTCAGCCGGCTCTGGCCGTTGACCGACATTCCGTTCAGCGCGAGCGCCTGGCTGCTGGCCGCCAGCGGCACCACGAACCAGCGTTCGAGCACCTGTTTGATCTCGATATGGCGTGGCCCGAGCAGCCGATCATGCAGCACCAGGTCGTTGTTTGCCGCTGAGCCAATCGTGTTGACGCGCGCTGCCAGTGTGTGACGTTGGCCGGTGGTTGTCCCAGTGATCGCGCGTAGCACAAGCGCTTTTGCCATCGTGTCCTCCTCGGAAGCAGCCACCATTAGTGCAGACGCGCCAGCCGAATCGCGCTCTGCGACTGCGTGCGTCTCGCCCTTGGGCCGCCGTATTGATAGGTGTGAACTGTAATGTAGAATAGTGCAGCCTATTCTACGCCTCTGGATGCGAGATTGTCAATAGCCGGTGATGAAATCTTGTTAAGAAATGCCTGGTTCGCATAACAATCTGATCATATAGGACGCACGCACATGGCATCGTTCGCCTGCGGCAGCATGGTACATTTCTTTTTCGTAGTTGTTTTCTTGCTCGGTAGGGCCAGAAAACAACCTCCAGCGGGTGAAAACCCCCGCGTTTGCGTGCGTCCTATGATATATCGATACGACACGTATGGCTGAGTATGCGCGATTGATTCTATTGTGATCTACCAGCGCCGGTGCAGGCCAAATGCGGCGCGATCACGCTGGCCGCAGCTGCGCTCTACGAGCATCCCGTCCCTCTGTCAGCGTGTCGCCGTGTCGCCCTATCCTCCGTCACTCGCCACGCATGCTATAATGCGTGCATTCTGGCTCCTGAATCCTGAATGCTACTCTCAAGAATCAATGAGCATCAATCATGGCGGGCACTGAAGGTATTCAGCGCGTGCAAATCTACTTGAACGAGCGCGATCAGGCCGCTGGCCAACCGCTGTATCTTGCGGTGCTGGAGCGGCTGCGGCTCGAAGGGGCGACTGGTGCGACCGCATTACGCGGGATCGCTGGCTTTGGCGCGGGCAGTCGGCTACGCACCACTGGCAGCGCCGATCTCACGGCAGCGCCGATCGTGATCGAATGGGTTGATCGCGCTGAGCGGGTGGCGCGTGTGCTGCCGGCGCTCGATGATCTGCTGCCTGATGCGCTGATCACGATTGAGGAACTGCGCGCCTATCGCGCCGTGCTGCGCTCAGGTGGCCGATTTGGTGATCGAACAGTTGGCGAAATGATGGCGCGTGAGGTCGCCGTCGCGACGCGGGATATGGCGCTGCGTGCGGCGGCTGAGCTGATGATCGAGCGCGCGCAGCCGCTGCTGCCGGTGCTGGATGATCGCGGCGGACTGGTCGGCGTGTTGAGCGATGGCGATCTGGTGCGCCGGGCTGGCTTGGCGCTGCCGCTACGCCTATTTAGCGCGCTGACCGCCGCTGAGCGCCGCGCGGCGCTGGATCTGCTCGCGCCCGGCGTGGTGGCCGCTACGCTCACCGCCGACCCGCGCAGCGCCTACGCCGATGCGCCGGTGCCGCTGGCGATTAGCCCGATGATCGAATGGGGCTTCGAGCTGCTGCCGGTGCTGGATCGCGATGGCCGACTAGTTGGCCTGTTTGGCGTCGAGCAGGCGCTGCGGGCTGGGCTGCGGAACGCCGATGCAGCGGTCGATGCGCCCGGTCGATCTGGTGCTGCCGAGAACGGCGCGCGCGCAATACGTGCGGCTGAGCCGCCTACGCCTGTCCGGCTGGTGATGCAGGGCGCGGTGCCGATGATCGCGGCCGACACGCCGCTAGCTGAGACATTGGCCCGCCTGTTGGCCGCGCCGGATCGCTTTTTGGTGGTGCTCCAGGCTGGCCGACCGGTTGGCACGCTGACAGATCTATATCTGGCCCGCACGCTGGGCGAGCCGCTGCGCTCGGCCTGGCTGGCCGCGCTGCGCGTCCCAGCGGTGCCGCTGCCAGCCGTGCTGGAGGGTGCCAACGCCGCGCTGACTGCCGGCGGGTTGGCCGATCAAGCTATGCCCAGCGTTGATCAGCAAGCGACTATGGATGTGGCGATTGAGCGCATGCTCACGGGTGGCTACGAGCGCCTGCTGGTGCTCGATCAGCAAGGCCAGATCGTTGGCCTGCTGGCGCGGCGTAGTTTGCTGCGCGCATTGGCCCAGTCCAGCGCGGCGTGAGCACGGCGTGTGATCAGAATCGATGGCGAGCTGCCGGGAGGTTTGATGCAGCGCACGGCAATGCTTCTCCGCTCACGCTCTCACCGCCGCGCCCAGCAGCGTCGGGTGCGCCAACGCATCGGGGAGCGATTGGCCTTGCTGAAACAGATACGTCGGCACGCGCAGCTCGGCCAGCCGCGCCTGGATTCCCAGCGTGTCGCGCCAGCCGCCGAACGAGTGCGGGTCGACCAAGATCACCACTGCGCGCACGCCGCGATATAGCAGGTGCTGCAAGCTGATCACCCAGCGCTCATCCAACGCGGCGGTGATAATCACCAGCGTGCAGTTGCGCCCGAAGCGCGTGCTCTCGCCGGCTAAAACTTCGGCCAGCGGCTGCGCACCGTGAGCGCGGAGCACCGACAGCGCCTCCAAAATCTTGAACAGCTGGCGCGACTCGCGCTCGGCCGGGATGACCTCGCGGTGCTGGCCCCACGAGACCAGCCCCAGGCTACGGTTCTGCTCAAGCAGGTGCCGCGCGACCGATGCCGCTGCCAGCACGCCGTACTCTTCGGTCGATTCGGGCAGGCGCAGCTCGCGCTCGTTTGGATGTCTGCGCGCCGCTTGCTCGGCGATCTGTTGCTGCTGGATGCGCTCTTGCATGTCGAGCACAAGATACACTTCGGCGGTTGGGTCAAGCTCAAATTCTTTGACCATGAGCTGGCCGGTGCGCGCGGTGCTGCGCCAGTGGATGCGGTTGAAGCTATCGCCGGGCTGGTAATCGCGGATGGTCGCGACGTTCGGCGTGACGTGGTAGGTGCGGCTCTTGACATCTTGGCCGCCAGCTAGCTCGGCGCTGGGCAGCCCAAAGCCCGGCAGCGGGTTCGTCTGTGGGTATACCAGCACTTCGCCAGTGCCTTCGACCTGGCGCTCCAGCCGGAAGATGCCGAACGGGTCGCCGCTGATCAGCGTGGCTGGGCCAAGTGTGTATTTTCCGCGCATCGTACACGGCGTGCGCGCCACCCAGCGCCGCCGATCATGCCCCGGCAGGTAGGTCACAAAGCCGCTGCTGTGCTGCGGCATATCGGAATAGTCGCGCAGCTCGATCCATAGCTTGGGCAACGGCCAAGTATTGCGGATGGTGATGCGCTCGCGCGCCTGCTCGCCTACCTGCGTGCGCTGGGTGAAGGTTTCGCGCTGGACGTGCAGGCCGCGTAGGTTCGACCAGGCCCACAGATACGAAAGCACCAGCAGCGCTAGCAGCAGATAAAATAGGTGAAAGAACAGCCGAATGCCGGTGCCCTGCGCCGCCAGAAAGCTCAGCGCCGCCAGCGCAAAAATGCCGAGAGGTCGTAGCATATGTGCCCCATTTGTGGTATGTGAACGCGGGTATCCTACCATATTTACGCCGGATTCGCACGACTAATTGGCATCAGCAAGCTATCATCCTTCCCTCACTCACGACTCACTCATTTATCACCCTTGGCACCGTCTATCTGAGTATGATGAACGACGAACGACGAACGCGCAGCATTGATCTCTCGTCTTTTGTCCTGCGTCCCGAAAATATGTCGATTTTTTCATCCAGCGCATAATTAGCCAAATACGGCGCTAGACGTACGTTTAATAAGTACAATTTATACTACAGCAGTCCTACATTGATTGTAAACGCGCGTTAGCCCAAGCGGGGGTTTGGGGGCGCAGCCGCCGAGAAAAATCCCTTCCCACGTTCACAAATCCGACAGGATTGCTATACGTGATGGCGCGACCGGCCGATGCGCGAATGGCGCGATTCTGCTACAGTACACGTAGATATTATTACTGCCAGAATGGCTAGACATAAGAAATGAGGACGACGATGATTTACCTGCATCGCTACTCCGCCCGCAACGACGGCGACGCATCAGTCGAGATCGCCGTGGTCGAGGAAGCTCAGCACGCTGAGCGCTACGAGGCGCGCGGCTTCAGCCGTTGCACACTGGAGGACTTCCGCGTGGCTTGGCGCCTGCGCGATGCGCAATCGCTGGCGCACATGCGGGCGCTGCTTGGCATTGAGCAGGAGCGCGCAGTTGGTGCGCCGAGCAGCTACCGCCGCCTGCGCTAGGGATGCATGACGAAGGACGAACGACGAAGGACGGAAGGCTATCTCCGCGTTCATCCGCGTCCAATTTCATTCGTCGGTCGCCTAACGATGCCGCCCCAGCCGTTCGCCAGCGGGCCGCGCGGGCTGATCGGGATCGCGCGCCAGCGCCAGATATTCCCACCAGTTATTGCTGACGCCATTGGTCATGCCCGCGACATGCGGCAGGTGCTTGAGCCACCACAGATGATGTAGGCGCATGTCGCCGCCGCCCCACTCCGAGCGTTCGACCATGCGTCCCGGGCCATCCAGCTCCGGGAAGCGGTACCAATCGTCGCAGAAGCTCTGAACCGTGCGCGCATTGCCCCAATCGTAATCGTGCGCGCTGCTGGGCGCGAAATGGATATTGCCGCACTGCGACTGGCCCGGCGCGCGCTTGTCGTAGCGCGTAAAGCGCTCCCACAAATTCTGCGCCGGTGGGTGATGCTGGAAGACATGGCTCATGATCGACTCGGTGCGATGGCCGAAATTTTCGAGCATGCAATCGACCCCGCGCTCGTAGCTGAAGCCTATGATCACAAAGCGGCCATTGCAATGACTCGTGTTTGACACAGGCGGCGAGTTGCACCAGAATGCGCCGCGCCCCACCATCGTTGATTCATAATCACCGGCATACGGAAACGTAAGAAACCATACCTCGTCGATCTCGTTGCGCTCGTAGCGGCCGATCAGATCGAACGCGGCTACCTGCGACTCGTAGTCGATCCGATCTGGCTCGTGCAGCTTGCGCGTGCGCCACGAGTCGACATAACCTTCAGCGGTATAGCGGAAACCATCCAGCTTGAGCGGAAACCAATCGGCGTCGATTGTTTCGACGATCTGGTAGTGCAACGCGCCATAGCTGCAATCGTCCAGCTCGGCGGCGTACTGGCGTGCCAGCTGCTGGGGGTCGTTCCAGCCGAAGATCTCGGTCAGCCGTCGGCCGCCCTGCGACGCGACTGGCGGGTTATGGATGATCATGAGGACGCGCGGGCGTAGCGGTGTGCCAGCGAATGGCTGTGCTGGCTGAGGCGCGGGCGCAGCCCCCAGCAATTGCCGCCCGGCGCGCAGAAGCCGATCGAACATGGCGGATCCTTTCCATGTGAGCGCTTGCGTGGCAGTATACCATGAGCTGCTCAGCCCGCACATTCAGCCGGGTGTGATGGAAAGTTTTGCATCCTGCCAGATTCGCATCATATCCGGCGCAAACGGCTCAAGCGGCGTGGGCGAACCGCCGTTTTCGGAG
>Ga0123337_10005330_pt1 | contig 12704 bp, 12 predicted proteins | sample frozenSSSSmetaG_FD_89792 | JGI IMG/M metagenome (GOLD analysis project Ga0123337, IMG submission 89792) | Glacier valley bacterial and archeal communities from Borup Fiord, Nunavut, Canada, to study Microbial Dark Matter (Phase II) -... | ecosystem: Environmental > Aquatic > Freshwater > Ice >...
CATCCTGACCGCCAACGCGATTCTCAGCCGCCAGAATTTCCCGGCGAATGCAACCGTCGAACAGGATGTCGAAGCGGTGAGCATCCCGGCAGAGGAGTTCCGTGCATGGATGGGCAAGTATGAAATCTGGCGCGAATTTGTATTCAGCCTATTGATGCAGCGCCTTTCGAGCGTGATGGCGATAGTCGATGAAGTCACATTTCGGCGTATGGATGCGCGTGTCGCGGGCTGGCTTCTGGAAAAAGCGCAGACGCGCACGAGTATTCACGTCACGCATCAGGAGATCGCCGCCGAATTGGGAAGTTCACGCGAGGTTATCAGCCGCATCCTTGAAGGCTTCGCTACGCGCGGCTTTGTACGGATTGAACGCGGCACGCTCTACCTTGACGACCCCGCAGCCTTGCGAGAAGTCGCCGCTCTGTGACTTCATCACAGACACACGGCGCGAGCGCCTGTAGACTTCGCTTTATTGCTCAACTGACAATAGAAAGAAGGTCTCTGATGAAAGCGTTCGTTCAACTTATGGCGTCGTCGTTTGGTCGCGTCTTGCGCATCGTTGCCGGGGTCGCTCTGATTGCCGGGGGGCTGCTCGGCGTGAGTGGAACTGGTGGGCTAGTGATGATCGTTGTCGGCCTCGTGCCACTGCTGGCCGGGCTGCTCGACTTCTGCGTGTTCGCGCCGCTCTTCGGCCAACCGTTCAGCGGTGAGCGCATCCGCGCCGCGAAATAACCCGACTACAAAGCGCGGACGCTCAAGACAGCTCCCTCCGGAACGCGGACTCCCCTCGTTCCGGGGGCAACTGCACAACATCCCTTGTCTAAATGAAAATTTCCTCGACGACCTTCCCTTCCCATTGCGGGTTGGGGCGTACACCGAGCATCCGCGCGAGCGTCGGCGCAGTATCCAGCAGCGAGACCTGCGCCTGAATGCTATAGCCGCGCTTGATGCCGGGTCCGTGCGCAATCCAGGGGATCGTCATATCTTCGGGAATAGCTTCGCCATGTGTACGCGCGTGGCCGCCGTGATCGGCGTGGATGGTCGCCGTATGCTCGCCCGCAATCCCGTTCAGGACTGTCTCTACCGAGCGGTCGATATGCCCGACCTGTTGCAGATATTCATCCGACATCCAGCCGAAGGCATGGCCGCTCGTATCCACATTTCCGAAGTAGATGAACGCGAAGTCGAAATCGTCCGGATTCAGCAGCCGAACCGCGACTTCGGCGCTTTGCTGGTCGCCGTCCATCTGGTAGCTCGTATTCCGAAAATAACTGAGTTCGAGCTGTTCCGGCTGGTTCAGGTTACGTAGCGGCTCCCAATTGGTGATGAACGCGCAACGCTTACCCGCCAGGTTGAGCGTCTCGATCAGGCCGGGCAGCGGACGCGCCATCGGCGTATAGGTGTTGCTGACGATGCCGTGGCGCGCGGGCGGGACGCTGTGGAAAATCGACATATGGCAGGGCAGCGTGATCGAGGGCATCACGCTTTGCGCGGACATGCTGCTGCTACCCCCCGCAATCAGGCGCTTGAGCGTTGGGCAATCCGCGAGCGGGATCGCATCCGGGCGCAATCCGTCGAGCATGATGAACAGGATCATTCGCGCGTCGCCTCCCGAATCGTCTCAATCTGTGCGTCGCTCAGGCCAATCGTGCGCAGATAATTCGCGGCATCTCCGTATTTGTCGCGCAGATGGGCGAGCGCAACCTGCATCAGTTCCGGCTCGCAGAGCAGCATCGTCTCGTGCCGGGCGAGGTCCAGCCCGGCGGTCAGCGCATTGGCACGCAGCCGGGTGAGCATCGGCTCGATGCGGCCTTTCGTGAGCGCATAATCCGCGATGATCGTCTCGTCATCTACGCCCGCGAGGTCGAGCAACAGCACGAATACAACGCCCGTGCGATCCTTCCCGGCGGTGCAGTGAATGATCATCGGAGCGTTGGCGTGCGCAGTAATCGTCTCGAAGATCACGCGCAAATTCGCCTGAAAATGATCGAACATCGCGATATACACATCGGAGAGCGAGCGCACCCCCGCCAGCGGATTACCGGGCGCGGCGCTGGAAACCGCACTCGGCAGCACCGGCAGGTTGTAATAGTGAACTGCCGGGAAGCCCGCCGTCCGGTCCGGCTCCGCTGCCGCTTCGTCGCTGCGGCGCAGGTCGATGATCGCGTCCAGTCCCGCCGCTTGCAACAGCTCGACATCGACTTCGCTCAGGCGGTGCAGGCTGTCCGAACGCAGGAAGCGCCTCCAGCGTGTGCTATGGCCGTCGCGGGTCGGGTAGCCGCCGATGTCGCGCGTGTTGAGCGTACTCAGTAAATTCAGGAAGCGGTCGGGCATGATCCCTCGTTATTCGGTTTCGTTTGGAGCGTATTTCTGAATGAAGGTCGGCGTATCGAGCAGGTCCGGGAAGCGCGCCTCAAGCTGCTCGCGGCTCCAGCCCCACCACGCGATTTCGAGCAGCTTTTCAATCGTACGATCATCGAAGCGCTTGCGAATGAGCCGCGCCGGGACACCGACCACGATAGTATACGGCGTCACATCCTTGGTTACGACTGCACCCGCGCCGATCACCGCGCCCGTCCCGACCTGTACACCGGGCATGACTGTCGCGCCGTGTCCGATCCAGACATCGTGACCGATCCGGCAGCGATGGTCGCGCCGCCAGTCGAAGAACGTCAGATCATCCGCACCGAACCCGAACAGTGAGCGCCGATAGGTGAAATGATGCTGGCTGACGCGCTCCATCGGGTGATTGCCGGGGTTGATCCGCACGTGCGACGCAATCGAACAGAAGTTACCAATCTCGGTATAAATGATGTCTACATCGCCCGCCGTGTAGCTGTAATCACCCAGTGTCGATTCGGAAATATGCGTGCGCGGTCCGATCTCTGTGTACACGCCGAGCGTGCTATCGTGAATCTGCGCGGTCGGGTGGATAGTCGGTTCGCGCGTGAGTGCTTTCGGGGTGTCGGCCTGCACGAGCGGCGGGTAATCATCGAAGTAGAATTGGTCTAAATCATCCATATCGGCTCGCAAACTGTGGTGTAGTCTATGGTGTGGAACTCGGCAATCAGCGGATCACGTACGATCCAGCTTCCCAACAATAGGCCGCGAGTGCTAAGAACCCGTTGTTATTGATTTAAGGTTGTGAGTCGTTGCGGGGTGATCTGCATTAACGCTGCCTAGCGTCCTGCCTCCCGCTTGCCTTACGTCGCGCGCCGAAAGCGCAGATACACCCCGAACCCAAATGCCAGCGCCGCGACCGCGCCTAACGCTATCGTCTCCAAAATCCCTTTGTAGGATTGCAGCGGACGCTCACCCGTCGCGGGTAGCCTGCCCGCCGTCACGCGAACCGCTGCCGTCACGGTGCGCGGCAGGCCACCCGTATAGCTCAATGTCGCGGCGTTGAGCGCGTCTGCCGGGATTTGCACATTATCTACTGCGCGGACGCTGACCTGCATCGTCACGGTTTCGCCGGGCGCGAGGTGGCCGAGCGTGAATTGCACCGCTTGCCCGCTGATCGAGGTCTCCCCGCGTGAGGCTCCCGCCGAAGCGAGCCTGAGAATGGTGGGCAGCGTATCGGAGATGACGACATCGCTATAGGAGCGCACACCGGGGTTCGTCACCAGCAGCGAGAAGGTGGCGGTTTCACCGGGACGCATCAGCGCGTTATCGACGTTGTGAATCAGCAGCGGCTCGTTCGCGAGTACCTGTGCCGCATCGGGGAACAACGCGCTTCCAACAATCATGAGCAACGCAAACAGCATATTCAGGATGACCATCGGGTCGCATCCTTCCGATCAGTGCAAGATTGCCGCCATTATAACAGGTGCGTGGCGTTGTCGAATTTTCGTGATGGATTCGCGTATTGGCTGTAGGGTTCGCTACACTTGCTTGCATGACTGAACAGGACGCGAACATCACGGCGACACAAATTTCAGCGCGGAAGCTGCTCACGAGCGCAGCGCGCACATTTATCGAGACCAGAGCGCACGAATTTTATTTTCGCCGCGTTTCTGGAGCCTTGGCGACGGGATTGCTCCTGATAATCCTTATTATCGGAACCAATCCGCGTGCGGCTGCTCAGGGCGCGACCACGACCCCCGCAGCGGGTCCAACGCAGACCGTCCGCGCACAAGATGCACGCGAACGATTCAGCGGCGAAAGCGCTTTCGCCTACCTCGCGGAACAGCTTCGCTACGGTATTCGCCCGACCGGGAGCGCCGCGCTTACGCAGACCGGAGACTATTTCATCCGCACGTTGCGCGGCTACGGCTGGAAAATCGATGAGCAGAAGTTCGACATCAACGTGGACGGCAAGATCGTCGTTGGCCGGAACATTATCGCCTCGCTCGGTTCCGGTCCCGTGATCATCCTCGCGGCACATTACGATACCCGGCTGTGGGCAGATAATGACCCGGATGTGACACGCCGCCGCGAACCCGTGATGGGCGCGAACGATGCGGCCAGCGGAGCCGCCGTGCTGCTCGAATTGGCGCGCGTCCTCGGCAAGGGCTACACGCTCTCGCACGAGATGCGCCTCGTGTTCCTCGACGCAGAAGACAACGGCAACATCCCCGGCTGGAACATTTTCAGCATCGGAACCTATGATTACGTCGCGCGGCTGGATGTCCAACCCGAATACGCGATCATTCTGGATATGATTGGCGACGCGGATTTGAATATTCACTATGAAGGCCGCTCGATGCAGGCCGCTCCGAACCTGATGACCGGTATCTGGCAGGCGGCGCAAACACTCGGCTATCAGGATGCGTTCATACCCGCGCAGCGCTTCACGATGATCGATGATCATGTTCCCTTCATTGATGCGGGAATCCCGGCAGTCGATATAATTGACTTCGATTACCCGGCATGGCATACCGTTTCGGACACGCTTGATAAAGTCTCGGCGCTCAGTCTGGAAAAAGTAGGCCGCACCTTGCAGACGTATCTGGAGCAAACTGCCGTCATCCAGTAGCAAGAGGAAATCATGCTCGACTCTGCGGTGCTGGTTCGCTGGCTGGACCAGCACAATCTGGATTTGATACGGCTGTCTGCGCTCGAACTCACCGCCGATGTCGCGCTGCGTGAGACGGTCGAGGTATCGATCCGAGCATTTTTTCAGGGCGTGCGCGATTGGGCGGTGAATGGGGAAGCCGCGTTGCTCGGTGAGGTGCTGCGCGGCTGGGTAGCCGACCGTAGCATGACCACGACTTCTGCGGAGACGAGCCAAATTCCGGCGCTGGTCATGCTCAAGCGTGCTGTCTGGGAAGTGGCGCTGAAAAATCAACGATTGGATACGACACTTGGCCTGCTGACTGCCTTCGAGACGCTCTTCAACGATTCTATTCAATTCGTCTCACGGCTCGAAGCTGAACAACTGCTCGCCTTTGCGCAGTCCGAAATCAACGAAACGCGCGCCGTCGTGCAGCGCATCGATCAGAACAAATCGGATTTCGTGGCGGTCGCCGCGCACGAACTCAAGACGCCGCTCACGATCATTGAAGGCTATGCTGCGATGCTGCGCAAATCGCTGGCCGTCCCCGAACTGGAAGCCTGTACACCAATGCTGAATGGCATGGCGAGCGGCACGGCGCGGCTGCGTGACATCATTGATGATATTATTGATGTCTCGATGCTCGATATGAACATGCTCGATATGCACTTTCAACCCGTCTGGCTGCGCCGCCTGATCGAGAGCGCGTGCATGAATGCCGCGCCCGCCCTGCGCGAGCGCCGCCTGCATCTCGACCTGCACGACAACGCGATTCCCGACACGCCGACCTATGGCGACCCGGAGCGACTCTATCAGGTGGTGCAAAAGGTCGTCGCCAACGCGATCAAATACACGCCGGATGGCGGGCGCATTTTGATCACCGCGCGCGAACTGCCCAAATTTGTCGATGTGCAGGTGCGCGATACAGGAATCGGCATCGCGCCGGAGAAACTTCCCTATATATTCGAGAAATTTTCATCGCAGGCCGCCGTCGCGACACATTCCAGCGGCAAGGTCAAATTCAAGGGCGGCGGTCCCGGCCTCGGCCTCGCGATTGCGAAGGGTATCATGGAAGCGCACGGCGGCAGCCTCTGGGCAGAGAGCGACGGCTACGACGAAAAAGCGCTGCCCGGCAGTACCTTTCACATTATGATCCCGATGCGGACCGCACCCAACGATAGCCCGCTCGCGCCGCTTTTCAGAAGTGGGCAGCAGACCGCGTGAACCCGACCCATTGCTCTAAAGGACATGTCAACCCGTGAACGCACTTCCCGCACCCGCCGCGCGCCTCGCCCGCTTCGGGATGAACCCCTTCGCCGCTATCGGCCAGCGCATCACCGAACTTGCGGCGCTCGGCAAGGATATTATCCGCGTCGATATGGGTAGCCCGGACCTGCCCCCGCCGGAACCCGTGATCGAGATGCTGGCGCGCTCGGCGCAGGACCCCACGCATCACGGCTACGCGCCCTATCGCGGTGAGCCAGCTTTCCGCAAGGCGGTCGCGGCCTATTACGCACGACGCTTCGGCGCGACGCTGGACCCGCTGACGGAGGTGCTGCCGCTGATTGGCAGCAAGGAAGGGATTGTCAACCTCGCGGAAGCATATCTGGATCGCGGCGATGCGGCGCTCATCCCCGATATTGCGTACCCGTCCTACGCCGCCGGGACGCTCATGGTCGGCGCAGAGCCAATTTTCTTCCCAATCCGCCACGCGAACGGCTACCTTCCCGATTTCAATGAACTGGCACGGCTGCCGGACCTCGCCCGCGCCAAACTGCTGTGGATTAATTATCCGAATAACCCAACGGGCGCGGTTACGGACCTCGCCTTTTACGAGCGGGCGGTCGCCTTTGCGCGTGAACATAATTTGCTGCTCTGCTCCGATAACCCGTATGTCGATGTATGCTTCGATAGCTACCGCGCGCCGAGCGTGATGCAGGTTCCCGGCGCGAAGGAATGCAGCGTTGAATTCATGAGCCTCTCCAAATCGCACAACATGGCTGGGTGGCGGATCGCGGCCTGCGTCGGCAACCGCGAGGCACTCAACCACCTCTTGCATATTAAATCGACGCTCGATAGCGCCTCGTTCCGTCCAATCTACGACGCCGCGACGGTCGCGCTCGACCAGACGCCGCAGAGCTGGATCGATGCGCGCAACCAGCGCTATCAGGAACGGCGCGACCGCATCCTCGCCGCGCTTCCGCAAATCGGGTTAGAGGCGGAGCCGCCAAGGGGATCGCTCTACATCTGGGCGCGCATCACTAATGGTATGACCGACCGCGAATACACGACTGCTGCGCTTGAAAAAGCCTCGGTGTCGATCACGCCGGGGACAACTTACGGCGGCGAAGGCATACATTATGTGCGGTTCAGCCTGGGCATTAGTGAGACGCGGCTCGATGAAGCGCTCGACCGCCTGCGCGCATGGCATCGTGACAACGGGCTTTGATTGCTGTGAAACACAAGGATCAGGCGTCCCCTCTGAATAGCCCCTCGACCAACTCTGCAATGGGTACAGATGCAGCCGCGATACAAAAATCTGCACCGCCGTAGTAAATCGTGAGCATCTCATCCCGAACAACCGCGCCGCAAGTGAACACGACGTTTGGGTAGAATCCTGCGGCTTCATAAGGTGCATCGGGTTCGAGGATCGGCGTCTTGCTGCGCGCAATGATGCGTGCCGGGTCATCCAGCGCGGTCAGGAATGCGCCGAGACAATAGCGGTCCTGCACGTCTGCCGCGTGGTAAATTGATAACCAGCCCTCCGGCGTGCGGATAGGTGGCGCACCGCCGCCGACGCGCCCCGCCTCCCAACCATCGGCTTCGACGCGCAGCAGAACGCGGTGATTGCCCCAGTGCAGCAAATCCGGCGACTCGGCGACCCAGATGTTGTAATCCCCGATGTAGGCTGGCATCGGGCGATGATAGCACCAATAGCGCCCGCCGATCTTCTCCGGGAACAGGACGACATCGCGATTGGCGGGCGGCAGAATGATCCCATGCCGTTCAATTTGTACAAAGTCGCGCGTGCTGACCAACCCGGTAGCGATGCCCAGCGGCGACACGGCTGAATAGTTGATCCAATACGTACCGTCGATCAATGTGATGCGCGCGTCTTCAACGCCGAAGGCTTCATAGGGGATTTGCGGCGTGAGGAACGGGCGGCTTTCAATAGCGAAGTGGATACCGTCCGTGCTGCGCGCCAACCGCAAATGGCTCATGCTCGTCAGGAAAACCGCGCCCGTGTGCAAGTCGCGAATAATGCGCGGATCGCGGACATCATAACGCGGATCGTCGTGCCTGATAGCGCGGACCGTCAGCGCGCCGCTTTCATTCAATGCCGGATATAACACATCGTCCGCGCTCCGTGCAAGCGGACGTTCCGCGACCCGGACAAGCAGGATCACCTCATCGCGGTAGAGCGCCGCGCCCGCGTTGAACGTCCCAATAGCTTCAAAATCGGGCTGGCTGGCGGCGACCTGCGCGGGGGTGATCAGTGGATTTTCAGCGAAGCGGTGAAGGTCCATAGCGGCGGTTCTCCAAAAAACATTTTGCAAATTTTACAGGCATCCTTTATGATTAACGCAAGCGCTTACGTGAAAATTGCGTGTTATGCCTACTTCAGTCAAAAGTATCGCACAAGAACTTAGTATCTCCACAGCTTCCGTCTCGCGGGCACTCAACGATCAGCCCGGCGTCGGGGAAAATCTGCGTGCGCGTATTCTTGAAAAGGCGGCAGAACTCGATCTGCGCCAGCACATGGGCGCGCGTGGTCTTGCCTCTGCGCAGAGCTTCACGCTTGGGTTTTTCATCCGCAAGAAGCAGGACCTTTCGCCCTATAGCGATCCGTTCTATGGCGAAATCCTGCACGGCGTCGAGCAGGTGGTGAACGGCTCTGCCTATCACCTCGCGATTGCCTCTCTGGATGACGAGATGCTGCGTGACCCGGAGTCGTTCCGTTACGTTCGCGAGCGCCGTATCGACGGCATGATCCTCGCCGGACCGGACATCCCTGCTGATTTCATCCTGCCGATGCTGCGGTCGGGGGTTCCGGTCGTGCTGGTCGATAACCTGCTGGAATTCACGCAATCACACGCCGTCACCAGCGACGACGAGGGCGGCGCGTATCAGGCAGCGCGCTATCTGCTCGCACTCGGCCACACGCAAATCGGGCTGATCGCGGGACCCGAAGCGTGGTCCAGTAACCGTAACCGCGAACGTGGCTACCGTCGCGCGCTTGCGGAGGCCGGGTATCCGCTCGCAGTAGTTCACATGGATTGGACCAACATCGATACCGGGCGCGCGGCCTTTACCCGGCTGCTCGCGCAAGCGCCTGATGTGACCGCAGTAGCCGCCGTGAACGACTCGATGGCGTTTGGTGCGCTTCTATCTGCGCGTGCAGCGGGTCTGCGCGTACCACATGATCTATCGATCATCGGGTTCGACGATCTTTCATGGGCGGCGCTCAGTGATCCGCCACTCACCACTATACACATTCCAAAACACCAGCTCGGCGCGGAAGCAGCGCGGCGCTTGCTTTCTCTCCTCAACGCCACTCCACAAGTGGCTACGCACCTGCTGCTTTCCGTCTCCTTGATCGAACGATCAACCTGTGCTACCTGTACTGCAAGGGGGTGATGCGCAGACAAGTCACTGTCAAAATCGGTTTCATTGTTCGGTTTCATCATTCGCAAGTTGAATACAGAGGAAAAACATGAAAAAGCGTTTGGCTATTCTCAGTTTGTTGGTCGTTGCGCTCTTCTTTGCCAGCCTCGGCACTCCGGCGCACGCACAGGGCAAAGTCACGATCCGTATGTCCACCTGGACAGGCGTTGACGAAGCCAAAGAGTTGCAACTAATTCTCGACAAGATCAATGCCTCCGCGACCGATTACCAGATCATTCACGAGCCGAGTCCGAGCGACTACACCACGAAGGTCAAGACGCAGCTCGCGGGCGGCACGGCAGCGGACCTGTATTGGATGGGTAACGAAGATATGGCGCTCGCGACCGAAGGCGTGTTCGCGCCGTTGACTGATTGCCTCAAGGATGCGCCCGCGAAAAGCGCCGGGGATGTCAAGGATTACTATCCGGATGTGATCGCCCTGACGACCTTCGATAATGTGGTCTATGGCTTGCCCTGGATCGCGCAGCCGGTCGTCGTCTATTACAACCGGGGCTTGTTCAAGGCCGCTGGGGTCGCGGAGCCGAAGACGGGCTGGACCTGGGACGACTTCACGACGACCGCGAAAGCGCTCACGAAGAAGGATAGCAGCGGCAAAACCTCGCAGTGGGGCTTTATCGCGACCGACTGGCCGCCTTTCCAGATGTTCATCTGGCAAGCAGGCGGGGAAGTTATTTCGGCTGACCGCAAGACATCGCCCATCGACAGCCCGGAAGCCATCGAGGGTATCAAGTTCCGCTTGAGCCTGTCCTACAACCCGGAGTTCTCGCCTTCATCCGACGTGGTGAAGGAGCAGGGTTTCGGTGAAATGTTCAAGGCGGGCAAGGTCGCCATGTTCATGGGCGGCGCAGCAGATGACCTCGACCGCGTGCCGAATCTCGACATTGGTGTGGTGAGCGTCCCGGCCAACCCCCGCACGAAGAGCAACGCGACCTTCGCCTGGACGGGCGCGACGGTCATCTCCGCCGCTACCAAAAACCCGGTGCAGGCGTGCAAGGCACTCCTCGCAGTGACGGAAGGAATCCAGAGCTGGAAGATCGTCTCGCCGCGCATCTCGCAAGCGAACGTCGAACACCTCGTCGCTAGCGAACCACGCAAGAAGGGCAACGCGGAAGCGCTGATCGCCGCCGTGTCGTCCATGCGTGCGTTCCGCCTAGTTCCCAACATGGGACAATGGAACGACATTTTCAACAGCAAACTCCGCGATCCGCTCCTGAACAAAGAAACCGACCGCAAGGTTGAAGACCTCGTGAAGGAAGTCCGGTCGCAGCTCGAAGCGACATTGCCGAAGTAAATCAGAACCCGGTAGTAGTCCGAAGCGTGGGTCGGTCAAGCCCGACCCCTACAGCAGTGCGCCGAATTGTGTAGGGGCGGGGCTTGACCCGCCCGCTAATCAAAAGATGCGAGGTGCAACCGATGGACCCCGGTGCAATTAATTCTTACGGTCCGACCGCAATCCGCTATGTCCTTGTTGCGCTTGGTATCGCGGTCGGCATGTTTTCCATCTACCGTTTGCAACTACGGATGGGCATCAAACGCGAGGCCGCCGCCGGACGTGCGCTCGTCGCTCCCTGGCTCATTTTCTTCATCATCTTTCAGCTTTTCCCGCTGGCGTCGTCGTTCTATCTCAGCTTTACGCAATACAACCTGTTCAAAGCGCCGCAGTGGATCGGCACGAAAAATTACGATGAACTCTTCGGTGTCACCAGCGTATCGCTCACCAGCCGCGCACAGCGCAGCAGCGACGCGCTCCCGAAAGGCTACGAAGAGGTGCAGCGCGTCGAGATCGGCGACGGTGGATTCGTTATCGGCGCGGTCAATGCGCGTTTCTGGCGCTCGATCCGACTGACGCTGCTCTACGCCTTCCTGAGCGTGCCGATTGGTCTGTTGGGCGCGCTATTCGTCGCGATGCTGCTCAACCAGAATGTGCGTGGATTGGGTTTCTGGCGCGTGCTGTACTATATGCCCGCGATTTTGCCCGCCGTCGCGTCGGCGCTGCTATGGCGCTGGATGTTCTCGCAAAGCGGCCTGATCAATACCGGCCTGACGCCATTCTTTTCGATTTTCAACTTGCAACCCCTGCGCTGGTTCAACGACCCGAATCTCGCCCTACCAGCGTTGCTGCTCATGAGCCTCTGGGGGGTCTTCGGCGCGAATTCGGTGATCCTGCTGGCCGGGCTGAAAGGTATTCCGAAGGAACTCTACGAAGCAGCGGACATCGACGGCGCGGGCGACCTGACGAAGTTTCGCTATGTCACAATTCCGATGCTCAGTCCATCACTCTTCTACAATCTCGTGACTTCGACCATCGGCGCGATACAGGTCTTCGAGGTCGCCGCCTTTATCCCCCTCCCGGAGCAGACCGGAACGTTTTTAAACTGGGTGATTTACCGGGAAGCATTCGACTTCCGGCGGATGGGGATGGCTTCCGCGATGGGCTGGATCATGCTCGCGATCATCCTTGTGCTGACGCTGCTCATTTTCCGCTCGTCTTCGGCGTGGGTCTTCTATCAGGGTGCGCGTGAGGAAAACGCATAATGGCAACGACGACATTGGATCGACCGGTTCCACGTTTACTGGATGACAGGCCACGTCAGACCAAACGCGCCTTCGCAATCCGGCGCGCGCTCATTTACGGGTTGCTTGCGCTCGGCGGGGTGGTCATCCTGATCCCCTTCGCATGGATGATCTCGACCTCGCTCAAGACGCCCGAACAGCTTTTTATCCCCGGCTTCAACCTGATCCCGAACCCCGCCGCGCCGGAAAACTACATCAACGTCTGGGATAAAATGTCGAGCATCGCGCCCGGTATGAACTTCCTGCGCATCCTCGGCAACACACTCTTTATCACGCTGCTTGCGATGTTCGGGGAGATTTTCAGCGCGTCGCTGGTCGCCTATGGCTTCGCGCGGTTCCGTTGGCGTGGGCGCAACGTCCTGTTTGCGATCATGCTCGCGACAATCATGGTCCCCGGCGTCGTGACGCGCATCCCGTCGTTCCTGATCTGGAAGCAGATCAGCCTGCTCGATAC
>Ga0123337_10005336_pt1 | contig 12695 bp, 8 predicted proteins | sample frozenSSSSmetaG_FD_89792 | JGI IMG/M metagenome (GOLD analysis project Ga0123337, IMG submission 89792) | Glacier valley bacterial and archeal communities from Borup Fiord, Nunavut, Canada, to study Microbial Dark Matter (Phase II) -... | ecosystem: Environmental > Aquatic > Freshwater > Ice >...
AACGGACAGGAATTTTTTTATGGAGGCTGGAGAGCGTCGGGTGTGACCCGAAACCGGGATCGCGGGTTCCATGGGCCCGCCGCAACTGGTTGTTCAATGTGGGAGCGAGCTTGCTCGCGAGGATCGGAATCGCGAGCAAGCTCGCTCCCACATCCGGACCGAATGGCCCAGCCCCGACATGTCGGGGTAAACTGGTCCGTCGCCATCTTCTACCGTCCGATTCAGGCGAGCAGGCCTTGGATTTTTTGGGCGAGGGCAGTGGACGCTTCGTCGAGCCAGCGGTAGCCCTTTTCCTTGGTGGCGAGGGTGGCGTCGCCCATGACGCCGCTCTTGGAGACATCGCTGGTTTTCCAGGCGAAGACAGCCGGAGAGCCCTCGGGGCGGAGGTTTCCGGGATCTTCGAGGTGCGCGGGGTATTCACACACCGCGCGGTCCATTTGCACTAGTTCGGGGGCGCAGGTCAGCATGAGAGACGTCTCCCATTCGCCGGCATGAAAGCCGAAGGCCGCTTCCTGCGGGTTCTGCTCCGCCTTGTAGTAGCCGCGCAACATGCCGATGCGAAGATCGGGCGACATTTGAAGCTCGCGGATCGTGGTGACCAGGACCGCGCTGTTGCCGCCGTGGGTGTTTAGCACGGCGATCTGCCGGAAGCCGAGCGCCTGCAACTGCGCGACAAGCGCGAGCAACTGGCTCCGCAGCGTCTGCGCCGACACCGTGATCGTCCCGGCGAAGTCGGAGTGTTCTAGGCTTTTGCCGTAGGTGATCGGCGGGGCGATGTAAACGGGGGCGTCTGCGCCCAGCTTGGGCAACGCATGGGCGAGCCAGAGCTGGCCGAGCATGGCGTCGGTGCCGAGCGGCAGGTGATGACCATGCTGTTCGATCGCGCCGGCGGGGATAATGACGAGCGCACGGCTCTTGTTCGGAATTTCTTCAAGGGCACGCCGGGTGAACGCGCCGAGGTAGCGCGTCCGGTCGGCCGGCCAAAGGGAAGAGTCGGCGAACGCCGCGGGAGTCGCGACGACGGGCGGACGTGCTGTACCGCGATGCGCGACGATCTCGATCAAAAGGGAGGCGAGTTTATTAGTCGCGGCGGTCAGCAAGGCCGGACCATCGAGCGAGGCATCAAACGCGACGGGCTCGGGTTGTCCGTAAAAACCGGGACGAAAATCGGCGTCCTTCACGTTGGCCGCGATATTTTTTTCATCGGGGCGGGTGGCCAGTAGGGTGGCGGCCATGGCCTGGGTCTGGCTGCGCGTGGTGTCGGCGGGATGGAAGCCGAGGCCGATTCCGCCGGCGTTGATCACGTAAGTGGACAGTCCTTGCCGCACGCGGAGTTCAAGGGCGGCGGTGGAGACCGTCTCGGCATTCCACGGGCTGGTGTTGAAAAAAAGCAGCTTGGGGAAACCGGCGGATTTCACGCTGATCGCGATTTCTTGGAGGATCGCGAGCGCAGTGGGCGCATCCATGCCGAAGAACGTGTGCGGGTAGGGCGCCACTCCAAAACGAAGTGGAGGCAGCACGAGCACCGGCGCAGCTGGACTGATGGCTTCCACGGCGGAGCGCAGGACGGCTGAGCCGACGATTTCCTCGGCGTCCAACGGCAATCCCATCCCGTGATCGGCGAAGCCATGCACTGGCAGGATGACTACGGCGGTTTCCTTGTCGGTGCGTCCGGCCAGTTCACTCCAAGCCCGATGTGCCCAGGCGGTGGAAGCGGCGGCATTGGCGAGCCAGAAAGGGGGCATGCACCGCACGCTAGGACACCCGTGACGGCGGGCGAGTGATTTTTTGGGGCAACGTGGTTGCGCGGGTTGCTTTCTGCGGGACGGCGCGCTTCTTCGGGGCTGCTTGAGCACCACCCCGGTCATCCTCTGGTTCCGCCAAGACCTGCGTTTGCAGGACAACGCGGCATTGCATGCGGCCCTTGCGCGCGGCGGTCCGGTGCTGCCTGTTTACATCCTCGATGAGGCAGGCGAGGGCGAGTGGCCGGCGGGCGGGGCGACGCGCTGGTGGCTGCATCATTCGCTGGCGGCGCTGGATGCTTCGCTGCGGGCGCGGGGATCGCGGCTGCTGTTGGCGCGCGGGGATAGCGTCGCGGTGTTGACCGATCTCATCGCCGAGACGGGCGCGGGCGCGGTCTATTGGAATCGTTGCTACGAACCCTCGGTCATCGCGCGGGACAAAATCATCAAGGCCGGGCTTTCCGCCGCAGGTGTGGAGGTGAAGAGCTTTAACAGCGCGTTGCTATTCGAGCCGCACACCATCGCCAACAAGCAGGGGAATCCGTTTCAGGTTTTTACCCCTTACTGGAGGCATTGTCTCACCCAGACCATCGCCGAGCCGGTGGTCATCAAGAGCGGTCCGATCAGTGCGCCGGCGAAGTGGCCGGCGTCGCTCGCGCTCGATGAACTGAAGCTGCTGCCGACAATCAAATGGGACGCGGGATTTTATGAGGCATGGCAGCCGGGCGAGGAGGGCGCGAAGAAACAGTTGAAGGCGTTTGTCGCGCGGGCGATGTCCTCTTACGAAGACACGCGCAACTTGCCGGCTACGGCGGGCACCTCGCGGCTGTCGCCGCATCTTCATTTCGGTGAAATCGGCCCGCGCCAAATTTGGGCGGCGGTGCAGGGGTTGTCGAAGGACAGCGGGGTGTTTCCGCCGAGCCGGAGCGCGCAGGTTTTTCTGACCGAGGTGGGCTGGAGGGAGTTTGCGCATCATCTGCTGTTTCATTTTCCGAAGACGCCGACGCAGCCGTTGCGCGAGGATTTCAACCGGTTTCCCTGGGCGAAGGATCTTGATGGCGCGAAGCTGCGCGCGTGGCAGCGCGGTCAGACGGGTTATCCCATCGTGGACGCCGGCATGCGCGAGCTCTGGCACACGGGCTGGATGCACAACCGCGTGCGCATGGTGGTCGCGTCGTTTCTCGTGAAGCACCTGCGACTGCCGTGGCAGCACGGGGCGGAGTGGTTCTGGGATACGCTGGTCGATGCCGATCTCGCGAGCAACACACTCGGCTGGCAGTGGAGCGCGGGCTGCGGTGCGGACGCGGCGCCGTATTTCCGGATCTTTGCGCCGGTGACGCAGGGCGAGCGTTTCGATTCCGCCGGCGAGTATGTGCGCCGCTGGGTGCCGGAGATCGCGAAACTGCCGGACAAGTTTCTCCACGCGCCTTGGACCGCGCCGGATAACGTGCGCGCTTTCGCCGGCGTCGAGGGCAACTATCCCGATCCTATCGTGGATCACGCGAAGGCGCGCGAGGAAGCGCTGGCGGCGTTCAAGACCTTGCGTGGCCACGTGGAGGAGCGTTAGACCTGTTCGTTTCGCGCACCCAATGAGGCTTCTTTCCTTTTCCAGCCAGATACGCATCGAGCAGTCCGCCGCCAAGGTATTTGCATGGCACGAGCAACCGGGGGCGTTCGAGCGTCTGGCCCCGCCGTGGCAGAAGCTGGAACTTGTCGCCCGCAGCGGCGGCATTCGCGACGGCGCGACCGTGAGCTTGCGCACCAAGATCGGCCCCGTGTGGGTTCGCTGGGACGTGGAGCACCGCGACTATGTGAAGGGTGTGCAGTTTCGCGATGTGCAGATCAACGGGCCGTTCGCGGAGTGGGAACACGAGCATCGGTTCGATGCGGCGGATGGCGTGGACCATGCGTGCCTGCTGACCGACTCGATCAGCTATCGGCTGCCGTTTGGCGTGCTCGGGCGGATTTTTGGCGAGGCGTTTGCTCGGTCGGAGCTGACTCGGCTGTTCTTGTATCGGCATGCAGTGACGAAGGCCGACATCGAGAGCGCGGCGCGCACTATTTCCGTGCGGCCGATGACGTTTCTGATCGCCGGCGCCTCTGGGCTGGTGGGGCGGGCGCTGATTCCGTTTCTGCAGACGCAGGGGCACTCGGTGGTGCGGCTTGTGCGGCGGCCGGTGCAGGCGGCGGATGAAGTTTTCTGGAATCCGGCCAAGGGTGAACTTTCCGTGGAGGCGATGCGCGGGGTGGATGTTGTCATCAATCTCTCAGGTGAAGGCATCGCGGACGCCCGCTGGTCGGCGGCGCGCAAGGCTGCCATTTTGCGCAGCCGCGTGGACAGCACGCGCACGCTTGCCCAAGCGATGGGGCAGCTCACGCGGAACCGACCTTTTGTTTTTATCTCGGGATCGGCTACGGGTTTTTATGGCAGCCAAGGCGACACGGTGCTGGACGAGGAGTCGCCGCTTGGAACTGGATTTCTGGCCGATGTGTGCGATGCGTGGGAACACGAGGCGAGGGAAGCAGAGGCGCTGGGCGTGCGCGTGGTGCGATTGCGCACGGGCGTGGTGCTGACGCCTGCCGGAGGTGCGCTCGCGAAGATGCTGCCTGCATTTTTGGCGGGCGTGGGCGGGCGGTTGGCGTCGGGGAAAATGTGGATGAGCTGGATCTCGATGGATGATTTGGTGGGTGTGATTTACCACGCGGTGCTGGACCGGCGTTGCGACGGGGCGGTCAACGCGGTCGCGCCTGAACCGGTGACGAATGCGGAGTTCACCCGCGTGCTGGCGCGGGTGCTGAGACGGCCGGCGATCCTGCCGGTGCCGGGATTGGCCCTGGGGGCGATCTTCGGGGAAATGGCCCGGGAGACCTTGCTGGCGAGCGCGCGGGTCACCCCAGGGAAGTTGCAGGGGGCACATTATGAGTTCCGCCATGCAACGCTAGAGGGGGCTTTGCGTCACGAGCTGGGGCGGTTTCGGTCTGTGTGATCACACGAAGGTGCGGGTTTCCCGATTTGATCTGGGTAGGTAGCCTGGGAGTTTGATAGGGAGTTTCCCTAGGCGACTGAAGAACCTTACTCACATCCCCTAGGTTACGCTTTCATCTAAGGTAAGGTCTCAGGATGAAAGAGATGAGGGGACCACTCTCTACCCGAAAAAGCCGCGGGCGCGTATGGTAAGGCTATGAAAACGGCCACCGCTCTCCGCCACCTGATGCTCGCCACCGCGAGCGTGGTGTTCGCGGCCGTTCTCGGTGCGGCGGAAAATCCCCGCTCAGGTGAGACGCTGACCGCCGCCCTCAGCGACGCCCGCGCGCTGGCTGCTAATCGCCCAGACTTCAAGGTGGTGCGGGTCGAGGGCACCTCGATGCTGCCCTTTTTCGGAAACGGCTCCGTGCTCCTCGTGAAGAAGATGTCCGCCGAAAAGCTCCGGGCCGGCATGGTGGTGGTTTACACCAACCGCTTTAACGAGACTGTCGCCCACCGTCTGGTCGCCCTCGGCGCCGCCGGCTGGGAGGTCAAGGGCTACAACAACGCCAAGGCCGACAGCACGCCCGTGAACGAGGCGAATCTCATCGGGGTGGTTTACGCCACGTTCCACTCGGATGACCGGGGCGATGCCTCCATGGTGGCCGCCGTTTCTTCCGGCACTTCGGTCGCGCTGGCCGCTCCTGCGCGTTGAGCGCCTCGTTGGAGAGGGATAAAATCAGCTTCCCATCAACGGTGTGCGGGGTAAGGTCAGGGTTTTATGTCGAAAACCCTCATCATTCTTAAACCCGACTGCCTTGATCAAAAACACGTGGGAAACGTGTTCGACCGCTTTGAAAAAGCCGGTTTTTCAATCATCGGCACCAAGATGATCCGCCTCACTCCGGAACTTCTGCGGGCGCATTATGCGCACGTGGCCGACAAGCCCTTCTATCCCGAGATCGAAGCCTTCATGAGCTCGCGTCCGGTGATCGTCGTGGCCCTTTCCGGCGAGGACGTGGTGGCCAAGATCCGCGATCTGCTCGGCCCGACCGACTCCCGCAAGGCGCCTAAGGGCACCATCCGCGGTGACTTCGGCACCGAGATGATGAAGAATGTCGTGCACGCCTCGGACAGCGACGAGAACGCCCGCATCGAGCTGGCCCGCTTCTTCAAGCCCGAGGAAATCTTCGGCTGAGCCAGGCAGACGCACGAACCCCGTTTGACTCAAAAGGCCGTCCGGAAAACCGGGCGGCTTTTTTGTTGGCTGCTTGGGCGGATCACCTTGTTCACGAGGTCAGGCCGAAGTTCTTACGCCAGCGGCCGGTCGGGTCGGGGCAGCACGTCGGGCAACAGGCCGCCCTGATCTGAAATGAACTTGGTGATCGGGTTGGAGAGCGTGGTGCCCGCCTGCCAGAATTCGTCAACCAGCCAGGAACGTGGGCGGGAGGGCAGGCCGATCTCGCCGCTTTCGAGGAGGAGCGACAGCATTTCCACGGCCGAGCGACCCAATCCCGCGTAATCCCTCACCATGCCCGACATGTTCGAATCGCGCGTATTGACGCAGAAGAGCGAGATGTCACGCGGACACGACATGCCCAGTCGTTTCAACCACGGGCTGAGTATAGGCGCGTAATCGTAATGGATGAAAAGGACGTCCGGTTTATGACGTTTGATCCATTTCTTGAAAGTCGCCTCGCCCCACGGTCCGGTGGAGGCCAGCACGGGAATGCGCAGTTGCGCGGGCTGGCGCAGTTGCGACACGAGATAGGCTGCGTAATAGGTGCCGCGCTGGTGCTGGTTTTGCATGGGCTCGATGGCCATGCCGATGCGTTTGTAACCCGCTTTTTTTAAGAGGTGGATCGCCTCGATCACCTTGTTGTAATCCGAGGTTTCAACGTGGTGCAGGTTGCGGGGGTTCCACAGGGTCCGCCCGATTTCCACGGCGGCGAGATCGTTCCAGTCGAGATGGAGACGCGGTTGGAGATGCTCCAGGCGGGGGATGATGATGACTCCGCGTATGCCGCGCGCCTTGAGAACGCGTTTCAGGCGCCGGTGGTCCGCCGGCTTGTCCGAGAGCACGAAGGGTTCGAGTTTTAGTCCCATTGACTCGGCGCGTTGCGAGGCCGCCGTGTGCATGATCTTTTGAAACTCGGGGCCGGTCTCCGTGGGGTATTCAAGGATGAGGCCGATCGTCTCGCGATACCGAGAGCCCGGAGCCTGCCGCGCCAGCGACAGCGCCTTGGCCAAAATAGGGTTGGGTTCATAGCCCAGCTCGGCCGCGATTTTGAGGATTTTGGCGCGCGTTTCCACCGAAATACGACCCGCCCCGCGCAAGGCCAGCGAGACGGCGGCGGGGCTCACTCCGGCAAGATGGGCGACGATGCGGATGGACGACATGCGCGAAGGAGCTGAACAATGATCAACAGTTTAGCAAGGCTATCGTTGTTCCGCATGGGGGCCGGCTCATCGTCCGAGGCAATTAAATCACCCCATGTTAACGCCTCTTTTTCTCCTTTCGGCGAACCGTCTTTTCCGCGCGTGAACGACTGTTTCCACGATCCCTTGGTTCCGGCCCGACTGACGCCCGGCTTTGCACGCCTATGAACGAATCGCTCCATTACGGCACCTGGACTCATGACGACGCAGGGCTGCCCTGCTTCGACGGACGGTTCGAGGGGCCGGTGGCGATGGACCGGCCGTTTCTGCACGGGATTTCCAGCGGGCGGCTGCAGGCGTTGGTGAGCCGGCGCGGGCTCGTTCATTTGTTCACGACCGAGGGCGGCTACACCGATCTTTCGGCCAACACGTTTCGCGGGCGCAGCGGACTTTACCTCGAACTGGAAACCAACGGGGAGCGGTATCCATTGATCCATGATGACCTGGCGGAAGGCGTTTCGGTGCGCTACGGAACAGGCTATGCGCGATTCAGCGGCATCTGGCGCGACGGGCAGGGAGGCGCTCTTGAGGTGGAGCAGGTGTATTATGCGGCGCCCGACCGGCAGGCGAGGATTCTCGGACGGTTTCATGTGCGCAACGTCGGTGCGCGGGCGTTGGATGGCCGTCTGCGGGTAAGGGCGGATGTCGAACCGGGAAAAATCGCAGGGCCGGCGCCGCGTGTTTTATTTTCCGCCGAGGGAAGCGTGCAGTGGCTCGATTTCCACCCGGAGCTCGGCCGATACCAATTGGTGGCCGATGCCGGGTTTACCGCCTGCAAGACGGAGGGCGTTTCCCTGCTGCTCTCCGCCCCGCTGCATCTGCCGCCGCGCGCCAGCCGCACCGTGACCGCGCAGGTGGGCTATGGGGTCGATCCGCTCCCCGCCGTGGTGACGCCGGAGATTGCGCGAAAGGCGTGGGCCTTCCGTCTGGCCGGACTCGATTTTTCCGAACACGCGGATTGGATGCGCGATGAAGCTGTCTGGAGCGTCGGCCAGTTGTATGGCCATGAGGCTTGGGATTCTTCGGTGGGGGAGCATTACCTCAACCTCGGAGGCTATGGCTGGGTTGGCTTCGGCGTGCGCGAGGTGCCCGAGACGGCGCTGGCCATGGCAGCGTATGATCCGGCTCTCGCGTTCACATGCCTGCGCTGGGCCGCCAAGGTGCAATACGCCAGCGGCGACATTCCTCATTGCCACGCTTTCCGGCGCCCGGCGCCCGGCGAGACGCTCGACACCGGACATCGCGAGAGTGACAACGAAATCTGGTTTGTCCTCGCGTGCGCCGAGATTGTTCACACCACCGGAAACACGGCGTTTCTCGATGAAGCGCTGCCGTTTTGGGAGGGGGAGGTCGCCACGATATGGGAGCACCTGCGCCGCGCGGTGGATTGGATTTTCTCAGGGGTGGGCCTAGGAGCGCACGGGCTGATCCGCATCGTTGAAGGTGATTGGAATGACTATCTCTCCCACGTGGGTTCGCGCGGTTTCGGCGAATCCATGATGAACACCGGCATGGCCTGCCGTGCGCTCGACCGGCTCGTCACGCTTGCCCGGTCACGCGATCCGGAGTTTGCGGATATTTGTGCGAAACGCCTGGCCGCGCTGCGCGCAGCGGCGACGGCCGCGTTTGATGGGCGCTGGTTCGTGCGCGGCTATACGGATGATGGTGTTCCCTTCGGCACACTGGCCGAGAACCGCCTGTTTCTTAACGCCCAGAGCTGGTGCGTTCTTGGCGGCTGCGGCACACCCGAGATGAGAAAAAGCGCCATGCGCGCCTCGCTCGAAAAATGCCATAGCGAGATCGGCCTTACCCTGATGAGCCGGCCATATCCCGCGCCGCCGCCCGCGGAGATGTCGACGTGTCCGATACCCGCCGGTGACGGCGAAAACTCCGGCGTATGGCCGCAGACCGTGCATTGGGCGATCTGGGCGCTCGCCGAGCTCGGTTTGTCGGATGAAGCGCTCGACGTCTGGCGACGCATCAGTCTTCGCAACCACTCGCGCCTGCACCCCGAGGTGCCCTACGGCATCTTCAACGGTCCCGACTGCTACTCGTCCCACCATGCCGGCGACCGCGAGGGCTGGACCCAGATGGAGATGCTCGATCGCGCCAATTTCCCCCCGATGAACCCGGCGGTCGCATGGCAGGCCTTCAGCCTGATGCGCATCGCCAAGACCCCCGTAGAAAAAGCTAGGCAACTCGTTACCACATGAAATTCCCCAAGCTGTTGCATACTTTGCTCCTCTCGGTCTTGCTCTCGCTGGCGAGTCCGCTGTTTGCAGAAGGCGGCCCCACGCCCTATCCGGCCCAGACCGACGAGGCCGCCTGGCTCGGAGTCGGCCCGATCCGCGTGGGTGCCTGGATGCCCGACAACCGCGCTTATTTTTGGACCCAGCGCGACAAAGCCCAGGGCTCGGTCGTGTTTGTGGGCGATTCGCTGATTGGTGGCTGGAAAACTCTGAGCAAGGATTTCCCCGAGCTCAAAATCGCCAATCGGGCCATCGGCGGTGACGTGAGCAGGGGAGTGCTTTTCCGCTTCAAGGAGGACGTCCTCGATCTCAATCCGCGCACGATCGTCCTGTGCGTGGGCAGCAACGACCTCAGCACGCAGACTAATCCCGCCAATGCGGTGACCAACATCGCGACCATCGTCGCCATGGCGCGCAAAGCCAATCCGTCCATCCCCATCATCATTTGCACGATTCCTCCCCGTGAGGCCGCCAACGCGCCGCTCAAACCCGGCGCACTCAAGGATCTCAATACGCGTCTGACCAGTTTCGGCGCCACTCAGAAAAATCTCGTTGTGGTCGATCTCTTCACTGCGCTAGCCAAGCCCGATGGATCCCTTGATCCGGAAAATTTTGGAAAGGACCGCATCCATCTCATTGCGCCCGGTTTTGCTAAATGGACCGCCCTGATGCGCCCGGCCTTCGCATCCCTTGGCGTGAAATAACGCCAATTTCTCCGTCGCGATTTCTCCGCTGCCCACCGCATCGCCTCCGTCTCCCCACGTTCCCAGTTAACTATTAATCTCCGGGCACCTCGTGCTGACCGGGGTCCCTCATTTGTCTCTGCCCGTTTTCATTTGGTTGCCGTTTTAACTGTCCATGAACCCCGTCCCCACTGCCGCCCGGCGGAATCAGTCTGGGTTTGCCCTGCTGATCACCATCACGCTGCTCGCCTTCTTGGTGCTGCTGCTGGTGTCGCTTGCGACGCTCACGCGGGTCGAAACGCAGGTTGCCGCCAACAGCCAGCAGATGTCGCAGGCCCGTCAGAATGCGCTGATGGCGCTGAACATTGCCTTGGGCCGACTTCAGGCCGCCGCAGGCCCAGACACCCGCACCACCGGCACTGCCGACCTCGTGAGCGGCCGAGATATCAACAAGAAATACTGGACTGGTGTGTGGAACGCCTCGGTCGCCGGGGCCGATAAAAACATCGCTTGGCTCGTCTCGGGTGCTGCTCCGCCCGGATCCGGCGGAGTGACGACCACGTTAGCCGCAGCCTCCGGCAACACCTTGGTCGATCTCGTCGGAGTCAACAGCACAGATGTTTCCGTGCCCTTACTTCCGATACCACCCACGGGCAATCGCGTGCAGGTTGAAACTCAGCCGATCACGGCGGCCGTGGCCGGGCTGGCAGGCACTCCGACTGTGGGCAACTTTGCCTACTGGGTTGGGGACGAAGGAGTGAAAGCCAAGGTCTCTCCGGCCGATCCGTGGGAAAGCCCGGCGTCAGTGACTTTGAATGCCACTGCACCCGTCACCACGACCACGCAGGCTAAGGCCTACCGTTTCATCAACGCCCAGCGACTTGGAGTCGAAGGCGTTAATTTTGACGCAACCAACACCAAATTGGCGGGCTATGCGGCGATAGACTCAATTTTTAAAGGGAACCTCTCGAAGGTTCTCTCATTGGCTCAGCTGCCGCTGGCGAATTCCAATGTGGCTGCGCAGGCCCAGTTGACAGCGGCCCAACACAACCGATTCCACGATCTCACCGCCAACTCATACAGCTTGCTCACGGACGTCGTCAAAGGAGGCTTCAAGAAGGACCTTACTGCCTGGATTGCAGATCCTGCGGCTCCTGGTAATCCGGTTTCTTCAAACGCCAGCGACGATTACATCACGCCCGGGGATACGACTGATTCTTTTAAATACGGACTGCCCAAGTGGGCGATGATCAGGGACTATGCGAATACGCGAAATGCGGGCGTTGCCGTCGCTCCCAGGCAGCAGACGGCTTCACAACAAGGGATATACCCTGTGATGACCTACGTCAGGATTGGTTACAATATAACATGCCCTGCGGGCGGTGGACTATATAAAATAAATATCATGCCGGTGATTGCACTGTGGAATCCTTATAATGTGCCCATTCAAAAAAGCACAAATGCCACCAACACTTATGAAGTTTGTTTCAAATACACGTCCAGCTATGTCAGTGGCGGGGTTCTTAAGCTTGTCATCTATGCGTCCTCACCCAATCCCGGAACGGATTCATTTAACCTGACCACTATTAAAATGGGGACCACGAATTACGGGATAGGCACCGGGCAGCAATTTTGGCGTTTCAAAGTTCAGCTTTCCAAGGATCTGGCCCCCGGAGAAAGCCGTCTATTCACTATCAGCGACGATCCCTCGCACGGCGACGGCACTTTGTATTCGAGCGGGCAATCGGTGCTGAGTGACACAGCTCTGGCCCCTAACAATGCCGTCTACATACCCAGCAGCACCGCACTTACCTCAACTCAGATGTCTGGCTCTATCTTTTGGAACACCGAGTTTGGCCCTCTTTCTCCCCCCTATTTTGTAGAAGTAAGGATTGAGGTCCTTTTAGCCAAACCTACGACATCAACCAATCCAGTTACGATTGATTCTGATCTGCGCGGGAATGCCTATCAGACGTTTTTGGGTAATGGTTTCGATTGGAATTGGGAGACCAACCCGAATTTCATGATCCCACCCAGTAATAATGGGGTGGCACTAGTTTATGAGCGTCTGGAGCTGGCCATGTCCACACTGCCAGTGAGCTATCCGGAAACTTACGGGACCAGTACGGGCTCCCCCCGCTGGTTGGCGGAGCTCAATCCGCAGGCATCCGTTTTTTTGCGTTATCCTTCCTCGTCGAATTCAGGATCCACTCCGTCTTATTTGAGGGAACATTACATCCGGGCACCCAGCTATGCATCTCCCCCGTTTGTGTATAAAGCCATTCCCAACGCCAATGGCACCAATGTCTCCGCCGGCACGCGGGTTTCAACGACAGGTTCTGCGCAAAATCTGATCATACGTGAGTTTCAGCCGGTCGACGTTCCGCTTTTTTCCTTGGGGCAGTTGCAGCACGTCAATGTATCGTCGATAAATCTGAATCCTTCCTCGGCCATTGGTAATTCCCTGGCCAATCTTTATGTCTCTCGCACTGATGCGAACGGGCAATCCAGCGCGCTCCCGAACGATACCTATCCCGGATGTCCCAACGGCCAGTTCAAGTTCATCTACGATCTTTCCTGCCTGCTCAACAAGGCTTTGTGGGATGGCTATTTCTTC
>Ga0123337_10005337_pt1 | contig 12692 bp, 10 predicted proteins | sample frozenSSSSmetaG_FD_89792 | JGI IMG/M metagenome (GOLD analysis project Ga0123337, IMG submission 89792) | Glacier valley bacterial and archeal communities from Borup Fiord, Nunavut, Canada, to study Microbial Dark Matter (Phase II) -... | ecosystem: Environmental > Aquatic > Freshwater > Ice >...
ACATCCGACCCTATTTCTCCTATTCCTAATATTAAAATTTTAGGTTCAACAATATCAGCACACAACAACTCTATTAATTCAACAGTTGCATAAGAAACAGAAGCAGCACCATCACGGAAAGAAGTTTCCTGCGCTACTCTTTTATTAGTATAAAATATAGTATGCATTAATCGATGTAAAAATGATCCGGCCATATTCATATCTGCAGACCATTGATAAGCATTTTTTACCTGATTTGAAATTTGTATATCACCAACAACTTGCGATCGCAAACCCATCGAAACTTCAAATAAATGAAGAACAGCTTCTTTATGATTTATTATAATTTCAAAATAAGGAATGTATTTTCTACTCTCTGCTATACCTTTATGAATACTTACCAGACTAATGATTTCTGCACTTAAATCTTCTGTTGAAGAATAATAAATTTCAGTGCGGTTACAGGTGGAAAGAATAATAACTTCTGAAAGATTTAAAATTTCTTTCAATTGAAACATTATCCTTTTGCTTGTACTTTCATCCATAGCAAAAAGCTCCCGTATTTCTACAGGTGCGGAGTAATGCGATAAGCTTATTCCTTTAAATTGCTGATGCATAATATATACTTTCTCAACACAAAATTATAGTAGGAAAGTTTAGTATTGTAATAGATTTTACTTTTTTTTATTAATTTATATTTAATCGAAATAAATATAAATTAAAATCCATAAAAATTAATAATAATACAATTCCTTAAAGGCTTGAAAAATCAAAATCTTCTTCCAAAAATTTGGTTGTAAAATTACCAGATTTAAATTTTTCATTGTCCATTAACTTAATATGAAAAGGAATTGTGGTTTTTATGCCTTCAATTACAAATTCTTGCAAAGCTCGCTTCATCCTAACTAATCCTTCCTCTCTAGTTCTTGCAGTTACAATTAATTTTGCAATCATTGAATCGTAATTAGGAGGGATTACATAACCTGCATACACATGACTATCAACTCTAATTCCATGGCCACCAGGAAAATGAAGGTTAGTTATTTTACCAGGAGAAGGTCTAAATCCGTTAGAAGGGTCTTCAGCATTTATCCTGCACTCAATTGCATATAAATCAGGAGTATAATTTTGACCAGAAATTGGTACACCTGCAGCAACCTTAATTTGTTCTTTTATTAAATCGAAATCGGTTACTTCTTCAGTTATTGGATGCTCCACTTGGATACGAGTATTCATTTCCATAAAATAGAATTTCCCGAATTTATCAACAAGAAATTCAATTGTACCGGCACCTTCATAGTTGATAAAACTTGCACCCTTTATTGCTGCTTCACCCATCAAATTACGGAGTTCGGGTGTCATAACAGGTGATGGGGTTTCTTCAACTAATTTTTGATGCCTGCGTTGTATTGAACAATCCCTTTCTGATAAATGGCAAACTTTCCCATATTGATCTCCAACTACTTGAATTTCGATATGCCGAGGGCCTTCAACAAATTTTTCTAAATATAAACCATCATTACCAAAAGCATTACTTGATTCCATTTTGGCATCATTCCATGCCTTTTCAAATCCTTCTTCTGCATTAATAATTCTCATTCCCTTTCCACCACCACCAGCTGTTGCTTTAACAATAACAGGGTAACCAATTACTTTTGCTATTTCCTTTCCTTGTTCGATGCTTTCTAACAATCCATCAGAACCTGGCACAACAGGAACACCAGCTCTTATCATTGTTTCTTTTGCAGTGGCTTTATCACCCATTGCTTCAATCATTTCAGGTGATGGCCCTATAAACTTTATATTATATTCCTGACAGATCCTTGAAAACTCAGCGTTTTCGGAAAGAAATCCATAACCAGGGTGAATGGCATCAGCATTGGTAATCTCTGCTGCAGAAATTATATTTGGGATGTTCAGATAAGATAACTTTCCTGGAGGGGGGCCAATACAAATAGCTTCATCAGCAAAGCGAACATGCAGACTATCTTTATCCGCTGTAGAATAAACAGCTACTGTTTTAATTCCCATTTCCTTACAGGTACGAATAACCCTTAAGGCAATTTCTCCTCTATTGGCAATTAATATTTTTTTAAACATAATGTTATATCGCTGTAATTAAACGCCTCAATTTTTTTAATAAATTAAAAACGAATAATGTTTTATCTGACAAACTAAATCAGATGTTATTTATTATAAATTAATTAGGATCAACTAAAAATAAAGGTTGATCATATTCTACTGGCGAAGCATTCTCAACCAACACTTTTACAATCCTACCACTTATTTCTGATTCAATTTCATTAAATAATTTCATAGCCTCAATGATGCAAATCACTTGTCCGTTTTTTATTTCATCACCAACACTTGCAAATACTGGAGAATCAGGATTTGCAGAACGATAAAATGTACCAATCATTGGAGATTTTACTGTAATGTAATTTGAATTATCAGAAACATTATTTGATGAAGTATTTGTTGTATTTGCTTCAACAATTGGCTGTTGAGAAGTATTTTGAGAAGTTTGCGTATTTGTATTTAATGGAAAAATAGGTTGTGGTTGAGCAATTTGGGATATTATTGTTTCCGCCTGTTTGATAGTTGCACTCCTTCTCACACTTATTTTGAATTGATCGGTTTCGATATTTACTTCATCCAAACCTGATTTTGCAATATAATCAATAAGTTCCTGTATCTCTTTCGGTTTCATATATTATAATGTTCTATTGGTTCTTAATTATTATTACTAACAGAATTTTAAATCTAAAAATTAATTTTTACTACCATCATAAGCCCAGGTTATATAAGCCGCTCCCCAGGTAAAACCTCCACCAAAAGCAGAAAAAAGCAATTTATCTCCTTTCTTCAATTTGGATTCATAATCCCATAAACACAATGGCATGCAACCGTTAGTGGTATTACCATATTTATCAATGTTTATCATTACTTTCTCTTCAGGTAGTCCGATTCTATCTGCTGTGGCATTTATAATTCTTTTATTTGCCTGATGTGGCACTAAAAAAGCTAAATCTTTTCCTGTTAAATTATTTTTAAACATCACTTGCTCTGCAACTTCAGCCATATTACTAACTGCATATTTAAAAACCGCCGACCCTTCCTGATAAACATAATGAAGACCTTCATCCACTGTTTGATGTGTTGCAGGATTTTTGCTACCACCTGCTTTTAAAATTAAATATTTTTCTCCAACAGCATCTGATCTTAAAATAAAATCTTGAATTCCAAATCCTTCTTCATTAGGCTCAACTAACACAGCACCTGCTCCATCACCAAAAATAATACAAGTTGCGCGGTCAGAATAATCAAGAATGGACGACATTTTATCTGCTCCAATTACAATTATTTTTTTGTATTTACCACTTTCAATATATTGAGCTGCAGTAGTTAAAGAAAATAAAAATCCCGAACATGCAGCCATTAAATCATAACTAAAGGCATTTACTGCACCAATTGCGGTTGCTATAAGATTGGCAGTAGAAGGGAAAATATAATCAGGTGTGGCTGTTGCACAAATAACTAAATCAATATCAGCTGGATTAGTATTCGTTTTTTTTAATAAACCTTCTGCTGCTTTTATTGCCATTACGGATGTGCCTTGGCCATCACCTTTTAATATTCTTCTTTCTTTTATTCCGGTTCTGGTTAAAATCCACTCATCAGACGTATCAACCATTTTTTCCAGTTCAGCATTTGTTAAAACGTAGTCTGGCACATATCCTTGAATTCCAGTAATTGCTGCTTTAATTTTCGTCATATATTTTTTGGAAACTATCAATACATTTTTTTCTAATCGATAGCTTAATAAAAATTTATTTCTTTAAGCAATAAAGACTTGATAAATTAATTTTATCAAGTCTTTTTAATTATTTAAGCAGAAAATTTTTCGTTTAATGCTTCTTTTATTTTTAAATGAATATTTGATTGTGCCATTTTAATGGCCAGCATAATCATATTTTTAATAGCTAACGGGCTTGACACTCCATGGCCAATTACTACATTTCCATTCACACCTAATATCGGGCTTCCTCCAATCGCTTCGTAATTCATTTTATCAAAGAAAGAATCATGAATATTTTTATTTTTTAAAATATCATAAATCGATTCAGCCATTTTCAAAATTACATTTCCTGTAAAGCCATCGCAAACTAAAACATCGGCCTTTCCTGTAAATATATCTCTTCCCTCAATATTACCAATAAAATTAATTTTTTTATTTTGTTTTAAAAGTTGGTGAGCTGCCTGAACAACTAAAGTACCTTTTTGTTCTTCTTCTCCTAAATTAATTAATCCAACTTTAGGTTTATCTATATTCAAAAGATTTTCCGCAAATACCGATCCTATTTCTGCAAATTGATCTAATAATTCTGGTTTACAATCAGCATTGGCTCCAACATCTAATATAATTCCATAATGACCATCTACAGTTGGTACTAAACTACAAATAGCTGGTCTTAAAATTTGTTCAATCGCTTTAATACTAAACATTGCACCTACAGTCATTGCACCTGTATTGCCAGCACTACAAAAAGCATCGGCTCTTTTAGTTTGCAATAAACTAAAACCGATGGCAATACTTGAATTAGGTTTTTGAGCAAGCGCTTTTGTTGGATGTTCACCCATTTCAATCACTTCACTTGCTGGAATGATTTGAAAGTTACCACCATTAAATTGATGTTTATCAAGTAAAGGTTGAATAACTTCAGGTTTACCAATTAACAATAACGAACTATTTGGAGGAAGTTCCTGATATGCTAATATAGCACCTTTTACTACTGCATCGGGAGCAAAATCACCACCCATTGCATCTATGGCAATATTCATCTGAGAATAAATTGGTTAGTTTTAATAATGTTTCCTACCTTTTAAGAGTGGAACTTAACAGATAACTTTTCCCAAAGATGATTTTTTAGACTAAATAATAAAAGTGAAGAAACATATTTCTTCACTTTTATTATTTAATTAAGCAGTGGGTTTGTAATTTTCGATTACTACTTTACCTTTATAATATAAATTTCCTTCAGATACATAAGCTCTGTGGTATAAATGAGGAGTATTTGTAACTGAGCATATTGCTATTGCTCTTTCTGTAGTTTTATCGTGTGTCCTTCTTTTATCCCTTCTAGTTCTGGATATTTTTCGTTTTGGATGTGCCATCTTTCCCTATTCTTTAAAATATAATTTTATAAAATTTATTACTTATTCTCTTTCGTTATTTTTTTTAATGCTTCCCAACGAGGGTCAATAATTTCATCCTCTTTCACTTCCTCTTTTTCATCTTCCGAAGTGTAGATAATAATTCCTTCGCTTTCTTCTTCCTCTTCAGTTATATTAAACTTCGGATGGATTTTTTTCATTGGTATGGTTAAGCAAACAAATTCATAAATGTATTGCGCCACATTAATTATCTGCTCATCTCTATTAATAATTTCTATCTCGTCCGTTAATATTTCAGGCTCCTCACCAAATTTTAATATTAATTTTCTTTCATTATCAAATTTAAAATCAAAAGGCTCTAAAGACCGATCACAAATCAACTCCAACACTCCTTCGATCCTAAAATATAATTGCATCATAGTGTCTGAATGATCTAATTCAAGACTTACTAAAAAATTTGCCTTTTCAACAGGAGTACCGGGAAAACTTTTAAAAAATTTATCACCGACATTCCAGGTATATAAATGCTTTTTATTGCCTAATCTGGTTATAGCAATATCAAATTCTCGTAATTCCTTCACAGCATTATAAATTGAGCCCGCAAATATAGAGAGTTATTTTTTATTATTAAAAAAAAATAATAAATTCTATTCTTCAGATTTAAAAAAGTTAAATTATTAAAATGATAACAGGTCAGATTGCTTTAAATTATGAATATACAGATATCGATAAACTCATATTTTAATTTTATTTTTTCTTAAAAAAAAATTTATAAAATTCAGAATAAAAATTAGATGAATAAAACTAAGTAAAATTTTATTTTTAGAAAATATACCATTCACTTCATATCAAAAATAATTGCTAATTCTGGATGTTCATTTTTTTTACTATTTTGGAATTTATTTAAGATTATTTTTTTCTATCAACTATTCTAACTCAATCTTTTACACTGCATGAATGAACAAGTACTCAGAGCAATCATAAAACTACTAGTAACAAGTGTAAAAATAGATGGGCTGCAAGATGAAGAAAGACAAAGTGTTGAAAACTTTTTACGTGAAAATATTCGTGGCAATGCTGTTAAAAAATATTTGGAAGAATTTGACAATTTGGTATCAACAATCAATACTGATTTTCCAACTGCTTTAGAAGTTTGCTCACAAATAAACAGGGAATTAAATCGAAAGCAGAAAATTATTGTTTTGCTTCACTTAATTGATTTAGCTTTTTCTGATAAAAATTTATCAGAACGAGAAGAAGCTTTTGATAAGCAAGTTGCTGAAGAACTGTTTATCGAGGTAGAAATATATGAAGCCATCAAAAATTTTGTTACCACCAAGGATATTTATGAATTATCATCTTTAAGGATTTTAATAATTGATGATAATGAATCTTCCCGCGAAGCCCACTTTAAACATTTTAAAAAAAATTCCTTTGGAGCAGCCTTGGCTGTTTTAAGATTACCTGAAGACGAAATTTATTTTATTAGAACAAGTGAAATCTCAAATGAGGAAGTTACATTAAATGGAAAAATCTTAAACCCAAGTTATGCTTATCCACTTATTCAAGGTAGTGTAATACGAACAGAAAAAAGTGATCCCATTTATTTTAGCACCATAACCAATTATTTTTATGAAACAGAATCTGCACCACAATTAACTTTTGAAGCAAAGGATATTAATTTTTTCTTCAAAAGTGGTCATCAAGGTTTACATGATATCAATATAATTGAAAAAAGCGGCAATTTGATTGCCTTAATGGGTGCAAGTGGGTCTGGTAAATCAACTTTATTAAGTGTTTTAAACGGAAATAAAAAACCGCACAAAGGGCATGTATTAATTAATAGCATAAGCATACATGAGCAACAAGATCAATTAAGGGGTGTTATTGGATATGTACCTCAAGATGACTTGTTGATAGAAGAATTAACAGTTTTTGAAAATTTATATTATGCCGCAAAATTATGTTTTGCAGATACTGCTGACAAAGAAATTGAAAAATTAGTTTTAAAAACATTACAAAGCCTTGGTTTGGTAGAAACCAAAGATTTGAAAGTAGGTAGTGTACTTGATAAAACCATAAGCGGAGGTCAAAGAAAGCGTGTAAACATCGGTTTGGAATTATTACGAGAACCAGCCGTTATGTTTGTAGATGAGCCAACATCTGGGCTTTCATCTCGCGATTCGGAAAATATTATGGATATATTAAAGGAATTAGCTATTTCTGGAAAATTAATATTTGTAGTAATCCATCAGCCATCCTCTGATATTTTTAAACTATTTGATAAATTAGTTATATTAGATACTGGTGGATACCAGATCTATTATGGAAACCCTCTAGAATCGTTAGTTTATTTTAAAACGCTTACTAATCAGGTAAATGCTGATCAAAGTCTTTGTAATGTTTGTGGGACAGTAAACCCTGAAGTTGTTTTTGATATTATTGACAGCAAAGTAATTGATGAATATGGACATGTAACTGGAGAAAGAAAGCATTTGCCAACAGAATGGAGGGATTTTTATTTAGAAAAAAATATTCTCCCTGAATTAATTCCTACTCATGAAAAACCAGAAAACACGCTTAAAATACCTAATAAGGGAAAACAATTTTTTGTTTTTTTAATTCGTGACCTTCTATCCAAATTAAGCAACACACAATACCTTGTCATTAATTTATTGCAAGCCCCTTTACTGGCTTGCATTTTGGGTTATATTGTAAGATTTTACAGAATGGATGACTTAACAAATAAAGGAAGTTATATTTTTAGTGAGAACCCTAATATACCGCCTTATATTTTTATGAGCATTATTGTTTCTCTTTTTATGGGTTTAACAATAAGTGCGGAAGAAATTATTCGGGATGCAAAAATAATGAAACGCGAAAAATTTCTCCATTTAAGTCGTACCAGTTATTTGTTTGCAAAAATTGCAATTTTATTTTCTTTTTCTGCTATTCAAAGTCTTCTATACACCATTGTTGGTAATTGGATAGTTGGTATAGAAGGAATGACATTTATTTATTGGGCGGTATTATTTTCAACAAGTTGTTTTGCAAATATGTTGGGGCTTAATATATCGCAAACTTTTAAATCGGTCATTACAATTTATATCCTTATTCCTATTTTGTTAATTCCACAATTAATTTTAGGTGGCATAGTGGTACGTTTCGATCAGGTAAACCCAAATATGCACAGTCAGGATAAAACACCAATAGTTGGAGATATTATGGCTTCCAGATGGTCATTCGAAGCCTTGATGGTAAGCCAGTTTATGTACAATAAATTTGAAGAACAATTTTATAATTTTGATCAGCAACTGGCCTTCTCTGATTATAAAAAAACGTATTATATCCCAACCTTATTTTCCAAATTAGAATATTGTAAAGGAAATTTACGACCAAGTGACGAAAATTTTATAAAAAATATTTCTTTACTTAGAAATGAAATTTATAAAGAATTAGAAGAAAATCAGACGATTAAATTTCCGGAAGTAGATAATTTAACACCTGAAAATTTTAATTTAAAAATCGCTAAGGCAACGGAAATATACTTACATGCCTCAGACAGATATTATAATAAAATTTATAACAATTCTATTGATGATAAAGATGATTTAATTGCTTCTTTAACAAGTACCCCTGCTGATAATAAAATATTTTTAGAAAAAAAGAAAGAATATCAAAATGCAAGGGTTGAAAACTTTGTAACAAGTGATTTGAGTGATGACAGGATTGTAGAATACAATGGAAGGCTGATACGAAAAATTTATCCCATTTACTTTAAACCAGAAAATTCAAAAAGTCCGATAAACTTTCGAACTCATTTTTTTGCACCTTATAAATATTTCTTTACCATTTTAGTGCCGACTTTATATTTTAATATAGCAAATATATGGCTGATGTGCTTGCTTTTGTATATTACATTGTATTACAAAGTATTTAATTTTTTAATCAATAAAGCTTCAGGTGAAGTTGAATAATTAAATAAAAGATTATTTGGAACAATATTTGAACATAAACGTTGAAAAAATATTATTAATCTAAACATATAATTATGAAAAAAATCTTAATACCCATTTTGTTTATTATCAGTGTATATTCTGCAAGTTTCGCTCAAGACAAAAAAGTAAGAATTGGATTAAGATTAGCACCATCCATAAATATTACTGGAGTCACGACGGATTTTCCTTCAGGCTCTAATATTGGTACGATAAGTTCAGGATCAAAACCTATGACTTTACAATTTGGTCCTACTTTTGATTTTTTCTTCGGAGAAAATTACGCATTTGGAACAGGTTTATGGTATAATGTAAAATCTTTTAATTTAAAAGGAAATACAGGTGATCAAGTTAAAATTAATGCTCAAAGTATTTCCATTCCATTAACATTAAAGTTATATACAAATGAAATAGCATCTGATTTAAAACTTTATTTTCAACTTGGCGCTGTAGTTGATGTTAAGCTTGCTGAAAAATATAAAAATCAAGTTACTAAAGACTTCGCTTCATCAGGTAAGGTTATAAAACCAATTAATATTGGCCCCTACTTAGGGATTGGAGCTGAATATGTGTTAAGTAGTAGTAACTCTTTGTTTGCAGGAATTAATTACAATAGAGGCGTGATACAACAATTTAATAAAGATTACACCTTCGATTCGCATTTAAAAGTTCAATCAAGTCAATTAGCTTTGGAAATTGGATTAAAATTCTAATTCAAAAATTTCTTCTAAGATTTAAAAAAAATAGCCATTGAAATTTAATTTTCAATGGCTATTTTTTTATATTCTCACCTTCCATTAAAAAATTAACACCATCATTTGCATCAGATTTGGTAGCGTTGTTGTAGCCGACTGAAAATGTTTTAACATTTATACCTGAAAGCCTTTCTACTTTTTGCTTATTTGAATTTAAAAAATAAACATAATTTTTATCCACTGCATAACTTCTCTCAAGCGGCTTAAAACTTGATGGGTCTGCTCCTTCAACTTTTAAAAGTGGGTCTTTTTGAGAAAAATATACAGCATAAACATTATTTTTATCTCTGCAATAATTATCACTATTATCGCTTTTGATTACCTCAAAACTTTCGATATCTAAAGGGGTTTTTGATTGCTTGTTTATAATAAATATGTTTACGCCATCATTCGCGATATTTTCGTTTATAAGTTTAAATTTATTTGGATTAGCATTTTCTATTAACAAATCACAAAAATAAACATGCTTATCATCACGAGCATAACAACCATTGATAAGTTGAAAAGTTACTGGATTTTCGCTTTCAATCTTTTTTCCCATCTGAAAAACACTATTTTCATCTTTCCAAAATATTGGATTTTTGCTTTTATCAATCACAACTGGAGTAAATGTTTTAGCAATTGCTCCTTTGAGTATTTGACCATGATAAAAAACATGGTCATTGTCTTTAGCATACCTTACATCTTCTTTAAAAATCTTAAACGATACGCCATCCGCTTCTTTTATTTTATCTCCATCTAAATAAACATTTGATTCTTGTATAAAATAACCAATTCCTGGAATTCCTCTTGACACATTATAAAGCATCTGTGGAAAACCATAAACGATAAAAATTAATCCTACAACCAAACTAAAGCCGATTAGAAAATAATTAACATTAAAACCAAAATATCGAAATTTTAATATTTTAATAACTGCAAAAATTAAAACAGGATACCCTATTAAAAGCATAGCCATTAAAATTGCAGAAACATTATCTCTAAAACCTCCTGCTACAACCATCATTGGAGACATCATTACAATACCGAACCATGGCATTAGCATAATGGTAGCAATGATATTTATAATTATATTCATTAATACTTAAAAATTTTGCTTTTTAAAATTATTTCTTCTCCTCCGCCATGCCATTTCTTTTTAAAAATTCAGCATATAATTTTTTATATTCAGCTACTTCTGGCTCGAGTTCGATGGCTTTTTCATAATTTTCAATGGCATTCAGGTAAAGCTTTTTATCTTCATAATAAGTGGCAAGAACCATTTTATGCAAAGATGAATTGTCATCATCTGTTTTAAAATTATTTAAATCCTCTTGAACTGATTTGAATTCCGGTGCATTTAATTTTTTCAAACCATATTCACGTGATTTTAACATCAACTTTTCTTTAGATTGAACTGTAAATTTAAAATTATCCTCGTTTTTTAATTCTGGTTTTTTCAAATCCAAAACAAATGAAGTATCGGATGTAACAATTTTTAATATAACCTCATCATAAAGATTCATAAACTTAACAATGTAATTTTTAGTGTCTTTAACCGGATGCCATTTAATTTCATAAACATTTTGCATCAAATTACAAGGGTTTTGAGTAGGCAAATAAACTACAAAAGCTGATTTTTCCCCACGTTCTGCAGCTGCAACTACATTCATTCGCTCATCCAATCTTTTCTCTCTGTCTGTATTCATTTGGGCCATTAAATACTCAGTATATTTTTGAGTTGCACTTAGGGCTTTAACATTTATTTTGCTCCCAAGTTGACTGATAAGATAAATTCCTGGTTTTTTTAATTCTAAAGCTTTACCACTAACATGTGCTAAACCCAAAAAACTATTTTGTTCTACTTTTACCTGGTCTTCCAATAATAATTTTGTGCCTGTTCTTAATAAAACCCAATTTTCACCCCTTTTAACATAATTTTTACCGCTGCTTATCATCACTCTAAATACATGATCTTTATATTGCGCATTTGCAGAATAAAAAATCAGAATTATTAAAAATGAAAGAATTATCTTTTTCATAATTGTTTTAAATTTTAGATTTCCAAGGATTTACTTTTTCAAAAAAACGAACAATAACACTATAATATATTTCTAAAAGATCGCCGATCAATGCTACAATAATGGTTGTTAATGTTAAATCGATTTTAATACGTAAAAAGTGTAAGGCATAAACTGTAAAAGTGGCAATTAATAATATTTCTATTACCTGAATTAACTTTGTTGATGCCCCATACCAAGTATTATTATTATGTAAAAGATAAGAAAATAAAATAGTATTGAACAAACAGAAAACAATCGCAACTACCCACGAAACCCATGTTGGAGTAGGATTGATATAATCTTTATCCAAAATCATAGAAATAATATTTGCATGAATAACTGCACCATACATATCAGCGAATGCACGACCAACATACTGACGATTCATTGGAGTATAAAATTTATCTTCAATATCCTTAGGGTTTAATTTATTACCTAAAAAACCAAAAATCACAATTTTATCTGTAAGTAAATCCAAACCTTCACCACTTTTTAAATCATCATAATCAAAAGTATAATAACCACCAGTTCCGCCTCGTATATTTCGCCTGTAATTAATAAATTCCTCATCGTTATTTCGATATGAAAATTGATGCGCTGCCCCCCTGTCATACATTTGAACTACTCTTACAGCAAATGCCAGTTCCAATTCATTTTTAACTTTCCTAATAGGAGAAAAACTTCTGCATGTTACTTCTTCGTCATCACCTTCTGTTACTAAATTTCCATATCCTTTCTTCGCTACA
>Ga0123337_10005339_pt1 | contig 12691 bp, 13 predicted proteins | sample frozenSSSSmetaG_FD_89792 | JGI IMG/M metagenome (GOLD analysis project Ga0123337, IMG submission 89792) | Glacier valley bacterial and archeal communities from Borup Fiord, Nunavut, Canada, to study Microbial Dark Matter (Phase II) -... | ecosystem: Environmental > Aquatic > Freshwater > Ice >...
CAGGCTGGCTGCTTCAATACATGCCTGATAATTGGCCAGCTGGTATTGGCTGCGCATAATTCCGGTGCGGGCAATCAGCGCATTGTTTCCCAAACCAGAAATTTTTAAAGATCGTTCAAAACTGTTAAGTGCCTGCTGGTAATTCTTTGCGTTGTAATATAAGCCTCCTGCTTTTGACAATGCCCCTTCAGTAAAAAAGTTATCAGGTTGGGCGATGACATATTCATAATTTGTCAGTGCTGCAGCAACCTCTCCTTCATTGTATTGTATTTCAGCCAGATATAAATGCGAATTAAGTGCAAAACTTCCGTTAGGGAACTGAGTCAGGTAGCGTTCGAGTTGCTGACGGGCTTTTGGATCACGGGCCATGTACAATTTTTCGGCAGCACTATAAATAAGAGAATCCTGCTCATTCACTGAAATCTGAACCTTGGAACCCAACTTGCCGGTATAGGCAAAGAATGCATCCACATCATTCAATTCGACGTAGTTATTTTTGATGCCCATAAGGGCTGCCTGTGTTTCAGGACTGTTGGGCGAGCGGTCGATCACCTGTTTATAATACACGATTGAAGTTTTATAATCATTGATGTTGTAATACGCCAAGCCAAGTTGAACCAGTGTCTTGTTAAGGTAACTACTTTGAGGGTATTTACTGATCATATCTTTATAATAACCGATGGAAACCTGCGGCTCATTGGTCCGCTCATAAGTCCGGCCCAGTTCATACAAAGCATCATCCTGGTAGGACGATTGCGGATAAGTTTGGACCAACGATTTAAGAGCAGTGATTTTATGCTGATTGTCGCGCTGCAAACCAAAACAAAAGGCTTTTTGAAACAGTGCATAGTCTGCATCATATAAATTCATCCGAAACGATCGGTCGTAATTTGCAATAGCCGCGTTATAATCACGATTCATAAAATTACAGTCCCCTAAACGGTTGTAGGCATCTGCCACTTTCTCGCTTCTGGAATCGGCATCCAGGTTCACATATTTCCTGAAATAATCAGATGCAATCGAATAATCCTTCAGCTGAAAATAGGCATAGGCAAGATTGTAATTTGCCAATTTATATTCAGGCAGTGAAAAAGATGCCGGTATTTTCATAAACGCGTTGAATCCTGAAACTGCTTTGTTAAAATCATGGAGGCGATAATTGGCTTCGGCTTTCCAATAAAGGGACAATGGCCGGTAAGTCTTGTCAGAATCACCTGCCTCCAGGGATTTATCAAAGTTCTGGATGGCCCCCACATAATCAAGGTTCGTAAAGCATTCCAAGGCACGGTAATAGGCAACGCGCTGGTAGGCCTTCATAACGGAAGGATTTTTAACTTTGATGTTTTCAATAGAAGTCATGGCATCGCGGTAATTACTGGTGCTCATGTAAACTTTCACCAGATAATCGTACGCCACATCATTTCGCTCCGCATTTGGGTACAATGCAATGTATTTGTCGAAAGCCTTAATGGTTTCGTTAAAAGGGGAATATGATAATTCGTAGGTGATTTTGGCATAATTAAACAAAGCATCTTCCTTTATTTTTGCATCAAAATCGAATTCAGAAGCCGCTTGAAAAGCTTGCCTTGCTTTGTTTTTATCCTTGCTAACCACATAACAATCTGCCAGGTGGTAATAGGCATTCTGAGCCAGCTCATCTTTTCCCTTCGATGCAATTTCAAGATATTTGATGGCCTTGGCCTCTTCGTTGTTCAAGTAATAACAATAGCCCAGCATGTAATTCTCCCCTCGCCCCCGGTTGTTTTTATCCGAGAGATAGAACTCCAGAAACTGGATGGCTTCTTTGAATTGGCCAAGATGAAAATACGAATCTCCTAAAATCCGCGACAGTTCAGATTGTTGGTCAGAGGCCACTTTATTGATCAGCGGAGAGGTATAGGCTACCACCTCTTTAAATTTACCCTGTTTGTAATAAATCTGACTAATATAAAAGGGAATCACTTTTTCGAAAACAGGATTGGCCTTTAGTTTGGTAAACTCTTCCAAGGCTGTTTCATAATCGCCTTTCAGGTAATGAATATGGCCATAGTAGTATTGTGCCGGGGCAGCATACATGGAATTTCCGCCTTTCAGGTCTTTGAAATCAGATTCCGCCACATCCATTTTTCCCAGTTCAAAATTCGAATATCCCCTCAGGTATAAGAAATGGGGCGATTCGTCATTGCTAAGCTTTGTTTTGTCGAATCCTTCGAGTGTCTTCAGCGCGAGCGCAAACTTTTTCTTATCAAACTGCCAAACAGCCAATTCAAACAGTGCTTTGTTTCTGAAAGCACTCTCAGGAAACTCGTTCATAAACTCATTAATCTGCACTTCTGCGTTTCCATTGTCAAGTTTCAACCCGCACAATGCCTTGAAATACATGGCCTCAGCTCTAACCTCCGAATTTGCGCCTGCCTGTGTGGCAATCTGATCGAACTCATGGATGGCCGAGATATAATTATGGGCCAGATAAAGCTCTTTGGCTTTCTGTATATCCTGGCTTACAGATTGATAATAAACCGTTTGCTGGGCTTTCAGAAGGGTTGGCAGCAGTGCAACCCAAATCAGGATAATAATAAACCGGTTAGACTTCATCGTATATTCGAATATTTAAAAATCAAATTAACTCAAAATTAATAATCAATGCTGAAGTGATAGCACAAATTGCACAATTTATAAAACAAAACTACCATTTTGGATTATTTAGTATTTAAATGAGAAAATACATGCCAAATATTTTAATGCAGAAGCATTCCGTGAAATCCTTTTAAATCCGTATAATCTTTTTTTATTATAATTTTTAAAGTTCGCTAATTAATTTAATATTTCCTATTATTGGCAGTTCTTTCAATACTTTTATTCTTGCATTAAAAATATTCACCTTCTTTGAAAAGGAAAGAAAATAAATTAGCTTTGCATAGTTACCAAATTCGAATTTTCAATGTCAGAAGAAAACATCATAGAACTCATTAATGTCGATATCGTTCAACGCGAGCATGTCGTACTGTCAGACATTAGCCTGGAAATAAAAAAAGGCGAATTTGTATACATGATCGGCAAAGTGGGAAGCGGAAAGACAAGCCTGATAAAAACCATGAATGCTGAATTACTTCTGACAAAAGGAGATGGAAAGGTGGCAGGATTCAATCTTTCAGACCTTAAAACCCGCGACATACCTTTCCTGAGGCGTAAGTTAGGGGTGGTTTTTCAGGATTTCAGATTGCTAAACGACCGCAATGTGTTCGACAATCTTTCATTTGTGTTGAAAGCTACTGATTGGAAGGACGATAAAGAAATTGAAGAGCGGGTAATAGCAGTGCTCACTAAAGTGTCAATGACCGATAAAATAAAGTCAATGCCTCATCAACTATCTGGAGGTGAGCAGCAAAGAGTGGTTATTGCAAGGGCTTTACTCAACGATCCGGAGATAATTCTGGCCGATGAGCCAACAGGAAACTTAGACCCGCAAACCTCTATTGAATTGCTCCAGATTTTAAAAGATCTCAACGAGCAGGGCAAAACCGTGGTGATTGCTACCCATGATTATCCGATGATACGTCGTTTCCCAGCCCGCATCATTACTGTTGACGAGCATAAATTATTCGAAACGGTCATCACCAAGAAGGCAAATTAAGTATGAAGAAGTGTCTAAAGTATTTAAAGTGAAATAAAGTGCCTAAAGTTATATATAAGGGACGGTTTCTAAAATTAATAATTATTACATCTGAACAAAAGCGTTAATTACCAACAATATACAAATAAGGATTCATATTATTTGCATACCATGTTATTGTATTTCAAAGTTTATTTTAAATGTTATATTGTCAATAATCCTCTTCTTATCACCTATTGTAAAGTGGAAATCTAAATTAAAAAATGTTTCATATTTTCCTTTAGCTAAATAATCTTTACTTTCACCCATACATAGGGGGTAATCTGGAGCAATATCTTTTATTAATATCCAAGGACAATATAATTGTTTAAGATTGGATGGAGCTAAATTTATTTCATGTGGTGCTAAACTTAAATTACACCATACCCCCGTCCAAGGCTTTCCCATATCAGGTTTATCCAAGGATCTATAAACTCTGAAAAAATTAGAATTAATAAATTCTGTTGTAACAATTATTGTGTCCTGAATTTTATTCTTAAAAGAAAAATTGAAACCAAAATTCTCTCCTTCATTAAATACATTAGCAGGCTCTCCCTTTTCATTTAAGAGACACAATTTGAATTCAATGCCATCCACTTCTTTTTGGATTATCGCACTTTTACTATCGGAAGAGATTTCCAGAAGCAATTCATCTTCTTCTTTTTCACACCCCGCCCCCATCAAGCTCAGAAACAAGAAAATAAAACTGATTTTTAGTATTGTTGTATTCGTTGTTTTTGTATTTAAATAAACATATTCTATGGATGTCAACATCCATAGAATAGTTGCGTCAAGTAATTTAGATTCGACAATATAAATAACATTTTATACATTCTGAAAAATTGATCAGTTATAACTACCTTTAATTGTATACTTTACACCTTACTTTTTGCTATTCAAAGTAAGCAATCTACACTGGATTTAGCCCATGTCCCTATGTCTGCACCCTACATGCTGTCTGTATCATCTGATACCCATCTGATACTCATCTGATACCTTTCTGTAATGTAGGGTTACAGAAAGGTATCAGATGAGTATCTAATGGGTATCAGATGATACAGACAAAATACAGGTAGAAGTCTTAGGAAAATCAGATGAAGGGAATTGTTAAATTTCTTGCATATAATAATACCTGATTTCAAGAAATTAAATGCTAAAATAATTGAAATACAAATAATTACAACCTAATTCAATCCTTAAAGAAAGGGGGTATAAATTTCACGTAGGATGGATTCTTCTTTCTCCCAGCAGAGTTCTTTGGCTGCCAGTTTAAGATTCTCTTTCCAAAGTGCATTTTTATCAGCATCAAAGAGGATCGATAGCATCTTTTGAGCCAACTCTTTAGGTTGATGTGATTGTGCAATGGCTCCAATCTGGTAGTGCTCAACAATGTGCCTCATCTCGGGAAGGTCTGAAACCAGCACCGGAACACCCGCCTGAATGTAATCGAACAATTTGTTGGGAAGGGCAAATCGGTAATTAAGACCAAGGTCTTCTTCGAGCGATAACCCCAAATCGGCCTGACTGGTAATTTCGATTAACCGGTCGATTGGCAATCTGCCTAAGAACTTTACTTTCTGAACAAGCTGAAGCTCACCTACCAAATGCTTTAACTGAACAGTAAGATCCCCGTCACCGGCCAGCCAAAGTTCTGCTCCTTCAACAAATTGCATGGCTCGGATAGCAGATTCAATACCCCGCCCCATATTAAGGGCGCCCTGGTAAAGAATAATCTTAGGTGTGCCGTCGGGTTTATATATTTCCGAAGAAATGAATTCTAACTCACTGCAAACCGGAAGGTTGCGCACCACCTTGAAATCGACATGGTATAAATCGTGGTAAACATTTGCAATGGAGTCACAAACGGTGTAAGCGGCATCAACTTTGGGAACCAATTGCTTTTCGAGCCATGTCCAGATACTTCTTACCATTGGACGACCAATCAACTCCGGGACTTCCGTAAAATATTCATGACTGTCGTACACCAAAGGTTTGCCTTTGATCCGGCTTGCCAGGTAGTTAGCAGGCAGAGTATCCAGATCGTTGGCTACCAATACATCGACCTCTGTCTGCAACAGAAATAACAAAAGGTGAAAGTTGTATTCAATATAAAATAGAGGGCCTTTGCTGAAAATAAGTTTCATCCTGTGGGTGGGATAAATTCGTTCAATAGGCTGGCTATCTGGCAATATTCTTCCAATCAGAATTGGTTGAAAACCCATACTTCGCAAACTGATACACACTTTATGCAAACGGTTATCGGTCACCAAATCATTGATCACACTGAGCGAAACTTTTTTCAATCCAATTATTCTATTAATTCATGCTGGCAAGTTAATTGAAATAGAATAATCTTCTACTACATTTGTAAAAAAATAAATTCAATGATCCGTTATTTTACTGATTTCTCTTTAAAAAAGCACCATACATTTGGTAATGAAGTGACTGCCAAATACTTTTTCGAATTTACCGAAGCCGAAGATCTTCCTACATTTCTGGCAACCAACAAAGAATGGACTGATTCTCAGATCCTTATTTTAGGAGGAGGGAGCAATCTTTTGTTTGTAGATGACTTTCCCGGGCTGATCATTTATCCCAATATTCCTGGAATTGAAATTATGAACGAAGATAGGAATAATATTTGGCTCAAAGTTGGCGCAGGTGTCGAATGGGATCAATTGGTTGAATATGCTGTATTTAACAATTGGGGAGGTATTGAGAACCTGTCACTTATTCCAGGCAAAGTAGGAGCCTCGGCAGTTCAGAACATTGGGGCTTATGGAATGGAAGTCCAGAACCAGATAGAATCCGTCTATGGGTTCGATCTTGGTACTGAGAGTGCTTACACCATCGAAGGGTTTGAATGTCAGTTTGCCTATCGCGACAGTATCTTCAAGAACCTGTTCAAGAACCATTTTATCATCACCAGCGTTGTTTTTAAACTTGATAAATTTCCAGAGTACATTCTGAATTACGCCAATTTGAAAGTAGAAGTTGAAAAGCTTGGCGCAGTCAATCTGCAAAACATACGTCAAACTGTGATCAGTATCCGGGAGTCAAAATTACCAGATCCTGCGGTGCTTGGAAATGCAGGCAGTTTCTTTAAAAACCCCATTGTAGATGCTTCACTGGCTGAAGATATGCTGGACGACCATCCAGCGATGACCCATTACCCGGCAGGTGACGGGAAAATTAAACTGGCAGCGGGTTGGCTAATCGACCAATGTGGATGGAAAGGTTTTCGTCGCGGTGATGTTGGTGTTTATGACAAGCAGGCCCTTGTGCTGGTAAATTACGGAAATGCCACAGGTCGAGAGATTTATGATCTTTCAGAAGAAATCAAACAATCGGTGGTTGAAAAGTTTGGGGTGGAAATGGAAAAGGAAGTGAATGTGATAGGGTAAGAGTGGTCATTGATGAGTGGTCAGTAATTAGTAATTAGTGATCAGTTGGCAATCGCCTGAATACTGGACACTGATTACTCCATTTGTTCAAAGTCTTTTAATACTGACATTGATTCATTCCTTACCAATTCAGATTCCAGCCTTAGTTTCTGTTCAAAAATTGTATCATTCATTTTTTTCACCCCAATAAAAATCATATCAATGGTCACCCGGCCATCGGGTTCAGGATAATCCTGAAGTTTAAGGTGGCTGATCTCAAAGCCTGATGCCGATAGTGCATCCTGGAGATCTTGCCGGGAGTGATAGTTGAAATAAATTTTAGCCTCTCCAGAGAAACTGGTTGTTTCAAAACCCCCATCCGATTCGTTGCCTTCCATTGTACAGAGATATAATACGCCTCCCGGATTGAGCTTTTCACCGCAGTCGCTTATCAATTTTTTAGCATCCGCTGTCGACAAAAAGGGCAGGCAAAATGAACACATCACAGCATCAAACTTCTCTGGAAGCGATAATATATCACGAACATCCATTATTTTGAAATCAACATCCGGTAGCTGCTGCCGTGCAATTGCAATCATATTTGGAGCAAGGTCAATAGCCATGATCTGTGCTTGAGGAAACCGGATTTTCAATAACTTCGTTACATTTCCCGGACCGCATCCCAGTTCAAGTATTTTAGGCTTGTTGGTTCTGATAAGATTACAAAACATATCAATTGAATCTGAATAGGCTTCAAGGTTAGTATACCTTTTGGCATATTCATCAGCAAATTCATCAAACAGGTTTACCGATAAGTCAAATTTATCCATCACTTAGCTTTTCCATTGGGCATTTTCGAACTCCTTAACTACTTCTTTGGCCCTATTCAAATCAACATTAAAAACGATCACTTTCACCGAGCCGGCACCGTCGGCAGTAACATTCCAGGGTGCAAGTACGCCCATTGTTTCATCTTTTATAAAAACTTCAATTTCTGCATTTGTCAATAAGCTTTTCACCATCGAGGCCTCCCAGTCATTACCTTCAAAAACAATAACAGGAAAAATTTCCTTGTCTGGATTTATATTTTTAAGTATTAGTGAAGCATTCCTAACTTTACTATACAATTATAAAGTAAAGGTATGAAATCATTTCTCAATGGGAACTGATTTTCAAACCAATAATGGAAATAATCAATGTGGTGATAAAAAGCATTCTCCAAAAATCGGCTGGTTCTTTAAAGAATACGATCCCCATGATTACTGTTCCTACAGCCCCGATACCCGTCCACACAGCATAGGCCGTTCCGATTGGGATGGTCAATGATGCTTTGTAAAGTAACACCATGCTAAAGGTAAGGCTTATTCCAAAACCTATCAGCCACCAGGCCGATTCGGTTCCCGAGGTTTCTTTTGCCTTGCCTAAGCAACTGGCAAAGCCCACTTCACACAATCCGGCTATAATTAAAAGTATCCAATTCATGGTGTAAAAATGCAAATTAAATATGGCGCCCACTCAAATTAGTCAATAAAAAAAGAAATGCCACAACGTAACCAAGGCACTAAGGTACACAAAGCATTGAATATATGTAATATATATGAAGTGAAACTTTATGACTTTGTGGTAGAAAAAAACTTTTCAGAATAGCCTCATTTATAATATTCTGTCAAGGTAATAAAAATAAGTTGATTAATATAAGTGAATATTGAAAAAAGCAAGTTGTATTTGAAGGGAATTTTTGGTTTTCAACAATTGAATGGTTTAAAACAACTATTTGAAACATTGATTATGAAAAAGTCTTTTAAGATTTTAGTCAGTGTTATTTTTCTCATTGGGTTATACTTTCTGTTCAGTTTCATTTTCAATGAATCTGACTTGTCCATTGCTGTGATATTAGCAATTGGTTCATTAGGAGGATTATCGACATAATTTTTTGTTGGATATGTACTTCCCTCTAAGCTATTATTCCGCCTTATATTTATGATTTATGGGATTAGTTTTGGAATTATGATTGGACTAATGTTGTTTCTTACCACATCCATAAAGGACCAAACATTTGTAGGTTATCATATGATAAAAATGTTAATAATAAGTATTCCCTTAGGAGTAATAACTATTGGAAGTATTATATCTTTAAGGTATCGAAAACTTAAAAAGAGAACGAATGGCGTTAATGATGCTCAGGATTCAATAAGTGACTTTGCATTGTATATAGATTCTGATAACAATAAGGTTAGTGGCCGATTATTGCTGTCGGATGATAAGTTATCATTTTACGATTTGGAAACAGGGAAATGTTTATTCGAAACCGCATTATCAGATATACACCCAATAATCAAAAAATTGAAATTTCTACCTATTCCAATTGGGTTCAGCTGGATGAATGAGATGAATAAAGTGAATGTTTCTTTCCCTTATTATTGGATTAAACTAATTGATACAGATAGAAATAAGATGATTCTACAACCATAATTCTAAATAACTATGATACTTTCAGTTCAATTACATCGTCCCCTAATTTTCTGCTTCCTGAATGAATGATCAAATAAATTTCACCACTGTCAGCGGATTTACCCACTTCAATAAAGTGATTTCCTACTTCTAATGAACCAATCGACAAATTTACCCTTTGTAAATCAACGAGCTTTTGGCATCTGAGAAATGAAAAGTCGAAATCCTTTTTAGGTTTCTCATGCACATTGAAACCACTGGGCACTTTGACGTTTATAACGCCATCAAGCCTTACAAAATTAATTTATTTTTTGTTTAGTTAACCGAAAGCATTCCATAACCAATATCAATGCCCACCAAACTGGGAGTTATCTTATCCGATATGGTCAAGGTAGTTCCAACGGTACAATCTTTACCAAGGTGAGCATTAGGCATTACCCGTATTTTTGCATCTTGATAAGCTTCAAAATTGCACAACTTTTTTACCTACTCAAACGCTTGGTATTCAAATGTTTTTTTGCAAATATCAATGTTTCGTTTTCTTTATTATTTTTTATCGTTTTCATTTCGTAATTTTGAATCCACTCCGAATAGTCAAGTTTTATTTAAGAGTTTAAAGTTGAAGGTTTAAAGTTGCGTGCCGATCTTTGTTGCGAATGAACACATTACGTTTTGAAGCGGCTCCCTGATCGGCACGCAACTTTAAACCTTAAACTTTGAACTTTAAACTTTTCAAAGTAAAATAGACTTTTCGGAGTGGAGTCAACTTTAAATACATCAAAATTTAAATGTAAATATCACCTATTAACATGAACTATACTCAATGTGGGTTTAAAAGTTATTCAGGCAGTTGAATTAATAAAATGGTTGCTAAGGTAATAGCCCACTAAATATAGTATCAATTGTTGTGCATTATTTAGAAATATGAAGATATGTTTAGAGAACTTGGAGAACAATTAAGAAAACCATCAGGCCCTTTAGGAAAATTAGTTGCCAAAATAATGGATCGCAGGAATAAGGAATTTTATGAAAACATAATCATAGATTTAGAATTAAAAAGCGGTGACAAAATTTATGAGATAGGCTTTGGACCTGGATTAGGCCTTGGTTTAATAGCGGGTAAGAGGCTAGATTGCACTATTCACGGGATCGACTTCTCGGAATTGATGGTTCGAAGGGCTACCAAAAGAAATCAGAAATTTATTGACGATGGGACCGTAAATTTGAGACATGATGATTTTTTAACTGCAACTATTGATCTGGGAAAGTATGACAAGGTGTATTGTGTAAATGTGATTTACTTTTGGAGCGATTTGAACAGGGTTTTTAGTAAAATTTATTCAATGCTGAATAAAAAAGGAATGTATTGTATTTTCATGATTCCTGATAAAAAATTGATAAACCGTAAGTTCGCTGAAGAATTTTTCAAATACCCCATAGGACAAGTCGAAATAGCTTTACAAAAAGCTGGATTTAAAAGTATAGAATACAAACTGGACAAAGGGTATTATATTAAAGCGAGAAAATAAAGATTGGTAGAATATTATGCATACTTTTGACTAATAATAGTGGCAATTTTGCCGGACGGGAGACAATTAAACAGGACCTTTAAGTTGGATTTACTTGAACATTACAATCATCTTTTCAAAGAATCGTCTAAAGATATTTTAGAAGGAAATCAATCCATTGATTATCAAATAAAATCTTCTTCTGATAATCGATTTGGCCTTACTTTAATAGTTAAACCGAATGCTCAGATAAAGGAGAATATTCAGGTTTTTTTCGATGAACTTAAAACAATTGATTCATCTCAATATTATTATCCACTTTCAGATATTCATGTAACTGTAATATCAATTATTTCGTGTTACGATGGATTTCGTTTGACAAATATTTCACTTCCGCAATATATTGAAATAATAAAAACCAGTATTGCTGACCTAAAGAAAATAGTAATTGATTTTAAGGGGGTAACTGCATCCGGTTCAGCCATCATGCTTCAAGGCTTTCCAATGAACAATTCACTAAATGAGCTAAGAAACAACTTGAGAAACAATTTTAAGAGCTCTGGGCTTGAGCAGAGCATCGACAAACGTTACTCAATTTTCACTGCCCATTCATCGGTTGTCAGATATATTGGAAAGATTAATGACAGGGCTAAATTTATCGGCGTACTTGAAAAATACAGGCAATTTAACTTCGGCAGATTTGAAGTAGAAAATCTTGAATTAGTATACAATGATTGGTATTTTAGGGAAAAATTTGTTCAACCATTAAAGAGCTTCATCATAAAATAAAGAGCAAAACCAACGCCATAATATCCGCAAGCAAGTAATTTAGAAGTTAATATGAATGGGCAATACTTGTCAGGGAAGGATTCAGATAGTTATCGGAATGAAATACAATCCATTAAAATAAAAAGATCGTTTTGAAGTACATCACAAAAACAGTTTGGATTTTATCAATAGTTAGTTTATTTACTGACACTGCAAGCGAAATGCTGTATCCGATAATGCCAATTTACTTAAAGTCAATTGGTTTTTCAATTGTGTTAATCGGTATACTTGAAGGCGTTGCCGAAGCAACAGCCGGATTGAGTAAAGGATATTTTGGCAAACTTTCGGACCTTTCGGGCAAACGGGTTCCATTTGTGCAAATTGGTTATGCGTTTAGTACCATTTCTAAACCCATGATGGCAATTTTCACTTTCCCACTATGGATATTTTTTTCACGAACTATTGACCGTTTTGGAAAAGGCATCCGGACAGGGGCAAGAGATGCCATTCTTTCAGAGGAAGCAACACCTGAAACAAAAGGAAAAGTTTTTGGATTTCACCGTTCAATGGATACTTTAGGAGCAGTAATGGGACCATCATTGGCCCTACTTTATTTGTATTTCTATCCGGAAGATTATAAAACACTTTTTTTCATTGCCTTTATTCCCGGACTACTGGCTGTTTTATCCTCATTCTACTTAAAAGATAAAAAAACAACTGAACACCAGATAAAAGTCTCAACCTCCTTCTTTTCATTCTTAAAATATTGGAAAGTAAGCACCTCCGATTACAGAAAAGTTGTAACCGGATTGCTTATATTTACATTATTCAACAGTTCGGACGTGTTCCTTTTACTGAAAGCAAAGCAAGCGGGACTTGAGGACACAATGGTAATTGGGGTTTATATTTTTTACAATCTTATCTATGCC
>Ga0123337_10005340_pt1 | contig 12691 bp, 12 predicted proteins | sample frozenSSSSmetaG_FD_89792 | JGI IMG/M metagenome (GOLD analysis project Ga0123337, IMG submission 89792) | Glacier valley bacterial and archeal communities from Borup Fiord, Nunavut, Canada, to study Microbial Dark Matter (Phase II) -... | ecosystem: Environmental > Aquatic > Freshwater > Ice >...
ACCCTCAAGATAAAATATGAAGAAAATATTGTCCGTTGCATTTGCAGTCGTATTGGTAAGTACTGCATTTGGCCAAACCAAAAAAGACTGGAGTAAGGAAGTTTTTGATCGTGCAGGTGACCATTTCATGGTGCAATTTGGCCTGGATAATTGGGCCGGCGCTCCAGATAGTATTAGTAACAGGATGAATGGTTTTTCCCGTGGTGTAAATGTTGCAATTATGATGAATAAGCCTTTTAAAAGCGATCCCCGCTGGAGTGTAGCATTAGGATTAGGTATCAGCAACAGTAATATTTTCTTTAAAAACACCTCCGTAGATTTAAAATCATCTTCTACCCTGTTGCCTTTTCGCAACCTCGATTCTACCGATCATTTCAAGAAGTATAAATTAGCGACAACTTTTGCAGAAGTACCCATCGAATTGAGGTATACTTTTGATCCTGTAAATCAGAAGAAGAGTTGGAAAATAGCAGTTGGCGTTAAGGTGGGTACCATGTTAAATGCACATACAAAAGGAAAAACATTGCAAAACAAAAGCAACACTACCATCAACGCCTACACGGAAAAAATCAGTAAAAGAACTTATTTTAACAGCACCCGGCTGGCTGCAACTGCAAGAGTTGGTATCGGTAATTTTTCTTTATTTGGATCCTATGCTATTACTTCACTGGTAAAGGATGTATCCGGTGCTGCTATAAGACCTTATCAATTTGGACTTTGTTTGAGTGGATTATAAACGATCATAATATTAACAGTTAATCCCGGTCTTTGGCCGGGATTTTTAATTTACAATCCTGTAACTTCGCAACTTATTTTAATTCATGAGCGACGAAATTAAACACGAATGTGGCCTCGCCTTCATTCGCCTTCGCAAACCTTTCAGTTATTATCAGCAACAGTATGGTTCGGTATTGTATGGCCTCAATAAGCTGTATTTATTGATGGAAAAACAGCACAACCGAGGTCAGGATGGTGCTGGTATTGCTACAGTAAAATTGAATGTTGAGCCGGGATATCCTTTTTTGCACCGGTTGCGAAGCAGTGCGAATCAGCCAATTGCAGACCTCTTCTTCCAGATTGGAAAAGAGATAGAAGAGTTGGAAAAATACCAGCCGGATATTAAAAATCATCCAGGTCTGATGAAAGGACATGTGAATTACCTGGGTGAACTTTTGTTGGGCCATCTGCGATATGGTACCCAGGGCAAAAACAATGTTGAGTTTTGCCACCCCTTTATAAAAAGACATACCATACCTGCACGCAACCTTGCACTGGCGGGTAATTTCAATTTAGTAAATACAGAAGAATTATTTGGGCTCATTAATATTGATCCCGGCGTTTTTCAGCGCCAGAGTGATTTAGCTGCTATGATGGAAGTAATCCACCATTTTCTTGTGCAGGCCGATGAGGCTTTTCCAGGTGAGTTGGACCTTGCCAAGGTTTTGAAAAAAGCGGTTCCTCTCTTTGATGGGGGGTTTAATTTTTGCGGATTGGTGGGCAACGGCAATGCATTTGTAGTGAGAGATGCGCATGGCATTCGTCCATCTTACTACTATGTAAATGATGATGTAATTGTAGCCGCAAGCGAGCGGGCCGCTATCAGAACGGCATTTAATGTAGGTGAAAACGAAGTGCAGGAATTGATGCCTGGATGTGCTTTATTGGTAGACCCGGATGGCAATTACCGGATTGAACAGGTGATGGAGCCGAAAGAAAGAAAGGCATGTAGTTTTGAACGGATTTATTTTAGTCGTGGTAGTGATGAAAAAATTTACAACGAAAGAAAAGCGTTGGGTCGCTATTTAAGCGAACCCGTTTTAAAGGCCATTGACAATGATTTAAGGAACACGATTTTTTCTTTTATTCCCAATACAGCAGAAACGGCTTTTTACGGTTTATTGAAAGGTGCAGATGATTATCTTAAAAAAAGAAAAGTAGAACGTATTTTAAGTTGGGGCAACGATTTTGATGAAGAGAAGTTGACGGAGATGATTAGCCGAAAAATACGGTTTGAAAAGATTGCAATTAAAGACGTTAAGCTACGTACGTTTATAACAGAAGACAGCAGCAGGAATGAAATGGTGCAGCACGTGTATGATATCACCTATGGCACTGTACGTAAGAATATAGATACCCTTGTGGTGATTGATGATTCGATTGTGAGAGGTACCACCTTAAAAGAAAGTATCATCCGAATGCTGGCCAGATTGGAGCCTAAAAAAATCATCATTGTTTCTTCTGCACCGCAGATTCGGTACCCCGACTGTTATGGTATTGACATGAGTAAACTGGGTGACTTCATCGCATTTAGAGCTGCCATTGAATTGATTCATGAAAGCAAACAGGAAGCTTTGCTGGAGGAGATGCTTGAAAGATGTAAAGAACTGCAACGCAACAGCCAACTGCATACAGAGAATGTGGTGAGGCAATTGTACAAACCATTCTCATTAAGTGAGATGTCTAAAAAAATTGCTCAACTTATTACACCAAAAGACATTACGATTCCGGTAAAAGTAATTTACCAAACCATTGAAACCTTGCACCTGGCTTGCCCAACAAATACCGGCGATTGGTATTTTACCGGCAACTATCCAACACCAGGCGGAAACCGGGTATGTAACAAGGCGTTTATGAACTACATGGAAGGCAAAGATGTGAGAGGATATTAGAATCCGTGCTCTATAGAATACAGTAATAATACCCTGATGATTTTTGGTGTCGATTTACTGATCGTTAAAAATTAAAAATTTCTAATGCCTGATTCAAAAGAGACCATCAGTGCCACGCCGTTCGTGGGTGGGGCTAAAACGCTGCTCATTGTCCGCCATGCAAAAAGCAGTTGGGAGATTGGCACCCTTTCTGACTTTGAACGATCGTTGAACGACCGGGGTAAAAAGGATGCCCCCGTAATGGCAAAAAGACTGATCGACCGGAATATTTTTATAGATGCCTTTGTATCCAGCCCAGCCAAAAGAGCTAAAAAAACGGCTGAAATATTTTGCGAAGCTTATGGAAAAAAAGCAGATGATATTGAATTGGTGTCTATGTTGTACCATCCGGAGGTTGACAATTTTTACGAAACCATTGAACAATTGGAAAACGAATCTGAAACCGTAGCCATTTTTTCTCACAATCCCGGTATTACAGAATTTGTAAACACATTAACGGATGCCGTCCGGATTGACAATATGCCTACCTGTGGCGTGTTTGCCATACAAATTCAATCAGACAAATGGGCTGATTTTAAAAAAACCAAAAAGCAATTCCTGTTTTTTGATTATCCTAAAAATGCATAAAAACAACTGATCAATTCAGGTTCATACGCTACAACACCTTCTCAAAGTAAACTGCCGTTGGTATAGGATTGTGATAATATGGAGCGATCTGATAAAAACCAGCCTGTTGATATAAATGAATGGCTGGCAGCATATAATTCAACGTATCAAGTTTAACTACCGAATAATTACAATCCTTTGCCAGTTGCAAGGCTTTCTCCAATAAAATTTTACCGATGCCTTTATTTTGATGCCCTGGTCTTGTGTACATTCTTTTTAGTTCGCCTACGGATTCGCTTATTTTCCGAATACCTATACAGGCAATGATTTCGGACTCTTCTTCTGCAAGAATAATTCCCCCGTTTGGTGCAGCATACATTTTTCTTAAACCATCCAGCTCTTCATCAAAATGCTGAAAATCCAGGTTGATATTAATGGCGTCTGCATACTCTTTAAACAGTAGCCTTGCATCTCCATAATCTTCATCCGTTTTTGCCAAATAAAAATCAATCATTGCTTATTTTTTTGTTACTCAGGTAAACGCCTGTAAATATTAAACCAGCTGCTATTATCTTATACAGCTCCAGCGGTTCTTTTAGAAAAATCATGGCTATGATGGCAGCAAATACCGGCTGCGAATAAATATAGGTTCCCGCCATAGAAGCTCCCAAAATTTTGATACCATATACGTTGAACAGGTATGCTAAAAAAGTTCCCCCAATCACAATTAATCCAAGACAGGTGTATTCCAGCCTTCCAAAACTTTGCCATTCGATGTCGATGAATTCATTCCAACCAAAAGGAAGCACCATTAAAAAACCCATTGAAAAAATGATTCTGATTACCTGCACGGGGTTGTATTTCAACATCAGCGGCTTTACTAAAATAAAGTAAAAAGTGTAGGAGATGGCATTGATCAAAATCAGCAAATCACCCAACAGAATATTATCACCATTCCCGGTGCTTTTGCCGGAGGAAATTAATAAGACTGCCCCACTAATTCCAAGACCTAAGCCCAACACTTTGTAAAAACCAATCCGCTCTTTTAACAGCCATGCTGCAATAATCGTGATCAAAATGGGCGTAGTCAACATTAGTAAAACTGCATGGATAGAATAAGTGAGTGACAACCCTTTTAAAAATAGCATTTGGTTAATGGCAATACCAGTTAAAGCACACAAAGCAAACCTTGGAAGATCTGCTTTTGCAATACTTTTTTTAACCGGATTTACTAATAACAGTAACCAGAACAGCACAGCTGAAACGCCCACCCTGATGACATTCATCCCAAATGGGTGCATAAAGTGATTGCCCGTAAGGTACTTAACGGTACTCAGGTTGATGGCGAAAAAAACATTCGTCCCAAGCAATCCCAGGTGAGCCTTGGTTTTAATATTCACAAATAATATTGATTTATAAAGTTCAAAGCTTTAGAGCGATTGAACAAATTGCTGTATTTTTTTTTTATATTGGTCCATTTCAAAAGATGGAATTGAAAAGGAGAACGCAGCTGCTGCTTTTAATGTTTCAATTAAATCAAAATGCTGCTGATTGACAGCATAAAAAATATGTTGTTGCATTAAATGCCCGGCCAGGTACTCCTGCTCTGTTTGTCCGGGGGTTGGAACCAGTATCGCCTTTTTATTGAGCTTAATTAAATCCATGATGGTGGTGTAACCACTCCTGCAAACAACCAGTTCCGATTGCTGGATAACCACATTTAATTCCTTAGCAGCAAGATGATTTTTAATGGTAAGATTGGGCTGATTATTTTTTGTTTTAAAATCGTTCACATAATCCTGCGTATTGCCTGGTAAACCTCTTACCAATAATGATCTGCCTTCAAATTTTTTTAGCTGCTGCAACATTTTGTTTTCAAAAATGGTTCGCTGTGGTTCAGGCCCCGAAATAAGCAAAAGAAGATCATACTTTCTTTCAATCTGATCGCCTTTCTCAAATCTTGACAGACCTCCGATATATGCAATGTTTTTGGGGCGATTGTTTGGATGAGATAATTCGCCGGCAATATTGTTACCGCCTTCAAAATCCGGCACCCAGCAAATACTGTACTTTTTTATGAACCAGTAATGCATTTTTTGAGCAATTCTTTCTGTAAAACGATTGCCGGTTTTAATCAATAACTGGTGGGTAATATAAATCGATGGGAGGTCGGAATGATATAATCCGAATCGATTGTCAGCAATAATTGCAGTTATTGAATGTTTTTTCACAATTTTTTTTACCCACTGGTGCTCCTGGTAAATCCGCATCAATATCCGGGGTAGCTGGGTAACAATCTTCAACGGCAACCAATACTTGCTGCGGCTATAACGGATCCGATAGCCCTTAACCTGAATAAATATAAGTTGTTGAAATTCATGTTTCAACAATGATTCTGTTGCACCTTCGGCAGCAATAATCACCCGGCAACCATTCGCCAGCAGCTCCCTTATTACCGGAATACAGCGGGTGGCATGCCCAAGTCCCCAATCGAGGGGAATTACCAATATGTTGTTATTTTTATTAATCTTTTTAAGTTTTTTCTGAATGGATATTAAGAAAACAATAATTGTTTGTGAAAATAGTTTAATTTAGTCTACTATTATTATGAAACGTTATTCTAAAATCGCTTTATCGTTCATGCTAATTGTTTCCATTATTTTAACCAGTTGCACCTCTTCAAAAAAGAACCAATGTGGTTGCCCAAGTAAAAAAGGGCTGGTGGGATACTAATTGGGATGACAGGTAACAAAAAACCTAACTTAAATGAATAGGATGAACCGGGACTTGCTGGTGTTGTTCAATCAGGAACTTTTAAGCCCTCAGGCAATCGAGCACGAGGTAGAATTGCTACATGAATTGCTACATGTTGTTGAACGCTTGGATAATATAGTTACTGCCCACGAAGTACTAGATCTCAATAAATATAAGGTGATCAGTAAAACAATTGTAATTCGCGATACAATCCGCAAACAAGAATTAAAACCTTTTGTATTTTTGAATTGTAAAAACTGATTGTATTTTTCCAGGTTCTTGTTCTTGCTATAACAACTTATTGTACGATCGCTGCTTATCCGGCATTTAATTGCTCTAATGCCTTTTTTAATTTTTCCAACATTTCATTGATTTCTTCTTTTTTACAGGTGCCCACACTCAACCGGTACCAGCAACTATTTGATGGTGCGCCAAATGCAGAAAAGGGTACAATTGCAAGCGCTGCTTCATTGAGCAGGTAAGCTGTTACCTCAGCCTGGCTTTCTAATTTATTTCCGTGTTGCGTAGTTTTTCCAACCAAATCTATTTTGATAGTTAAATAAATCGCAGCCTGGGGTGCAACTGCATCCACCGAAAATCCCTCATTTTTTAATCGTTGAAAACCTTCGTAAATGTTAACCAGCCTTTCTTCCAGCTCGGCTTTAAAATGAGTAAAGTAGGTATCAACGGCCGATGTTTGTACCAGGTAGTTTGCAACAGCGTGTTGCTCTGCCATCGGCGCCCATGCACCAACATGACTATTGATGGCTTTCATTTTATTGATTAACCCTGCTGGTCCCAATGCCCATCCTACCCTTACGCCGGTGGAGGCAAACGATTTGCTGATCCCATCAATAAAAATGGTAAACTCCTTCATCGCTGGTCTTAAAGAAACAGGATTGTAATGTTGCACCTTACCAAAAGTTAAGGTCCAGTAAATCTGGTCGTATAGTAGATATAATTTTTTTTCATCCGCTCCCCGCTGCGCATTTTCTGCAATTACCAGGTCACAGATATCTTCCAGTGCTTCTTTGGTAAAAGTGGTACCGGTAGGATTCAGCGGCGAACACAATGCCAGCAAGGCCGTTCCTTTTAAATGTGGCTGAATTTCATTGGCGGTTGGCATAAAGTTATTTTCCAACTTTGTTTCAATTACTACATGCTGTCCTTCGGTAAAATGGACATAGTGATTGTTATTCCAGCTGGGTACGGCATAAATTACTTTATCGCCCTTATCGATAATTGCCCGGTATGCAGTGTAAATCAATGGCCTTCCACCTGCTGCAATTAAAATTTCAGTTGCATTGAATGAAAGCCCTTCCCTGGTCTCTATAAAATTGGATACTGCATCCCTTAATTCCGCAATTCCTTCGGCTGGTGGATAGGTTGTATTATGATTTTTATAGGCTGCAATAATCTCGTTTTCCAATTCGACGGGAATGGGAAAAATTGAACTGTCAAAATCGCCAATGGTATAATTATAAATTTTATTTCCCTGCTTTATTTTTTCCTTTATCTCTGCACCTAATTTTACTATTTCAGATCCAATAAGGGTTTCAGCAAGATGACTCAGTTTTGAGGAGGGCATATTTTTATTTTATTTAGCTGCAGAAAATTATGAATGGCAAAAGTAATTTTTAATAGGGGTAAAACAACAAACCTGCTGAGAATTCAGCAGGTTTGTTGTTTTATTGTTGACGAAATTTTTATTGACTCGATATAAATCTACCCTTTATTCGATCGCCTTAAATTCTTTAAACGTTTTCATCGGTGTATTATCTGCTTGTTGTTGATAGGCTTTCCATTGACCGTTAAAAAACAAATTGGTTTTTTGTATGGCTTCATTTACGGAACCTTCTGCTATTTCAATTAACCCAAATTCCTGTGCATCCGGTATTTTGCTCTTCCCAAGCACTTCGCCTCTTGCCTCTCTTAACCAGCCATTTACTGTAGCTTCATATGGCGAACCATATCCCTGCTTTTCCTGTGGAGTACCCAGAATAAAATTGCGGATTTTTTTGATGGAATCAGTCATCGCCTTTCCTGATTTGCGTAAACTATCTGCCTCCTTTCCCTCTACGTTTTTTAACTGGGCCTCTACTTTTGCAATTGCCTCCTCCGCTTCAGCAAGACGGTCAGTAATCTCAACAACCTTCAAGGTGCTCTTTTCAATTCTTTTTAACGCCGCCAACTGTGCATCATATACCGGCCGGGATATTTGCACTGCAGGATCAGGCTTCACAACAATTATGGTTGAATCTGCATCCTTTCCCATAGAAATCACCATTTTATAATTGCCCGGAAAAACAGGCATGCCCCCCCTTGGCTCCGGTGAATTTGGTTTTGGTTTGGCGCTCCCTGGCTGACGAATTCCTTTCGTTTCGAAGCCCCAGTAATTCCTGTTAAAACCAGTATCCGCTTTTTGTTTAAATGTCCGGATCACTTCATTTTTATCATCCATGATCTTTACCGTTACCGAATCCAATTTCATTTTTTTGGCGGTGTCTGACTTTTCAGCCGGCTTAACGTAGTAAGAGTAAGAAGCCCCGGTATTTCTGTTCTCCCCATCATACAAACCCCAGGTACTATAGTCGTAACCGGATTTGTTTTTAATTTCAGCCTGGTAGGCTATCGGAGATTCAAACACGGTTAACTTTTTGGCAGCAGCGCTTCCATTGGCAGCAGCAAATTTTCTCAACGGACGGATATCATCCATCACATACAATGCCCTGCCAAAAGTCGCAATACATAAATCTGCTTCTCTTTCCTGAATTACCAGGTCGTAAGTAGACACAGATGGATAACCGTTTTTCCATTGTTCAAAGCTGGTTCCGTTGTCAAAACTTACCCAAAGCCCCTGTTCTGTTCCTGCAAAAATCAGATTGGGTTCTACTGGATCCTGAATGATACACAATGCATATCCTTTTACCTTTTTTTCATTCAATACCATTTCCCAGGATTGCCCATAATTTTTTGTGCGAAAAATATAGGGTTTAAAATCGCCCCTGCGGTAATCGTTGCATACCACAAAAGCTTCTCCGACATTGTACCTGCTAGCCCGTATTTGCGGAACCCATGCACCCAGTGGCATTCCCGCAATTTTTCCACGAAAATTTGTCCAGGTCTTTCCGCCATCTTTCGATAACTGCACATTGCCATCATCTGTACCTGCCCAAATCACATTTTTATCTTTGGCAGATGGTTCAATACACAAAATGGTATTGAAATTTTCCGCACCCGTAATGTCTACAGATAATCCTCCGTTTTCGTCCTGCTTTTGCTGGGCCGCATTGTTGGTGGTTAAATCCGGTGAAATGATCTTCCAGGTTAATCCTTTGTTAGTGCTTTTGTGTACAAATTGACTCCCATAGTAAATAGTGGTTGGCTCATCAGGTGCCAGGGCAAAAGCTGCATTCCAGTTAAACCGTAGCCTGGTAGTTAAATCAGGGCTTGGTGGCTTCAGGCGGTTTTGTTCGCCTGTTGCTACATTATACCTTCCCAAACTACCCTTTTGTGACATGGCGTAAATCCAATTGGCATCCTGTGGATCGGGCGCTACATCAAAGCCATCACCTCCCCAAAGATTATCCCAGAAATAATTTTTTATACCTCCGTCCATCCAGGTGTAGGCCGGTCCCCGCCAGCTTCCATTGTCCTGCATTCCGCCCATAATATGATAGGGTATTTCATTGTCTACGCTGATATGATAAAACTGTCCTACCGGCAACTGCTCATCAAATTTCCAGGTGCGGCCACGGTCACGGCTAATGCCGATTCCCCCGTCATTTCCATCAATGATAAAATTGGGATTGGTAGGATGTATCCAGAATGCATGATGATCCGGATGTATACCTGAATAAGGAATTACACTTTGAAAGGTTTTGCCCCCATCTTCGCTCATGGTAATTACCTGGTTGATATTGTATAACCTGTTTTCATTCAAAGGATCTACCCGTATGTCCTGAAAATAAAAAGCCCGGTTGGTTACATCAGTTTTGTTACTATTTACCAGCTCCCATTTAAAACCACCGTCGTCCGATTTGTACAAGCCGTTTTTTGTTGCTTCCACCAACGCATAAATACGCTTAGGATCATTGGTTCCAATGGTGATACCAATTCTGCCATAATCTCCATCTGGCAAACCTTGTTTCTTGCCTAATTTTTCCCAATTTTTTCCGCCATCATAGGTCATGTACAAACCACTTCCGGGACCACCACTGTTAAAGCTAAAAGGCGTACGCCTGTGTTGCCACATATTGGCAATTAGTTTGTTGGGATTGGTCGGGTCCATAACCAATTCCGCACATCCGCTGGTATCGTTGGTATGCAAAATAAGTTTCCAGCTATCGCCACCATCAGTGGTTTTATAAACGCCCCGTTCAGAATGTTCTGCATAGGGATTGCCAATGGCTGCCACATATACTGTTTTTGCATCGTTGGGGTCTATAATCACCCGGTGTATATTGATGGTTTTTTCAAGCCCCATCAACTTCCATGTTTTACCAGCATCCATACTTTTGTAAATACCTCCACCGAGGTTGATTGAATTTCTCGGGTTGCCTTCACCGGTACCTACCCACAAAACGGATGGATTGGATTGCTGAATTGCTACGGCACCAATATTTAAAATGGGCTGTTCATCAAAAACCGGCGTCCAGTTGCTACCTGCATTTTCTGTTTTCCAGACACCGCCGGAAGCGGTACCCAAATAAATAACATCCGGATTGCTGTGTAATGCATCAATCGATGTAACCCGGCCACTCATCCCTGCCGGACCAATGCTGCGTGGTTTTAGATTTTTAAACTGGTTGGTAGAAATTTTTTGTGCATTTAAAAGATGGGTGCAAATCAATAGCACCAGAAGGATATTCAATTTTCTCATTAAACTTGGTTTAGTAAATGAAGTTGCTTAAAAACAGGGAGGCTACCAAAGAAAATTTATGGACGGAAATTATATATGATTCTGATTTTTTGATGGGGTGGTTTTGTTGATATGTAGAGCTGGATTATTCTCTTTTATGATAAACAGTATGAATTTATCAGGGTTTTGGAAGGGAATGAATTGATTGCTAAAATATCGATCCTGTCTTAGCAGCCTGGTTGACCCGTGTTTTCAATCATCATCAAAGCCAAATGATGTAAATTTTTCTTGTGACTTTCTGGAAATGGCAAAATGTCGGATGCTCCTTTTATTAATTGATGAGCAACCGACATTTTGCTAATTGATGGCTTGATCTTTTAATCAGAGGTTATAACGACTGATGTAAACAAAACCGTGCATTTACACCTATTGTTTTTTAAAATTCTCGGCCGCTTTTTTCGCCTTATCAAAATCTAAAATCACAGAATTAATGCAATATCTTAAACCCGTTGGTGGCGGACCATCTTCAAACACATGCCCCAGGTGAGATTTACACCTGCCACACATTACCTCTGTGCGCTGCATGCCATAGGCGTTGTCGGGTGCATAAATGATGCTGCCCTTGGTAATCGGCTCAAAAAAACTTGGCCAGCCACAACTGCTCTCAAACTTTCCATTGCTGTTAAACAATGGATTGCCACAAACGGCACAATAGTAGGTTCCTACTTCGCTATGGGTATTGTATTTACCCGTAAAGGCCCGCTCTGTGCCTCTTTGCCTTGCAATTTCGTACACCTCCTTTGGCAAAATTTTATTCCACTCTTCATTGCTGAGATTAACTTTGGCCGTATCCGATTTAGAATAATAGGGATTGGCATGGTTGACTGAATCCATGTTACTTGAGGGCTTTTTATTTTGTGCGGTGTTGCAACCTATTAACAAGAATAGCGTTGCGGCAAAAATGCCAATGGTCTTTTTCATGATTACTTAACAATTTAAATCGATCAATAGTTTTTAAAGTTACGTTTAAAAAGAAATCATGGTTTTTCAATCATTTATTAAAATTGTTAAAGGAATTTTAACGATGGTGGTTTATATTTGTTTTTTACAAAGGAAGCCACTACATATGTTGAATTTAATACTCTTCGGCCCTCCGGGCAGCGGTAAAGGAACACAAAGTGAAAAACTGATAGCAAAATACGGTTTAAAGCACTTAAGCACCGGTGATTTATTAAGATCAGAAATTGCACAAAAAACTCCGCTGGGTCTTGAAGCGAAAAGTTTAATGGATAAAGGCCAGTTGGTTCCGGATGCAGTAGTGATTGGCATGATCAGCTCAGCTTTGGAAACAAACCCCGAAGCAAAAGGATTTTTGTTTGATGGCTTCCCAAGAACCTCTGCACAGGCAGAAGCACTGGATAAGTTGCTTGAGTTAAAAGAAACTTCCATTAAAATGATGCTGGCAATGGTGGTAACTGAGGAAGAACTGGTGAGCAGGTTGTTAAAGCGGGGCGAAACCAGTGGCAGAAGTGACGATAACAATGAGGGTGTCATCCGGGCAAGAATTGCAGAATACCACAATAAAACCGCAGCAGTGGCCGATTACTATAAAAAGTTTGACAAAGTAGTTACAGTAAAAGGTGAAGGAACAGTAGATGAAATATTTGGCGGTTTGTGCAAAGAGATTGATTCCACTTTAGATTAAGGAATATTAATTTTTCGAATAAAAGCAAGCCTCAGTGGCTTGCTTTTTGTTTTACTTTGTATCCAAAATTATTTATATGGATCAGCAAAAACTTGA
>Ga0123337_10005341_pt1 | contig 12689 bp, 4 predicted proteins | sample frozenSSSSmetaG_FD_89792 | JGI IMG/M metagenome (GOLD analysis project Ga0123337, IMG submission 89792) | Glacier valley bacterial and archeal communities from Borup Fiord, Nunavut, Canada, to study Microbial Dark Matter (Phase II) -... | ecosystem: Environmental > Aquatic > Freshwater > Ice >...
GAAATTGGTTGATCCACCTGTAGATCCGGCAAAACCGTAACTCAGATTCGCAGGTACTGAGGTTCCGGCATAGTTCAGATCTTTCACAACATGGTGAATGACACCTCCTGAAGCACTTCCTTCAGTTATCCAAACATTGATAACGAAACCAGTACCTGATCCGTTTGGTTTGAGTTCGATTTGAGCCTTGCGGTACCCTGTATTGCTGATACCTAAACCCTCTGTGCCCAAAGTACGGCCATTCACATTGCCTCCAATCAGGAAGGTCGTGCCGGCATTAAGTGCAGTCATCTGAGCCGCATTGCTGGTCTGGACATTCGTCAGGAATTCATAATTGCTGCCTGCAGGACTTCCGGCTCCAAGCCCGTTTCCATCTCCTCTGATAGTCAAAGAGCTTGCTTTTTGTCCGGGGCCGCCCTGACGTCCTGCCGTAGCAGTACTGAAATTTCCAAACTCATCAAATCCAAAACCAAGGTATCCCTTACTCAGTCCGGGTAAAGTGGAATTCTGCGCATAACCTAATGAACCGCCCGGAGCGCCTATCTGGAAGGCACTGTTCGCGGTAGCATCATAAAGGAAAAAACTGAGTCCGTCACCCCCGCTACCACCATAAGTAAGGTACTCAAAGCTTATGGAAAGACCTTGAGCAGAAGGAAAAGAGGTAGTATTTCTAGCGAATCCGGCTTGATTTTTAACATTCGAATTTAATCGAAGATAACCTGCACCTACGGGATCTATACTCCCCGAAGTCAGTACCGTTACTCCTCCATTTATTAAGCCTGAAGCTGTAGAATTCCTGAAGCTCTCAAAATAGGGCAATACACTCTGAGCGATGATATTGATGCTTATATTAGCCGGATTTAGAGCAAATAAATTGCCATCTGAACCATTCCATTGAAAACCAGTTGAGCCAACATAATTCTGAACCGGAACAAAACTGATCTGATTCAGATCAGCAAATAAAATTTCCTGGTTCGCCACAATGTTAACACCACTTAATTTAAGTGTACCATTTAAGGGGAGACTAATAATCTTGATTTTTTGAAGTGGTTTATTTTCCTGACTAATAAATTTTGATGTAAAATCTGTACCTGTAAATGAGATTGGGGTATTTGCCTGTGTAGTCTTGCTGATGTCAGAAACAATGGGTGGTGTTTCAACCATTTGCTCAGGCAGGGTAATTTGTAAATTACGTACCTCATGAAAGTTATTCTTTCCTCCTGTTCCGGCCGAAAATCCATAGCTCAAAAATTCAGGAATCGGATTCGTTGGCACATATAAATAATCCTTGATCAGATGGTGTATTACACCTCCTGAGGAATTACCCTCAGTGATCCATACATTCACCTTCATCCCAGATCCTGAAATATCCGGAACAATGTTAATTTTTGCTCTGCGATAACCCGGACTTAAAATACCAGATGAAGCTGATATACGACCGTCTATCCCACCTGCGATCTGAAAAACATTTCCTGCACCTGCATTGGCCATTGCAAGTGCATCAGTAGTTTGAATTCCCCTTAAGTACTCATAGTTAGTTGAATTTGCCAAATTACCATTTCCATCACCACGAAGTGCTACTGAGCTTGGTCGCTGACCAGGCCCGCCTTGTCTTCCCGCAGTAGGGTTACTGAAATTTCCAAACTCATCGATTCCAAGGCCCAGAAATGCTTTTGAGATCCCTGGATTTGAAAAATTCTGTGAATAGCCCAACGATCCTCCAAATCCTCCGATTGAAAAAGGATTTGCTGCTGCATCATAAAGAAAAAAGGCGAGACCATCAGCACCCGAACCACCATAGATATAATAATCGAAACTGATCGACAGGCCATTCTGTGAAGGGAATAACCTGGAATTACGGGCGAATCCGGTTTGATTATTTTCCTTGCTTGTTAATCGAAGATAACCGGAACCATTGGAATCAATTTTACCTGCTGTAAGTATAGCTGCATTGGGATTCCCTCCCAGAATCAGCCCCGATGCTGTGGAATTTTTAAAAGTCTCAGTATAAGGTAAAACCGGGCCGGGAATAATTCTTACTGTAAATGCGCGCTCTGCACTATTCTGATCTTCATCAATTGCAATTAGCCTGACCTCATAAATATTGTCGCCATTTTTATCTGCCGGCTCGTAATAATTTTTGCCTGCCATAGTCACGATTCCTGAAACTGAATCAACCATAAAAAGAGCTGAATCATTTCCTGAAAGACTATATTTTACACGTCCTATGCTTATTCCCGCAATTACAGGAGATAAGCCTGTAAAAAGTGTGTTTTCTTGAATTGTGACCTGATTAATTGAATCAATAGTGAAATCAGCCCGTTCAATTACATCAATAACGGTAAGTTTGTAATCCTCACTGGCCTGGTTTCCATCCGCATCAGTTGCAATGATCCTTAATTCATACACATTATTTTTGTCTGTATCTGTTGGGTTTTCGAAATTTCCCGGAATCATATTCACTTTACCTGTTGATGGATCAATAGTAAATTTAGTTGCATCAGCGCCACCTAAGGCATAGCTAAGTCCGCCAGCAATAGTATCCAATGGCATAGTATTATCCAGCACAAAGCGGCTATTTTGATCAGATTCATACTGATCTAAAGTTGGTGAATAAGTAGATACCAGTATCTTCCCTTCATCAGGCATAAATTCAAGATACCTCAGCCATCCATTTCCGCCATTCAATCTGTCCTGATAATTACTAAGAAGAGTATGTACAGTATTTCCATTAAAAGTGTCTGTTCGGCGAGTCTCACCATCAGGATTTATGTGCCCGCAGAGCATCAAAAATAAGTTAGGATTAACTTTCAATTTATCATAGATAGCCTGTCCCTGCGGACCGAAATTTCCATCAGCTTTAAGTATGTAATGACTACTTATAATCGCTTTTCTATTTGGATAAGCCTTTAGGAGATTATCTGCCCAATCCAGAACCTGAGAATTTGCAAGTGGATCATACTCCAGATTAACAGCAATGAAGTCTATCCCGCCTGCACTGAAAAACTGGTAATTATTATCATTATTTGTGCCGTAATGTCCCCCGTAATAATTACGTCCATCAAACCTGTTGACACCAAAATATTGATTAAATAAATTAGTGGTGCCACTTGCATTTCCTGTTGGTGATTGATCGTGATTTCCAACACTAATACCATAAGGAATTCCAAATGGCATTTGCGTTGAAACAGGGTCTTCAATAATAGCCATTGAAGTATCTGCCCTCATCCATTCAATTTCAGCAAAGGCAGCATCGCCGTTTTGTACACAATCACCCAAATGTGTTAAATACTGAATGTTTAACGCATTTTTATTCTTCACGATCCAGTCTGCCTGAGCTTTAAAAATGGAATTATTCCCGCCATTAATCTGGCCGGTATAAAACTGTGTATCAGGAATTGGAACAATCGTAAAGTTCCTGGATGGCCGGGAAATAATTGGTAGCCCGGTAATTACCGGATTGAAACCTGCGAATGCAGTATTTTCATTTATAAATGTATCCTGAATTGCATTGATTGAAAATGTTGCAGCCTCCTGTACATCAGTTACAGTAAGGATCCAGTTTTGGCTAACTTTAACATTTCCTTCGTCACTTGCATTTAAAGTTAACTCATAAATATTATTGGCATCAGCATCAGCAGGGCTTTCGAAATTTGCCCCTATCATACTTATGACTCCACTGGAGTGATCAATACTAAAATCAAATGCATCCGGTCCGCTTAAGGTGTACTTCAATTTCCCATATGGGATTCCGCTTATTACCGGAGTAATTCCTGAATAAGGTGTATTCTCATTAATACTTGCATTGGGAATCGGGTCTAATGAAAACACTAAACCTGCTCTCGTAACTGTTAGGGTATAAATCTTGATTTTAGTACCCCCACTTGAACTAACTTTTATATGAATGGTATTCGAACCTACTTCCAATGGAAGAGGATCTGACACACTATTATTACCTGTAGGAGTATATTCTCCGCTATTGATGCGGTACTCAATTGATGACAGAGTATCAACCAAAACAGGAATAAATGTAATACTGTCAACTGAATTAGGAACCGGGGCAGTGTAATTTGTATCAGTTGCTGCAAATACCGGACTAAGTGTACCTGCACTGATGGATAAGCCTGATAAGTTTTCACTTATTAATTCTCCTCCGTCGTAGGCCCCTACGCTGCTTGGAAAAACTCTTAAATTATTAGCCAGATCAACCTCTATCCCTGCAATTTTAGAAGCCAGGAAATTTCTTCCGATTGAATTGCTTGACAGATAACCAAACACCCCATTAACTTCACTGAAACTTAAAGCAGAATAGGTACTAAGTGCCGAATTCTGGCCTCTTGAATAGTTTGATTTGTAATTGGCAAAAGTTGTCGGAAAGGAAACTCGTACAGATAATGCCGTATTACCAGCATCAAGTCCTGAGAACTCTAAAATATTGGATGTAGTAATAAAAAGGTTGTTTTGTTCTGACACAAAATCATTGGAAATTGTAGGAATATATCCTGCACCCCGGTAGAAAGAAATTCCAAGACAGCTACTATATGCATTATCACCCTTTGCGGCAAAAATATTGCCCTGGATATCAAGAATGAGTCTTGCATCTGGCAGGGAAACAGCTCTTACATTGGCTTGCTGGGTATCAAAAGTATTGTGATAGAGTCTGATCCGGGTTGAGCCCAAAATATATAAATTCTCGAATGAATGTTGTGCGAATGAGTTTTGAACAGTAATAATTTCCGAGCTTTCAATATGGAATGCGGCTTTAAAACCTGTTCCAGTATTCAGGGAGAAGTTTGTAGCCTTACACCGGTCAATCAGCACATTCTTGCTGGCAATAATATAAAATGGCTGCCTCTGGTTTTGATCTGAATATATATCCTGAAGTGTAAGATTATTGATTCCACGGCATTGGATCTGCCCTGAATACCTGGATCCACTGCTCTCAATTAACTCCTGATTTCTGCTATCCTTCATTGTCACATTCCGGATTGTTACATTATTAAGAGTGTAAGAAGCATCTGTCCTGCTTTCAGGCTGCCCGCTGATGGAATTAATTATTCCTACCTGGATAGCTATCCCGCTCAGTTCTGTTAGTATTACCTTATCGATCAGTACATCCGAAATATTAGGTTGATTAGTCCCATTGGCTGCCCCGATCCGGATTCCCCTCATACCCTGATGCAGAATTAAATTGGTATATCTTGTATCAGTAGTATTCGCCTGCTGACTAATCAAAGCACCTGAATAATTATCACCGAATGCTGCACCGTCAGCAGTATACTTTCCACTTCTTAATTTTAATCTGTCAATTCGTACATGACTCATATCTACTCTGAAAATATCGGAAGTTATTCCACCAGCATCTATAAGCGGATAAGCCGGCAAACCGTCCTTACCCTTAATCGTGAGTGTATAATTTGTATTCGCGTAATTCAATGTCCACTTCGACCCCAGTGCATAAGTAGTATCCTTATTAAAAACAATGGATACATTAGTATTGAAGTTGAAGGTACTCAGGTATGTCTTTACTTCATTAATTGTATTAAAAGTTGCTAACTGTATGTTATCAGAATCCCTCCTTACGGAAATTGCCAGAGGCTCAACTTCCGGAATTGTTTCTGTTGACAGGTTAAGTACCGGGAGTTTAGAATAAGTAAGCATTTTTGTACCATTACCTGAATCCAAAGCATTGCCCAGTTCAGCCTTATAGCTAAGTCCGACTACATCCGTTGAGAGAAAATCATTCTGACAGCGAATCTCCCAAATCATTCCTCCCGAACCAGGTATTTCCGAAATAGATAAAACAGGATTTCCTTCAACTTCATAAGCTGCGGCAATGGTTTGAGTGATTGGGCGGTCGAGTTCAAAACGTATCTTATCTGGCGCATCTGCTAATATCTTAGCTGAACCTGCGATGATGGTTGGCCTTAAAGCTAGTGTTGCAGGATTGACCGGAGTAATTTCGTTCAGTTGAATATTAACCAGGCCGGTTGCAGGATTAAATGTAACTGCCTTAATATTTTCACTCCAGGTGATACTGTCAATCTGCGCATCTGAATCTATCAGCAGACTTATCAATCGGTGTCTGACTGTCTTTTGCAGGCCGGACATATCAAAACTGATCTCCAGATAGCCATCAGGGCTCAGGGAGACAGATTTGCCGATCCCGTTTTCTGCCGCATACCTGGTTTTCTGGTAGCCCAGGTACTGATCTAAACTCAATCCTATTACATTATCTCCTGCCAGAGTCTGCATGTATTCAATTACCTGGCGGTAGTAAGCAAAATTACTGGTGCCGCTTTCTCCGGGTCCGTGACTAAACCAGTTATATAATATCGGTTTAGTGAGACTCTTGTTATATGCTGCCAGAATATAAGCTTTATGCTCATTAACAAGTGCTGAATTGTTTGTTTCCTGCCAGTGATTCCTGCGAAAGAAATAAGGATTCTGAACCGCTGCATACACATCTTCAGAATAAGCATCCTGAGCCAAGGGTACTGCACCGTCTTTTAAAGGTTCAACTCCAGCCTGACTGGTTACATCCATCCCCATATTATTCGCGCCGAACCTGAATCCAATCTGAGTGTCTGGTACAACGAGAGATTCCGGACTAAAACCAAGATTATCGTAAGCTGCCTTATTATTCAGAAATATCTGCTTATACCTGTCCTTTTGTAAAACTGCTGAACCACCAAAGCCATGGTTCATAAAGTCAAAACCACGCTGCAAGCCCTCACCACTGGCAGTTACTGTTGCAAGCTGTTGCCAGCTTATATAATTTCCACCCTGAGCAAGCAGATCTACTCCATTAATATCATGAATAAAACACGCGACCGAGATATTCCAGAAAAGATTATTTCCACATCCATCAGTGGATCTTACCCCCGGACTTACAAATCCTCCTGCTGTTTGTCCTCCCCTGAGGTACGGATACATCAGGTTGTAAACCGTTGCCGGACTATCATCAACCTGAAAAATGCTGACCATTGATTTATTATATGGGTTCTTCGCATGGGCATAAGTGGCATATGTAGGATTAGCCAGTTTAATCCTGATCGAATACACATCAGCGGATGAAGTCTCATCAACAGGGTTTATTGTGATATTTGCAATTGCATCTGCAGCAGAATATAATCCTCCCTGATCAGCGCCATTCCAATTAAAACTATCGGCGCCATTAAAGTTCGCATTTGGAATGTAAATAAGATTTTGAATTTCAGATGAAAGAATTTCCTGATTGTTCAGCAGGGTCATTCCATTAAGTTTCAACTGTCCGTTTGATGGGACAGAACTAATCCTGATCTTAGCCAGAGCATCCCCATTGGGGTCTTTAAAACTTGTAATTCCGAGATCAGGATTGTAAAAATCTATCAGTGCAAATGAAATGGATTTATCTTCATCTCCAGATTTGGATAAATCTGACAGTACCGGACTTTTCGGAATAACTGAAGGCACAACTATCTGAAGATTCCGAATTTCATGGAAATTATTAGCCCCACCGGTAGATGAAGCAAAGCCAAAATTTAAATTTGAAGGTATTGTGGAATGAGGAAGATAAGCCTGGTCAATAATGATATGCCTTTCGATGAGCTCAGTACCTAGTCTGAGAAATATATTTACCTTATATCCAGTCCCAAAACCATTTGGCTCAAGGAAGATCCTTGCCCTTCTGTAACCTGCCTCATCGGCATCAAGTGAGCCTCCGGCTGCAGTTCTACCATTTTGTCCTCCTGCAATCTGAAAAACTGTTCCCGCTCCGATTGCAGACATAGCAATCAAATTTGTAGTTTGAATACTTGTCAGGTATTCATAATTACTGTTAGCAATTGAGCCAGGCTGCACCGATCCCGATCCATCACCATCTCCTCTAAGTGTTACAGAGCTAGGACTCTGACCCGGCCCTCCAACCCTTCCCTGAACCGGGTTACTGAAGTTCCCGAATTCATCAAACGCTATCCCTATAAAAGCCTTACTTAAACCCGGCAGACCCAAATCACTCCGCTGAGAATATCCTAATGAGCCACCGAAACCTCCAATATTAAAAGCAGAAGAGGCACTTGAATCAAACAGAAAGAAGTTTATCCCATCTGCACCTGAGCCCCCATAGGTGAAATATTCAAAGCTGATCTCTAAACCATCTCCGGATGGGAAGCCTTGAGCACTTCTGATAAAACCACTCTGAAAAGCCTGATTATTGGTCAGCCGAAGATATCCGGAACCATTGAGATCAATTCCGGAACCTGCGGTCAACACCGCTGATCCTCCTAAAATAATATTAGAAACTGCAGAACCTTTAAACGTCTCCCGGTATGGGAATTGCGCAAAACTATTTAAAGCCCACAATAAAGTGAGCAACAAACAAGATATTCTGGAGAGAAATTTAATCATTAAACCAATTTATCAGTAAATTATATAGTATTAGGAATGCTTTAAATTAAGAAATAACTGTTCAAATACTCATTTTGAAGATTAACTAATTGAAATGATAATTTGTTAAATATTTTAATTTAATATTAAATATCTAGATAATACCGGGAATAAAATATCAATTCATGAAAAAATAATTCCTAAATCATTTCAATTATTGTTCAGCATTAGATTTTTAAATAGATCGAACTAGTCAAAATCATAAACTGAGGAACAATTACAGCGAATTATCTTACTCCTCAATGACCATCCATTCAAAAAAATCCCGTCAATTTGCAGTCTAAAACATCACAGATATGGAATCACTAAAAGGAAAAACTGCAATAATAACAGGAGCCGGTAAAGGAATTGGTAAGGCAATCGCAATCGCATTGGCTGCTGAGGGAGTACATGTAGGATTGATATCCCGCAGCAATAATGACCTTCTCAAACTTCAAGATGAACTAGAAAAATATGCTGTAAAAACTGCCAACGCAGTTGCAGATGTTGCAGATATACAAGCTGTAAATGCAGCTGTTAAAAGCCTTCAAAATGAACTGGGAAGTATTGATATATTGATCAATAATGCGGGAACAGCAAAATTCGGAAAGTTTTTAGACCTGGAACCTTCAGAATGGGAAGATCAGATCAAAGTTAATCTGTTCGGCGTTTATTATGTAACCCGCGCCGTTTTACCAGAAATGATTGAGCGTCAGACCGGAGATATTGTTAATATTTCTTCCAGCGCAGGCTTAAAAGGAAGCCCGATGACCAGTGCTTACAGTGCCTCAAAATTTGGCTTAATGGGACTCAGCGATTCATTAATGCAGGAAGTGCGTAAATATAATATTCGTGTAACCGCATTAAACCCGAGTACTGTGGTTACAGATCTGGCTATCAACGCAAATCTTATAAACAATAATGAAGAGCGGGTTATGCATCCTGAAGATTTCGCGGAATTGATTATAGCCCAGTTAAAGCTGAACAGAAGAGTTTTTGTAAAAGACGCTTCGATATGGTCAACAAATCCATGATCCTTTAATTATTCTATTTTATGAGCCAGGAATCAAGAACCAGGAATCAAGACTTATCCATTTCCTATTTCCCATTACCAATTCTCAATTCCTCATACTACCTCACCAGCAATCCCATATCTTTGAGCAAACCACCAAAACTTAAGAATGACAAAACATTTTATCGAAGACGAAAAAATTGAATGGGAACAGATTGATGAAGGTGTTCAGCGGAAGATCATGGCTTATGATCCGAGCCTGATGATCGTGAAGATCAATTTTGAGAAAGGGGGTGTTGGTCCCCTGCACCAGCACCCTCATGTTCAGATCACACATATTCAGAGTGGAAAGTTCGAAGTAAGCATTGATGGCAAAAAACAAATACTTAAAGAAGGGGATGCCTTTCTTGTGACTTCAAACCTTATCCATGGTGTTCTTTGCCTTGAAGCAGGAATTCTGATCGATACTTTCAGTCCGATGCGTGAAGATTTTCTATAAAAAACCGGGCAGAGCCAAAATTTTTTATCTCTCCGGTTAATAAAAATCTTTAATGCAGCTTTTGCCTTTTGATGAATTTTTGTTTTATACCTGACTTTCCGGGTAAACTTTTTACTGCAATGCTTACCTCAACAGGCAGATCTGACTCCAGAATATCAGCACCCTGAATAAACGTTTCACGATAATTCTGAGCTCTTTCAGATGGGATATTTAGTTTATCATATGACGGGGCCGCAGAAATCATACACATCACTCCTTTTGCATGGAGCTTATCAAGAAGTTCTTTGTTCTCTGGCTTATTCCTCGGTCCGATATAAGCTATCATGTTTTCCCATGGAATTCCTGCCATTTCATAAGCATTAAAAGTTTTCAGATTTAGGATATGGGCTGAAAACATACGCCCAGGATTGTTTTTTAAATAATATTTAGCCTGATCAGGATTATGAACTGTAAGCATAATAACTTCAATACCAGACTCCTGTATTAATTTTTCGGTCATCTCAAAAGGAACATCCTTATAGTCCAGATTCAATACAGTTTTGCCTTTACTCCACCTGATTACATCAATCAGCAATGGAATTTTATAATCAGTTAAATTCCCCTCAGGATCTTTCAGTCGAAATTGTTGTAATTCCTGATAGGTATAATCAGAAACTTTCCCACTGCCATTCGTGGTGCGCTCAAGTGTCGCATCATGCATCAATACAACCATACTATCTTTAGTCAGACGGGGGTCGATCTCGAAAAATGCTGAGGTATATCCTAATGTATTCTCAAATGTTGCGATACTATTTTCAGGAAAACCCTTGGTCATACCTCCACGATGTCCGCTAATAATGGGAAGACCATTACCTGTGTATCTAAAATAATTCCTCATCTCAGAATCACTATTTAATTTCAGTGCGTATATCATTCTTCGCTGAGAAATTGCATCAGGAGTTTGGATGAATACTATAACAATTCCCAGGAGGAGGGTTTTAACACTACTTTTCATGATTGATTTGATTTGGTGTTCCTGTAAATAAACAGAACTGCACCTAAGATATTTGCTGTTTAAATACATGAATGACCTGACCCGAAATACTGCAGGGGAATAACTGCCTGCGCGACAAAACTAAACATTAGCATGAAGAATGAAGCGGCAGAAAGAAAATTTAACCAGGAGTCTGCAATGTCTTTTTCATTGCGGATGATGTTTTATGGTCGCCTGTATGACTCCAGCCCGGAGGCATAAAAATGTATAACACTTTATTTTTTATGCCTGGTGCATGATAAACATCCTTCGCAAGCGCCGTAATTTCCCCAAAATAGGAATCCAGAAAACTACTGGGTTTTATTTGCCTGGTGATTCCATATTGAATTTTGATATCATCCCTCTCGGGCTGATAAGCCTTAAACACTTTATCCCATATGTTCAGTAAATTGCAGTAATTCATATCCATGTACTCAATATTTTTGGCATGATGTACACGGTGATGTGAAGGTGTTAAAATAAATTTTCCGACAATCCCCAATCGTGCGTCTTTCAACATTGATTCTCCGATATGAATAAATGAACCCCAGGTACCGTCGATGAACATAATCACGAATAACATTGCCGGGGGTACACCTGCCAGCATACAAATAGTGGTCCTGATTATATCTGCATAGGGTGCTTCAAGAAAGAAATGGGCATGAGAAACCGCCAGATTCATGCTTTCAGGTGCATGGTGAGTAGAGTGCAGGCACCAGAATAATCTTACCTTATGTCCGAAGTAGTGATAGACAAAATGAGCCAGTTCCCAGATGATATAGCCATAAATAAACCAGTACCAGGTAAACTGAATATTGATGATCGCGTACTTTTCGAACAAGCCAATGCACACAAGAGTCATACCTATAGCAAGGTACCTCCCGATAATTGAATTAAAGACATAAGAAAAGAAAGATATTTTATAAGATACAACCTTAAACTGCTTGTAAAGCAGTCCCCTGAACAATTCAAGTATCAAAATAACTGGCAGTAAAGGCGCGATTGCGCTGCGCATTCCCTCATAAGAAAGCAAGGACTTATAATCGCCGGATTTGATAATTTCAATAAGCCCATCAAGACTAAAAAAGCCCCACACTTGCTTACCTATTAATTCAAAAAGTTCCATAAAGTATTGCCAATTTCTGATTTTGTATTTGTATTATCTCAACACTAAGTTATCATTCGTGCGCACATTACAAAATTTCTTGGCAACAGATTTATCAAAACATAGAATTCCTTTGCTTGAGAAACAGAAATCCGTTGGAATTATTCTTATTATGAAAATAATATTCTTCAAAAAACCTCTGTAAATAAGAAACCCGCCTGTAAGAAAGCACAGACGGGATTCCGAGTTTAAAACACTCTATAAGGGTGAATAATTATCAAAGATTATTTTTCTCTATCCTCTTTATCGTTAATTTTCAGGAAGGCTGCCCTGACCGGAGATGGAGCTGGTTTACCTTTTATACCTTGCCACAGAATTTCATTAAAAATCAGATCAGGTACTGCATCTTCTTTGGTCCAATTAAATTTTTCTGATAATTTACCAAGTTTTGTATTTTCCGGATTCTTGTCGTTCAAATCAACACTTACAGGTAAATGATTATATGGAGTAAAATCAGGTTTCTTAGTAAACATCCTCCACATCGGCGTTGCAGCGGCATCGTACTGGGTCATTGGTGGTAATCCCAGGATCAATTCCATGGTTCTTAACATACCAGAAGTGGTGTACATGGTATGATCCACATATTTTCTTTTTA
>Ga0123337_10005343_pt1 | contig 12686 bp, 14 predicted proteins | sample frozenSSSSmetaG_FD_89792 | JGI IMG/M metagenome (GOLD analysis project Ga0123337, IMG submission 89792) | Glacier valley bacterial and archeal communities from Borup Fiord, Nunavut, Canada, to study Microbial Dark Matter (Phase II) -... | ecosystem: Environmental > Aquatic > Freshwater > Ice >...
GAATTTGGTTTTAGGAAGACGAATGAAACAGTTAACGGTAATGCGTTTTATGATGTAGAATTTACGGATAATGAAAGGATAATTTCTGTTTCATACGAAAATATTGAAGACCATTTAGAAGTAATTGTTTTTATGTTGCAAAATGGGGAAATGCCAAACTATGACGATAAAACAAAAACGCTACATCTAAAACAGCTTAATAGATTGGTTATGACAAAAGCAAGTAAAGAAGAAATCAACTTGAATGCTGAATACTTTACCAATTACAAAACAAAAAATGAATTGGAAAGAAAGCTATTAAAAGAAGCCAAAGAACTTCGATTATGTTTGAAGTATTTTAACGAAATATACTAAAAGTGAAAAGCCCGAGTAAATCGGGCTTTTGCTTTATAAATAATCTTCCAAAAGTTCTTCAATTTCTTTATCTGAGATAGTATCTTTTTCGCCTTTGTTGTAGATGGAAAGTAGAAAACTGTTTCATCAATAATTTTCAAAAAGGAGATAACCCTTGCACCGCCAGATTTGCCTTTATTTTTAGAAGCAATGGCAAGGCGTATTTTATAAACGTCATTACCTAAAGGCGTTCCAGTAGTTGGGTTTTCGGCAAGTTCTTTGCCAAGCTCTGCAATTTCTGTACGAAGCGAAGCATATTTTTTAATCAGTTTTTTAGCTTCCTTTTTAAAGTTGTCAGTAAGTTCAATTTTATAACTCATTCAGAAAATCATTTAAAGAAGTGGTTTTTAATTTGCCTTTTTTAATCAATTGCATTTCCTCAAAACCTCTTTTTAAATTGCTTACAATCTCATCTTTTGTAGGCTCATCATCCGTTTCAATTTTTTTAACGTAATGCAGGTTTTTAGCCAGTTCTACGAAGTGGCTGTATTCCTTATCTGTTGTATATACGGTTACGTGTCTCATACTATTTAGCAGTTTGAATGTTTTGTTCAAAGAACGTTTGAAATTTATTTTTAGTTAGCATTCCATCAATGATACGATACACTGCATTTTTATCTTCATCGTCAAGTTGAGAAATCAACTGTACTTTTTCATTAGCTGTTTTATCTTCCACTTTTACAGGTGCAGGCGTTTTGGTATCTTCAAAATGGATAATGTCATCTACCGTCATACCGAAAAATTGGGCGATTTTGTCCAAAGCTTCTACAGAAACATCTCTTTGCCCACTTTCAATTTTAGAGTAGTTAGAAGCTTGCATATCAGCCACCGAAGCGACTTCTTTTTGCATTAAGCCCTTTTGCTCTCTAATCTTCTTTATGTTTTTACCTACGCTTACCATATGAATAAACTATTTGTGTTTACAGGGCAAAATTAGTCAAAAAGGAAAATATACGCAATAAAAAGACAGATAAGGAAAATTATAATTTCCTATTTGATAATTTATATTTACTTTTGCACTTATCAAAATGGAATAAAATAGTTTTACAATGGAGATACATATCATAATTCTATTTACGATTTAGAGGTCTTTGAGGATGTTGGTAATAACGGAACAACGTACCATACGTTCGAAGATGGGCGATGGCTGCAACAAAATAATCCTGCGGCTGAGCTGACGGCATATAGTGAAACGATGCAGAACTTTTCCACATCCACGACTCAGGGAGTTATGGATGGAGCGGCGTTTATTGCAGGAGGTGAACTTGCCGGAGTTGGAATTAGAGTAGCTTTAAAAGTAGGAGGAGGAGTTTTAGGTGGGATTTTTGCAAGAGTTGCCGCCAAGGGGGTACTTAGCCCATTAGGTCTTGGCTCAACAGGTAGAACAGCAGCTGCAAACCTTACAGAACAACTTGCAATGAAGGAAATTATGTCAAATCCGAAAGCAGGTAAAACTCTAATAAATACGATGAAAGATGCTTCAGGGCGTTGGAACGGTTGGAGTAAAATGTCAAATAGAACGGCTCACGGTGTAGAAATTCATTACAATGCTTTATGGAAAAATGGTGTGATAAAGTCTATTGATGATTTTAAATTTATAGGGGGGAAATAGTTATGAAAGTAATTTGTAAATATAACGACCCTTCAAATTTGCCAAATGGTATTCCTGATAGTTTTGACTTTGGACTTGAAATAGGCAAAGAATATTTAGTAACAGGGATATTGACATTTAAGCAATCTGATGATTTATACTTTTTGGTCGATGAAAATGGTCGCCCAAGTTGGTTTCCTTTTCAAATTTTTGAAACTATAAACAACGAGTTACCTAAAAATTGGTTTGTAAAAATCAATGTTGGAAATGATTATGTTGATTATAAAAATTTAATTGGATTTAATGAGCTTTGTAATGAGGATGATTTTTTTAATCAACTTTTAGAAAGAGACGAAGAAGCAATGCAAGTTTATTTCAGGCGAAAGATAGAGTTGGAAAAAGAATTAGCAGAATAGAAATGAAGACACGCGGCGCAGCCGTCGCGCCAGCGCTGGTATGGGTGAGGATGTATGATGCAAGGATTGGCAGGGGTTGAATGACCCGGCAGGAGAATGCGTTCTCCCGATAAAATCAAGAATTTGACCCATGAGTTGTTACCGCAAAGAGAAAGTAATAAATTCGAGGAATGTAGGTTCGGTCTGAATATCACTGGCTAAAACGAATAAGACTTCTAATAAAAGGTATAATTACTGAAATAATTTGAACGATAATGTTGCGGTACCTAGCGTTTATTTCATTTATAGCATTTGCCATCAATGCCTATTCGCAGGTAACTGAAAAGAAATCCGGTTCTGAGGATTCAGTACAGTCGAAGAATGATTTTGTCAATGAAATGGATAATAATCTAATAAATAGGGATTCAATAAATCTTAAAATCGACAAAGCCAGCAATAAAATCAATCACATCTTAGACTCCGTGAAACGTGGAGGATCCCAGACTGAAATCAAAAGATACAAGCAAAAACTAGATAGCCTTCAAAGGTTTCCAGATCAGCAATACACTAAGCTTATCTCAGAAGAAAAAAAGATCCGGCAAAAGCTTCTTGCATCGGCCAATCATGTACGTGATTCTATTCAAAATTTAACAAGATCAATAAATAATAAGTTAAATGATGTCAATCAGGTAAGCTCAAAAGTAGGACTTGGGCAATTGGGAAAGAATGACAATTCAAACTTACTTTCCGGAGCATCTCAAATGCCGCTTACTAAAAGTACAAATAATCAATTATTACCCATACTTGGTGGCAATACAGCAACAACAGGGAAATTGCCAGTAAATACTTTATTGAACGGTGTCAATTCATCTACTGCTGCAGGAGGACTGGGGAAGATTTCAGAAATAACCAATAATGTTTCAGGTGTAACCAATGAAATTAAGCAAGTTAGCTCCGAAGTAAAGAAATATTCAAGGGATGCCAGATCCTTAAATAAGGATAGTGTACTCAATTCCAAAAAACTTTCATCTGACATTGAGAAGAAAGCCGGCGAATTGTCTGGATTAAAATCAATTGAGGGTAACAGGATCGCAATGGAGGCTGAACTGAAGCGTCAGCAAAAGCTCATTGAAGATTATAAAAAAGAAATGGTGGCAAAGGATGATATTGAAATGAAAGTCAAAGAGCTCACAAATAGTGATCAGTTAAAAAATCTCGAAACAAAATCCAACGACAAAGTGAAGGATTTTAATAAATACAAACGCAAATATTCCGAGGTGCAGGATATCCGGAATCTTCCTAAACATGCAACTAACCCTATGACTGCACTGCCGTGGCGGGAACGCATTGTACCTGGATTTACATTTCAAACTTTTTCACAAATTAAAAACTGGATCGAACTTTCTCCTCAGGCTTATTATAAGTTGAATGGTTATTTCACAGCAGGTGCAGCGTATGTATATCGTTTTTCGATTGATGTAAATAAAATTTCTTTTAATGATTTTGGTGCGTTGACCGGAGGAAGATTTTTTATCACATACGGAAGCGTCAAGGGGTTTTCGTTAAGAGGCGAGTTGTCTTATGTTAATTGGAATCCTCAGTCGCTTTATTTGGACAAAGAAATTGAAAAGCAACAATTCACATCGGCTATTGGAATTTTAAAGTCTTTTACTTTTACGGAAAAAGTGAAAGGAAATATGCAGGCATTATATCACTACTCATGGAAAAGCCCTGATCCTTACATATCAGCTTTTGAAATACGATTTGGAATGGATTTTTCCTTCAAGAAAAAGAAATTCACTCACAGAAAAATTTAAAGAAGTACCAATTCGATCAATTCTTTCTCAACCGTCCAGTCGCGGGCAAGCTTGAGCATTGCAGTAGCTTCCATTTCTGTAACATAGCCTTTGAGATTGTTGGATTCCCAAACCATGTTGATGAGTGCTACCCGTTGCGCTTTTGGATAGTCACCGATTATGTCATTGAGAAATGCCCTCGCCCTTTCAAAAGACGTCATATAATCCTGATCAATGAAGTCGAGCGCCCATTTAAGCTCTTCAGGAGCTTCAAGTCGTTTGGCTGCGCCTTCCAGATCTACTTTTTCCTCAGCATCAAGGCCGTGGTAATAGAAGATGACAGCCTTTAGTAATAGATAAACCCGTTTTTCGTCGGAGGTCATAGGAGAATTGAAATGAAAATTAACAACCTGAGCGACAACTCACAAGGATTTCATTTTAGACCATCAGGTCTTCAGTGATTTTATCGGCCACAAGCTTTCCCTTTTCGGTTAATAAAAGAATGTTTTTTTGATCAATGGAGACAATGCCTTCCTGTCGAAGTGTTTGTAGATACTCCTTTTTACGAACAAGAAGATCATCGGTTAAACTCTTTTTGAGAAAATTAAGATCACATCCCCACGATGTGCGCAGCGTAGTAAGAATATATTCGTTGATCCTGTTTTCTCTTGTAAGAATTTCTTTTTCGAATGGATCTTCTCCGGTGTTGATCATTCGCAGATAGCGTGCGTTATTTCTTACATTGAATTGACGTGAATCACCATTATACGAGTGAGCACTTGGTCCAATGCCCAGGTAGGTAGCGCCTTTCCAATAGCTGCTATTATGCTTTGAATAGAAGCCAGGCTTACAAAAATTAGATATCTCGTACTGCTCGTATCCGTTCTTTGAAAGAATATCAATTAACATTTCAAATTGTTGTGCGGCAGGCTCTTCTTCCATTGGATGTAATTTTCCGCGCTTCACCCAATTTCCAAAAACAGTTCTCTCTTCAATGGCCAATGCATACGATGAAATGTGTTGCGGTGAGAATGAAAGTGCCGTTGCTAATGTTTCTTCCCATATATTTTCTGAGAGCCCTGGAATAGCATAGATCAAATCAATGCTGACGTTACTGAACCCCGCTTCTTTTATTACCGTAAGACAATGAATTGCCGACGTGGAATCATGGGCTCTGTTTAAAAACCTTAAAAGCCCATTATCAAAAGACTGCACACCAACACTTAACCTATTAATTCCTGATTCGCGAAGTTCTTTAAGTTTTTCTTTTGATAGATCATCCGGATTTGCTTCCAGGGTAATTTCCGGATTGGCCGCGATTGAATAATTCTTTTGAATCGTATTTAATAATAGATCAATTTGTTTTTTAGAAAATAAAGAAGGTGTGCCGCCGCCAAAATAAATTGTAGTAATAGAGTCCTGTAAATATGTTTTTTGTAGTATCAGCTCTGTGACCATCCCATCAGCGAGTTCCTGGGAAGAGCTGCTGTCAGTCGAAAAATGGAAATCACAATAATGACACGCTTGCTTACAAAAAGGAATGTGGAGATATATTCCGGACATAAAGTTTGTCCCGGCAAAAGCCGGAGATAATGCAAGCTAAATAATGTTGGTTTGATGTTAATGTTATGGAATGGGCATAGTTTAGAATATTTTTGAGCAATGATCAGGGTGCTTCTTTTTTTATTGCTTGCGCAAGCTACTGATGCAGCTCCTATCGTTGTCAAAGACCTGAGAGCTTCGTGGCTGCAGTATTCCAGCGATCATTATCTGCCCATTGGTCCCAACGAGTCGCCGGATATTCAAACAATTTATTTCCTGGTAAAGGGAACCTCCTTCAGAGGGCAGTATCTGTTTGTGAAAAATTCCGAGAACATGGATTTATTTGTTAACGGTAAACTCATTGCGTCAGAAAAAAAAATTCTTTTAAGTATCGACAGCATCGCGAATTTGTATTCATCAGAATTATTCTTTGGAGTTCATTCTGAAGATGATATTCGTCAGTTGACAACACATATAATTTCCTCAAATACTTCCCTGACATTAACCTCAATGGAAATTATTCCGAAACCATCGACCTTTTTCCGTGACTATGCGATCATTGTTTCCGCTATTCTACTGATTTTTCTTCTTGCACTTTATCGGACCAATCCCCAACTCACCCTTGATTATTTTTCGTTCGCAAAGATTTTCTCCGTTCAGGAACGCAATGAGAATCTTCTTACTTCCCGAATTACTTCAAGCGTAAACCTATTATTTTACCTTTTCTGCGCACTATTGACCGGTTTTTTACTTTCAGCAGTATTCCATTCTGCCAGTTCACTTTTTGTAGTAGCAAAGTCACTTGAGATTCGCTCCGTTGGTGGTGGCTTCTTGATGTGGATCAAGCTGTCATCATTTATTTTACTTCTCCTGGCCGCCAAGCTGATCATCGTTTTATTTTTTTCGTCTGTTTTTAATTTCAGGGAGACAGTGAGTTTTCAATTTTTCAATTTTCTGCGCTTTATATTATTCACTGCAGTGGTGATGGCATTGTTGAGCTTGGGATATTTTATTTTCAAAGGAGAACAGCCGGCATTTTATGAACGAATAATAATTTTGTCCCTCATGTTATTAAGCGTTGGATCGATAATGGTGCTTATAAAATTATTGGCGCGCGCAGACTTCTCCTTCTTTCATTTATTTTCCTACCTTTGTGCTTCGGAAATTATTCCGCTGGTGATCATTATCAAGATATTCTTTTGACTCCCGAACCCGACGTGTGCAGATATGACAGAAACGGTTGTTATTGACAGGATGCGGAAAGTAAAAAGCATACTCGTCACCCAGGAAGCGCCTACCGATCCGACTTCTCCTTTTTTCAAAATCGCTGAAAAGTATTCAGTGAAGATCGACTTTAGACCTTTCATCGAAGTTCAGGCAGTTCCTGTCAAGGAATTCCGAAAACAAAAGATCGAAATTCTAAATTACACGGCGATCATTTTTACAAGTCGTAATGCTGTTGATCACTTCTTCAGCCTTTGCCGTGAATTAAAAATTGAAATGCCTGCTGACATGAAATACTTCTGTATATCTGAGCAGACATCCAACTACCTTCAGAAATATATTGTCATCCGCAAAAGAAAAATATTTACAGGTTTAAAAGATACACGTGATTTACTTGAGCTCATAAAAAAGCATAAAACCGAGAAATTCCTGTTCCCATGCTCTGATATTCGTAAGAATGATATACCGGATTTCCTTCGTGAGAATAATTATCAATTCGCCGAGGCAATCACACACCACACGGTGGCTGCAGATCTTTCCGACTTGAAAGAGGTGTTTTATGACGTCCTGGCTTTTTTTAGTCCTTCTGGAATTCATTCTTTGTTCACCAATTTTCCGGAATTCAAGCAAAATAATACCCGTATTGCTGCTTTTGGACCTACAACAGCCAAAGCAGTGAGAGAAGCAGGCCTTATTCTCGATATAGAAGCGCCTCTACCAAATGCCCCGTCAATGACGGGAGCTCTCGAGATCTATATTAAAAAGGTCAATCTTTCTAAATAAAACAACGGGATTCTTTCGTTACTTCGTTACGGTTGGTTCTTTTATAATGCGAATCACCTCCTGGCTTATATTTGAAACTGATATAAATTTTTAGTGAAAAATGTATTAATAGTCTTAGCGGTATTCATAACAGTTGATGGGTTAGCTCAGCAAGACCCTCAGTTTTCGCAATACATGTTTAACACTTTCTATTATAATCCCGCAGCAGCAGGAACAGAAGGCGTAACAAAGATTACCGCTCTTTACAGAAGCCAGTGGTTAGGTTATACTCCGTCGTATGGAGACGGCGGAGCTCCTATTACACAGATAATAAGTGTGAATACGCCCGTCGCCAAATTAAAGGGTGGGATCGGTGCCTATGTTGTAAATGATAAGCTAGGCCCACTATCAAGCCAGGAAGCTCAGTTTTCTTATTCTTATTATATGAAGATCAGGAATGCCAAGTTAAGCCTTGGTATCAGGGCCGGAATTTTTTCTCAGACTCTTAATTTTGACATTCTTCGTGCCAACGATCCCAATGATCCTTTGATAAAGTCAGGAAGAGAATCACAGGTTCGCCCGGACTTTTCTGCGGGCGTGCTATTTCGCAAAGAAAAATATTATGTAGGCGCCGGGCTCGATCACCTGAGCCAACCTACCTATGATTTTGGGGTAAGTCAGAAGAACCAGCTTCGGCAACATCTCTATGTTACAGGCGCGTACTTCTATGATCTGAACTTTGACATCCGCCTGCAATTTGTAACTCTTGTTAAAAGTGATCTAACAAAAACTCAATTTGACGTTGGGGCTTTGGCTTACTTTAAGGACGTAATGTGGGGAGGACTTTCCTTCCGGCAATCGGAAGCGGCTGTTTTGATCCTCGGATATAGCCTCCTAAAAGATAAATCGTTAAAAGTTGGTTATTCTTTAGATTACATTGTAAAAGACCAGCAGGCGAAACAGCCTACATCGCATGAATTGATGGTTTCTTATAGTCTACCGGTCAATATGAGTGGTAAAAAAATTATTAGAACGCCACGTTTTAGATTCTAGAACAAAACATTTTTGGGTTTTTTCAAGATTTTGCTGAATTTGGGACTCTATTTTTGGCAAGACAGCTTAATGAAATAAATTTACGGTCCGTGCGTTGGACAAAAACCAATTGTAGAAACCGAATTAACAACACAACTATGAAGGTAATGGTGACATCGAGAAGTCTGGGTTATTTGGCTTTAGCAACTATCTGTTTGTCGATAGGGGGTTGCGGCTTGCTTGGCATTGGTGGAAAAAAAGGTGGAGACCAGGGAGAGCTCGTAGGGGTTGGTAACCGTGAAGGATGGGTAATGACCATTCCATATGGAATGGTGCCAATTCCTGCAGGAACATTCCACATGGGACAGGCGGATGAAGATCCAGCCTCAACTCAAATTAACTTTAACAAGCAGATCACGATCGGGCCATTCTTCATGGATGATACCGAGATCACTAATAATGAATATCGTCAGTTCACAAATTTCTTCTTAGTTGATAATGGAACTATTGAAGGGTTTCCTGCGGTAAGCGCAGAGGAGTTCAGACAAAAATACTATCCTGATACAACTTCATGGGTCCGTGATTTTGCTCACCACATGGGAGATCCGATCCAGGATTATTATTACTGGCACCCAGGTTATGATGACTATCCAGTAGTTGGAATTAACTGGGATGCGGCTGTATTCTTCGGAAAGTGGAGAACAGCTTACTTAAATGACTTTAGAAAAACTGTCGGCGAGTTTCCAATGCCTGAATTCAGATTGCCGTCTGAAGCAGAGTGGGAATATTCAGCACGTGGTGGAAGAGATATGGCAAAGTATCCGTGGGGAAATCCATATATACGCAATTCTAAGGGTTGCATGCTAGCGAATTTTAAACCTGGCCGCGGAAACTTCTACGATGACGGATTCGCATATACATCACCGGTCCAGTCTTACTTCCCTAATGATTACGGATTGTTTGATACATCCGGTAATGTGTCTGAGTGGTGTTTAGATGACTTTAATCCTGCATCTGTTCCAACAGTTTGGGATTTGAATCCACAATACATCGATCCACGTACTGATCCGGACAATAAAAAGTTTAATGCCAAGGTCCCTCCTAAGAAAGTTGTTCGTGGTGGGTCATGGAAAGACGTGGCATATTATCTCGAGACTGGTACCAGAACGTACGAGTTCAAAGACTCTTCCCGTGCATACATTGGATTCCGTTGTGCGATGACTCACTTGGGTCGTTCTTCGGGGGCTGAATTTTAATAATTAAAAACTCGTACTATCTTTAACTCGCTATCACAACTTTAAAACCTTAAACCTTAAACTCTAACTAACCATGGCAAAGAAAAAAGGCGGATTCATGCAACTGCTCTATGAAACCATCATGCCCAAAGTATACGGAATCGGGGCCGCTGTCGTAATCATTGGCGCACTTTTTAAAATTCTTCACTTACCGGGAGCAAACGAAATGTTGATGATCGGTCTTTCCGTGGAAGCCGGTATATTTTTCCTTAGTGCATTCGAACCTAAGCATCCTGAAACGGATTGGTCAAAAGTATATCCAGAATTATCTGAGGAATACGAAGGACCAGCTAACCAAACAGCGACCCGCATCAGCAATCGTCCTACCGGTGGAGAATCTCCATTGCTGAAGATTGATGAAATGCTAAAAACAGCAAAAGTTGATCAAAACCTCCTTGATAATCTTGGAAAGGGTTTGACGAATCTCGCTACATCTACTTCACAGATGAGCAGCCTTTCAAATGCTGCCGTAGCAACAAATGATTACGCAAAAAATGTACAAGCAGCCTCTGCTTCACTTTCAGAAATGAACAAGTCTTATGGTTCGGCTATGAAGGCAGTTTCTGCAATGGCAGATGCATCCAAAGATACGGGTGAATACCATGCGCAAGTTCAGAAAGTAACAAAGAACCTTTCAGCCCTCAATACCATTTACGAAATGGAATTAAAGGATGCCGATTCTCATGTTAAGAATATGAACAAGTTCTACGAAAGCCTCGGTGGTGCAATGCAAGGACTGACGTCAGTAGGAGCAAACACTGCTAAATTTACAACTGAATTGGGTAAGCTAACTGACAACCTTACTTCATTGAATACAGTGTACGGAAGTATGCTGACTGCAATGAAGGGTTCTACAGTTAAGTAATCAGACAATCTGATTAGAGTTTAAGGTTGAATTTGAACTACATTTTAAAAATATAAACTATGTCAGGCGGAGTAGAAACCCCAAGGCAAAAAATGATCGGGATGATGTACCTGGTGTTAACGGCCCTTTTGGCTCTTAACGTTAGTAGTGCGGTCCTTGAGAAATTTGCCATTATGAATACGACACTCATTGAACTCAAAACTGAGAACAATGATATTAATGAGAAAAAGCTGGCTGGCATTCAGGCGACCACAAGTACAGCTGATAAAGTTAAAGCAGCAGTTGCTTCAGCCGTTAAAATAAGAGAGCTCTCGAAAAAAACAGTTACTACTCTTGATTCAGTTAAAGATATACTTTCCAGGGAGCATGATGGCAAACCGATGATTGGTGATGAACTGGTTGGTAACACCAATATCTCAGAGGAAAAAATGCTTAACGAAGAGTCTAAGCTGGCACCAACATACGAGAGAGCAATTGTCGGGTTTCACGATAAATTAGAAAAATTATCGGGCATGAAGTTTCCTAAATTAGATAAGAAGGCTGCCGATTACCCTCAGTTGAAAAACGAAAAAGGAGAAGTCGAACATGGTGACAAATCTTTTATTGAATTCTCTTTTGGAGGAACACCAACAATGGCAGCGATTGCCGGAGTAACTCAGATGCAGACAGAAATTCTGGAGTTCGAAGCAATGGCTTTGGATTCATTGAATCTGGTAGCAGAGGGTGCTGTTATTAAATTTGATAAAGTGGTACCGATGGTTATCGGACCCTCCGTTGTAGCTGCCGGTGCTAAGTATCAGGGCAGATTGTTCATGGCTGGCGCTGCTTCAGGTGTCACTCCTGAAATGTTCCGTAATGGTGCGCCTTTGGTTGTCACAAGCGATCCTGAAACAAGCATTAAGATGGCAAACATAGAATTTAACGCAAGCGGTGAAGGCAAGCAATCTTATACAGCGGTTATCAACCCAGGCGGTGGAAAAGATCCATTGACTAGAAAAATCGAATATGAAGTAATTAGGCCTACAATTCGTATCACTAACGGTAATGCTCCAAGTTTGTATATGAATTGCGGTAACTTCGTAAACATAGAAGTTCCAGCCTTGGGGGCATCTTACAACCCAAGCTTCACGGCACAGGGTGCTACCTTGCAAAAAGGAGATAAGCCTGGCAAAGTGACCATCATTCCGACAGAAAGGAAAGTTAAAGTAACTGTGTCTAATGGAGGTGCATCCATCGGAACGGAAGGTTTTGATGTCAAGAACATTCCAAAACCACGTTATGTAGCACGCGACAATCAGGGAAAAGAAATTGATCTGAAGAATGGTGTTCGTGGCGGTGCTACAACAGGTTTGAAAGTGAATGCGGATGCTGATGAAAACTTCAAAGCTGAAGTTCCAAAGGATGCGATTTACAGAATTAAAACAATGGAAGTGATTTTGGCTCGTGGAACGGCGCGCGTTGCTCAAATGAACGCAACATCTGAGTTGTTAGATCTAAGCGCATGGAGATCACAGTTCCGTCCTGGTGATAGAATTGCAATTGACATCAAGTCAGTGATACGTAGAACATTCACAGGTCAAGAGGAGAAGGTTGATGTTGTTGGAGGGTTGATTAACATCCCGGTTCAATAAATAATAAATTATGATAACAAAGAGGATCTTAGTTGGGTTGGCTTTATTAACAGTAAGCAGTTTTGCATTCGCTCAGCAGGAAGAAGGGCAGTTGAATCCTAATTCACTTCTTAATATTCCTAAATACGAGCAATTGTACAAGGTGCGTGTGTGGAGAACA
>Ga0123337_10005348_pt1 | contig 12672 bp, 9 predicted proteins | sample frozenSSSSmetaG_FD_89792 | JGI IMG/M metagenome (GOLD analysis project Ga0123337, IMG submission 89792) | Glacier valley bacterial and archeal communities from Borup Fiord, Nunavut, Canada, to study Microbial Dark Matter (Phase II) -... | ecosystem: Environmental > Aquatic > Freshwater > Ice >...
CCACTGAACGCCGGACAGCCGCGCGTGCGGTCATCCTGAACGCAGTGAAGGATCTCGACGATGGAGCAGCGACCGCCGCACGCGAGGCGCGGGATCCTTCGCTGCGCTCAGGCGCCGCTGGCCTTGCTCGGCCGCCACGCGGCGCGGCGGAATTGCCGTCGCTGCTGCCGCTGTTCTGGGTCGGCTTCAACCTCGCCATGTTCTCGTGCTCGATGGCCTGCCGGCGCTGGCCGGCACCGAGCGTGATGGCGGTGGCCGCCGTGGTCGCCGCATGCGCTTCGCTCGCGGCGCGCGAGGCGCGATCGTCTTGCTGCTCCGCTCACCCGCGCTCGCTAGCCGCCGAGCTGCCGCCACAGGTAGGTGAAGACGAGCGCGTTGACGTGGGCGCGCTGGGCGTTGTCGGCGGCGCCGGCATGGCCGCCTTCGATGTTCTCGTAGAACAGCACGTCGTTGCCGAGCTCGATCATCCGCGCCGCCATCTTGCGGGCGTGGCCGGGGTGGACGCGGTCGTCGCGCGTCGAGGTCGTGAAGAGCACGGGCGGGTACTTCACGCCCGGCTTGACGTTCTGGTAGGGGCTGTAGCGCGCGATCACGGCCCAGTCGGCCTCGACGTCGGGGTCGCCGTACTCGCCCATCCACGAGGCGCCCGCGAGCAGGTGGCTGTAGCGCTTCATGTCGAGCAGCGGCGCCTCGCAAACAACGGCGTTGAAGAGATCGGGCCGCTGCACCATCACCGCGCCGACGAGCAGGCCGCCGTTGCTGCCGCCCTGGATGCCGAGGTGCTTCGGGTTCGTGACCTTATTCGCGATCAGGTCCTCGGCGACGGCGATGAAGTCGTCGTAGCTCTTCTGCTTGTTGGCCTTCAGCGCGGCCTGGTGCCACTCGGGCCCGAACTCGCCACCGCCGCGGATGTTGGCGATGACGAGCACGCCGCCGCGAGCCATCCACTCGGCGCCGTAGCCGCCCGAGTAGAACGGCTGCAGCGAGATCTCGAAGCCGCCGTAGCCGTAGAGGAGGGTCGACGCGTCGCCGGCGTGCGCTGCAGCGCTCATGCCCTTCGGCCAGACCACGAAGTACGGCACCCGCGTGCCGTCCTTCGAGGTCGCGAAGAACTGCTCAGCGTGCATGCCGCCAGCGTCGAACAACGGCTGCCGCGATTTCAGCGGCTCGCGCTCGTCGCTGCCGGCGCGGGCGAGGGCGAGCGAATCGGGCTGCAGGAAGTCGTGGTAGCTGAAGAGGTAGCGATCGGCGAGGGCACCGTCGGAGGTCGCGGCCACGCCGGGTCGGCCGGCGGTGGCAGGCACGCCGTCGACCAGCGGGTCGTAGAGCGCGGCGACGCCGATGGCGCCGGGGAACGGCGCCGCGATCTCGCGGCGCGTGAAGGTCGTGCCGGTCTTGCGCCACTCCTCGAGTCGACTCGAGACCTGGTCGAGCACGTCGAGCACGAGGTGGTCGCGGGTCTGCGCGTGGCCGGCGAGCGAACGCGTCTTCGTGGGCGTGAAAAGCGGCGTGCCTTCGCGGCGGCCGGCCAGCCAGGCGTCGGCGTCGGCGGCGATCAGCGAGCCGGCGGGGTAAGTGGCGGCGCCGACGACGAGCGGCGATCGCAACTCGAGTAGCAAGGTGTCGCGGAAGAACGAGAGCCTGGCGTCGTCGGGCACGTCGAGGGCGACCAGATCGCTGCCGCGCAGCAGGAAGCTGCGGCTGCGCCAGGTGTCGATCGAGCGCTGAAAGATCGTGCGCTCGAACCCCGGCGTTCGGTCGACGGAGACCTCGACCCCGACGTCGGCCTTCTCGCCTTCGAACACCGTCGTTGCCGCGGCGAGCGGCGTGCCGCGCTGCCAGCGCTTGACGACGCGCGGGTAGCCTGAGTCGGTCAGCGAGCCGCTGCCGAAATCGGTCGCGACGTAGATCGTGTCGGCATCGATCCAGGTCACTTCGGACTTGGCTTCGGGCAGGCTGAAGCCGCCGTCGACGAAGCGCTTCTCGACGGTGTCGAATTCGCGCACGATGCTGGCGTCGGCGCCACCGCGCGACAGCGACACCAGGCAGCGCCGGTATGCCGGGCCGAAGCAACGCATTCCGTGCCAGGTCCAGTTCTCATTCTCGGCGGCGCCGAGCGCGTCGAGGTCGATCACGGTCTCCCAGGGCACGATGTCCTTGCGGAAGCCGGCCAGCGTGGTCCGGCGCAGGATGCCGCGGCGATGCACGTCGTCTTGCCAGAAGTTGTAGAGCTGCTCGCCACGCCGGTCGATGGCCGGGATGCGGTCGCGGGCGTTGTAGATCTCGAGCAGCTTTGCATAGGCGGGTGCGTAGTCGGCGCGCGTCTCTATGGCCGAGTGGCTCTCGACATTGCGGGCGCGGGCCCAGGCGAGCGCGCGTTCGGAAGCGACGTCTTCGAGCCAGAGATAGGGGTCGTTCATGTCGTCGGCCGCGTCGGCGGCGAGTGCGATGCCGAAGGTCGCCAGCGCGGCCGAGAGGACGAGCGCGGGGCGGCAGGAAATGCGCCGGGCGGCGGCGAGGATACGTGTTCGCATGGTCGTTGCGGAAGCCTTCGAAGTGACGCTAGAACTGCGACCCCGGTTCGGCGAGGAACGTGATCTCCTCGGCCGTCGACTGGCGGCCGAGGGCGGCGTTGCGGTGCGGGAAGCGGCCGAAGCGCTCGATCACGGCGCGGTGCTTGTGGGCGTACTCCAGCATCGAAGCGACTTCCGGCGCTGTGGCGGCCAGGCGGGTGAAGAGCCGCACCGCTTCGTCCTGCCTGGCGATGCCTTCGGCGTGCTCGAAGGGCATGTAGACGAAAGCGCGCATGAAGGGCGGCAGCGTCTCGTCGTGGCGGGAACCCACCATCTCGCTCGCCGCGGCCAGCGCCTGGCGGTCGCCGGCGAAGGCGCGCGGCGTGTCGCGAAAGATGTTGCGCGTGAACTGATCGAGGACGACGATTCGCGCGAGTGCCGACCGCGCCTCGCCGCGCCACGCGTCGAGCTCTCCGCGCAGGGCCTGCTCGACGAGGGCTGCGAAACGCCCGCGGATCGTGTCGTCGAAGACCGCGTCTTTCGTGAACCAGACCTTGTGCGCGGTGCCGTGCTCGGGGCTCGACGGCGGCGCGAACCAGAAGTCCAGCACGGCGGCGGCTTCGCCTTCGAGCGGAATGGCGGCACTCATCGTCGACTCACAGCCGTTGCATCGCGATCTCGACCGAGGCATCGCCATCGGCGACCCAGACGACGCCGTCCTGCCGGCTCACCTGCAGGCGCATGCCACGGCCGGCCATTTCCGCGAGGGCGCGGCTTTCGTCCGAGGGCAAAAGCCAAGCCTCGACATTGCGGGCCCGCGCCATCCGGTTCGCGATGCCGGCCCACCAAGCCGGCGCCGAATGGCTGAACGCATAGACGCTGACGCGATCGGCACGGCCGCTGGCCTTGACGAGCCTGCGCTCTTCCGGCTGGCCGACCTCGATCCAGTGCAGCAGCCGGCCGGTGAGATCCTTTTGCCAGAGCTCCGGCTCGTCGGGATCCCACATGCCCTTGGCGAACTCGAGAGCGCCGCCGTGGTCGTTCAGCGGCACGTTGAGGGCAAAGGCGAGCAGGCGCACCATCATCCGCTCGTCGGTCTCGGACGGGTGCCGTGCCAACGTGAGCTGGTGATCCGCATAGACGCCGCGATCGATATCGGCGATCTGCAATGCCGCCTTGCAGACGGTCGCTTTCTGAGCCACCCGGCGACTGTGCCACACGCGGGCCACAATCGCGCTTTCACAGGGCCGAGGGCTACGCAGATGAGCATGAAGAAGTCCGATCTCGACAAGATGCTGGGCCGAAAGATCGGCGGCCAGATGAAAGTCGCCGGCGCTTCGGGCCGCTTCGGCCAGGGCGCCGCCGAACAGGTCGACCGCCGCGAGCAGCGCCGCATCGACGCCGCTGCCGGCCTCGTTCCGTTCGCCTGCAAGCTGCCGGCCGAGCTCGCGGCGACGCTGCGCGAGCGTGGCGCTGCCCATGCCGACGGCCTCAACGGCGCCGTTGCCGAACTGCTGCAGAAGGGCCTCGATCAAAAGACATGAGCGGCAACGCTTTCGATCTCTTCATCATCGGCGCCGGCAGCGGCGGCGTCCGCGCTGCCCGCATGGCGGCGCAGCGCGGCGCCCGCGTCGCCGTCGCCGAAGACGCTGCTCTCGGCGGCACCTGCGTGAACCTCGGCTGCATCCCGAAGAAGCTCTACAGCTTCGCCGCCCACTACGCCGAGAGCTTCGAGGAAGCCCACGGCTACGGCTGGACGGCGGCGCCACCCGCCTTCGACTGGGCGACGCTGAAGCGCAACCGCGGCGCGGAGATCACGCGCCTCAACGGCATCTACCGGCAACTGCTCGTCGGCGCCGGTGCGACGGTGATCGACGGCCGCGCCAGGATCAGCGGGCCGCACGAGGTCGAGGTCGCGGGCGTTCACCATTCGGCCGAGCGCATCGTCGTTGCCACCGGCGGCTGGCCGGTGCCGCCCGACGTGCCCGGCGGCGAGCTGGCGATCAGCTCGAACGAGATCTTCGACCTGGCCGAATTCCCGCGCCGCCTCGTGGTGGTCGGCGGCGGCTACATCGCCTGCGAGTTCGCCTCCATCTTCAACGGCCTCGGCGCGAAAGTGACGCAGCTCTATCGCGGCGAGCAGATCCTGCGCGGCTTCGACGACGAGGTCCGCGGCTTCGTCGCCGCCGAGATGGTGAAGAAGGGCGTCGACCTGCGGCTCGGCGCCAGGGCCACGTCGCTCGAGAAGGTGGCCGGCGGCATCCGCGTGATGCTCTCCGATGGCAACGACACCCTGGCCGACGCCGTTCTCTACGCGACCGGTCGGGCGCCGAACACGGCGGGCCTGGGGCTCGAGGCGATCGGCGTCGCCCTCGCCCCGAACGGCGCCGTCGTCGTCGACGATCGCTACCGCACCAGCGTGCCGCACGTGTTCGCGGTCGGCGACGTGATCGATCGCGTCCAGCTCACGCCGGTGGCCCTTGCCGAGGCGATGGCGCTGGTCGAGGACCTGTTCGGCGGCACGCCGCGCAGCGTCGACTACAGCCACATCCCGACGGCAGTCTTCACGCATCCCAACATCGGCACGATCGGCTTTTCCGAGCAGGCGGCGCGCGCCCGCTTCGCGAAGATCCGCGTCTACCGCACCGACTTCAAGGCGCTCCGCCACACCCTGTCGGGCAACACCGAGCGGACGATGATGAAGCTGATCGTCGACGATGCCAACGACCGCGTCGTCGGCCTGCACATGGTCGGCGCCGATGCCGGCGAGACGATCCAGGGCTTCGCCGTCGCCATGAAGGCGGGCGCCACCAAGGCGGTCTTCGACGCCACGCTCGGCATCCACCCCACCGCCGCCGAGGAGTTCGTGACGATGCGCCAGGCCGTGGTGGCATGATTCGAAATCACTTTCCGGGCTCCTTCTCGACCATGCCGTTGCCGACTCGCGCGTTCCTTGCCTCGATCGTTTTCGCTGCCGCATCGTTCGGCCCGACCGCCCCGGCCGCTGCCGCTGAAAAGGCACGCGCGGCGACGGCAGTCACGCCGCCCGAGCAGCGCGTCCTGTCGCCCGCGCAGCTGAAGGATTGCAACGACCAGGAGGCGCGCGTCCAGTCGCTGACCGACGCGGCGCTCAAGTTGAAGGCAGAGATCGCTGCGGAGAAAGTGGAGATCGATCGCACCGGGACCGCGATTACCGACGATCTGGCCACGCTCGACCGCACCAGCGCCGACGCCGTCGACGCTCATAACGCCAAGGCCGAGATGCGCGACAAGCGAATCGACGCCTACCAGGCCCGCGTCGCGGCCTTCAACACCGACGCCGATGGCCTGCAGGAAAAGCGCGCTGCCTACGTGAAGGCCTGCGACAGGCGACGCTACGACGAGCGCGATCTCCCCACCCAGCCGAAGAAGAAGAAATGAGCCACGCCGACATCAATCCGCTGCTCCAGGACTGGACCGGTCGCTACGGCCTGCCGCCGTTCGCCGCCGTTCGCGCCGAGCACTTCCGGCCGGCCTTCGAGGAGGCGATGCGCCTTCATCTCGCCGATATCGAAGTCATCGGCGGCGCTGCGGCAGAGCCGACCTTCGCCAACACCGTCGCCGCGCTCGACCGCGCCGGCCGCCTCTTCGACCGCATCGGCGGCCTCTTCTTCAACCTGACGGCGAGCGAAACCTCACCGGCGCTGCAGGCCGTGGAGCGCGAGATGGCGCCGCTGCTGGCGGCCCATGACAGCCGCGTCTACATGAACCGGGCGCTGTTCGCGCGCATCGATGCGCTGCACGGCGAACGCGCCGCGCTCGGCCTCGGCGACGAAGAACGCCGACTCCTGGAGCGCTTCCACATCGACTTCGTTCGCGCCGGTGCCAGGCTCGCGCCCCCGGCCCAGAAGCGCTATGCCGAGGTGATGCAGCGCCTCGCCGAGCTGACGACGCGGTTCGGCCAGAACGTGCTCGCCGACGAGTCGTCGTTTCGTCTCGTGCTGCGCGGCGAGGCCGACCTCGCCGGCCTGCCACCCTTCGTTCGTGCCGTCGCCCGCCAGGCGGCGGTCGAGCTCGGCATCGACGAGGCCGACGCGGCGGTGGTGACGCTCTCGCGCTCGAACATCGTTCCCTTCCTCACCTTCTCCGAGCGCCGTGACCTGCGCGAGACCGCGTGGCGCGCCTGGACCTCGCGTGGCGAGCACGATGGCGCCACCGACAACCGAGAGGTCGCCTCGACCATCCTCGCCCTTCGCCTCGAGCAGGCCCGGCTCCATGGCTACGTCTCCTATGCCGACTACGTGCTGAGCGACACCATGGCCGGCAGCCAGGCCGCGGTGACGACGCTGCTGGAGCGCGTCTGGCAGCCGGCGTGTTCGCGCGCCATCGAGGAGCGAGAGGCGCTGGAGGCGCTGGCACTGTCGCGTGGCGAGCCGGCGCGGATCGAAGCGTGGGACTGGCGCTTCTATTCCGAGAAGGTGCGCCAGGTTCGCTTCGATCTCGACGAAGCCGCCGTCAAGCCCTACTTTCCGCTCGACCGCATGGTCGAGGCGGTGTTCGATTGTGCTTCGCGACTGTTCGGCCTGCAGTTCGTGGCCCGCCCGGAGATCGCGGTCTATCACCCCGACGTGCGTGTCTACGAAGTGCAGCGGGGTGGCGCCGCCATCGGCCTCTTCCTGCACGACAACTTCGCCCGCCCGACCAAGCGCAGCGGTGCCTGGATGAGCGCCTACCGGATGCAGTCGAAGAACGGCGGCAGCGGCAGCACGGCCGTGCTGCCGATCATCGTCAACAACAACAACTTCGCCAAGGCCGCGGCCGGCGAAGCGACGCTGCTCAGCTTCGATGACGCGCGCACGCTGTTCCACGAGTTCGGCCACGGCCTGCACGGCCTGCTCTCGAACGTGACCTACGAGCGGCTTTCCGGCACCAACGTGCTGCGCGACTTCGTCGAGCTGCCATCGCAGCTGTTCGAGCACTGGCTCGAGGAGCCCGGCGTGCTGAAGCAGCATGCCCGCCATCACCTCACCGGCGCGCCGATCCCCGACGAGCTGATCGCGCGGCTGAAGCGCGCCCGCCACTTCAACCAGGGCTACGAGACCGTTCGCTACGCGGCCTCGGCGCTGGTCGACATGGCGGCCCACGCGCGCACCTCCGCCGAGCCGCTCGACGTGGTGGCCTTCGAACGCGCCGAGCTCGAGGGGATCGGCCTGCCGGACGGCGTCGGCGTCAACCATCGACTGACGCACTTCCAGCACCTCTTCTCCGGCTCCGGCTACGCCGCCGGGTACTACGTCTACCTGTGGGCCGAAGTGCTCGATGCCGACGGCTTCGAGGCCTTCGTGGAAGCCGGCGATCCGTTCGATGCCGCGGTCGCCAAGCGGCTCGCCCGCTTCATCTATTCGGCCGGCAACTCGATCGAGCCCGGCGCTGCCTATCGCGCTTTCCGTGGCCGCGAGCCGACGCCCGAGCCGATGCTGCGCGGGCGCGGTCTGATCGCGGAGACCGTCTCCTAGCTGGCCGGGAAAAAGCCCTTCAGCGCGGCGATGAACGGCGCGAAGTCGATCGGCTTGGTCCAGTAGTCCGCGAAGCCGGCAGCGATGCCGCGTTCGATGTCTTCGGGCATCGCGTTGGCCGAGAGCGCGACGCAGCGGATCGCCCGGGTGGCCGGGTCGGCGCGCAAGCGGCGCAGCACTTCGTAGCCATCGAAGTCGGGCAGTTGCAGATCGACGAGCACGAGATCCGGCTGCAGCTCGCGCGCCCTCGCCACACCCTCGCCGCCGGTCGGCTCGGAGGCGACGACGAGGCCGCCGATCGTCTTCACGAGCTCCTCGACGAGGAGGACGTTCACGGGGTTGTCCTCGATGTAGAGGATCGTGCCGGCACGCTCCGGCTCGCTCACGTCGGTGACCGTCGCGGGCACAGGCGCGGGCACAGGCGCGGGCACAGGCGCGGGCACAGGCTGGTCGCGGCCGCCGTCGGGAAGCAATCTCGCAGCAGGCAGGCGGACCTCGAAGGTCGTGCCGGTGCCGGGCTCGCTGCTGACTTCGATGGCGCCGCCCATGCCGTCGACGAGCGCCTTGACGATCGTCAGGCCGATGCCGGTGCCCTCGATGCCTTCGTGCTCGACGCCGAACCGGTTGAAGGGCTCGAACAGGCTGGCGAGCTGCTCGCGACCGAGGCCGCGGCCGGTGTCGCGGACGATGAGCCGGGCCTGGTCGCCGACGCTGTCGGTGGCGACGACGACGTGGCCGCCGCGGCGGTTGTACTTGATCGCGTTCGACAGCAGGTTGATGAGCACCTGGCGCAGCCGCGTCGGATCGGCGCGGGCGATGCTGCCGCCATCGCGCACCTCGAGCTCGACGCCATGCTGCTCGGCGAGCGCCTGGACGAGCGGCAGCGCCTCGCCGACCAGCGCTGCCACGTCCACCGGCCGCATCGACAGTCGCAGCTCGCCCGACTCGAGGCCCGACAGGTCGAGCACGTCGTTGATCAGCGACAGCAGATGATCGCCGGCGGAGCGGATGTGTTCGAGCTTGGCGAGCTGGTCGTCCGAGCCGCTGCGGCGGGCCTCGATCTGCAGGATCTGGGTGAAGCCGAGCACGGCGTTGAGCGGCGTTCGCAACTCGTGACTCATGCGGGACAGGAACTGCGACTTGGCTTCGATGGCGCGCGCGGCCAGCACCGCCTGCTGGCGCGCGAGGTCGGCGTTCTTGCTCTCGGTGACATCCCAGTTGGCGCCGACCCGGCGGATCGGCCGGCCGCCATCGTCGACGACGACCGCCGAGCGAGAGGCCAGCCAGCGATAGCTGCCGTCGGCGAAACGGACCCGGACCTCGTACGACGTCGGCTCGCCGGCCTCGCCGCGTTGCCGCGACTCGACCACGTGAGGAACGTCGTCCGGATGGACCATCGCCATCCGCTCTTCACGGTTCGGCACCCGGTCGCCCGGCGGCAGGCCGCGCAGCTCGAACATGCGCTCGTCCCAACGCTCGCCGTCGCCGGCGACGTTCGACTCCCACGTGCCGATGCCGGCCTGATGGGTGATGAAGGCGGCGCGCCGGCTGGCTTCGCGCAACGCGTCGAGGGCTTCGTGGCGCTCGGTCACGTCCATGGCGACGCCGAGGACACGGCGCGGTGCGCGGGCGTTGCCGTCGACGTGGGCCCGCATCACGATCCAGCGCGTGCTGCCGTCGCGGCGGAGGGTGCGGAACTCGATCTCGAAAGCGCCTTCGCCGTGGACGAGGAAGTCGCGGGCCGTCTGGCCGATGCGCTCCATGTCGTCCGGGTGCAGCGACTCGGCGAGCCAGCGACCGAACGTCGGCACCTCGGGCGGCGTGAAGTGGTCGAACAGCACGAACATCTGTTCGTTCCAGTCGGAGTGCCGCGGCTCCAGCGTTATCGCCCAGATGCCGACGCCGGCGGCACGCGACGCCGCATCGAGCCGCCGCGCCAGCTCCTCGGCATGGCGCAGGTTCTCGAGGCGCTCGGTCATGTCGAGGGCGACGCCGAGGAAGGCGATCGGTCGACCACCGTCGTCGCGCTCGACGACGCGCCTCGTCAGCACGTAGCGCCAGCTGCCGTCGGAGCGCCGGTAGCGCGTTTCGACGTCGATCGGCTCGCCACTCTTGAGCGCCGCGTGCGCCGAAGTCAGCACCGCAGGAAGATCGTCGGGATGGATGTACGAGCGCACTTCGTCGGCGCGGTGACCCTCGGGTCGCGCCGGCATGCCGAGCAGCTCGAAGCCATGCTCGCTGCAGAACATGCGATCGGTGCGCAAGTCGTGCCGCCAGATCGAGATCTTGCCGAGCTCGACCGCCATCTGCAGCTGCGTGTTGGCGCCGAGCAGAGCGCGCGCGGCTTCGTAGGACTCGGTGTCGTCGAGAACCACGCCCACGGCCCGATCGGGCACGCCGTGGATGCCGTTCTTGACTTCCCATTGCGAGTGAATCCAGCGCATCGAGCCATCCGGGCGGATGACGCGGAACCGCTCCGCGTATCTCCCGGCACGCTTGGTCGAGTCGATGTAGTTCATGCGCGGCCGGTCTTCGGGATGGATGCGCTCGACCGCGGCCTCGTGAGTGGGCGTTTGGCTCTGCGGGTCGAGACCCCAGAAGCCGAAGACGTGAGCGTCCCAGCGACCCTCGCCCGACGGGATGGCCCGCTCCCAGATGCCGAGGCGGCCGAACTCCTGCGTCGTCTGCAGCAGCTCGCCCTGGCGGGTCGCCTGTTGCGAAAGCTCGTGCTCGCGGGTGACGTCGCGCAGCGTCCAGAGCAGCTGCGCCCCGATCGACTGGACGCGGGCGTCGACGCGAACGGCGCTGCCGTTCTTGCGGAGCAACTCGACGCCGGCTGCCTCGCGCGGCGGCGACGCCAGCATCTCGCCGAGAGCCAGCCGGGCCCGCGTCCCCGACGGGCCGCTGGGCGTGAACGCGAGCAGCGAGCTGGCCAGGCTGCCAGAGACGAATCCGGTCGCCTCGACAAAGCCGACGTTGGCCCAGGCGATGGTGCCGACCCTGTCGCTCACGACGACGAGGTCGCTGACCTGATCGATCAGGGCTCGCAGCAGCCCGGTCGGTGGTTCGCCCGCGGCGAGGGCTTGGTCGGCGTCACCCATGCGAAGGCCTTTGCAAGATCGCCCCGTCAGTGATTCGTGCAAAGTCTAGCCGCCGCTGGCGGCCGCCACGGCCAGCGCGTTCAGTCCTTTGCGACCTGCAGCACGAGCTTGCCGAAATTCTCGCCGCGGAACAGCTTGAGCAGCGTTTCCGGAAAGGTCTCGAGGCCGGCGACGATGTCTTCTCGGCTTTTCATCCGGCCGTCTTTTAGATAGCCCGCCAACTCGGCGATGGCGCCCGGAAAGCGGGCCGCGTAGTCGAACACGACGATGCCTTCCATGCGCGCCCGGTTGACCAGCAGCGACAGGTAGTTGGCAGGCCCTTTGACCGGCTCGGTGTTGTTGTATTGGCTGATGGCGCCGCAGATGATGATCCGGGCCTTGCGGTTGATGCGCGTGAGCACGGCATCGAGGATCTCGCCGCCGACGTTGTCGAAGTAGATGTCGACGCCTTTCGGGCAATGCGCCTTGAGGCCGTCTTTCACGGGGCCGGCCTTGTAGTCGATGCAGGCATCGAAGCCGAGTTCCTTCACGACCCACTCGCACTTGGCCGGACCGCCGGCGATGCCGACGACGCGGCAGCCTTTGATCTTCGCGAGCTGGCCGACGGTCTGGCCGACCGCACCGGCCGCCCCGGAGACGACGACGGTCTCGCCGGCCTGCGGCTGGCCGACATCCATCAGGCCGAAGTAGCCCGTCATGCCGGGCATGCCGAGGACGTTGAGCCACTGCGTCAGCGTGCCGACGCGGAGGTCGATCGGCTCGAGGGCGGAACGCGCGATCTGATCGGCGGTGAAGGCCGAATATTCCTGAACGCCGAGCGCACCGCTCACATGCTGGCCGACCGCGAATTTCGGATTTGCCGACGCAGCGACGATGCCGACGCCGCCGGCCCGCATCACCTCGTCGATGCCGACCGGGGCGATGTAGCTCTTGCCCTCGTTCATCCAGCCGCGCATCGCCGGGTCGAGCGAAAGCGACAGCGTCCTGACCAGAACGCCGCCTTCCACCGGCTCGGCGACCGGCTCGGCGGTGAAGCTCCAGTCGGCTCGCACCGGCATGCCGGAAGGGCGGCGGGCAAGGCGGACCTGGTGATTGGTGGTGGCGGTGAGGGCAGTCATGGCGATCCTTCGTGGACGTAAAAAAGCCGCGGCAGGGCCGCGGCTCGATCGAACTTGCGCTCTTGCTTACAGCACGCGAATGTTCGCGGCCTGCAGGCCCTTCTGGCCTTGCTTGACTTCGAATTCGACGCGCTGGTTTTCGGTCAGGGTCTTGAAGCCGGTGCCGGTGATGTCACGGAAGTGGGCGAAGAGATCCGCGCCACCGGCATCCTGAGCGATGAAGCCGAAGCCCTTGCTCTCGTTGAACCACTTCACGGTGCCGGTTTGGGTCGGGGTCGTCATGGGAAATATCCTGTCTATGCGATGAAATGAATGCGCAGCAACATGCAGCGCATGCAGCGACACTCAAGAACCGATCAGGGGGATTTCAGGTGGCCCACCGCGAGAACCGCGGGGGTAGAACGAGAATCACGAACAACCACTGTCTTGCGTATAACTGTGCCAC
>Ga0123337_10005351_pt1 | contig 12669 bp, 30 predicted proteins | sample frozenSSSSmetaG_FD_89792 | JGI IMG/M metagenome (GOLD analysis project Ga0123337, IMG submission 89792) | Glacier valley bacterial and archeal communities from Borup Fiord, Nunavut, Canada, to study Microbial Dark Matter (Phase II) -... | ecosystem: Environmental > Aquatic > Freshwater > Ice >...
ACGAGAACCTCAACATCGTCGAGCAACCCGGCCTCACGAGCGCGCCGGTAGCCGTCATTCACGAGCGCACCGGGGTCGATGCCGAGCTTGATCGCCACCTGAGCAAATCGGAACGCTGAAGGCACGCGCTTTCCGCTGAGCCAGTGGGTCAGGGTTCCGTGGCTTAGGCCGGCCTTCTCCTCGGCTTCTTTGCGGCTCAGGCCCTTATCTGCGAGCGCAACCGAGAGAGACCGCATGAAGTGCTCAGCGATCTCTAGGTCTTGCTCGTCCTTATGAACCATGCGACGAGGTTACCTCAGTAATCGCTGGCAGTCCACGCATTCGTTGGGATGCGTTACTACTGTGCCAAAAATAGTTACGCTTCCGTCTTGACAGTTGACGGATGCGTGTATTACCGTCGTCGTATGAACACATCAGAGAAGGAACCCGCTCCCTCTATCAGGGCAGAAATGGGCAGGAGAAGGCTCACGGTGGGGCGGCTTGCAACGGCCACTGAAATGAGCGTCCCTCGTGTCAACCGCCGCCTAGCCGATCCCGACACTTTCCAACTCGGAGAGATCTCCCGGATCGCAACCGCGCTTGACACGACACCCGGCGAACTACTCGCCGCATGGGTGGAAGGCATCAGGAGATGAACGCCTCCACTATCGCCCTCACCGCCGACCAGGCGCATGAGGCAACGGGTATCGGCAAGACAACGCTCTATGCCGCCGCCAGAAGAGGCGACCTCGAGGTCCGTTGGGTCGGACGCCAGAAGTTCGTCGTCGAACCCGAAGAACTGAGGGCTTGGGTTCGCACCCTCCCGACGATCAAGCCGGGGGGCGCATCATGATCGACACACTTTCAGTTGGCGGGAAAGCCGCCGCCGCTACAGGTGGAAGCGCGGCCTTCTGGGAGCAGGTTCGCGAGGTTGGCTCCTGCTGGATATGGGAGGGCTCCCAGCGCAGGCGATACGGGCGGTTCCGAGACCTGGCGGCGCACCGCTATGCATATGAGCACATTCGCTCTGAAATACCGCCCGGCCTCGAGTTGGACCACCTGTGCGAGACGCCCCTTTGCGTCAACCCCTGGCACCTCGAGCCAGTCACGAGCGCCGAGAACATACGCCGTCGCTCAGTGAATCAAACCCACTGCAAGCACGGGCACCCGCTCTCTGGGGACAACCTCTACGTCTGGCGCGGCAAGATGCGCGTCTGCCGCACCTGCAATAGGGCTCGCGTCGCCGAATACGCCGCCCGAAAAGCAGGTGGGCGATGACCCCCCGCGAGACCGCCATCAAGTCGACCTTCGCCCTGGGTGTCGTCCTCCTGTACGTGTCGGCTTTCGGTGCGGGACTGTTCGGCGGTCTCGGTCTCCTGGGCGCGTCCCTCATGATCGTCGCCGGGTGTGCCGCACTCGCAGACATGGCGCTGGACGGTGCGCGATGAGCACCCTCTATGTGGCTGTCGTGCCGCTCCCGGAGTGCGCCGAGGGTGAGGAAGCGTGGCCCACAGAGACGGGCTACGTGTGCGGACCCGCAGACCTGGCCATCCCCGATGCGGCGCCGGTGCTTACCGTCGAGGTCGCAGTGGTGCCACCCATCGCCCCGCACCTCGCTGAGACCGGCGCAGACATGGGGCTGGCAATGTGGGCGGTCGGACTGGTCCTCATCGGCGCCACGCTCAAAGCGTTCGCGAAGGCCACCTCATGACCGCCATCACCGAGGACTGGACGCTGGTCGATGGTCTCGCGGCAGATCCGTCGATCCTGGCCGCTCTTGACCGTGAAGCGATCTGTGTCGCGATCTTGGACGCGCATGACACGTCCCCGACTGGCACCGTGACGGCCGCGACGATCCGCGCACGCCTCGAGCGGCCCGTGAATCCGAACCGTGTAGGCGGCGTGATTTCGGCGCTCGTGAACCATGGCGTGCTCAAGCGGATTCGCCGCACCGCAAAGTCGGGCAACCGTGCCCAGCGCAACGGACAGCGCGACATGCCCGTGTATCGAATCCCCGATTTGGAGCGTGTGCGATGACCAAGTGGCAACCAATCAAGTTCGCCGACGTGAACGTAGGCGACAAGATCAAGTCCGTGTCACCGTGCGGGACTGTGCGCGTCGGGGTTGTGGTGGACATCGCTAACGCCGGACGCCCTTACGACCGCGACGACCGGTGTCTTGCGGAACCGTCCTGGACCCTCTACCGTCGCGCCCCGAAGTTCACCCCGCAAGATGTTCCCGCCGTGGGGCAGTGGATCGAAGCGACGCTCAGGGACGGTCGCGTAGAGACGTTCCAGGTCGCCGCCGCCAATGTCGTCCCGTCTGGCTCGTTTGCGCGAATCTATGACGCCGCAAACGAGTACTACTACCTAGACCTCAAGCCCAGAAACGACAAAGAGCCAAAGGACATCATCGCCTGGACGCCCACCACCCCGCCCGCACCGGAAGAGCCGAGTGGGTTGGGGGCGGTTGTTCGGGTCAAGAGCATGTTCCTAGTTCGCATCCACCCAGACGACATCGGCGACATTCACGTCTGGCAGAACTCGTACGGACACACGTGGAACTGGGCGTCTGTCGTTGACGACGGCCCCGTGACCGTCTTGTCTCAGGGCGTGACCCGATGACCGGCCAGCCGAGGACGTTCGCCGACGCCGCGCAGGACGCGATCAACCGTTGCTTCGATGCGCTGGGGCAAGCAGACGCTCGATACGCCACAGAGGTCGCTCACATCATGGGCGCCCAAGACCGTCGCACGCATCAGGAGCTCGGCCACATGGACCGCCGCGTGCTTGACCCGACCCAGCGAGCCCACGCACGCCGCATCAACGACACGTGGATCGTCACGGCTGGCCTCGGAACCATCATCGCCACCGACCGCGACCACGCATGGACCACAGCACTCACACACAACGCCACGCATGACTTCGACTGCGTGCCAACTGACAGGAGGACCGCATGACCGCCCACACATCAGCCGCCCCGTGCGAGTTCGAGGGCGTCAAGTATCAACTCGACCAGTTCAATAAGGTGCGCCTTGCTGGCACGTTTCTCGAAATCCTTGACGCCAGAATCGTCCACGCCGTCTATAGCGCATTCATCGAGGCCGAGCGTGACACCTGGGCCTGGACCAAGGACGACCGGACTGAGGCACGGAAGGGGCGATTCACGGTCGAGTTGCGGTCCGGCGTGTGGATCGGTCACCACGACGACTTCCCCGACGTTTGGTGGGATGCCAAGTCGGCTGGGGGCAAGACGACGAACGCTAATCAGGTGCGGAATGTGCTGCGTGATTTCAAAGCCTGGCACGCGACCCAAACCCCGCCACCCCCCGCCGTCCCCAAGGTGGGCGACTACATCAGGGCGGTGCTGGGTGGCGGCGAGGTCGGCCACGTCGAGGAGTTCGAGGTGACGAGGGTCGATAAGGGCACGGCGGGATCTGTGTTCATCTATGGCGACGGGCTCAGGGGCCACATTGACATCGATCCCGCCCTCGCCGATTGCACGTCGGATGACCGGATCCTCTCCTGGTCTCCCACCGAACGCCCAGCCCCCGCCTGGCACATGCCCGAGCCGGGGTCACTGTGGGAGTTGACGGTGAACGGAAAGACGTCCCGCCGCGTAGCGGTTCGCTACAGCATCGACAGCACGTGGTTCCTTGCAATCGTCGGTGGAGACGGTCGCCCCAGCATCTCCGACAGCATCACCGCAGGCCGCGAGGTGACCCGATGAGTGAGCGCGCCACCAATGAAATGATTCGCCGCCAGCAACTCGAAGCGCTGGGAAGCATCGTGAGTGTCCTTGCAGAAAACACTGGCCCTCGAACCTTTACGGGGTCCGACATGGCTACCGCTTTGGATCAAGGGTGGGAGGCGGCGGCGATGTGTATTCCCGAGGATGTTTGGGCGGGAGTCGCTAGTCGCCACCCCGGAAACCCCCACCGCGACGAACGGGCCGTCTCGTGACCCGCCCCCTACTCACCATCACCGCAACCACCGCCATTGTCACGGTTGCCGCACTCGCACTCGCCGCCGGGTTCATGGTCGCCGCCGTTGTTGACGCCGTTGGGAGCGGGAGGTGAACGCGCGGTTTGGCACATTGCTCACCTGCGACAAGTGCGGCGCGACAAAATTCGGCCGCGCACTCTCGGTGAGGGAGACCATCAGTAACGCCGTGCAGTGGGATGGCTGGAGCCACGGCGATGCGCCCGATCTCTTCGGCGCGACCGATCTCTGCCCGGCTTGCGCTGGGGGAAAACAGTGAACGCCGAGCTGACCCCCCGCGACTACCTGACCACCCGGCTGGCACTGGCTGAGGGGCACCGGCTTATCGACATCGAGCCGTCCGAGACGGTGTGCGCCGTATGCGCCGCCATTCCCGGATTGCCCGATGTGTACCGCACGGATGGTGATTGGCCGTGTGCCGAATACAGGGAGGCCGTCCTGGCGACCGCGCTGCTCGCGGTGCTGGACGACTGCGAGTGGTACGTCCGCGTGCATGGCGACGACGTAGACGAGTCCACGTTCGTGGACGGGATGCTGCGGCGGTCGAGGAAAACCATCGAGATCATCACCGACGCACTAGGAGACGACTCGTGAGCGTTCACGCTGACATCGAACAGGGCACGGTGGAGTGGTTCGAACTCCGGCGCGGCATCGTCACGGCTTCCGTCATGGGCAAGTTGGTTACGCCCACACTCAAGGTCGCGGCCAATGAAACATCGCGCACACTCGCACGGTTGCTCGCATCGGAACGCATCACAGGACGCATCGAGCCAACGTTCACCAGTGACGCAATGGCACGCGGACATGCGGACGAACCCTTGGCACGCAACCTCTACTCGGAGTTGCACGCACCCGCCGTCGAGGTCGGATTCATCGACCGCATAGTAGGCATCGCGCGCCTCGGCTACTCACCCGACGGTGTTGTGGGCGACGACGGTCTGATCGAGGTCAAGTCAGCCGAGCCGAAGATTCAGCTCGACCGCATCCTCGGCGCACCCATCGAGCACGCACACATGGCACAGATGCAGACCGGCATGTTCGTGTCCGGGCGCAAGTGGTGCGACTTCCTGACCTACTGCGGCGGGATGCCCATGTGGCGCGTCAGGGTCGAAGCGTCCGACGCATGGTTCGACGTCATCACCGACGCAACCGTCTCCATCGAGGCCGACATCGTCTCGATGATCGACGCCTACAACACTGCGGTCGAGGGGCTGCCCGTCACCGAATACATCAACCACTTCCCAGAGATTGAGTTCTGAACATGGACATCACCGAAGCGCTCGCCCCGGCGAGCGACCAACTCGACGCGGTCGAGTTGGTCAACCCCCGCACCTTCACCATCGACACCGGATCAAGCCTCGGACAACGCGACGGCAAGACCGTGGCCGAGATCAGGCTGCTCAACTTCGCCCGCGTGTGGCGACCATCGAAGGGGATGCTCGACGTGCTCGCCGCTTGCTGGGGCACCGACGCCAAGCAATGGGTCGGCCACCAGGTCACCGTATACAACGACCCCGAGGTGATGTTCGGCAAGGACAAGGTCGGCGGGGTCCGCATCTCGCATCTGTCGCACATTGACAAGGCGCGCACCGTCACCATTCGCGGCGCGGGTGCCGGTCGCAAGAAGCAGTGGCCCGTGCAACCGCTCACCGAAGCCGTCGCACCGAAGCCGCCAACGTCAGCCGAGATCGCATCGTGCGCAACCGCCGACGAACTCATGGCGCTCTGGGAATCGTCAACCAAGGACGACGACACGCGCGCACTCATCAAGGCACGCAAGGCCGAGCTCGACACCACCACCCAGGGCACGCTCGACGAGGGCGGTGCGGAATGAAAGCGCTTGTGGCGATTGCCGTCGCGGTCTTCGCGTTCATTGTCTACGCCATAACCAGCACTTACGCCGAGTTTGCACCAATGACGGCCTGGTGTGAGGAACGGGGCGGCACGATCCCGTCGCTGTGGGATGACCCGATGTGCATCACGGACGACGGGCACGTGCTCATTGCGCCGCACAACGCTAATGCGAGGTGGCCAGAATGAGGCTCGGAATCTCGCTCGACTGCCGCGACGGGCAACACTCACCAGCCTGCCAGGTGTGCGACTGCTCGTGTCACCGTGCCGCAAACCTGGTTCGTGCGGCCGATGCGCTGGTCCGTCACCAGGACTCCCGCATCGACGGCATGGGCGTCACGCTCGCGATGATGAGCGTCGAGGGTCAAGCCGCCGCCATTGAGGATGCGCGGGTCTGCATCGAGGCTGCGTTTACCGGATCGGTAAAAGTTGACGCGCAAGCGTTGGTCACCGAACTGGCCGGATCGGGTGACGCGGAGGTTGGTATCCCGTGGGGTGTGCAGAAGGAAGATTGGCGCACATTCCAACACGAGCACTCCGCAAGCCTGAGTTCTCACCACGGCACGCGATCCAAGGTGCGAGGCGCATTCGAGCGCGGGTGGTTGCTTGCTTGGGGACGGTTCGATTCCCGATTTGCTGAGAATCGTGCCGCGCTTATCCAAGAGGGCCGTGAGCAACTGGCCTACGAAATCTGGGTTGCACACGCCTACGACCATGAGGCGAGTGTCTCTATGTCAACCGTGCTCAGCATGGCGGGCCTAGAGGGCCTGACACTCCCCGGCGACCCGGACCAGTGCGCCGACTGTCACGGGTTCGACGGCGAGCACGACCCGTCATGCGCTCTAGACCGTTGCGGCTTCTCCGGCAAACACGGCAACCGCTGCACCTGTGACGCCGCATACGACAGGGGGGTCGAGTGATGAGCGAGTTTCGCATCGAGTACACAATCCAACGATCTGAGGACGGTGCCGAGTTTGCTGAGATCGGTTTCGGTGCATCGGGGACCTGGGACACCCTCGCGGCGGCCTCATGCGCGGTCGAAAGCGACATCCAAAACCACCAGTGGGAAACGTCTGGCGACATGCCCGACCCAAGCGATGTCGAGGTGGGGGACACGTTCCGCAAGGCGCTTGACCGCAAGGTGGCGACGCGAACGCTGCGCGAGTTCATCGAGGAAGCCGACGCATCGCCAGCGGTCACGTGGGGTGGGCACGGGGGCATCAAAGAGTTGGCGATCCGGCGACACAACCGCATCGACGCCGCCCGGTTGCTCGCCATGCTGGACCTCGCATCATGACCGCCCTATACGCACGACTCCGCGACATCATCGCCAACGCGCAAAGTGTGGACATGGCCGTCCATGAGGCCACACCGACCACCGGTGAGATCGTCGTCACCGCACCCCCGCCATACTCCGATGTCGTCCCCGGATGGACCATTTCCGCCCGGGTGTTGCGCGAGCTACTCGACGACCCGGAGTGCACCGTCCGCTTCGTCGCAAACATCGGTGAAGCGGCGTCGCGACGCAAGGGGATGAACCTCATCCTGCGCCGCGCCAATGATCGTCGCGTGGTGTCGGTCGAGCGCATGGACCCGCGCGCACCGGGCGGCGTCAACCGGACTTCCACCTGGGTCGCACGTCTCAACACTTCGATGAGCAAGGACGCAGCATGACCACCAAGCACCCCGACTACCACGCCCCGCACACGTTCCTCATCACCCGTCACGCTGACAACTGGGCAATGGACCACAACCCGCACCCCATCGGCTCCGATGACGCGAAGGCTTGGCAGAAACGGTTCTGGGACGACCAAACGAGACGATTCGGCAACTGGGCGGGCGGCGTCATCTGCTCGACGCTCACCATCCTGTTCCTCATCTGCGCATCCTCGGTGACGCGACCATGACCCGCCCATACGACGCCATCGTCCTGGGCGCCGGATTCCAGGACCCGCCGCTGCGACTCAACCCGGCATTGCGCTGGGCACACGTCGCCATTCTCGCCGCCCTCGCATACGTGTTCGGCGTCGTCGTGTGGAACGCGGGGATGCGCTGATGCTAACCGCGACCCTCACGACGAACCGAACCCAACTAGGCACCCTCACCATCGCCCGAATCGAAACCCACCCAACCGGCCACCACCGCTACCGGGCCACACGCTACGACGCGCAAGGTCGCAAAACCGCCGAAGTCGAATTCAGCCATGACCCCAACGACGGGGCCGACCTGTGCGTGCGAGACGCGCTCACTGCAATAGAGAGGACAGGGAAGTGAGCCTCATCACGATCTACGACCCGTGGACGTGGCCAAGCGAGATTCGACGTCGGCCAAGTCGCAAGCCCGAGCCGCCCGCCTACTATCAGCGCGGCCGACTGTTTTGCCAGATGTCACGCCAAGAGACCGTCAGAGGCCACGTGTGGATCACCGGCACCACCGTCCACTACGAGGTGCTCGTGAACGGCGTGCGCGTCCTCTACGACAACACCGGCATCGGCGCATGGCACGACATGGTGCTACTCGCAACGGCTGGCGCCGACGCGGTGCACCACCTGCTTATGTGCGGCAACGGCAACACGATCAAGGAGTACAAGGGATGACCCACCAACTGACGCTCAAGATGGCACGGCGAACCCTCGTCGCGGCAGGCTACAACACTGCAGACATCTCCGAGTTGGTGCGCGGCATCAAAGCCGACGCATGGGACTCCGGGGCCGATTGGCACATGCGTGCCGATGGTGTTGAGCGTGTTCGCAGACTAACACTCGACGGCGCCAACCCGTATAGGACGTGGCGCCCATGACCCGCTCGCGAACGTCAGCCAAACAGGCGGGGGCGACTGTCATCTTCACCGTGCCCAACACGTACTGGCTCAGCTCAAACATGCGCCTGATGTGGGCGGCCAAGTCGCGGCGCGTCAAGTACCTGCGCGAGTACGCCTACCTCGTGGGCCACAGCGTGCAGCGATTCACAGAGCCCGTCCACATCACCGCGTGGATCGGATACGCCACCAACTCCAAAGCCGATCCGGTCAACGCATCCGAGACAGGAAAGCCACTCATCGACGGCCTCGTATCAGCCTGTGTGTTCACCGACGACTCCCACGAATGGGTGCTCGGACCCGACTACCGCCGCGACGAAACCAAGGCGCCCAAAGGGTTCCACACCGTGAGGTTTGAGATTGAGGTGGTCACGTAATGGCCTGGGCAAAGTTTGACGACATGTTCCCGTGGTCGCGCAAGGTTCGGCGCATATCGGACGCAGCATTCAGGCTCCACGTGTCCGGAATTGTGTCCTGCGCGCGCGATTTGACGGACGGAATCATCACACAAGACGACATGGACGAACTCCCTCCGATGCGCGGACTCGACAAGCGCCTTGCAGAACTCGTTGACGGCGGGCTCTGGCACGTCAAGGGTCACCGGTGTGGAAAGTGCGCTCAGCCACCAACGGGAGCGTGGGTAATTCACGATTACCTCGACTACAACCCTACTAAAGCGGACGTTGACGCAGAAAAGGCCGCCGCAAGAGACCGCCAGAGGAAGCGGCGACTCGCTCGGGCCGGGGTTGCCACTGACCAAGATGTCACGCGTGACTCACGCGTGACCAACGGCGGAGTCACACCGAGTGTCACGCGTGAGTCACATGGTGTGTCACAGCCCCCGTCCTTACCCGACCCGTCCATACCCGACCCGACCCGACCCGTAAAAGAAGTTGGGTCAAGTTTGGGGGGGAACTCACCTAAGCAGGCGCCCGAGTTCGCCCCCCAAGCATGTGGACGATCACACGATCCGGCGAAGTCGTGTGGCGCCTGCGCTATCGCGCGGCGAGACGTCAAGAACTCCGACGCCGCAGTCGAACGCGAAACCAACCGTCGCCAACGAGCCGCCGACGCCAAAGCTCGTGCTGAACGTCAAGCCGAAGCCGACGCGACCGAGGTTGACCCCGAAGCAGGCAAGCGAGCCATCGACAAGTTCAAGCAATCAACCACCAAGGAGAGCGCCAAGTGATCGACACACCAACCGCCATCGAAGCGGCCGACAACTGGCGCAGACTCGCCGAACTGGTGCCACTCGTGAGGCTCTACCTTGAGCCTCGACGTGGACACTCTGAGGCAGGACGCACGGCGCCCAAGTCGAAGCCACCCATCGACCTCGGCGCATCAGATCTACTGTTCGACCTCGACATGTCGGCATCGTTCTACTGCTCGGCGCTGCTCGTGGAGACCGACGACGTGAAGCGGATGCCCGATGCGCTCGAAGACCAGTTGCGGCTCATCGCCAAGCGGTACGGACACTTCACGACCAACACCGACACGCGGACAGTGACCGTGAAAGCCAAAGACGGCACCGAGCAAAAGTTCGTTCAACCTCTCGCTCTCGACTTCTGCGACGAAGCAGAAGAGCTCGTGCGCAAGGTCAACATCCTCGTGAACCAGCCACTGCCGCCACAGTTCGCCGGACCATGCCACATGCCCAAATGCGACGGTGAGATGTTCCAGTCAAAGGCGCAAGGGACGGCGAAGTGCGACACATGCGGCGCGCTGATGACGTTCTCAGATTGGGCCGAATGGTTGGCACGCAAGGCTGAGATTGTGCTGATGGATCGCGGCGAGATCCTTGACGCGCTCAAGATGCTGGGACATCCGACGAAGTCAAAGACGCTCGACCAGTGGGTGACCAGGAAGCGCGTTCTTGCGGTGACGAGCGCACCGGAAATGTTCCGACTGTCCGAGGTGCTGGGGCTCGCCGAGAAGTCGAAGCGGAGGGTCGCGGCATGAGGGCTGACGACATCCGCGACACGCCGCCCTAAGAGACTTGACAAGGGTGCCTGTCTCCACTAGATTTCTAATAGGTAGAAGTGGCTCCACCGGGAAATCTCTCGGTAGGAGCCCTTCTGCATTCAAGACCCCCGCACTCGCGTCAACGAGCCGGGGGCATGACCGACCAGGAAGGGTCGATATGCAAAACCTTACACCGTCAGAGCTCGATAGGTTCTGGGCAAAGGTAGATAAGTCGGCAGACTGCTGGACGTGGACGGGATCAACGTCTTCCCACGGATACGGAGACATTCAGTTTCGCGGAAACCGGCAGCGCGCGCACCGCATATCGCTCTCAATCGCCACGGGCGAACGGGGCCCCGAGTTTTTCGCAGACCACATCTGCCACAACCGCGCGTGCGTCAATCCGGAACATCTACGCTGGGTAACGCAGAAGCAGAATCAAGAGAATCGTCTAGCAACAAGCAAGACGAACACCTCTGGATTCCGAGGAGCCGCGTGGTACCCAAGGAGTGGCCGCTGGCAATCCAAGGTTAGGCACAACGGCAAAGACGTTCATGTTGGTTATTTCGATACGGCAGAAGAAGCCGGAGAAGCCGCAGCCGCCAAGCGACGCGAACTATTCACACACAACGACGCAGACAGAATCTAGTCGTTCAAAGACTTCCCGCGCGCCACCCGACAGCGCACGGCAAGAACGCCGCATGAGCCGTAAGCGCTCCCATGCCGCACCCGCCCAGCCCGAGACCCCGACTGTCAACACGGTAACGGGGCCCGGTGCTGGTGCAGACTTCCCGCCACGACGGGATCGCAAAGGGTACCCGGAATCCGAACCGATGCGACACCACCGCGCTAGGCAGAGAAAGCCCACGAACGCGGTTTACGGGGACATTGACCAGGCTGGCCACCTGCCCCAAAACGGCCACACATCTTCCCATCCGCCACGACGCACGCCGCACACGCACCCGAGGGGATAGCCGCTACTCATGACGCCGAACAGGCTGACGAGACCACTAGCCGCCGTCCACCACCTAAGCCACCTGGCGCTGCACACGCGGACGGGAACACGCGGAAAGACCCAGCAATACCGAGCAACACAGGAGCAAGAAATGGCAACCGAATACTGGCCCGGAGACGAACGATGGACGCTCAGGAATGAGATCCTGGGACGCATCGAAGTGGCGAAAAGGCAAGAGCGCGAGGCCCTTGAAGACGCCGACAAGCACGACAAGCTCGCACGGGGCTATAGGACACAAGCGAACCAGTTCCACCGCGTGTCCAACGAATACGCCGACCTGCTCGCGACACTCACGTAGTCACGTAGTCACGTAGACCACAGACGCCCGCACTCGGACGGGAACACGTACGACTAGCAGGTTGATGACGCGCCAGATACGATGGGCGTATGAAGTCACTTGCCGCCCTCACTGTCGTCGCCGCACTAGTCCTTGCGGGGTGCGGGGGCGGTGGTGATGACGATCCGACCGTCGAGCCCTCATGGAATCTTCCGTTCGGCGATAGCACGGATCTTCGCAAGACCATTGACGAGTACGGCGCAGCAATCGACTGCGACGGACTACAAGCCACATTCGACATCTGGGCCGATGCCAAGCCATTCGACGACCAGTCCGACGTGGTTACCTACATCGACGACAAGATGCGCGAGGTCGGCTGCTACAAGTAGTCCCTAGGGGGTGCCACTGTGGCAACACCCCGAAGCGCCACCACCGCACACAAGCGGATGCGCCGCACCGTCCTAGCCCAAGCACAAGCGTCCGGGATCACGCACTGCCCGACATGCCGGGTCGAGCTCGACTACACATCGAAGACGCGACCACCTAACGCCGCAGAGGCGGACGAACGTGTGCCATTCGCCGTGTCCGGGGTCACGTCAACAGACCCTGATGACTGGCAGGTCCTGTGCGGCACATGCAACCGCAAAAAAGGCGCCAACGTTGGCGTCAAGGGTGAAGCATGGGCAAACCCCTACCCATTGAGCAAGTCTTGGTGAAGGCTTTACCTTGGGAGGGGGTCTTTACCCCCCCTTTACCAAATGGCTCA
>Ga0123337_10005352_pt1 | contig 12668 bp, 9 predicted proteins | sample frozenSSSSmetaG_FD_89792 | JGI IMG/M metagenome (GOLD analysis project Ga0123337, IMG submission 89792) | Glacier valley bacterial and archeal communities from Borup Fiord, Nunavut, Canada, to study Microbial Dark Matter (Phase II) -... | ecosystem: Environmental > Aquatic > Freshwater > Ice >...
GCAGCAATGACGGCTTTCCTGGTCGTAAACGTAAAGTTTCTGCCTGATTATATTGTTTGGTTGTTCCCAACCGTAGTGATTACTCCTTTGATAATATCCTGGTCGAAAAAGTACAAAAAGGATCACCCAATTGTTTCAAAGGCAGTTTAAATAATTTTTCATTTTGCTTATCTCTTGAATTTTTCTAGCTATTCAATAGCTAATGATCGAAAATAAATTAAATATTACGCATTCGATTAAATAATCGTAATATTGCGATGTAAAGCAATACAGATTATGTCAGCTACGAATTGTGTTCCGGCTTACCAAAGGAAAAAGCTAGGTTTTTTAGACCGTTACCTAACATTATGGATCTTCCTGGCCATGGTAATTGGTGTTGGAATTGGTAATTTTTTCCCAAACTCTTCTACCTGGATCAATTCACTTTCACAGGGCACAACTAACATTCCTTTAGCCATTGGCTTGATCCTGATGATGTATCCTCCCTTTACAAAGGTTCGCTATGATCGGTTAGGCGAAGTATTTAAAAACACTAAGGTATTGACGGTTTCTCTGATCTTAAATTGGATCATTGGTCCGGTACTCATGTTTCTCCTCGCCATAACCTTTTTACGTGATTACCCTGAATACATGGTCGGACTGATCCTTATTGGTTTGGCAAGGTGTATCGCCATGGTTATTGTATGGAATGAACTTGCAGAAGGCAGCCGGGAATATGCAGCCGGACTGGTGGCATTGAACAGTATATTTCAGGTATTGCTTTATAGTGTTTATGCTTATCTTTTCATTACAGTACTTCCGCCATTATTCGGACTTTCTGGTTCAATTGTTCCCATAACGATAGGGGAGATTGCCTTTAGTGTTGCCATTTATTTGGGTGTGCCATTTTTAGCAGGCTTTCTGACCCGTTATTTTTTGATCAGGAGCAAAGGGGAAATATGGTTCAATGAAAAATTTGTTCCCAGGGTATCCCCGATCACATTGATAGCACTGCTTTTTACTATTGTACTGATGTTTAGTCTGAAAGGGCAGTTGATCGTTGAGATTCCATTTGATGTAGTTCGTATAGCCATTCCATTAGTTATTTATTTTACACTGATGTTCTTTATCAGTTTTCTGATCGGAAAAAAAATGGGAGCCGATTACAGTACGAATACTTCCATCGCTTTTACAGCTTCAGGTAATAATTTTGAATTAGCGATTGCCGTAGCAATTGGAGTTTATGGGATAAACAGTGGCCAGGCTTTTGCGGGTGTTATCGGTCCATTAGTTGAGGTTCCTGCACTCATTATTCTGGTAAATGTTGCTTTTTGGTTGAGAGATAGATTATATAAAACTACATAATATGAGAATTGCACTATTTTCGGACATACATGCAAATTTACCAGCTCTGGAAGCATGTTTAAAAAGTATTGATGAACAGGATGTGGATGCCATTTATTGCCTTGGTGATCTTGTAGGATACAATGTCTGGCCCAATGAGGTGGTCAATGAGATCAGAAGAAGAGGTATTCCCACTATTGCCGGAAATTATGATGAAGGCATTGGTTTGATGAGCGATGAATGCGGATGCGCTTATAAAACTGATCCTGAAAAGGATATGGGAAAGATCTCTATCTCATATACTAATCATCTGGTGAAACCTAAGGAGCGCAACTACCTCAGGACTTTACCTTCACATATACGTGTCGAGTTTAAATTGAACAAGGACCAGATGAACCTGGTGCTGGTTCATGGTAGTCCGAGGAAGATCAATGAGTATCTTTTTGAAGATCGTGAAGAGAAAAGTTTAATGCGAATCCTGGAAGATGCTGATGCGGATATCCTGTGCTTCGGACATACGCATAAACCTTATCATCGGGTTTTGCCTTCAATTGGATCAGAAGGTCAGAACTATCGTCATGCCATTAATATTGGTTCCGTAGGCAAACCAAAGGATGCTGATTCGAGGGGATGCTACGTGATTTTAACCCTAAATCCTGAATCAAGCAAACTGGATAAGAATGCCATTGATGTTGAATTTGTCCGGTTTGAGTATGATGTGGAAAAAGCGGCAAAGGCTGTTGAAGACAGCCCCTTGCCAAATGAATTCGCTGATATGTTAAGAAGAGGGTTCTAGTTTATTGCTTTTTAAGGCGGTTTTCAGGAGGGAATAATTAATTATTCCCTCCACCTATTAAATGCAATTTAGTTTGGCGCCCATCCATGTACCAGAATCCGTTTTTATCAAAATAGCCATTTTGTTCCAGCATAAAACGCACCGGCTTATTCCATTCTTTCACGTCGACAGCCGCATTTAATTCAATGGAATAGACAGTTTGGTAATGCATGGGATAATCACCGCTACCGGGAACACCATTTTGCTGATCCCATAATCCGATCGTTGGCCCTGCAGCATGTCCATGAAAGCCAAGAGGGTGGGTATAGATCGTTCCATTGATATTTTCTTGTTTTGCCTGATCCAGGGCAGCTGCCAGAATCTGGTTTCCTGTTCTGTTTTCTTTGAACTGACTGGTTAAGATATCCTGTAAGCGGTTTGCTTTTGATAAGCCTTCAGTTAAATAGGCGGGTGCAGACTTTTCTCCCGGTGCAAGTACATAGGCATGCTCCTGAACATCTGTATTTAAACGAAGATAGCTAATGCCAAAATCTATATGCAGCAGATCACCAGTCCTGATCACATTATCCTGCTCTTTCGATTCTTTTGAGAATGCTTTTAAATGATCAAAGGCGACATTGTCATTTCTCTGGATATTTACTGAAGGATGAAACCAGGTGGATAATCCCATATCGTTTACTTTCTGTCTGAACCACCATACAAGGTCCTCGCTCGTGGTAATGCCGGGAGTGATCACTTTGCTGCTAAATCCTTCCGCTATAATTTTATGGGTTATGCTGTTTAATTGAGGATAGATCTGCACTTCACGTGGAGTTCTTGTTTCTAACCATGCCACCGCCAGATCTGCAGCAGAAACCACTTTGGCCTTATTTGATGCTGAAAGTTTTTGTGTCAACTCCTCATGATCTGTATGATCGATGCCGTCAGCCTGTCCGAAATGTTGGGAGGTATTCAATGCGATTTTTTCAGGTTGATAACGATCAATTATATCATTCAATGCATCCCATTGGTCCGGGAATTTTTTCATATCCCATTGCGCTTCGATCTCATCTCCAACGTTGTATCTGGCGATGGCTATTTTCTTAAATACCTTAGTTTTCGGGTTATTATAAAATACAAGAATGGTTCGGCGTCTTGCATTTAACCATGTTGCAGGCAGCATGGTTCTGATAACCGGATCTTCATTGTATTCCCTTGAAACGATCACCCACATATCGATCTTGTTTTTTTCCATGAGTGAGGGCAGGAGATTTTTGAATCTGTCAGCCAATACTTCATCGATAATTCTGGCCTGCTCTTTCAGTGGTAATATTTGTGCATGTGCAGTAATGGCGATCAGAATGAAGGCAATTAATCCGGATAGTTTTTTAATCATGTTTAAAATATGTGTCTAATTCTTTTTATTCAACTGTTTATATTCTTTCTAGAATTATTAATCGATTCAGATATGCTCAATATCTATTCAATCGAAATTATCATAAATTATCTGCAATCTATTTTTAATTTTTGGATCCTAAAATATCCAAATTTTGCTGCCCTTAGAATTCAGGATTTTTTTCAAAAGCATATGCTTAATTGTACATAAAAGAGGCTTGTTGAATTAATTAGAGTTATTCATTTTGACAAATCAATTTTCATTGAATAATTTTTAGATTTGCATTCCCCGTGATTTAATCAACTCTCATTTTCTGAGACTCTGGAAAAGACCTTTTTTACAGAGATTTTCATTAGGAAAACTTATTTACCTTACACGTAATATTTATCCATAATAGCTTGAAAATCAATTATGTACATATGACTAAATATTAAATCTCTTTGACTTAAAACAAAAGGTCGACTATAAAACAGAAATTTTATCAGGACTTACAGTAGCGCTTGCACTAGTCCCTGAAGCTGTTGCTTTCGCATTGATTGCCGGTTTATCACCACTTACCGGACTTTATGCTGCATTTGTAATGGGCCTGGTTACTTCCATTTTTGGTGGCCGTCCGGGCATGATATCAGGTGCAACAGGAGCTGTTGCAGTTGTGATTGTTGTATTAGCAAAATCACATGGTGTGGAGTATGTGTTTGCAGCGGTTGTTTTGGCAGGAATAATACAGATGACAGCAGGTTTTTTACGTTTGGGTAAGTTAATTCGACTGGTTCCTCACCCTGTGATCTTCGGGTTTGTCAACGGATTAGCTATTATCATTTTCATGTCCAATTAGATCAGTTTAGAGATATTTCAGGTAATTGGTTAACAGGAAATACCCTTTATATCTTGTTGGGATTGGTCTTACTTACCATGGCTATTATTTATGGATTGCCTAAAATTACTAAGGTTATTCCAGCATCGCTTGCGGCAATTTTGACAATATTTGGCCTCGTAGCTTTTTTCGGGATCGACACGAAAACAGTTGGAGATATTGCTTCGATCAAGGGAACTTTTCCCCCTTTTCACATCCCAACAGTTCCATTTACACTGGAAACTCTTCAAATTATATTTCCATTTGCTATAATAGTTGCCGGAGTTGGGTTGATAGAGAGTTTGCTGACGCTCAATATTGTAGATGAAATTACTGAAACAAGGGGCAGAGGAAATAAGGAGGCTGTTGCCCAGGGTGCTGCAAATATTTTATCAGGTATTTTCTCAGGAATGGGCGGTTGTGCAATGATCGGTCAAAGTTTAATTAATGTATCGAATGGTGCAAGAGCAAGATTGTCAGGTATTGTTGCTTCAGTAATGCTGCTCGTTTTTGTTATGTTCGGTTCGTCTTTAATTGAGAAGGTTCCTATGGCTGCATTAACCGGATTGATGATCATGGTTGCAATCGGAACATTTGAATGGGCAAGCCTGAAAACTTTTACTAAAATGCTGAAATCGGATATTTTTGTGATGGTGATGGTAACTTTGGTGACGGTGTTCTTACATAATCTGGCCCTTGCTGTAATAATAGGGGTTGTAATTGCTGCTCTGGTATTCGCCTGGGATAATGCTAAACGAATCAGGGCAAGAAAATCAATTGATGATAATGGTGTGAAACACTATGAAATATATGGCCCTTTATTTTTCGGTTCTGTTGCTGCCTTTAATGAGAAATTTGATGTTTTAAGTGATCCTGAAGAAGTAATTATTGATTTTGCTGAGAGCAGGGTTGTAGATATGTCGGCAATTGAAGCACTGAATAAAATAACAGAACGCTACCATAAAGTAGGAAAGAAAGTTCATTTAAAGCATTTAAGTCCCGATTGTAAGCAACTGCTTAAAAATGCGGAGGCCATAATTGATGTTAATTTATGGGAAGATCCATCATATAAAGTAGTGACTGATATAGTCAGGTAATATTAATTGGCAAAACTCCTTTTTTCATACCTAAAGGAAAATTAATAACCGTTAATGGTTTTGTCTGATTTGCAGTAATCCCATATCATTCACTTTCTGCCTGAACCACCAAACGAGATCTTCGCTCGTGGTAATGCAGGGTGTGATCACCTTGCTGCTAAATCCTTCCGCAATAATCTTATGGGTTATGCTGTTTAATTGAGGATAGATCTGCATTTCACGTAGGGTTCTTGTTTCTAACCATCCTATCGCCAGATCTGCTGCAGAAACCACTCTGGCCTTATTTGATGCTGAGATTTTTTGAGTCAATTCCTCGTAGTCGGTATGATCGATACCATCAGCCTGTCCGAAATGTTGGGAGTTATTCTGGACAACACACCCACTTTCTTTTTAATCCGGCATTAATTCTGCTTCCGTTGCACACCATCCAATTTAACAGGTACTTCACCATTTGCAGTCCGAAACGTAAAAATATCACTCTCACCGTTGCCGCCAATCAGCTTTCCGTCTCGGTTAAATACTTGTATGCTCCAGGCAAATCTTTTACCTGCACCTAACCGGGCATTTAAGGTCAGTTCTTTGAGACTGTCTTTTTCGAAATGTGGTTTATTAGTACGGAAGTAAATGAGGCTGTCCTTTTCGAAAATAGGTTTATTCCCCCTGAACGCTTGCTCGGGCGACTGGTCGCCCAGAATCTCAACAATTTTGAACTTATGGATTTGATCACTTCCGACCGGCAAAGGCGGCAGCCAGGTAAATAACATTCGCTGATTTGAATTCACTGTGCTGCCGTTAAGTGGAGCGGTTAGCCTGAGGCGTGAAGTTTGTGCGGGGGCTTCAATTGCGGCTAGAATAAGCAGGAGGCATAAAATTCTTTTCAACATAATACAGCAGTTTTTTAGCTATAATAAATATATGAAAATATTTATTAATTACCTTATAGTCATATAGTTGGATTCTATTAGCTTGAATGATTATGAGATTCTTTGTTCCTGCTAAAATGTATTACAAAACGAATTAACCAGTCACTCAGTTAACAATGGGCTTCATTGAGCTCATCAAATAAATAAACGGTGAAAGTAAAACAATATTCGACCGCAGCTCCTTTCCATAATTCCACATTCCAAAGTCGACCCCGGTAGGATTTTCTCTGATAACCATAACCGGTAGGATCAAGGTTTTCTTACGGTACTTAAAGGCTGCCAAGCCGGCTTTATCTGCCTGGTGGAATGCCTTATCGATATCCTTTAACAAAATACTATCAATGTTAAGGCTCGGCTCATAGCTTACAATCATACCTTTCGAATCAGTTTTCATCCTGATAGAGTGCAGTGAAAACCCGGAAGTAAACCGCTCTCTGGGGGCGCTTAATTTGAAGTGCTTCATAAAAGAATTGTAAAAGGTATTGTTCGACATATCCTGCGCATTTGCAGAATAAGGGATATACAGTAAAAAGATGAATAGATATTTCATAGACTTATTCTTTTATATAAAAAATTGAAATAGATACCTCAATCCTTAAGCATGTGAGGGTGCCTACAGAAATAAAAGTTTAAACAATGAAATTTGACGCGCTGGCCTTACGCTAGTAAGAATATTTACAAACTTAATAAATCAAAGCTACGTGTGTATTTCAATGTCAGGCTCTGGGTATCTAAGAGGTCAAGCAAATCCTTGTCTTTTACGATATTGACTACTACAAACAAACCATTATTTGCATTTTGAAGCCATCCAAATCTTGCATTTACAGAAGTAATTCTTGACCTGTTGTTATATTGAACTAAACTCTGAACAAACATACGCGGGGTAAATGAGTAAGCCAAACGATTCCCAAGTACAATAGCTTTCAATTCCCCATTTGGCAGATTTAATATATTGTGATTTACAATGACTGATGAATTCAATTTATCGCCAACTCTGGCTTTTACAGTTGTTGTTGTCGCTATTCTATCTCCTCCAAAATATCCTCCTACAATAGTTCGGGCATTCAATGAAACTGCTTTGTTTTGATTTGTTATCAGTACCACTTGCATTTCCTTGTGTTTATATGTTGACTTGGACACTAAAACCCCCGATAAATTAAAATCCTGTAAAACTCCTTCTGTTGTATAATTAATGCCTGTATGTATCTCCAGACCGCTTTTCCAAACCCAATGATTGTCGACATGGAGGTATCCCGTAACTAAATTTCCTTTAAAATCGGCATATTGTCTGTAGGAGATATGTGGCCTGAGTTCTAATAGATTCAACAAATTATCCGGCCTCCACCTATGCTGTACAAAAAATTCAGGTTTCCTGAAAGCACTCCTTTGAAGAAAACCTACTTCCGGATTGAATCCTTCACCTAATTCAGTATAGGCAGCTCTAAGTTCCCATCTTTCCCAATTATAACTGAACTGAATTTTATATGAATGATCAGAATCAGTAATTCCAGGAGTTGCACTTTTAGCTAAGAACCCGGTGATTTGTGCCTTTTGGCCCAGACCCCATTTCCCATCTATCGCCATGACATGATTGTAATCATTATTGCGTTCTCCCAATCCTGTTCTATTTATAAATGCCGCCCCAATTGATGATCTGTTTTTTGGAAAATCATGGTTTAATCTGGCCATGTTATAGCTGTTCTTATCTATTCCCAGACTTTGGACATCGTCTGTAAACATGCTTAATAATCCCACATTGGTTTGCCCTATTTTACCTGAAACTCGTCCTCCTCCTGTGATAGGGATAATATTCCCATTGTCACTAATACCAATCTTACGACTAAAAAATAAATCTACTTCCCCCGGACTGCCCACGGTAAATTGACCTGCATTTTCCAGGAAAAATGGCCTCTTTTCCGGAAAAAACAAGTTGAATCGATCCAAATTAACTTGCTCATCATCTACTTCAACCTGAGCAAAATCAGTATTATAGGTTAAGTCAACTGTCAGACTAGGCGTTACACTATATTTCAAATCCATTCCGGCCTCAAAATTTGTATCAGTTTTATCAGGCACAATAGACTTATTGTTGACTGCCTGAGAAAGTGCATATGGAAATATTTTGAAATTGCCTGGATTTTTGAGCATTAATCCATTCAACTTACCTGCCATAGACAATCTTTTCAGATCAAAGCCTATTGGAATTGCTGCCCAGTAAGCAGTTTCAGAAGTTTTGCTGATGTTCCTCTCAAAATTGATACCCCAAACCAGGTTTTCACCAGCTGTAAATCTCAAAGAACGCAATGGAATAGCAAACTCGGCACTCCATCCATAATCTCCTATTTGAGTCTTGACATCCCAGTCTGCATCCCAGTTTAAGTTTATACCACCAATTACACCTCCTTGCTGGCGATTAGTATTATTACTTCCTTTGCCTTCGTTATCAATTTGAGCATCGTATTCCATGCCATTTGCATTGGTTCCGAATAAAAAACCATTTTGAGTATCGTTATAGGTGTCGAGGATAAATAGAAAACTATCGTCATCCGTCAGATCAGCATCTCTTCTTGAGTCAGAAACTACTATTGCCTTCGGATCATTATGGTAACAGATAGCTGACACATAAAACATTTTATCTGTATAAGCAATCCTTATTACCGTCTTTTCAGAAGCAGTAGCTCCTATATTAGGTTTTATTTGTGTTAAATCACCAATGGGCTCAATGCTTTCCCAAAATGAATCGCCTATTATTTTACCGTCGATAAGCGGGTCTGCATTAGATAATTTGGCTTGAACAGCAGGTCGGTTTGTAACCTGTGATTGTGTTCGGTTTTCCTGAGCTTCAACATAAAATGAAAAAATCAACAGTATTGATATTATCCAAAGAGATTTATGCTGAAGGGTCATGTCTGAAATAGAATTTAAATTTATGATGGCGCAATTTAGTTTTATATTCAATTAATCCCAAAGTCGCTATGTAACCTCTTTGTTGAGTTTCGATCGAATCATGGGAGATCTCATTTGCAAATTTTAAATCTGATTTTGCTTCATCATTTGGAGAGAATTCCGCATTTCGATTCCAGCGGAGGCTGGAACCTCCCGACTCTTAAATAATGACATTGGGCGCGCGCCAGCGATACTAAACTCTCTTAATAACAGGCTAAATCAAAGATTTTTAGAAACCTCTATATTCTCCATCTTATCCAGCCCTTTAAACTGCACCTCGATCTTCGGACTATCATCCTCAGGGTATTCAGAATCAATTAAAATGACATGAGATCCTGATGAAACTTTTGGCGGATTTGTCTGCAATTTGAAGGTACTCTTTGGTTTGCCATTTTTATCGTAAAGTCGGATAGTTTCTGTTCCATCAGAAACCAGGCTTTCACCTGCAGCTAATTCAATAGGGAATAGAAGTTCCTTATAATTATCGATTTGCATTTTAATATTTTTCACGCTGCCCTTTTCACCTGTGATCTGCATCCTGAATTGTAATGGCTGCTCCTTCCATTTGTAGTGCAAATTCCAGGTGGTATGAGTGGGTTCACCCGGCTGGCGTTCAAATTTTTCTCGCGTAAAAACCGGCGACATGGCATACTGATGAAGCGTCCATTTACCTTCAGCTTGCTTTTCAAGATGGAATTCATTTTTAGGGTTTTTTAACACCTCTTGCTGCGCTTTGCTGAAAGCATTCCCGTTTCTTGCCATTTCCCATTCGCGTATCGCATCCAGCAATTGGTCTGTCTGACTGTTTTTTCTTAATGCCGCTGGCCTTGCAACCATGGCAAATCCTGCATTATATCCGGCGGCTCTTGACAGCATCCATTCCATCTCCGGAAGGGTTGTGTTTTCTGCCAAAAGATACCAGCCCAGCATATGAGGCATATAATTCCGGTCAAATAAGCCCTGATTATCAATACGGTACTGCTGCATACTTTCTTTGAATCCTCCGTACCAGGGCTCACCCCAATTATAGTATGATCCGATATGCCAGTAGAATGTTTTACTCAGACTTGTACCAATAATAAAATCGTGTTTTACCTGGTCATATACATCTTTGGCAAAGAGCTCAAGCGCATAGTCGCCCTGACCGGAAGCAAGGGCGCCTTCATGCCCATCCAGGTCAAGATGATCTACACCGGTCTCATTCATCAGGTCAGTAATATTTTTTGCCACTTCCCTTTGCATGTCCAGATTAGGAAAAAATACATTGTAGGAATGATCGAAAAGTTTTCCAACCTGTTCCCTGGCCTGATGGGCAGATTTTACAGTGCCAAAAGCACCACGCTGACAATCCAGTAAAATAAATGGAGCGGTACTGCTTACCGATTTATAGCGGATCAATTCAGATCCAATTTTAATTGTATGAAGATTATTTCCTGCTTCATCGTTAAAATATTCTGGCGATGCGACTTCAATGGTATTTTGATCAGCATCAATCGATTTAATTAATGTAGAAGATCCGGTTAAACTAAGTCGCTTATCAGGCACTGGCGACACATAAGGATCATTTGTATTGATGAAATTGGTAAGTGTATGCATTCCAAGATACAATCCAGCAGCATGTGCTTTATCTACGCATTTCTTTAAGCCATCTTTTCCATTTGGGAATTGTTCATGATTCAATACAAAATTACCCCAGCTTTTAAATGGGCCTTCATGATATAAGGATACTAATCCTGCTCGTTTGGTGTACCCGATCATCTCATCTATATCTTTTTCACCATAGGATGAGATCATATAGGATTTGCCATAAAGATTTGATTTTTTAAACCAAACCCCATTTACTGTTGGATGCGGAAGGTTTTCGGCGATCTCAATTTGCTCCAATCGGTCGAAGGTTAAGGGCTCTTTACATGAAAAAACTGCAATCTTACTCCCAACTACTGTTTCGCCTTTTAATGCTTTTACGGGCATGTTTTTATAAAGGCCACCCCATGTATCCACAAAACGATCGCGATCTCTGTTAATGGAGTAGGCTTGCAGATTACTCCCCCATTTTGCCTGGACTGCCGCAATGCCCCTTGCCCAGGTGCTGCCTTCTCTGGAAGGATAGTCGCCACCGAGTGTTTTAATGTTTAAAACCTGAATTCCAAGTGATATTTCACCATCGCGCACCACTCCAATGATCTCACCTATGGTCTTACTGATCGTGTTGGGGATCGGTCCCCAAATAATGGCATCGATCTTACTCTCAGGTGCTGCCCTGATAATTTCTAAAACCAGATGTGTGGATTTACTTGTTGCCCTGACATCAATACTTACGCCTGCTTCTTTAAACCCCAGCGTGATTTTTTTCTGAACTTTATCATAGGTCATTGAACCTGGCTGGTAGCGTATATTCTTACTTACCAGTGTAATAAGTGGAGAGACTGTGTCAGTATAGATATAATTTTTACCTGTGGATAAATTAGATAATTCTGTCACAGTTCCCTGCTTGTTAATGCTCATTTTCAGTTCGCCAGATGTGAATGAAACTTGTGCAAAGGAATAGTGAGATAGGCAGATCAACCCGGTAAAAAGGATTGCATTTCTGAGGATATTTAGTTTAGAAAAAATCATAAAAATAAATTTGGTTCCACTCTGATTCAAAAAATTAAATTAAGGTATTTTTCATCAAGGAACTAATTCATTCTTCGGAAGCCCTATGTTAAAGAAATGATAAACAGGCAATACAGATCAGTAATCAATGATCTTCCGGATCTGCAGAACGAAGATTTCACTCAATTATCCGATAGTATTTCACCCAAACAAGCTTTGCTTATCAAAGGGAGTTGTTATGCAGAAAAAATGTGCTTAAATCGGGCAGTTTAGTATGCCGGAAGGTGGTTTAATTCTTTGAATTCTACATAGATTTTCAGAACAATATTTTGAGGGGAAGCTGTAAATACGTATACTTTGGCCCTCTTGATGGAAGATAATTGGGAAGATTTATATGAGTTGGAAAAGGCTTTTCCCGGCTTAAAATCTGGCTCCGGTACACTATGCAAAATATATGTTCCGCACTTTCCGCCCGGTTGAAAAATTAAATGAAATATCTGAAAAATTATTTGGTTTTGAATTGGATTCGTTGGACTATTAAGCTGCTTAATTTTAGTTAAATGAATGTTTTTTGGTTCTAAAATTATTAATCCTATAACTCAACCCTGGCCCATTTATGACTGGTATCCAGTTTGAAAGATCCCAAATATTTTTGTTTCCAGCTATCAGGTGATATCATTGATAAGAATAGCGAATCGTCTGCCTTACTGTAGAGATGATATACCTGTCCCATGATCGGAGTGAAATTGTATTTTGATGA
>Ga0123337_10005355_pt1 | contig 12662 bp, 13 predicted proteins | sample frozenSSSSmetaG_FD_89792 | JGI IMG/M metagenome (GOLD analysis project Ga0123337, IMG submission 89792) | Glacier valley bacterial and archeal communities from Borup Fiord, Nunavut, Canada, to study Microbial Dark Matter (Phase II) -... | ecosystem: Environmental > Aquatic > Freshwater > Ice >...
CTGCTTTGCGGGGATTCAGAAGCATTCGTTTCTTCTGCGTTTTCAGCCGGCGGAGCTTCGCCTTCTGCCGGAGTACTCAGGCTGCCAACGGCGCCCTGCAAAACAGAGCGATTGGCCGCGCCGCCTTTCCAGGTGCGGCCCGAAGAGCGCAAACGCCCCTGGCGCAACGCTTCGCGCGCGCTGATTTCGCGGGCGGTTCCTTCGCTTTCAGGGATAGCGGGAGTACTCTCATCGGTCGCGACAGGCGCAACTTCCGCTTCAGCAACGAGCGTATCGCCGACGGGAACGCCGCGACGTCCGCGTCCGCGTCGTGAAGGACGCGCGGATTTTTCCGGTTCGGGCGCGAGGGTTTCTATTGCGCCGACAACGTCGTCTTCCACATCAGTCGGCAACAAAACGTTGTATTCGCCGGAATTCAAATCGCGGCGACCGAGCTTAATCATGCCCGCGCGGCAGCCTTTATCCAGAAACTGCTTGAACTGATTGCAGCCGAAAGAGCGTTCGGAAAAAACTGGATTGAGCTGCATCATCATTTGCTTCACAGTCGAGGAACGCACTTCCATATTCCGTTCGTGTAGCGTGTTGATGGTGCGCACCAAAAGCGCGAACGCGCCTTCCAAAACCGTGGCGTCTTCTTGCGCACCGACGCTTTCGGCGAGCAAGTTTTCGTAGGAGATAAATTCGTTGCAGTTGCGGCGCACCAGTTCCGAAGTGAATTTAATTCCGGCGATAACAGTGACGGTTTTGCCGAGATATTGCAGTCGCTTGATGAGCGGCAGAAAATCGCTGTCGCCAGATACCAGACAAAATTCGTGGATGTGGTGCTGCGTCATGCCGATTTCAAAGGCATCGAGCGCGATGCGAATGTCGGCGGAGTTTTTGATGATCGGGCCGAACGCGGGCGTTTCCACCAGTTCGATACCGTGATCCATTAATTTCCGGCGATGGCGATGATGGCGATACCAATCGCCGTAAGCGCGCCCTAAGACGACGGTGCCGCGTGAGCGGAGTGCGTTGACGACCAGTTCGATGTCGAAGCCGGGCGGTTCTTCCACGCCTAAAATCACGTTGTCGAAGTCAATCAACAATGCGATGCGTGGGCCTTGCAGACCTTGCGTTTCCAAATTGTTCTTCCTTAATACAGTTTGGAGCCGAGTGGGGAAAAGGTTTCGCGCCGGAAGCGTAATGCACTCTTTCAGGAGTACTCAGCGTGTGCGCCGCGCGAGGAGAATCTCAATTTCTTGCAACTCAACTGGATTTCTCAACGCGGCGTCCGGCACGGGCAAATTTCTGATGTGGGTTTCTCGAAAGTTCTCAGCCCGTTTCAGCTCGCGGCGAGTTTAACAGATTGCGGGGAAATGTTTGTCAAATGGAGGTTTGTAGGGAATTGCGCCAGAGGTTTCGCCGGGGATTGAAATCCCCGGCTGGAGTTACAAAGTCCACCTTCGTGGACTAACCCGCGAAGGCGGGTTTCGTAATTCCAGCCGGGTAATTTATTGCCCGGCTTTCAATCACTTAATAGTTCACGCAAACAAAACATCTTCCCAAACTTCCACTTCCGGCTCCGGTGAATTTTGCGCGAATTCAACCGCTGCTTCGACTTCGTCCGCGACTTGTTTTTGCAATTTCTCAAAAACGCCCGCGTCTAAACTCATCGCGCTTTGCAACTTTTCAATCGGGTCTTTGGCGCGCCAGGAATCTTCTTCCTCGCGCGTTCGATATTCGCGCATATCACTTTTGCTGTGGCCGTAATAACGATAAGTTTGCATTTCTAAAAGCGTCGGGCCATCGCCGTTTTTAGCGCGTGAAATCGCGGTTTGCGTCGCTTCGGAAACCGCGAAGAAATCCGTCCCGTCTACGAGTACTCCCTCAATGCCGTAGCCTGCCGCGCGGGCGGCGATGGTGGGCGCGGCGAAAGTCTCGTTATAGTGCGTACTCATCGCGTACAGATTGTTTTCGCAGACGAACAAAATCGGCAAACGCCAGTTCGCGGCCATGTTAATGGATTCGTGAAAAGTGCCTTGATTCGCGCCGCCTTCGCCGAAAAATGAAACCACGACATTAGGCTGCTTGCGCATCTGCAGCGCGAGCGCGGCTCCGGTCGCAATCGGCAAACCGCCCGCGGTGATTCCGTTGCTCCCTAAAAAACCGACCGAATAATCCGCGACGTGCTGGCTACCGCCACGCCCTTTCGATGGGCCGGTCGCTTTGCCGAAAAGCTCGGCCATCAGTTCATTGGCGCTGCCACCTTTGGCGAGAAAATGCCCGTGGCCGCGATGTGTGGAAGTGACCAGGTCTTGAGTACTCAGATTGGCGCAGATGCCGGTGGCGACGGCTTCCTGTCCGGCGTAAAGATGCGAGGTGCCTTTGATAACGCCCGAAGAAAACAGCTCGTCGAGCTTTTCTTCAAAGCGGCGAATGAGCAGCATCATGCGCAGGTTCGGCAGGAGATTTCCGAGATTTTTTTCAGTGGTCATAGCGGTTTGTTATTATCCTATGGAGTACTCCGCGCTCCAAATGTTGCGCCGTAAATTTATCGCAAAAGGAAAACAATGCTCATCTCTTACGAACCGCTCGCCGATGTTTTAACGATTACATTTCAAGCCGGAATCGCCGCTCAAACCCAACAGCAAGGAACGGTTTCCGTTTCTCTTGATGCCGCAGGCGAACCGGTTTCGATTGCTGTTCCCAACGCGAGTACTCTGCTATGGGAAAACGGCGGGCAAATCAGTGTCATGCTACCGGAAAAAGCGGCCGCGCCGGTTGTGTGGAAGAAGTCGTGACACGCCGCGTTGTGTAAATTGCCGAAACGGGGAATCCATATTCATAAAGAAATAGCCGATGTCCTCTCGCGTTGGATATTTCTTAATCGGTGGGCGTCAATCCTGTGACGCGCAGAAATTCAACATCGTCAGTAACATCATGGAATTCTGTAAGTTCTCTCCATGCATCGTACTTTCCAGCCACGCGATGTGAACCGCTCTCAAGAAGAGTGAAAACTTCCGTGCGCTCGCCGCCAGTTGACCACAACGATGCAGCCAGCCAGGAATAGCAGAAATGCTCCCAGACGCCGAGATCAATGGCGCAGCGCAATAGCGGAATCGCGAGGTCGTATTGCTTCGTGAAATAAAAAGATGATGCCAGATTGTGATACAGCGAAGACAAATCACGCTGTTGCTCAAAAGTCATTTCAGTCTGCCGTGCATGGTATTCTCGAATCTCTTGCCCGGCAATCTCACCAATGCGTCGTAGTTGAGGAATATCATTTTGCTGATTGCACAGAGTTATTTTTGAAATCAACGATTCCATCCTTACTGCAAACGCTTTTTCCCAATTCGCATCTTCTTCGCTCAAAGCATAAATTTCTTCGCAAGCTTTCCGCGCTGCTTCGAACTGTTCCATGCGCGAGTAAGCTCTTTGTGCCGTTCGCAAATAAACGAAACGATCAGTCCGATTTTCGGGAGAAGGAATTACCTCAGCCATGATTTTCACAAAAATTTGAAGCCATTCCTCTCCCTTTCCTACTTCTCGCCAACAAAATGCTTGAGTGCCGTCATGCATCACCCATAATAGGCGATCAACAGGCAAATTTTTCCGCGCCCAAGATAGAAATTTCTGATGCTCTTCCACGGCTTTTTCGCAATGCCGCAACATCGCCAAGTTATCTACCAAGTGCCAGCGCGCCCAAGATTCTTCCTTTATATCGAGGGATTGAGATAAGTATTGCGACAGAATCTTAACTGTGAGATTTTTATCTCCACCGAAAAAATAAGACATTTCACTTGCAATGTGAACAGCTTCTTTCTCAATAGATTTGTTATAGAGCTGGTGTTCGATTAGTTCATTAAAGACTACATGAGCGCGATTTAGCAAAGACTTATCTGCGGCGGCGGGATCTTCTTTAAGCTGCCTTTTGTACTCGATGAGAAGTCGTTGAACTATTTGAATCATAAATTATTCCAGCGCGCCTTCATACAAATCCAAATCGCTATTGCCGCTCAGTAGTTTGTAAACATCACGCACCTGGCGAAAACCGTTGTGCATCAAAAATCCGGCGTCGCGGCCATAACTTCTGATTCCCAAAACAAAGAAATTCGGCTCGCCGGTTTCGAGCAACTGCGGATCGTTAATCAGAAAACTCCAGCGGTCGTGACCCGGATTTTTCTCGTGTTCTTCGGCTTCTTCGAGCGGCTGTTTTTCCGCGTAGCCGGTGGAAAGCCCGACGCCGCTGTGCAGGTTGTGCGCGTTTAACGCTTCGCCTAATTTGCGTGGCGCGCCGGTCGCGGGATGAACTTCAATCGGCAACTCCTGCCACAACTTCGTATCGGCGCGAAAGCCGGTGTGCGCCGCGATATTATCGACTTCAAAACTCGATAAACCAACTTCGGGAGTACTCACGTCCACGCGAAACCGCGCGCCATGATGCCCGATTTTTTCGACAACCGCTGAATGCAAGAATCGCACATTAGGATGCTTCACCAAATCGTTGGCGCGATGATGCAATTTGGCGCGCGTGGTCGAAGTTTCTTCCGGCACAATTGTAAATGGCGCGCCGTGATCGGGAACATTTCTTCTCACCATCCACACCAGTTTCGTATCGGGAAATTCGTCCATCAAATCCGCGACAGATAACAAAGTGGAAGCAGCGGAATGGCCGCTGCCGACGACCAGAGTACTCCGATTCGCAAAACGCGCCCGCTCTCTTCCGGCGACATCGGGCAAAGCGTAGTCAATGCAATCTTTGCAATTTAGTTCGCCCGGACACGGCGCGCCACCCGAACCGATCCAGTTCGGCGAAGTATAAACGCCGCTGGCATCAATCACGGCGTCGAAGTTTTCGATTCGTTCGTTTCCCAAACTATCGCGCAATAAAAGGCGAAAAGAGTACTCCGAGCGGCGCGATTGCCCGATAAAATCGCTGCGCAAGCACGCTTCGCGCGTGACGGCGAGTACTTCGGTTTGCGAAAAAACGCGGTTCTGCAACGGTTCCAACGCCGCGATTTTTTGGATGTAAGAAACCAGTTCATCGCCCGAAGAGTACTCTTCATCTGGCGGCAAAACTTCGCCATTCGATTTCAATAATCGCACAGCCAGCGGGCTGCGGTTGCGGCCCCATTCGGTAAATACCTGCACGAAACCCCAGCGCGAAACGTTGCTTCCGATTTGTCCGCGTTCAAATAAACGCACATCGAAACCGGCGTATGCGCCGTAAAGTGCGGCCTCAATTCCCGTCGGGCCGCCGCCGATTATTGCAATTCTCATAGGTTTTTCACCGCGAAGGACGCAAAGGTCGCGAAGGTTTTCAAAGGAAAGAAGAAAGGAAAATAATTTTATTCTTCGCCGCTTTCCTTGTCGTTTCCTTAAAAAATCTTCGCGACCTTTGCGCCCTTCGCGGTTGAATTATTTGCCCAGCAACATATCGGCGGCGGATTCGCCGGTGTTGACGGCACCTTCCATGAAGCCTTGCCAGTCGGCGAGATGCTCGCCCGCGAAGAGAATTTTGCCGTGCGGTTTTTGTAGAATCGGACGAACCGAGAACCACTGGCCGGGCCGATAAAGCGCGTAAGCGCCTTGCGTCCACGGGTCGCGCTGCCAGGCTTGCGAAATAATGCCGCTCGCCAATTGCGGCGCGTTTTCGTTATACGCGGCCAAATCGCGGGTGATAATTTCCTGCCGTCGCGCGTTGCTTTGCGAGGCTAAAACATCGGCTTTTTCGCCGACAGCGTAGGACGTGAGTACTCCTGATTGGCCGCTTTGCTTTTGGGTGGAATGGAAATAATAATGCGAAGTTGTATCGGAAACGAGCGAAAAATCGTCGGCTTTCCAAAAGCGTTCATCGAAGGTGACGGCGCTTTTGACGATGCGCGCGTACTGCAATTCCCACGCGGCTTTGACTTGCGCGCTGGGCAGTTCCGGGCTGAAGCGAATGTTGTTCAAAACCCGCGCGGGAACGGTGCAAACGCAGGCGTCGGCAACCAGAGTTTGGGTTCCGGCGCGCACGTAAACCGTTCCATTCTTTTGCGTGATGGCCGAAACCGTGGTCGATAAATGGAAGTTTTTCAAGCCGATTTTTTCAGCCATTGCGCGCGGCAAGCGGTCGTTGCCGCCCGTTATTTTCAAATCCATTTCGTTGGTCGGATTCGATTCCAGATATTCGCCTGCCGCTGAATACGCCGAAACGTGGCGGATGGATTCGCCGAAATCGGTGCTGTCCATCAAATCGCGCAAACGCAAATCATCGTCGGTGTAGCCGATGCGTTTGAGCCACGTCCACCAATCGTAGCGATCTAAATTTTGCTTGTCGCGTTCAGTGTATTTAGGCCACGCGGCTTCAAATTTTTTCCAGGCGTTTTTCGCCTGATCGGAAAATCCCCACGCCTCTGGCGAGGAAATTTTGCCGTCTTGCAAAAGCGAATCTTTGAACCGGTGTTGTTGCAGCGGCAATTGAAATTCGCGGCACAGCGCAATCATGCGCTCGTGGTCATCGCCGATCCATTCGCCGCCGAGTTCGCAGGTGAGGTTGGAGTGTGGAAAGCGATGCGTCCAGACGCGCCCGCCGATACGGTCGCGCGCTTCGATAATCGTCACGTTCCAGCCGTTTCTTGAAAGGCGATAAGCGGCGGCCAAACCCGACATTCCCGCGCCGATAACGATGCAGGATTTCCGGCGGTTCGGCGCGGCAAAAACAGTTGAGGCAAAGGGCGAAGCGAGCAGCGGAGTACTCAGCGCGGCGATTCCGGCGCTTTTCAAAAACGCGCGGCGCGAAAAAACAGGATCGTTCATGCCTTCCATTATGCAACAAAATCAGGCGATATTGCTGTAGAGGCGCGGCCTATCGCGACTGAGCCTTGCATTCTCCCGAAATTTTAGGGGATAGCGCAAAGAAAGTCGCGACAAGTCGCGCCTCTACAAAAGCACAAGATTTAAAAACCAGGACTACGCAATAGTTGGCGTCTCGATTGGCAAGTCGCGCATTGCGCGCAGTTTGCGGTTGCGGAGCACTCCGCCTACGAGGGCAATAGTTGCGATGCCTGCACTGCCTGCCGCCACTGAAAGCATGGCGGTTTTCGTTTTGGTTTTGCGCAAATTTTCCACGCGCGCGAGGTTGTTTTTATTGACGACATCTTCGGGGAAATCCGCGACTAATTGGCGCCACGTCGCAATTGAAAGTTTGATGTCACCCGCTTTTTCAGCGGCGTGCGCCAGACGGCGACGCAGCATTTGCGCGCTTTCTTTATCGGCGCCTTCTGGCAGAAATTTCACCGCACTGGCGAAAGCTTCTTTGGCTTTGACGGCCAGGGCGGGCGTTTCTTTTTTCTGCAAATCGTATTGCTGGCCCGCAACATCCCACATTTCCGAGTCGGTCGGGTTCGCTTTCAGGCCGCGCGCGATGTGTGCCAAAGCTTCGGTTTTCTGGCCCAGACTCCACATCAGCCACGCGGCGTTGCCGTAACTTTCGGTGTCGTGCGGATCGAGCAAAACAATCGCTTTGTGAAAATGAATGGCGCGCGGATAATCGCCGTCGTGAAACGCTTCGTCCGATAAACGCCAGAACTTATCGACCTGGGTTTCATCAGCCGGGTTTTTCGCGGGACGCGTGTGGTCGTGGCCGCTGTGATCGGCTCCGTCTGCTTCATCGTGCGGCGTTTGCGCTCCAGCGCTGAAGGCGAGTACTCCGACCAGCACTGCTGCGGCGTAAAATGATTTTTTCATGATTCTCCCTTAACCTTTTCTTGAGACGCCGCCACGACGTTCTTGGTTTCGGCCACCACATACGGCGATTTATTCTGCGATTCGTAGTAAATACGCATGTTCATTTCGGCGATTAATCCCATCATCATAAATTGCAGCGCGGCGATAAACAACAAAATGCCGATGTAAAACAACGGGTCGCGATTGATGTGATGATCCGGCCCGATGATTTTGCGCGTAAACATAATCAGCCACAAGAGTACTCCCAACGCGCCCGACCACAAACCCGCGCCGCCGAAAAAGTAAATCGGCTTGCTGCCATAACCGCCGAGAAATTTCACCACCAGCAAATCGAGCATGACCTTGAAAATGCGGTTCATACCGTACTTGCTTTTGCCGGCGATGCGCGCGTGATGAGAAACGGGAATTTCCGTAACGCGCGCGCCGACCATCGCGGCATACGCGGGAATGAAGCGGTGCATTTCACCATACAGCGAAACGTCTTTCATCACTTCGGCGCGATAGGCTTTGAGCGAACAGCCGTAATCGTGCAGCTTCACGCCGGTCACTTGGGAGATAATTTTGTTGGCAACGCGCGAAGGAATTTTGCGAATGGTGTTGTCCTGGCGCTTCAAGCGCCAGCCGGAAACCACATCAAATCCTTCTTCGATTTTTTCCAGCAAGCGTGGAATATCAGCGGGATCGTTTTGCCCGTCGGCGTCGAGAGGAATAATCACGCGGCCACGGGAGTACTCCATGCCCGCCGCCATCGCCGCGGTCTGGCCGAAATTGCGGCGAAAGCGAATCAATTTCACGCGCTCGTCTTGTGAAGCGATTTGGTTCAAATGCTCAAACGAGCCGTCGCGACTACCATCGTCTACATACAAAATCTCGTAGCTCAAATTGAGCGCGTCGAGCGATGCGTTCAGCTTGTCGTGTAGCGCAAGGATATTTTCTTCTTCGTTGAAAACGGGAATAACGACGGAAATTTCAGGCGCGCTGGGAAGCGGCGCGTGGCTATTTAAAGGCGGAGTACTCGGCTGTAACAACGTCGGGGTCATGGCCGAAGTATACGCGTCGCGTCCGGCTTCGGCACGCACACGAGTGCCTGGCTAATGGCAAACGATTAATCTAAACCTTTGAAACAAATTCTTCGACGGTTAAATTGGCTTGCCGGATAATTCCGCGCAATGTTCCTGTCGCCAGTTCTTTGTGGTCGGGAACAGGAACCGTTATTGTGGTTCTCGGCAAGGCTTTTTGCATGATGACATGGCTGCCTTTTTGGCGAACCTGGACGAACCCAAAATTGGAAAGAATCGCGCAACATTGGCGGCCTGAAAGAACGGGGAGCGAAGGCATAAAAGCAACGAGAACTTACGCGGCAATGTCCAGAGCTGCGACAAACGCACCGTTCTTCAAACGGTCCTCGATTTCCAATGCGCTGGCTGTTTCCAGAAATAACTCGACAGCTTCTTTGAGATTTGCCAGAGCTACTTCACGCGTATCACCCTGACTGACGACATCTAATTCGACGCAGCGCGACACAAACAAATCGCCCTCAGTTTCAATTGTCGCTGTGAAATGTTTCATAATCTCATTTTATCAGGCTTCTTCGCGCAACCATTCTACAGCCGCGCGCAAACCATCTTCAATGGAAATTCGCGGCGCGTATCCTAACAATTCGCGCGCTTTGGAAATATCCGCCGAGGTCAGTTTGACATCGCCGGGCTGGTTGCTCTGCCAGTTAATTTTCGCAGGTTTGCCGATGATTTTTTCCAGGCAGCAAACCAGTTCTCGCAACTCGATTACGCGCCCGCCGCCGAGATTAAGAATCTGAAATTTCAACTCCGGTGCGCGTTCGATGGACGCGGTAATCCCGTCCACAATATCGGAAACGAACGTGTAATCGCGCGCGGTTTTGCCGTCGCCGAAAAGCGTGATGGCATCATCGTTCAAAATGGCGTGAGCGAATTTATGAATCGCCATATCGGGCCGTTGGCGCGGGCCGTAAACCGTGAAAAATCGCAGGCAGATAATCGGCAATTGATACAAATGATGATACGTGAAAGCCAGTAATTCCCCGGCGCGCTTGGTCGCGGCGTAAGGCGAAACCGGAGTACTCGCGGCGTCATCTTCGCGATACGGAACGCGCGTGCTGTCGCCGTAAACTGAAGAAGACGAAGCGAAGATAACCGGCGTATTCCGCAAACGCGCGGCTTCAAAAATGTTAATGCTGCCCGTCACATTGACATCGGAGTACTCCGATGGCGATTCAATCGAAGGCCGCACGCCCGCGCGCGCGGCGAGATGAACGATGCGGTCGGGCGCGAAGTTGCGCACGGTTTCTCGAAGCCAACTTGCGTCGCGAATATCGCCGCGCTCTAATGCGAAGGCGGAGTACTCCGCAAGAAAGGCGACGTGGCGTTCTTTCAAGGCCACGTCGTAATACGGATCGAAGTTATCAATCGCGAGTACTTCGTGGCCGTCTTTCAAAAGCCGCGCGCATAAGTGCGAGCCGATGAATCCCGCGCCGCCGGTGACAAGAATTTTCATGGATTGCCAATTTTAACATCGCGCGCACAAAGCGTTGACTTGCTGAAAACATTCACAGGAAAGCCCGCCACATCAAGTCGCTTTTTCAAAGTTGTTGCGGTGGGAATAGTTGTGGCGGGAGTACTCGTTATGCCAAACTGCCAAGCGCTTTAGCACTTCAATTCCCATTTATTTTCAGGAGTTTTTCATGGCCACAGTCACCCTTAAAGGCAATGCCGTCAACCTCAGCGGCGAGCCGCCGCAAGTCGGACAAGTCGCGCCGGACTTCAATTTAGTCGCCAACGATTTAAGTTCCGTCAAGCTCAGCGACAGCGCCGGAAAAGTGCGCATTCTTTCGGTTGTTCCGTCCATCGACACGCCGACTTGCTCCATTCAATCCAAGCGTTTCAATTCGGAAGTCGATAATCTGCCGGAGAATGTGATCGCTTATACCATCAGCGTAGACACGCCGTTTGCGCAAAAGCGCTGGTGCGGCGCGGAAGGCGTGCAGAAAACTTCTCTCCTTTCGGATTACAAGCACGACAACAAGTTCGGCCACGATTACGGTTTGTACATCGCCGAGCCTTTGGGCGCGCACGCTCGCGCGGTTTTCATCGTCGATGGCGACGGCAAAATCGCCTATACGCAGCTGGTGCCGGAAATCGCCGATGAACCCAATTACGACGAAGTACTCGACAAAGCGCGCGAAATCGCCGGTGCGTAATCGCTTCAGCTTTAGAAATCCAGATCGCGGAGAACGAACATGACACTTGTTGATTTTTTCTTGCTTTTGGTGGTGGCCGGAATCATCGGCTCGCTCGGCCAGGCGATTGGCGGCTATTCCAGTTCCGGCTGCGCGATGAGCATCGTGATCGGTTTCGTCGGCGCGATTATCGGGCGGCAGCTTCATGTCGCGCTGGGACTGCCGGAATGGATTCCCGTCAAAGTCGGCGGGCACACTTTTCCCATGGTGTGGTCAATTGTCGGAGCCGCGCTAATGGTTGTTGTACTGCGCGTGATTATGGGGCGGCGTGGAAGGGTTGGTTGACGCAAAGCAAGAGAAGACGGGCAATGAATTACCCGGCTGGAAGGAGTGAAGTCCACCTTCGTGGACTGATGGAAGTTGAACACTCATCAACCCGCGAAGGCGGGTTTTACACTTCTCAGCCGGGGATTTCAATCCCCGGCTTTTCATTGCTTGATTACTTTTCAGTCCAGCCATTCCAAAACCCGCGCGTTGAACTTCCCGGAGTACTCCGCGTGCGGCAAAAGCATCGCGTTATCGAATACTTCCAGCCGCGCGCCGGGATTCATCGCCAGCCATTCGGGTGAAGTTTCCACGCCCGGAGAAGGCGCATTGCGCCCCCAGATTAACAGCGCGGGCGATTCCAGAGTACTCCAGGCTTCGCGCCAGTCGGTCGCCAGCAAACCGGCGGTTTGCGCGGCCAAAGCGCCGTGCGCGGCAGGCTGATGAGACGCGTCGTGCATCCGCGAAACCAGTCCAGAGGAAACTCGCGATTTATCGAAGAACAAATTCTGTTTGGCGAAAAGCTGCAACTGCGCGCGCGAAGTCAGCCAATTGCTAATGCCTTCGCCGATAATCGGGAGCGAGAGTACTCGAAAAACCGGATTGCGGCGTTCGGGCCGCTCGTCGCTATCTTCGGCGAGAATGTTTTCTGGTTGCGCGTGGGCTGTTTCCAAGTATTCCGAACTCCATTCGTCGCTGGAATCGGGGCAAACCAAAACCAATTTTGAAATCAAATCCGGGGATTTCTGCGATGCCAGCAGCGCGAAATTCCCGGCCTGGCCGGACGCGATAACCGCACTTTTTTCGCCGATCACGTCTTGGATGAAATGCGCAATCTGCTCGGCGTAATCGCTGGGCCGCAAAATATGGCGCGGCTTATCCGACAACCCCCAGCCCAGAAAATCGAGAGCGTAAACCGTATGATGTTTGGCCAGTTCGTCGAAATTCTCTTCCCATTCCGAACTGGAATTTCCCATGCGCGGCGCGTGCAACAGCAAAATCGGCGAGCCGCTGCCGCTCACAAAATACGCCGCATCGCCGTGACGCAGCGGCACGCGGTTAAAGCCGCCATTCAAACGCGCGCCCAATGGCGGCGCGTTCCAGGCGATGACGGCGTTGGCAATCGCGGTTGCAACGAGCGCCGCGCAGGTCAGGAGTACTCCGGCCTTGAGCGCGCAACATGCGGAGCTTTTTTCGGGGTTTTGATTCGGGGGAGAGTGGGAATTCATATTTTCGGTTTTTAACTGATTTCAATAATCGCTTTGACGCAGGTATCGCGATTAGCAACCACATATTCAAACGCTTCGGGAACTTGAGCCAGTGAGAAAGTTTTGGAAAGCAACGGTTTCACATCGACTTTACCCGAAGCCAAAAGCTGCACGCCGGTTGGGAAAGTGTTGTTGTAGCGGAA
>Ga0123337_10005356_pt1 | contig 12659 bp, 10 predicted proteins | sample frozenSSSSmetaG_FD_89792 | JGI IMG/M metagenome (GOLD analysis project Ga0123337, IMG submission 89792) | Glacier valley bacterial and archeal communities from Borup Fiord, Nunavut, Canada, to study Microbial Dark Matter (Phase II) -... | ecosystem: Environmental > Aquatic > Freshwater > Ice >...
AAGTGTCTGTTTTCGGCGCACGCTGGGTCACCTTCGTCGATCCCGGTCGGAGCCCCCTCTATCCGATGACCCGCGAGGTCAAGGCGCTCCGGGAGAATGTCGGGGACGGAAGAATCGCAACCATGATCGAGGAGTCCGGGTCACACATGGCGGTGACACCATTCATCCCGAACACCTTGAGCCCTTATGGAATCGCGACCATCCATGGATATGACAGCATCATGCCGAACGGCATGCTACTGGTTAACAACACGACTCACGACTCGAAAGTGCTGGGCCGGCTGGGAGTCACCCATCTGATCACCTATCCAGGTAATCCTGCCGTGGGCAGCGATTGGATGATGATTTGGAAAAGCCCGTCGATGGAACTGTTCGAGAATCCCACGCCGATCCCTCGATATGCAGGGTTCCGAAGCGACCGCGAAAAGGACTCGTTCTTTGGACTTTCGCCTTCTTCTCATCCGGTTGCGTTGGTCGAGCGAACACGGAAAGAAAACACCCGCGAGATCGAGCTCACACCGGGATTGCGATGGATTCGCATCGCAGAGAACGCAGCTCCCGGCTGGGAATACAAAATCTCAAATGCCCCGACCGCCCAATGGCAAGCGGTTCAGCGTGCGCCAGACGCCAGCATGCTCTTGGACTTGGGGAACGTGGGTGATAGTGGCCCTCCCCTTGTAAAGATGCGCTATGAGCCACCGATGCGCCGTCTGGGTTTTACGGTTTCTGGAGTCGCACTCGGATTCACACTGCTTGGTGGCGCGGCAGTCCTTTCATCACCATTTAGAAGGCAGCGGCGAACAGCCATCGGCCGACTAGAATCCAGCATCCCTTGATTCCCCTCAAAATGACCAACTTACGCATCCTGCCGTGGAGAAACCGCCTACTGTCCCTTTGCCCTTTCGTCAGCCGCTTGAGTGAACTCAGGCATTTGTATCATTCGTCACGAGTTTGGCGGAAGGACGGATGGGGTGCCCCGGTTCCCTATTTTGTCCGGCGGGCGATGCTTCTGACCGAAGCGCGAGCCATTGGGGCTGAAACTTTTATCGAAACCGGAACCTTTCTCGGCGACACGACTTGGAGTTTCCGGCAGCAATTTTTGCGGAGCCTCACCATCGAAGTAGAGCCGCCCTTGGCGGAGCTGGCTCGGAGGAGGTTCCAGAATCACCCTACTATTACGGTTCGTGAGGGTGATTCGGCCGCGTTGCTCCCCGGCATTTGCGCGGAGATCGACGGTCCATGCCTTTTCTATTTGGACGGGCACTATTCAGGCGGGGTAACCGGTATGGGCGACAAGGAATGTCCGATAATCGAGGAACTCACCGCCATTTTTTCCAAAACCAACGGACTGTTCCGGATTGTCATCGACGATGCCCGCCTGTTTGGAACCCATCCCGCGTATCCGACAATAGGACGGATCGAAGCATTCCTCGCAGAACAAGCCAAACCGACGCAGGTACGCTTTGAGAACGACGCAATCATAATTTCCCAAGCGGTGACTCTTACCAATGCAATAAACAGCCAATCTTAAGGTTGCCCATCGGTTATTCCCATTCTAGATAGCTGATCCATATGGCCATCAACCTGACTCACCCTGAATCTCCAGCCCATCCCGCCGCAGAGTCAATGCTACCAGCCATAGGCGGATTCCCTCCCTCAGACCGCCCTCTATTTCTAGCGGGCTACAGCGAATTGTGCCGGATCAACCTGAGCGGCAAGCGCGCGTTGGAGATCTGCGGCGGATTTGGTAAATTGGCGGCGGGACTTGCAGAGGCCTACCCCGAAGCTGAAGTGATCGGCCTCGATCTATATGCCGCGTCCGGGCCCGAGATCGACGAGCGCCTGAAGCAACTCCCCGGACTGTCCTATGTGGCGGGAGACGCCTTCGACTTGTCATCCTATCAGGAATCTTCGTTCGATCTCGTCTGGGGACAAGCCGCGCTGCACCACCTGGCTCATGACATCGAAGGCTTGAGCCGACAAGTGTTGCGGGTCCTCAAGCCCGGCGGACGCTTCGTGTTCATCTTCGAACCCATGGGCCACAATCTACTGGTTGCCGCGATCCGTGCCGTGCGGATGGCGCGGCACGAACTTGGCGATGAGAGCAATCTCTATCTGTCACAGTTTGCAAGGATGGCGGAAGGATTTTCCAGTTGCGAAGTGCAAATGTTCAATTTTCTGGGATACCCGATGAAAGCAGTTTCGGACCGTTTCGGATTTCTATCAAACGCTGTCCATCGATTGGATTCATTGCTGTTCCGCAAGTTCCCGAAGCTGCTGCGCTACGGCGCAAACTGCAATGTGATCTTTACCAAATAGCGGCGATCACTGGTCGCCGTGACGAAAGAGGATTTAAGAGAATCACGCGGCGACCGGTGATCGCCACTACAAGCCATGCGCATCTTCACCTGTACTCCAGTCGCCTTCGGTGGCGGCGCGGATTTTTTCGCGCGGGACAGCGGATTGTTGAGCCGGGGGTTTCAAATGATCGGCTGCGAATCGCGCGCGGTGATGCCGGGTGAACGGAAGCCGGACGATGAGCCGGATCTGATCCGAACGGATTACCTAAACCTCGAATCCCCTGAGTGGTGGCGAAGTTTGAAATTGGACGGCGTCGTGCTCTACGCTTGGGGACGGCCCAAATTCCGCAAGGTTGCGACTGCGATCCGCGAGGCCGGAATCTTTCTGGTCCTGAACCAAGACAGTTGTGGCTGGATCAGTCCGCTGGTCGGAATGCGGAACTGGTTGGAGGAGAACTGGATTCTGACCGGCCGCGGGAGCGGCCCCGGCAGTTGGCTGGCGTTTCTGAAACTGGCTTTGCGTGGAGCAAGCATCGGATTGTTAGTCACGGACCCTTTGCGAGCCGCTCACTTGAAGCAGGGAAACGTGATCGCCTGTGTGTCTCCAGCAGCAGCGGTCAACTTCCGACGATTGTGCGGAATCTATGGCGGTGCAGAACTTTCAAAGCGGGTTGAGGTGATTCCTCATCCCGTGGAGAAGGAATTTCATTTTGACGGCCGCCCTGAAAACAAGTTCCGTCAGGTTGTCTGCGTGGGACGGTGGCAGGAGCACTTGCAAAAGCGCCCTATGCTCATGCAAGCGGTTCTCCAACAACTGGTGGAGAACGACCCAGCCGTCCTTGTGGAAGTGGTCGGGACGCCAACGCCGGCACTCCAAAGCTGGCATCGCTCGCTCCGCATCGGATTACAAGAACGCATCTGCCTCAGAGGCCTAATGGATCACGATTCGCTGGCAAAGCTCCTGCGTAAGTCACAAGTGTTTTATAGCCCGTCGGCAGGCGAGAGTTTCGGGATTGCCGCCGGTGAGGCACTTTGCTCCGGTTGCTCGGTGGTCGCCGGACGTTTGGTTTCGATGGCAAGCTTCGATTGGTTTGTTTCCGAGCAGTCAGGAAGACTTGCCACGAAGGACGATGTGGAAGGCCATCTACTGGCGGTGAAGCACGAACTTGATGAGTGGGCAACAGGAGCGAGGGATCCCGAACGAATCGCTTCGATCTGGAGCGGACGACTTCATGCTGACAAGGTGGCGGAAGCGGTGCTTCGGTGTTACAATGGAACGGTGAATCGGTGAATATTCTGGCTATTTTGATATTTCCTTAGGGCACGAGTGCCATGTCAGCGGGAGTGTCGCAGATTCTAATTTTGCAACGACGCTCGATTCTATTGATTTACTAACTCATCATGGACTTCACGATCATCACTCCGAGTTTGAACTACGGACGTTTCCTCAGGGATTGTCTTGCCAGCGTGGCGGATCAGCGGGGCATCACCTTCGAACATTTGATCTTTGACGGCGGTTCAACCGATGATAGCGCGGCCATTGCCGCAGAATTTCCTGATGTGGTCTGGCGGGAAGAGGCTGATTCAGGCATGTCGGAAGCGATCAACAAGGGCTTCGATCAAGCAAAGGGCGATTGGGTAATGTGGTTAAATGCCGATGATCGACTTAAACCCCGAGCTTTGGAGAAGATGCTGACATTCCTCAAAACCAGTCCCGCCGACGTGATATATGGGGATTGGAATTTCATTGATGAGGAGGGGATTTTCCAGCGGACGGTGTGGAGTCCACGATGGTCGCTTTTTGTAAATGTGCATCATCATTGTTACGTGGGATCGACTGCTGCTTTTTATCGAAGATCATCGGTGATTGGCGAAGGCCATCGGCTGCGGGAAGATTTTCGCTACGTGATGGACGGTGAATTCTACGCGCGTCTAGCGGTAGCGGGAAAGAACTTCGAGCATGTGCCCGTGGCGGTCGCGGATTTCCGCGTGCACGGAGAGAACTCGTCCCTACGGCATTCGGGAATCACCCGAGAGATGAACCAAATCCTGGCAGCGGAGCGACAGCATGTCGAGTCGCGAGCCATCCGCAGGGCTTATGGAATCACCTTGTCGGTGGATCCCTATCTCAACGGGCTGGTGGACGGGGTGCTTTGGATCGTGGCCCGAGGCTGGAAGGTGGCCCTGCGGTGCATGACCCGCTTTCAATAGCCTCTCCCGCAGCGCTCCCTGCAAGAGACTGCCAAAATCGAACCTTCTTGTTAATACTCCCACCCGTTCCCAGCCAATCGTGAAACTCTATTGTGTTTATACTCCCGCTCATGAAATCCTGCTGAGGGACTGGTTCTTGCCCTCGGTGCCGGACGGGTTCGAGGTGATTGCCAGTCCACTGCAAATTTCCGGCGCTGGCGATTTCCTCAGCGAGGAGTTTCTCCGCTGCATCCGGGCAAAGATTGCACTCATGGTCGAGTCGATCCGGAGCAACCGGGGGTCTTGGATTTTGTGGTCGGACGTCGACATCCTGCTCCATCAGGGGACCAAAGATGCGCTGGACTTGATCATTCGGGATGCCGGGGGCCGGAATCTCTTTTTCCAAAGGGAGACCCGGGTCGAGCGGGAGGTGAACACCGGGTTCATTCTGATCCGGTGCGGCGATCTCACCGAGGCCTTTTTCCACGATGTGGGAGTCCGCCTCGAGTTGGAAACGAGCAAGAATGAGCAGGCTGTCGAAAACGAGATGCTTCGAAAAGGAGTCGATTTCGACTGGGGCTACCTACCGGTCACTTTCGTGGCACGAACACACGGTTGGCCACCGCCACGACTCATGGACATCTACCATGCTAACTACACGGTGGGGCCTAAGGGGGTAGAACAGAAGATCCGCCAGTTCAAGGCGGTCAAGGCCATGCAGCGGTTTGGATCTCCTGCCATCGTCTACTTCACGCTTCGGCGCTGCGTGGAGAAAGCGATTGAATTAATCCGCCGCTAAACTTTACATCGATCATCGGAATCCTGTCTTCATGCCGCCCCCCCTGAAAATTGCAGCGGTCTTCGCGACCATGAACCGCGCGGCGACCGCGAAGGCGTGTGTTCTGGCTCTGGCGCGACAATCCTGCCCGCCGGACGTGGTGCTGGTGGCGGATAACTGTTCGAGCGACGACACGGTACATGTCCTTGAGTCGTTTGATAATCTTCCATTTCAACTGATTGTCCATCGGATGCCCGAGAACCGGGGAAATGCCGGAGGCGTGGAGGCCGTCATGGATCTTGCATTTGCCGAAGGGGCCGATGCGGTTTGGATTCTCGACGATGATTCGTGGCCTCGGGAAGGAGCCTTGAAGGCGCTGCTCGATGGCCAATGGGATCCTCACATGGTTCGCCATCCTCTACAAATCGATCCCACGACAGGCCGGTTCACGTGGCCGCTGCAAATCGATGACGGAAGGGGTGGTTGGCGCTTGGCATGGAGCGAAACAGAGCTTCCGGAAGGTCCCAAAGTGCGGAGCAGGATCACTTGGACGGGAGCACTGCTCCCGAGGGAAGTTCGTGACATCGTAGGCCCGGTGAACGGGGACTTGTTCATTCGGGGGGAGGATGAGGAATACCCTTGGCGCATCGAGCAGGCGGGATTTCCCCAGGAAGCAATTCGTGGCGCTGTAATGGATCATCCAGGGCCGCAGAACGTGGTGCATTGGCAGGCATTCGGGAAAGGCTTTTTCTTCGAGCGGGGGCTGGCCGATTGGAAGCTCTACTACAAGGTGCGCAACATGGTGTGGTTGAAACGAAAGCAGACGGGAGATCTCCGGGCGATTGGGATCGCCGCTGCTTATACGATCGCCGGAGTGATCATCGATGGACCAAGGCGCATTCCCCTGCTCTTGCGGGCGATTTCCCACGGATGGAAAGGTCGGTTAGGGAGAATGTAAAACCTCCCACAGCCGCGCTCACAGGGAATTATTCGCTCTTGACCCTCAGCCGCCAAGGAGCCGTCCGGCGAAAATAACCGTACACCGCTAACGCAACGAAGATCCCCATGGCGTCACAGGTCAGGTCATACACGTCCCCCCAGTCGAAGCCATAACCGAATGCGAATTCCGCGCCCTCCATGGCCAAACTGAAGAGGACGGCGAGCGACCTGGCGGACTTTTTCCCTACCAAGCAGGCAAACAGCAGGGTCGGACCGAACAATAACAGCGCGTGGAGCAGGGGGCGGACATTCGAGGCATAGTGCTTGAAGCGTAGCGCCGGATCTCCTTTATCGGGAATTTCACCCACCGATTCCAACAGGGCCGCTTGCCCGCTTTGGGGAGCTGGCGATGCGGTTCGCGGCCCGGTGGCGGAGGGAGTCACGTCGCGGACGGTTTTAATTTCCTCTCCGATCTCAAATGGAGTTCCGAATGAGTGGAGTGATTTCCAAGGCCCCGGCACCACGAAGTAGATTCCCATGAGAAGCCAGATGCACGCGGCTAACACAGTCCGGATGCGACCGGCCTTCCCGCGGACCCCGATCCAAGCGATCGCCCAACCGAGCCAAGCTCCCATCAGGACCCACCGGCCGATTTTCCAGATCCACGTTTCCTGCAAGACGGTGGCTTCAAATAGCGAAACTTCCAGATCGCCGCTGACTCCGAGGTTCTCAATGCGCAGGGCCGGGATGGCGGGAGGGTGATCTGGCCGGGCGACCCGTTCCGCGACCCAGCCCTCGTGATCGTGTCTTACCGAGCAGAATAGATCATTTTCCCATTCAGTTCCGCCGTTGCCGGGGTGCCACTCGATCATGCACCTGCCATCTGCCCAAATCTCCTTGCCGGGCATCAGCTCCCTTGCGGTAACGTGGTATCGAAGATGGAGAAAATCCACCGCTTTCAGATTCGGCAAATCCAAGTGAACGATGACTCTGGGATGGCCCGGATTCACCCGAAGTCTGAGCGTGGGCTGCAAGTCAGGACCGAGCCACTCGACGCCAGAGACCGGTGTGGCCAGCGCGCGAAGATCAGCCAGCCGCAAGGTCGGGAAATCCGGGGAGCGCTCAAAGCGATGCTGCCAGAGAAAATAGAGCACCCCAAGAAGGATCAAAAAGGTTCCCGATAAGGTGACGCGCCGCATTTCCTGCGCTAGAAACCACGCAATGGCCGCATTTCCAACCAAATTCCGGTGGAAAGTCCTACCGTGCGTGCGGGGATGGGCATTGGATCAAATCGGAGCCATTTCGTAATCTACGATTGCAGAGGCTAGGCTTTCAATGATCTTCTCGGTGCAGGTTACTCCGTTTCCTTTGTTCGTCTTACGACATCATGGCCATTAGCCGAAAAGACTCATTCACCCTCCAAGTGCTCCAACTGACGGACGCCCTCTTGGTGTGGTTTGCTTTCTGGCTTGGGGGCGAGGTTCGAGGTTGGGTCGGAATGGGTTCCGACAGCGAGGAACTGTGGACCACCATGAACTGGGTACTCTACATCGCAGTGCCCTTCACGCCGCTGATCCTAGAGAGATTTGGCTTCTACGATCACCTCAGGCACAAGAGTTCAGGGTCCTCGATGGCGCAGTTGATCCGCTCATTGATCCTCCTGATTCTCCTCTTGGGATTGTTCGCGGTTTTTGCAAAGCAGACGGGTGCGAGACGACTGGTTCTGGGGCTGGGCCTCGTTTTCGTGTTCATTCTGCTGCTCCTGCGTGACCGCATCACCCATACCTGGCTTAAGAGGCGCACGGAAAGTGAAGTCACTAAAGAACGCATCGTGATCGCGGGTTCAGGAGGCGAAATGGTGGATCTCCTCAATGAACTGGACCCTGAGATCACCTCGGGCTGGAAGGTGGTCGATCATTTCGATCTGGGCACCCGCGAGGTGCATGAGCTCTTCGCCTTATTAAAGGAGCAATCGGTGAGCCGGGTGCTGTTCTCCGCAAAGAACACGGAATTCGAGAGAGTTGCGCGGGCCGTGGAGGCGTGCGAACTGCAAGGGGTGGAGGCCTGGATCGCCGCATCGTTCATTCGCAGCCAAATCGCCCGCCCGGTCTTCGACGTGATCGGCAGCAAGCCGATGTTGGTATTGCGCTCCACGCCTGAGCTTTCCTGGGAGCTGCTCAGCAAGGAGTGCTTTGATCGGATCGCAGCATCGCTCATTATTCTCGTGACGCTGCCGTTGTGGATTTTCGCAGCGATTGGCATTACGTTGAAGAGTCCGGGAGCCCCCGTATTTTTCTCCCAAATGCGAGCAGGGCGCTATGGCCAACCGTTTCGCATGTGGAAATTCCGGACCATGGTGGCGAACGCGGAAGAAATGCTCGACCAGATCAAGGAGGATCATGGCAACCAAATGGACGGTCCTGTTTTCAAGTTGAAACACGATCCTCGGATATTTCCATTGGGTGCGTTGCTACGAAAGTTCAGCATCGACGAGCTCCCCCAACTTCTCAACGTCGTCAGCGGAGACATGAGCTTGGTGGGTCCCCGACCCTTACCCGTTTACGAGGTGGAGGCGTTTTGCGAACTCTCGCATCGACGTCGTTTGAGCGTGAAACCTGGAATCACCTGCGAATGGCAAGCCGGCGGACGCAATACGATCACCAGCTTCGAGGAGTGGGTGGCCATGGATCTCAAATACATCGATAGCTGGTCGCTCTGGCTGGATCTCAAGATTCTGTTACGGACCATCCCCGCCGTGCTGTTTGGCAAAGGTGCGACTTGATGAGGTAAAGGCCGAAAGGCTGAAATGCTGATGTTTCAGGGTTAACCTCGTTCCGGAATCTTCATTTCAGCGTTTCAGCGTTTCAGCGTTTCAGCGTTTCAGTTTTCAGCATTTATTTTTCTTTGTGCCTGCGATTTCCTCCATCTTTCTCGTTCTCGCGTTGGTGCTCGCCGTGGTGATCGGCCCTCAAACCCGGCCATGGACCTGGGGCCCGGCCATGTTAGCGTTGGCGCTTTCCGTTGGTGCAGCGCTCCCGGCGTTTTGGAAAAAGAGCTGGGCGAGTGCGGATTTTGGACGGATCGCCTTTGGGGTTCTCACAGTCGGCTGGTTTGCATGGCGAGCTTGGATTTCGCCGGTAGGCGAACTGGGACAAGCTGATTTGCTGTTGCTGGCTGGAGCAGTCGGCGCGTTCATCAGCGTTCGTGCGATCGAGGGACATGGAGTTGCCGAGCGGATTCTCATTTGGGGCATCGCCTTGCTTCTCATTGCGAATGTGTTGGTGGTAGCTCGACAAGTCATCGATCCGACGTTTACCCCTGTATTTGGATCTAGAATCGCCGGATTCCCCTCCGGATTTTACGCCCACTACAATGAGGCCGCCAACTACTTGATCGCATCGTCGCTTCTGGTTGCAGCAGCGGCATTATTCGGGCAGCAGGGCGCATTCACTCGAATTTTTTGGGGATTGATCGCAGTTGCAGGATTAACCGCCGTTTATTTCACTCGATCGCGTGGTGGCATTCTAGGCGCGGCAGTGGGCGCGGGAATTTTCGCAACTGCAGCTTTAGTGATCGGCCAGCGCAAGAAATCCCGTTGGTTCGCACCCGCGCTGATCGCGATTCCAGTAATCGGCTTGGTCATCGGCGGATTCGTCATTACCGGATGGGAAGGCTCCCAAGAGCTTCGCAGAGCTGCAAGCGGCGTCGAGGGGGTTTTGGATAACAGCTGCAGACTTTATTTCCTAGGGATCGCCATGTCGTGCATCGGTCTTCATCCGCTGGCGGGCGGAGGTAGCAGAAGTTATAGCTGGGAGAGCTTCAGATTCGTCGACGGAAAAGCACAGGGGGACATCATCACCCATATACCCGAACAGGTTCACAACGAATTCGTGCAAGCTGCCACCGATTATGGGCTCATCGGCGCCGGGTTATTGATCGGATTTCTTGGGACCCTGATCGTAACCGTCGTCATACGAATTCTCTTTTCTGAAACATCCCGCGAATCCGACACGGGAGATGCTTGGCGAGTCGGTGGTCTCGCCGCCTTAGTCGGCATGTTCATCCAATCATCCTTCAGCTTTGTATTCCACCTCATGCCGGGAGTCATCCTGCTCGGGATCTGCCTAGGGAAAATGTCCCGCTCCGCGCTCAAGCGTCAAGCGCTTCCCCAAATCGTGGGCTCAAGGGCCTTACTTTCCGCAGTCGGCATCGCCTGCTTGATCGTGCTCATTCCCGCCGGATGGAAAGGCAGCCAGGTCACCCGGATCTTATGGCCAAGCCATTTCAGCAAGGTCGCCACCCCCTCCGAGGAATCCCAAATCGACGCCCTCACAGAGGCCATCCGACTTTGGCCCCAACCCTCGCTCTATCAAGAGCGCGCCTTCATTTTCCAAACGGCGGCAGGTATTGGTGAGGGAGCGAAATCGCGTGATGCCGCAGACCTGGCGATTGAGGATTATCAAACAGCGGAACGCCTTCATCCCTACGATCCCAACCCGGCCGTTAACCGGGCGAATTTACTCAGCCAACTGCATCGGGACCAGGAGGCGGAAGAAGCCTATGATAAGGCAATCCACTTGCAGGGAGGGATGGAACCCGCCTTCCGAGGGCACTTTTCACTCGCCACCCACCTACTGCGCAAAGCGCTGCGACAGTTTAATCCGACAGAACCCGAGCCGACACTGGCATCCATGGAAGTTGCAGCCCAACAGATGGAGGAAGCGGTCAACCAAATGCATTGGCTCATCCTCGACATGGTAGACTCGAGAACGTCGATCCACGAGAGTCTCGGTGCCGCGCGGGAAGCAAACGGTGACTACAAGGGGGCTCTGGAGGCTTACGACTTTGCCGCAAAACTACCTAACGGATCACGGGCACACTATCGCGCAGGCGTGCTGAATGGGAAAATGGCAGCAACCGCCTGGGCAGCTCGCCGGTCATCCGAAGCGCTGGGCTATTTCCTGGAGGCCAAGAAGCGGATCAGCCAAGCCAAGGACTTACCCCAAGGCGTTAGCCCGAGCCAACGGGTCGAGTACCTCGCTTACCTGGAGCAGACCATCACCTTCCTTAAAGGGGCGAAGGTCGAACCGGCAAAGGTAAACGCTGAAACACTGAAACAGCCTCACTGACTGATCTGATTCCAATCGATCTGCTTCTCGGCAAAGTCGGTCAAAAATTTCTGCAGCTTGGCATCGGCTTCCGCCTCGGTGACTTCCTTTTCGATCCAAGGCACTTTACCATACCACATCGAGACGGAGGTATACGCCCAACGCTGGTCCATACCACGGACCAAGCGGTCTTTCATGTCGATAAAAGTCCGGGCCAAGTGGTCGTTGGTCACCTGGTCGTGGCCGACAAAGAAATAGTAAGTGAGGCAGTTGTATTTGGCATACTCCTCGCGATCCTTGTTGCTCGCGATTCGCAGCGACTGAATCGAAACGAGTCGCTTGGTGGCAAACTGACGGCCATTCGAAATCTTGAGCACCCGGTCGCTGGAGGATATGATGTTATGCCCCTGCGACGGCATGCATCGCTCAGGGCGATGGATCGAGCTGTTGATATCCGAGCCCGACAGCACAATCGACAGATCCACGCGGTCGGGAACAAGGTATCCCTCCGCATTGACTTCGCCGGGACGGGCGCTAAAGCAAATTGCTTTGGAAAACTGGGTATCGGGTGCCAAGGTCCCCAACTCGGCCGGACTGGCGATTTGCTTTTGAAAGGACCAATTTTCAGAATTGTCGGGCAACTCCATCCTGACCGCGGATTGGGCGACGGATCCCACCTTGGGCAGGAAATAGATCGCACTGAAGGTGCCGCCTAGAAACAAGGGCAATAGCCATGCATTCCGTTTCATGATTCAGGGAGGATGGTTTTTGGCTCGTCGGAGCGGGTGACCATGACCCGACGGACCTGACGTTGATTGACGCTCTTCCATGGCAGCCCTCCCTCTAAAATCGAGTGAATCGCCAGCAACAATGCCAGCGAAAATGGATAGAACAACAGCAGTCCCGACCAGTCATGCCACGTCGTCGTTGCCCACTTGGCATCGCCATACTCCGCGATGACGAAAATCGAAATCACCCGCAGCGCATTGCCAAAAATCGCCAGGGGAAACGCAGCGAGAAAGAGCAGGACCTTTTTCCATAGCGCCATCTTCGCGACATAGGCCCAAGCGGCGGAGATCATCAGCAAGGCCATCAGCGATCGGATCCCGCTGCAGCCGGTCGCGATATCCAGCGGCTTCCAGTCCCCTTTCAATGGCAATACCTTCGTCCCTTCCACATACGTTTCCACGCCTAACAATCCCGAACCATGGTGCGCCAACGAGGTCGCTAACAACTGAAGCTGTGTCGTCGCCTGCTGGAAGCTCGGCAAGGGAATCGCCAACCAGAAAAAGAACAAGGGGAAGGTCAGCATCTTCGCTACGCGCCAGCCCCAGAGATACCAGG
>Ga0123337_10005359_pt1 | contig 12658 bp, 9 predicted proteins | sample frozenSSSSmetaG_FD_89792 | JGI IMG/M metagenome (GOLD analysis project Ga0123337, IMG submission 89792) | Glacier valley bacterial and archeal communities from Borup Fiord, Nunavut, Canada, to study Microbial Dark Matter (Phase II) -... | ecosystem: Environmental > Aquatic > Freshwater > Ice >...
TCTTCGCCCATGCTGGCTTCGACCACGGCACGGCGTGACAACACGACGTTGTTGCGCTTGCGGTCGAGCTTGATGACCTTGAATTCCATGGTCTTGTTCTCGTACGGAGACAAGTCCTTGATGGGGCGGGTGTCGATCAGCGAACCGGGCAGGAAAGCGCGGATGCCGTTGACCAGAACGGTCAGGCCGCCCTTGACTTTGCCACTGGTCTGGCCGGTGACGAATTCGCCGGATTCCAGGGCTTTTTCAAGGCTCATCCACGAAGCCAGGCGCTTGGCCTTGTCGCGGCTGAGCAGGGTGTCGCCGTAGCCGTTTTCGACGGAGTCGATCGCGACGGAGACAAAGTCGCCGACCTGGACTTCAACTTCGCCCTGGTCGTTCTTGAATTCTTCGAGGGGAATATAGGCTTCGGATTTGAGGCCGGCGTTCACAACCACGTGGTTGTGATCGATGCGCACTACTTCGGCGGTGATGACTTCACCGGAGCGCATTTCAGAGCGTTGCAGCGATTCGTTGAACAGGTCGGCAAAAGATTCAGACATGAGTTTCCTAATCCACACAACAGGGTTCCAATAGCGAAATTGCTATTGTTTTTATAGCTGCTTGCGGCGGTTTGGTATGGTTTTGCAGTCAATTAAGTCAAAAGACCGCGGGTTACATAAATGTTCCTGCTGCTCCGGCAACCCGTGAAAGGCAAATGCGTCGGAGATCAGAAGGGCCGGGTGCCTTGCCACCAGTCAATCACCTGATCCAGCGATTGTTCAATCGTCAGTTCAGAGTTGTCCAGCAGCCTGGCGTTCTCAGCAGGCTTTAACGGGGCGGCCTTGCGAGACATGTCTCGTTCGTCGCGCGCCTCCAAATCCTGTTGAATGGCGGAGATTGTAGTCGTATTTCCCTTTGAAATCAACTGCTTGTGCCTGCGTTCAGCGCGATGCAACGCGCTGGCGGTGAGGTAGATCTTGAGCGGTGCATCGGGAAATACCACGGTGCCCATGTCCCTGCCATCCGCGACCAGCCCGGGCAGTTGCCGAAAGCTGCGCTGCAAGTCTAGCAGGGCGGCGCGAACCTGGGGATGGGTTGAGACCTGGGATGCCGCCATGCCGACGGCTTCGGTTCGAATCGCCTCTGAAACGTCTTCTTCTTTATCTCGTGTTCGCAGGAAAATCCGGTCCCCTTTGAATCGAACCGGCAGATTGCGTGCAATTTGGGCGACTTCTTCACCCTCATCCAGCGACAGGCCTGCGCGCAAGGCGGAAAAAGCGGTCAGACGATACAGGGCACCTGAATCAAGATAGTGGTAGCCCAGGCGATGTGCTGTCAACGCTGCCAGCGTTCCCTTGCCGGAGGCGGTCGGACCATCCACGCAAATCACGGGAATCTGGTCGGTTTGCGCTTGGGTCACGGCAAACAGGGCTTCGAAATAATCGGGGAAAGTCTTGGCGACACACTTCGGATCCAGAATCCTGACTGGCAATTCAGCCGGATTGAACGCGGCCAGCGAAAAACACATGGCGACGCGGTGGTCGTCGTAGGTATGAATAGCAGCGGATTTCCAACTGCCGACCTGGCCGGGCGGGGTGATTTTGAGGTAATCCTCTCCTTCTTCCACCGTGGCGCCCAGCTTTTGCAATTCGCAGGCCATGGCGGCAATGCGGTCGGTTTCCTTGACGCGCCAGCTGGCGATGTTGCGCAGCACGGTGGTGCCATCAGCGTAAAGCGCCATCACGGCCAGCGTCATGGCTGCGTCGGGAATGTGGTTGCAGTCCAGCTCAATCGCCTTGAGCGGCCAGGCGCCACGCGAGATGCGCAGTGAGTTGGGCGTGCTGTCAATTTGCGCGCCCATCATGCGGGCAGCTTCAATGAAGCGGATGTCGCCCTGAATGGAGTCCGCGCCCACGCCCATGATTTTTATACCATTTTGGCCTACAGCGCTTTTTGCTATTGCACCAAGTGCTATGAAATAGCTAGCAGATGAGGCATCTCCTTCGATATGGATTTCACCCGGCGACTGGTACTGGCTGCCGGCAGGAATGGTAAAGCGCTGCCATCCTTCGCGCGCAACCTGGATGCCGAAACGCTTGAGCAGGTTGAGCGTGATCTCGATATAGGGCCTTGAAATCAGCTCACCCACCACTTCAATGATGATGTCGCGGCGGGCCACCAGTGGCAACGCCATCAGCAGAGCCGTCAAGAACTGGCTGGAAACATCGCCGCGAACCTGAATGGGCTGGTCCAGCTTTAAGGGGCCTGGGCGCAGGCGCAAAGGCGGGAACCCTTCATTGCCGAGGTAGTCGATGACGCAACCCAGTTGCCTGAGTGCATCGACCAGATCGCCAATGGGCCGCTCATGCATGCGCGGCACCCCCGACAGTTCAAACTCTCCGCCCAGCAATGCCAGCGCTGCCGTCAATGGCCGCATCGCTGTGCCGGCATTGCCCATGAAAAGCGCTGCCTTACGATGGACGAGTTGGCCGCCCAGCCCGCCGATCACGGCGCTTTCACCGTTTTGGCCGCTTCGGTCCACGGTGCAGCCCAACTGCTGCAGCGCAGCCAGCATCACGGCCGTGTCGTCAGAGGCCAGCAGGTCATGGACTGTGGTTTGTCCATGGCTCAGGGCGGCCAGCAGCAGGACACGGTTGGAAATACTTTTGGAGCCAGGCAGGCGGATAGTGCCTCCGGCTCGAGTCAGGGGCGGAATATCCAGAAACTCAATGTCGAACATGCAGCGGCTTTATTTATGGTTTTTTGGCTAGGAAACACGCCAGTTGGCGCGCGTTTGACTGGCTTGCCTGATTTGGGATTCGAGGGCGTCGCCGCTGCCGCTTGAAATCAGTTGTTCAAGGCTTTGCAGTGTCTGCTGGAAGATTTTTGACTGCGCCAGCAATTCTTCGCGGTTGGCCAGCAGGATGTCTCGCCACATTTGCGGGTCGCTGGCAGCAATGCGGGTGAAGTCCCGAAAGCCTGGTCCTGCCAGGGCCATGTAGTCTCGTCCGTGCGCCTGGGAATTGAGGCCGTTGATCATGGCAAAAGCAATCAGGTGCGGCAGGTGGCTGACGGCCGCATAGGCTGCATCGTGCGCCTGCGGCGACATCTGGGTCACATGACAACCCAGAGCGGTCCAGACCTCGATTGCTTTTTGGAGCTGGACCGTGAAAGTACGTTCAATCGGCGTGAGGATGACCTGCCTGCCCGCATAGAGATCCGCATCCGCATGTTCGACGCCCGAAACCTCTTTGCCTGTAATGGGATGGCAAGGTACAAACGAGCCGACATGTTCAAGCAGCGCGCGGCGTGCAGCGTCCACCACATCGTGCTTGGTTGAGCCTACATCCATGACCAGTGTGTGTGGCCCTACCAGGTGACGGATGGCTTTGAAGGTGGCTTCGGTGGCTGACACGGGTATTGCCAGCAAGACGATGTCCGCGCCCGCGACAGCCAGAAGTGCAGAAGAAGCTTCCACATCGATCACGCCCATCTTGCGGGCGCGCTCGGTGGTCGAAGGAGATTTGCTGTAGCCAACGACGCGCTTTACCAGCCCGGCACGCTTGAGTGCCAGCGCAAAGGAACTGCCCATCAGGCCGCAGCCGATGAGGCCTAATTGTTCAAACATAACGGGAACCTGAGTTTGTTATTAGTCGCTGATCGGGTAGGTGCCGAGAACTTTGTAAAAAGCGCAAAGCCGCTGCAAATCAGCCAGCGCTGCTTTTACATGGTCTTGCGAGGGATGGCCTTGCAGGTCGATGTAAAAATAGTATTCCCACTGGCCTGAGCGGGCTGGCCGCGACTCAAAGCGGGTCATGGAAACCCCGTGGGTTTTCAGCGGAACCAAAATATCATGGACAGCACCTGGGCGGTTGGGTACCGAAACTACCAGGCTGGTGCAGTCCTTGCCGGAGGCGGGCGGGGCGGGCAGTGTTTGCGGCAGGCAGATCACTGCAAATCGGGTGCGGTTAAAGGCATCGTCCTGAATGGCGTGCGCTGCCGTGTGCAGTGCGAATTGGGTTGCTGCGCGGTCGCTGGCGATACCGGCCCAGGCTGGGTTGGTCGTGGCCAGGCGTGCGCCTTCTGCGTTGCTCGATGCAGCATGGCGTTCAACATGGGGCAAATGAGTGGTTAGCCATCCCTGGCACTGCGCCAGGGCTTGAGGGTGCGCAAACACAGCTTCGATGCCGTCCAGTGAATCAGACAGCCGCAGCAGGTGGTGCCGCACCATCAGGCTGACTTCGCCCACGATGTGTAGCGGGGAGTTCAGCAGCAGATCGAGCGAGCGTGACACGACGCCTTCGGTAGAATTTTCAACCGGCACAACGCCAAAATCGGCCGTGCCTGCCGTGGCGGCGCGAAACACTTCATCAAAGCTGGTACACGGAACGTGTTCAATACTGGAGCCGAAAAAACGGATAGCGGCTTCTTCGCTGAAAGTTCCGGCAGGACCCAGGTAAGCCACCCGCACCGGCGATTCAAGTGCCAGGCAGGCCGACATGATTTCACGCCAGACAGCCGCCACATGCTCATTTTTGAGCGGCCCCTTATTGGCCTGCTGAATCTTTTCAATGACCTGTGCAACCCGGTCGGGCCGGAAAAAAGGCGTTCCTTCGCGCTTTTTGACTTCTCCCACCTGTTCTGCAACCAGTGCACGCCGGTTCAACAGAGTCAGCAGTTCCTTGTCCAGCGCGTCAATCTGGACGCGCAAATCATCGAGGTTGGCAGTCATGTCAGGCGTATTTTTGTTCAAATTCTTGCAGGTAGCTCACTAGTGCCTGAACACCAGCCAGCGGCATGGCGTTATAGATGCTGGCGCGCATCCCGCCCACGGACTTGTGGCCCTTGAGTTGCAGGAGGCCACGTGCTTTGGCACCCGCCAGGAAAGCCTCGTTGCGCGATTCGTCACGCAGGAAAAAAGGCACATTCATGCGGGAACGGCAGTCCTTGCTGACATGGTTGAAGTACAGGCCGGAATGGTCGATGGCGTCATAAAGCAGTTGCGCCTTGACTATGTTGTGTTTTTCGATGGCAGCAATGCCCGTCGCTTCGCCTTCCTTTTGCCGCTTGAGCCACTGAAAGGTCAGACCGGCAATGTAAATGGCGTAGGTGGGCGGCGTGTTGTACATCGAGTCGCTGTCTGCCACCGTTTTGTAATCGAAGGCGCTCGGGCAGATGGACAACGCATGGCCAAGCAAATCATCCCGGACAATGACCAGCGTCACGCCGGCAGGGCCCAGGTTTTTCTGCGCGCCACCAAAAGCCAGACCCACTTTGGACCAGTCAACCGGGCGGGACGCCACATGCGATGAAAAATCGATCACCAGTGGTGCGTCGCACCCTAGTGCTTTCAGGTCAGGCAGTTCCTGGAACTCGACGCCGTGAATGGTTTCGTTGGTGCAGACATGCACATAGCTCGCATCCTGCCGCAATTGCCAGCTTGCCGGCAGTGGCAGGGTGGTGTGCGCGCTGCTTTCATTGGTGGCAGCAATCTGGACATCGCAGTATTTGCGCGCTTCTTTTTGCGACTTGTCGCTCCAGCTTCCGGTTACCACGAAATCGGCCGATCCACCGCGTGAAATATTCATCGGCACGATGGCGTTTTCTGCCAATCCGCCGCCTTGCATGAACAGAATCTTGAGCTGCTTCGGGATCGCCATTAGTTCACGAAAATCAGCTTCGGCGTGCTCGTAAATCGAGATGAATTCCTTGCCGCGGTGGCTCATTTCCATGACGCTCATGCCGCTGCCATGCCAGTCCAGCATTTCGGCTGCGGCCTGCTGCAGGACCTCTTCAGGCAAATTGGCAGGGCCAGCCGAAAAATTGAAGGGCCGGGTCATTTCTTGGCCGGCTGGCTGGCCTTGGGGGCTCCTACAATTTTCAGGGCTGCAGCATCGAACTGCTTGGCGCGTGCGAGCACATCGGCGCGCGAGGAATCGATCAGCTTTTCAACGAAAAGATTACCCAGTTCGGGCGAATTGGCTTGGTATTTCTTGATCGCAGGAGATTCAAAGAAGGCGGCAATCTGCTGCAACTCTTCCAGCGTAAAACGCTCTGCATAAGCTGGCACCAGCACGTCGGTGCTGACTTTGGTTACCTGCTTGGCAATCAGCTTGGTGGTGTCTTCCGAATATTTTTTGAGTTCGGTATTCAGCGCCTCAGAAGCTTTTTGCTGGTTTGCCTTGGGAACGTTTGCTTCCAGCTTGGGTCCCCAGTTGGCGACCAGTTCCTGCGTTGTACTGCCCGCAAGTTGGGACACCAGCCGGTCAAGTTCGGGGCCTTGCTGAAGCTTGACGACTTTTGCTGCCAATTCGGTTTTAGGGTTAGCCGTTTCTGCTTGAAGGGCGGGGGTAAAGGCAAGCCCGGCAAGGGCCAGGGAAATAATCAGTTTTTTCATGAATTGCTTTCTGAATTGGTGGCATCGTTGCCTGTGTCGTTTTCAGTATCTATGTCGGTATCAACGTCTGTGTTGGCATCTTCCAGTGCGGCGTCGTTCTCGACGATTCGCTGCAGGCCGCTTAACTGGGAACCTTCATCCAGTCCAATCAGCGTCACGCCCTGGGTGGCTCGCCCCATCTCGCGGATTTCACTGACACGCGTGCGAACCAGTACGCCCTTGTCGGTGATCAGCATGATTTCATCGTCAGCATGAACCAGTGTCGCTGCAACGACTTTGCCGTTGCGTTCGCTTTGCTGGATGGCAATCATGCCCTTGGTGCCGCGGCCATGCCGGGTGTATTCGGTGATGGAGGTGCGCTTGCCGTAACCATGTTGAGTGGCGGTCAGCACGCTTTGTTGCTCGTCGCCGGCAACCAGCATGGCAATGACACCCTGGCCCTCTTCCAGCATCATGCCGCGCACACCACGCGCATTGCGACCCATGGGACGCACATCATTTTCATCAAAACGAACCGCCTTGCCGCCATCGCTGAACAGCATGACGTCGTGTTTTCCGTCAGTGAGTGCGGCGCCGATCAAATAGTCCCCGTCATCGAGAGCCACCGCAATGATGCCTGCTTTGCGCGGGTTGTTGAAATCGTCCAGAGGGGTTTTCTTGACGGTACCCATGGAGGTCGCCATGAACACATACTGGTCGGCCGGGAAGGTGCGCTTCTCGCCCGTCAGGGCCAGTACCACCGTGATTTTTTCACCCTCTTGCAGGGGGAACATGTTGACAATCGGGCGGCCGCGCGAACCACGCGAGCCTGCCGGCACTTCCCATACCTTCAGCCAGTAAAGTCGGCCCCGGTCTGAAAAGCAAAGAAGGTAATCATGGGTATTGGCAATAAACAACTGGTCAACCCAGTCATCTTCTTTGGTTGCGGTTGCCTGTTTGCCGCGTCCGCCGCGCTTTTGCGCCCGGTATTCAGAAAGGGGCTGGCTCTTGATATAGCCGGTGTGCGACAGCGTGACCACCATGTCGGTGGGCGTGATCAGGTCCTCGGTGCTCAGATCGAACGAGCTGTGCTCAATATGACTGCGCCGCGCGCCCAGCTTGGTCTGGCCGAATTCAAGCTTGATGGCTGCCAGTTCTTGCCCAATGATGGCCGACACCCGCTCTGGCTTGGCCAGAATGTCGAGCAGGTCATCGATCTCGGCCATGACTTCTCTGTATTCAGCAACGATCTTGTCCTGCTCCAGGCCAGTCAGGCGCTGCAGGCGCATCTGCAAAATTTCTTGCGTCTGCGTTTCTGACAGGCGGTAAAGACCATCATTGCCCATGCCAAAGGCTTTTTCAAGTCCGTCGGGGCGGTAATCATCGGCATTGACGAGGCCACCATCGGTGCGTGCGCGGGTGAGCATCTCGCGCACCAGGCTGCTGTCCCATGCGCGAGTCATCAGCTCGGCCTTTGCTACCGGGGGGGTCGGCGCATTGCGAATGATGGCAATGAACTCGTCAATATTGGCCAATGCGACGGCCAAGCCTTCCAGTACATGGCCGCGTTCGCGTGCCTTGCGAAGCGTGAACACCGTGCGGCGTGTCACCACTTCGCGGCGGTGGGAAATGAATACCTGGATCAGATCCTTCAGGTTGCACAGTTTGGGCTGACCATTGATCAGCGCCACCATGTTGATGCCGAAGGTATCTTGCAACTGCGTCTGCTTGTACAGATTGTTCAGCACCACCTCTGGCACTTCGCCGCGCTTGAGGTCGATGACCAGACGCATGCCGGACTTGTCGCTTTCATCCTGAATGTGGCTGATGCCTTCGATTTTTTTCTCATGCACCAGCTCGGCCATGCGCTCCTGGAGCGTCTTTTTGTTGACCTGATAGGGGAGTTCATCCACGATGATGGACTGACGCTGGCCTTTGTCGATGTCTTCAAAATGACATTTGGCGCGCATCACAACCCGGCCGCGCCCGGTGCGGTAGCCGTCCTTGACGCCATTGATTCCGTAAATAATGCCGCCGGTGGGGAAATCCGGCGCCGGAATGATTTCCATCAGTTCATCAATGGACGCTTCCGGGTTCTTCAGCAGGTACAGGCAAGCATCGACTGCTTCATTGAGGTTGTGCGGCGGAATGTTGGTGGCCATGCCCACGGCAATGCCGCTGGAGCCGTTGACCAGCAGGTTGGGCAGGCGAGTCGGCATGACCAGAGGTTCTTGCTCGCTGCCGTCGTAGTTGGGTCCGAAATCTACGGTTTCCTTGTCTAGATCGGCTAGCAACTCATGGGCAATTTTGGACAGCCGGATTTCCGTATAGCGCATGGCCGCTGCGCTATCACCATCGACGGAGCCGAAATTGCCCTGTCCATCAACCAGCATGTGGCGCAGCGAGAAGTCCTGCGCCATGCGCACGATGGTGTCATAGACCGCCGTATCGCCGTGAGGGTGATATTTACCGATCACGTCGCCGACGATACGCGCCGATTTTTTGAAAGGCCGATTCCAGTCGTTGTTCAACTCGTGCATGGCAAATAGCACGCGCCTGTGTACCGGTTTGAGTCCGTCACGAGCATCGGGCAGCGCCCGGCCCACGATAACGCTCATTGCGTAGTCGAGGTAGCTTCTTCGCATTTCCTCTTCAAGGCTGATGGGCAGAGTTTCTTTTGCGAACTGGGTCATGAAAAGCCTGGTTGGGAAACAGCAAGATGTTGGGAAAAATATCCTAATTTTAAGGCGCAAGTTTAAAGCGGCTGGTTTGTGGCTGTGCCACAACATATTTTTGAAGAATCTGGGCTCTATGTAAGACGAAACCTATAGCGTGCTTGAAGCTCAGAACCGCTGTGGCACAATGAATGTAACTCCTTGAGTGATGGTCACTCAGGGCGTGTAATCTTAATAATCGCAGCGAGTCTGCGGCTTTTCTCTAGAGGAGAATCATGAAGAAACTCAACAAAGTGGCAATGTTGTTTGCTTCCGCAGCGCTTGTTACCGCCGCTGGTGCGCAAACTGTCGACAACTGGAAAAATGGCAACAACGAGTTGGTCTGGAAAAACGGAACCAACGAACTGTGCTGGCGTGACAACTTTTGGACTCCAGCTACTGCTGCTCCAGGTTGCGACGGCGCAATTGTTCCTGTTGTTGCACCTGCTCCTGTGGCCGCCGCCCCCGTAGCCGCTCCTGCTGTGGTTCCAGTGGCTCCTCCCGCCGCTACCAAAGTAACCTACGCTGCTGACGCTTTCTTTGACTTTGACAAGTCAGTGATCAAGCCAGCAGGTAAAGAAAAGCTTGATGACCTGATCGGAAAAATCAAGGACATCAATCTGGAAGTCATCATTGCCGTGGGTCATACTGACTCCGTTGGCAGCGATTCTTACAACCAAAAGCTGTCGGTTCGCCGCTCGGAAGCTGTCAAGGCTTACTTGGTTTCCAAAGGCATTGAGAAAAATCGCGTTTACACCGAAGGCAAAGGCGAGAAACAGCCTGTTGCTGACAATAAAACTGCCGAAGGCCGTGCGAAGAACCGTCGCGTGGAAATCGAAGTGGTTGGTACCCGCGCCAACAAGTAATCCTTCTTGGATCAACCAAAAAACCGCGCCAAGGCGCGGTTTTTTTACGCCTCAACGATAATGGTCCTATGCTTAAAATTGATAATTTCGACCCAGCTGAACTGGCCAAATTTTCTGACTTGGCCCATCGCTGGTGGGACAAGGACAGTGAGTTTCGTCCTTTGCACGAGATCAACCCGCTCCGGCTCGACTGGATAGACGGGCTGACAAACTTGAAAGGGCTGCGTGTACTGGATGTGGGATGCGGTGGCGGTATCCTGGCTGATTCCATGGCACGCAAGGGAGCGAATGTCCTCGGAATTGACCTGGCAAGCAAAGCTTTGAAAGTGGCCCAACTCCATGCGTTAGAGGCTCAGACTCAAGGCGTGGAGTACCGTGAGATCAGCGCCGAAGCGCTTGCGGCCGAGCAACCCGGCAGTTTCGATGTTGTCACTTGCATGGAGATGCTTGAACACGTGCCCGATCCGTCTTCGGTGGTCAAAGCTTGTGCTGCGTTGGTTAAACCGGGTGGTCATGTATTTTTTTCCACGATCAACCGCAACGCCAAAGCATTTTTGTTTGCTATCGTCGGTGCGGAATATGTACTCAATATGTTGCCTCGCGGCACGCATGAATATGCCAAGTTGATCAAGCCGAGTGAGCTTGTCAGCTTCTGCCGCTCCGCAGGGCTGGATTTTGTGCAGACCAAAGGAATGGAATACAACCCGCTGACTCGTCATTACTGGCTCAGCGCTGACACTCGTGTGAATTACCTGTTGGCCACCACGAAAGGCTGACTTGCCTGAGTTAGCTTAAAAATTCCTTATTTTGAATTGCTTCTGACATGTTCAACAACATTGATGCCGTGCTGTTCGATCTTGACGGCACCCTGATCGACAGTGCACCCGACCTGGGCGCAGCCGCTGACAAAATGCGCATCGACCGGGGTCTCGAATCACTTCCTCTATCGCTGTATCGTCCAATGGCCGGTGCTGGAGCTCGGGGCATGATTGCCGTGGCTTTTGGTTTGACTCCTGAAGATGCCCAGTTTGACGGTTTGAAGGAAGAGTTTTTTGCCAATTATGAAGTGCGTCTGGTGGAGCAGACCTATGTGTTTGAGGGTGTGGCGGAACTGATCGCAGGTATCTGTCAAGGCGGACTCAAGTGGGGCGTCGTAACCAACAAATCTGCCCGCTTCACCATCCCGCTAACTCGGGCCATGCCACTTTTCAATACCGCCTGGACGATCATCAGCGGCGATACCATGCCTCATGCAAAGCCGCATCCAGCGCCTCTGCTGGAAGCGGCGCGTCAGCTTGAATTGCTACCTGAACGCTGCATGTATGTAGGTGACGATGAGCGCGATATCGTTGCAGGCCGAGCCGCGGGCATGCCTACCGTGGCTGCGGCTTACGGTTACTTGGGTGCAGTGACCGATACGGCACACTGGAAGGCCGATTTTACGATTTCCACGCCTCGGGCCCTCTTGAATTTGTTGAAAATGGCTTAAACTACTTGGCTTGGGGCTGCATTGGTTTCGACGTGGGTTCGGACGCGGTGTGGTGCATGTCGAGCTGAGTGTGCTCGTAAAACTGATTCAAAAAAACTAACTGCAAACGACGAACGTTTCGCACTCGCAGCTTAATTGCCTGTGAGCTTTACAACAGCAGGCCGATGGGCTGGGCAAGGGTTCTTTAACGCAAGTTGAAGGTTCCAGGCTGTAAAGATAATTTTATCGGCTGGCTCCGTGCTGGGTACCTTAACCCGGGGCAAGAAAATAGGGTGCTGGCGTCCTGCATAGCGTGCGACTGCGCGATACAGGTGGCGAGACTTAAATCAGACCGCTAAACATGTAGATCTGCCCGAAGAAGGCTTGCGGACGGGGGTTCAAATCCCCCCAGCTCCACCATACGACCCGATAAAGGCCGCTAACAACATATAGTTAGTGGCCTTTTTCTTTTGTAAATCAAAAAAATACGTTGGCACTGCCCCCAAAGAATGATGGATACACATATGCAATTGCAGGAAATACTGTTCTCCCAGGGCTTTGGTACGCGGCGCGTTTGCGCGGGGCTGGTTCAACAGGGTTTTGTGACGGTAGCAGACGTTCCTTGTACGGAGCCAGCTATGGAATTTGTAGCGGATGGGTTGCACTTCACGGTGCAGGGCGTGGCCTGGGAATACCACGAAAAAGCCTATCTGATGCTGCACAAGCCCGCCGGCTACGAGTGTTCGCAAAAGCCCAGCACCCACCCCAGCATCTACACGCTGCTGCCCGCGCCGATTCGCCAGCGCGGCGGCGGTGCGGCAGCCGGCGTGCAGGCGGTAGGGCGGCTGGACCAGGACACGACCGGCTTGCTGCTGCTGTCGGACGACGGCAAGTTCATCCACCGCATGAGTTCGCCCAAGCACCATGTGCCCAAGGTCTATGAAGTCACCGCCAAGCATCCGGTCACCGATCAGCAAATTGCCAAATTGCTGGCTGGCGTGGTGCTGGACGATGACCCGAAGCCGGTCCGGGCTGCGGCCTGCCAGCAGACCGGCGAGTTGCAGCTCAGCCTGACGCTGACCGAGGGTAAATACCACCAGGTCAAGCGCATGATCGCCGCCGTGGGAAACCGGGTCGAAGACGTGGGCGGCCTGCACCGCTCGCGCATCGGTTCGCTGGCGCTACCGGCCGATCTCAAGCCTGGGAGCTGGCGCTGGCTGACGGCGCAGGATCTGCTCAGTATTGCGGCCAA
>Ga0123337_10005362_pt1 | contig 12647 bp, 9 predicted proteins | sample frozenSSSSmetaG_FD_89792 | JGI IMG/M metagenome (GOLD analysis project Ga0123337, IMG submission 89792) | Glacier valley bacterial and archeal communities from Borup Fiord, Nunavut, Canada, to study Microbial Dark Matter (Phase II) -... | ecosystem: Environmental > Aquatic > Freshwater > Ice >...
ACCGACACCTGTTAAAACGGCTCCGACGCTTGTTCGTCCACCCTCAGCTTCGGCAAAGCCGAACCCTCACGCAAGCTACGGTCGGGCTGCGCTCGATCAGGAGGTATCAAACGTCGCTGCAACACAATCCGGCAATCGCAACAATCAGTTGTTCAAGTCGGCGGCAGCACTGTTCGGTCTTGTTGCTGCAAATGCGCTGGACGAGTCGGAGGTATGGCAAGCGTTACTGAACGCGGCGCAATCGACAGGACTGTCCGAGCAGGAAGCGCGACGTACCATCCAGAGTGGCGCGCACAACGGTCTGGCGCAGCCGCGTATCATTCAAAAAGCCGTGCCGCAATCAACATCGCCGCATGAGCCACTCGACATTCGGCAGGCTGCACCTGAACCTGCAAAAACACGACCATCGCTAACAGAAGCATCGCGTTCACCTGTAGCTTCTACAACGGCTGCGCCTACCACTGCCATGTTGATGCACGTCAATGAACTGGACAGCTTGCCGCCGATCCGCTGGCTCATTCAGGATTACATACCGGAAGACAGCCTGATTGAGGTCTATGGCGCGCCAAGCGCAGGCAAGACGCAGGTGGTGTTCGACATGGCCCAGACGCTCGCCGCATCTGGCAAGACAGTCATCTATGTCGTCGCCGAAGGGCTGCGTGGCTATCGCAGCCGCAAGCTCGCCTGGCAGAAGTTCCGCAAGCAGGACGGCGGCGAACTCTACATCTGGCGCGAACCTGTGCAGCTATTTGATGCTCAGGCGGTCAAAGAGTTCATCAGCACCATTCAGAGCAAGCAGCCCGCACTTGTCGTCTTCGACACCCTCTCACGGTGCAGCCTCGGCGCGGACGAGAACAACCAGAAGGACATGGGCATCATTCTGGAGTCACTGGACCGTGTGCGACGTGATACAGGCGCAACAGTGGTTGCTGTCCATCACACCAATGCGGCGGGTGCGCGTGAACGCGGTTCGACCGTCATTCGCGGCGGCATGACCGTGATGATGGAAGTCAGCAAAGAGGACGACCTGATTGCCGTCTCGTGCGCGAAGGTCAAGGACTCAGCGGAGTTCGACACGCTGTACCTCAAACCCGTACTGGTGGACATCGGCGAAGAACTGCCTGTTCCGGTGCTGGTCCCTGCCGAAAAGCGTGTCCAGACACGAGAGGACAAGCTCTCGTCGATGCAGTTGGAAATCCTGCGTTCGGTCGGGATGGAGATGTTCGCCGAGTCTGGCATCAAGTCCAGTCAGTTGGACGAGCTGCTCCCACCAGGTACAAAGCGGTCCAGCAAGTATCATAGCCTCAACGCGCTGATTAGACTTGGCTACGTCTCCCCGCACGAGAAAGGTGATCCTTACGTGATTACCGAGGCTGGACGTCTAAAGCTGTCCAACGCCGAAAGCGTAGCTGTGAGCGTCAAGTCCAACATGTCTAAAGCAAGTCTAAACCCGTTCATCTGGACATTGCCAGAGGCATGTCCAATGTACAGTCCAGTTCCACACACCTCTGGGTGTGGAACGGACAAGACATTGGACACACGGGCAACAGACGAGAAAACAGACGAACAGCACGCGACTGCTGCTCATGTAGACACAACAGCAAGTGCCGAGTCTAATGTCCAAACCAACACCACTGTACAAGACGCGGAAATGGACGACATCGAACTGCCGCCGATGACTGCGCAGGACATCGCGCGCTACGCTCAACAGGTGGATGTCCAATATCCAACGACTGATGGTGCGGCGTTGTACAAGATAGCGGAGATCGTCCCGCGTCACCTGCGCGCCGCCTTCGAGATTGCACTTGGCGAGGCTTTCATGCCCTACTTCGAGGAAGTATTGCGGCGCGAGCAGGACCCGCCAGAGAAGGAAGTCCGCGATGTTCTGGCGCTGTACCTGACCATGGGCTTTATCTCTGCAGACGTGCTCTATGACGGTTACAAACACGCCTGCGAATTAGGTCATAAGATGCCGTTCCTGACTGCACTGAACTCGCGCAACCCAAAGGCGATCAGTCTGCTGAAAGAGATGATTGCAGGCCAAAAAGTTCGTGAAATGATCGTCATCCAAGCCATTCCGAAATATCCCAATGGCGACGGTGGAAAGGGATAGAACTTGCTTGTTGCTGTAAAACAAGACGGTGCGCGCACAATCGCGTATGTGACCGATAAATCCAAAGCACCATTCTATTGTCCTGCGTGCCATGACCCCATAACACTCAAAAAGGGGATGGTTCGTGAACATCACTTCGCACACAAACCCCCTGTCGTTTGCCAGTATGAAAAGGGCGAAACGGAACTGTACCTACGCGCAAAACGTGAAATTTACGAGGCGTTGCGTGTACTTCCCAACTGCACGAAATGTGAGTTGGAACGTCGATTGGATGGAGTTCGGCTAGATGTGAGCCTCTACATCAACAACGTGCCAGTAGCTATCGAACTTCAGCGAAGCAACATCACCATTGCTGATATTGCGCGACGCACGACACGCTACTCGCAGCTTGGCATCTACACACTTTGGGTACTGCCATTCATCCCACCAGCCGAAGACGTGCCGTATCGACCCCATGATTGGGAAAAGTACCTGCACGCGCTGTATTTCGGGCGCAACTATTTCTGGGAGCAAGGCACGACCCTGCGTGCTATCCAATTCACGCCACAGCGATTGTGGGTCGAAAGCCGCGAATGGTTTGACGAGTCGGGTGAAGAAATGTCAGCAGGCGGGCACTATCGACTTGCAAAATCGCTCAAAAGCATCGCTACGACAGCGTACCCGCTTGATATTGCGCAGGATTTTATACCAATGACGCGGGGCGCTTTTGAAACGAAACACTATACCCTGCCAGACTGCCGACTGTGGATCGACAATCAATATTGGGGATAGGAAAGGTTCAAGATTCAATCACCGTTCCCGCAGTTCGTGTCGAGTTGATTTAGGTACGACACCATTGTTAACGTACTAGCCGCCACGCTAACCCGGTGTTTCGGCGCGTCACCTTGTCGTTCCGAACCGCAATTGCAATCGCCCGGCGTGTGCCGACCAGTACGACCAGTTTCTTGGCGCGGGTGATCGCGGTATAGATCAGGTTGCGCTGTAGCATCAGGTAGTGTTGGGTCAGCACGGGAATGACGACTGCCGGGTATTCGCTGCCCTGGCTACGATGCACGCTGATAGCGTAGGCAAGGGAAAGTTCTGGCACGTCTGCGAAGTCGTACTCGACGGTACGAGCGTCGAACTGTACGCGCACGACCTGATCTACGAAATCGATGCCGTCAATCCTGCCCATGTCGCCGTTGAATACACCCTTGTCGTAGTTGTTGCGCATCTGGATCACCTTGTCACCCATACGCAACCGCCGTGCCATAATCAGCCGTTCATCGCTTGCACTGGTCGGATTGAGTGCGTCCTGCAAACGCTCATTCAGCGCGCCAACACCGACCGTTCCCCGGTGTATAGGCGACAAGACTTGTATATCATTGATGGGGTCGAACCCGAAGCGCCGCGGAATGCGCTCTTTGACCACTTCAATCAGCAAGTCGGCAGATGCGTCTGGTTCTTCGGCAGTGAACAGGAAAAAATCCTGTCCGTGATTGTTCAGGTCGGGCATTTTGCCTTTATTGATCCGATGTGCGTTCTGGATGATGAGGCTACCCTCTGCCTGCCGAAAGATCGCATTCAGTCGGGTCACAGGAACCTGCTCACTGCGGATGAGGTCGCGCAGAACGTCGCCCGCGCCGACGCTTGGCAGTTGATCCACATCGCCCACCAGCAGCAAATGCGTATCAGGGGTGAGGGCTTTGAGGATACTGTAGAACAGAATTAGGTCGAGCATTGAGGCTTCGTCGATGATGAGCATATCCACATCCAGAGGATTGGACTCATCCCGTATAAAACCCTTTGGTGGCTTGAAACCCAGGAGACGATGAATGGTGGACGCCTCTTTTCCGGTGGTTTCAGACAGCCGTTTAGCCGCGCGGCCTGTCGGTGAAGCCAGCGCATACGTTGCGGAACGCGCATCCAGTGCATCGATAACGGCCTTGAGCGTGGTCGTCTTGCCCGTCCCCGGTCCGCCGGTCAGGATACTGACTTTACTGGACAACGCCGTCTGAACTGCATCACGTTGTTGTTCTGTCAGATGCTCTGCTGCAACAAACGTCCCCGGTTTGCTGCTCAAGCGAGATTGAGACGAATGCAGCATTGCTCTGATCCGTCCGGCTGCGCCGCGTTCGCTGTGCCAGAATGCGGGAAGGTAAACCGCGTCAGTAAATTCGTCATCAGATAAGCCGGGTAGCGTCTCTACGACAATCTGTTCACCTTCGCGAAGCGCGTCCACAGCAACTTCACAATCCCTGATAGATACTTCAAGGAGTTCTGCTGCTTTTGTGACTAATTCCGCACGCGGCGCGAAAGTGTGACCGTCTTCACTGAAGGTGTTAAGGGCATGGATTATGCCCGCTGCGCTGCGGTTCGGTGAAGTCGTCTGAATGCCCATGCTCAGGGCAATCTGGTCTGCTGTTTTGAAGCCGATGCCGTAGATGTCCTGCGCCAGTCGGTACGGATTTTCTCGTACCTGTTCAATCGCGGCGTTGCCGTACATTTTGTAGATGCGAACGGCCAGTGTTGTATTTACGCGATGACTTTGCAAGAACAGCATGACTTCCTTGATATGCTGTTGCTCCACCCACGCCCGACTGATGATCGCCGTTCGATGCTTACCGACGCCGGTCACTTCACGCAACCGCTCTGACGCGCTATCCAGCACAGTCAGCGTATCCAGTCCAAACTGGTCCACAATGGGTCCTGCCGTGACGGGTCCTACACCTTTAATCAGCCCGCTTCCAAGATACCGCTTGAGACCTTCTAGTGTCGCAGGCGCGACTTGTTCGACCGAGTCGGCACGGAACTGATTACCATGCTCCTTGTGCGTTGTCCACGCTCCGGTCAGGCGCACTGACTCACGGGGTTGAACTTCTGGCAACGTCCCTACTGCTGTCGCCAGACCATCCTTACCCAATAGGCCCTTGTTTACACGGCTGGCCTTGATGTGCAGGACGGAGTAGCCCGTCTCCGCGCTGTAGTACGTCACGCGCTCGACAATACCTTCGAGAGTTTCCATACGATGATGCCGCTATGTAACACGGCAAAAATGCAGGTGTCGAGCTATATGACGGCGGGCAATGTTACTCGTCATCTTCGGGACCAATCCCTGCCATCGCATCCATTGCGGCGCGAAACTGATCTTCAAACCAGACCGGCTGCGGATGTTCGGCAAGGAACCGATCCAGTGGCGTTTGGGTGCGCGGCTGCCAGTCGGCCCGATTACATACAAACAAAGTCTTTTCATTCATCAGGCTGTGCAATTCCTCACCGGACTTCTCGCTCCAGAGTGACACGCTGGGGTCGTCAGCTCCATACGCGATGCTCTCCAGAATTTCGGTATCGTTCATGTAGGCAAGATCCGGGTCGTCCAGCCGCGTACCTTCCATGAAGCGCACAATACCGCTTACACCCAATTTCGCATTGCGGATCGTGTGATGATGCTCCATCAACAGCACACGTGCATGGTCAGCGCGGTTGATAGCGTCGCGCGATGCATCTTCGGGCAAGTCCAGGAAGTGAAACGCCAGCACACCCCACCCTAGGATGCTTCCCTGCTCGTCCGAAACCTTGCTCACGCGCAATTGCCAGCACTCCGGGTCACACTCCACATGGTCATGCAGCCGCACATCCAGCATGTCGCGCAGGGTATACGCATCTTGCGGTCCCATCTCAAACAATCCTTCCAGATCGAGCCACTCCTCTTCATCCAGAAAGCCGTTGTCCATCGCCCGGTTCTTTACGATATCGAGTACCGCCAGAAACCAGTCCAGGTTTTCGTCGTCTGCATGTTGTTCGGCTTCAGCACGGATTGCAGTCACATCCGCCTTGAACTCTGCTTCGGAGGCATATGTTGCAAAAGTGACAAATTCACCTTCAACATCACTGCTATCGTCCCGCCACTCCTTCAACAGTCCGCCGTCAAAGTGGTAGGGCTGCTCGTCGTTTTCAAGGAGCGAAAATTTGTACACGAGACTCGGCTCTTCCTCAGCCCAAAACACTGCTTCAGAAACATAGGCGTCGCTTTTCTCGTCGTAAAACGCTCGAATCAGGTGAGGATCGACCATCGCTTCACATCTCTCGCGCAACATGGCGTTGTATAGAATATACGGTCTGTATTTTACCTCACGGTGGAAGCAGATAGAGGTGGCATGATAGACTGGACGAATGGGAACACGGCTATTCAAATTAGAGCGAGACGCGCTCAACGAAATCAGTAGACGAGAGCAAGCCACGCAAGATGCCCGCGAATTGCGGAGCTTGCAGGTAGTACGGCTCTATGGAAGTGGCGAGGCAATGGAGCGCATCCAGCAGGTGAGCGGGGCGAGTGAGCGCAGCATCCGACGGTGGGTGGAGCGCTACGTGAGTATATTGGTTGTTCGCTTGATTTATAACTGTGTCAAGTACATCGCCAGCTCGCACAGTTTTTCCATAATATAGCGCATCATCGATACTGAGAAGATGTCCATAGAGAACGTAGTATTTTCCTGTCCGAATAACTAATGGTGAAGCCAGTTAAACACCGCACATGTTAAGCGGGACGAATTTCTCCGTCCAGTGAAAGTGGAAAAGTTCGATGCCCAAAAAGCGGGCAAAAGCCTAACGCAAGGCAGCCAAGTTCGGAAACGTGTGGTTGTGGCTGACAGCGTGACGAGCGGCCTTCCAAACGTGTTCCTGGGGATTGAGCTGCGGGCAGGACGGTGGGAAATAAAGAAGTTGCAAGCGTGGATTATCGGCCAGAAGCTGACGGACGGCATCCCCACGATACCAGGGCGCACGGTCAAGGAAGAGCAAAATCGGTTGGGAGGGGAAAGCGGTCAGCAGGTGGCTGAGAAAATGACAGGTCATCTCGCCATTCAATCCCGGCACACTCAAGGCGGCGTCCTGACCGCTGTCCAGACAGAGTGCGCCGTACCAGTGCTGGCAATCGCGCTGTGGCCTGATGCTGACAATAGGACGTTGACCCTTCGGAAACCAGGCCCGTTTGGTGGTAGCCTGTAAATACAGACTCATCTCGTCCATCGCCATAATCAGCCCGTCCGGGTGGTCTTGTTTGAAATCGGTCACTTTTTTTCGGCGTTGGCCTCAAAATCGGCAATAACCGCGTCACTTGGTCGTGAGCGGTAGATTCCTTCCGGTTGTTGAAAAGACAACCCCGCTTCCATGAGCAGTACCCGATACGACTCACGGCTCAGATAACGTATCCCATACCAGCGCTCGACCGCCGCTGCCACCGTTTCCACGCTCCAAAAACCTTCCAGCGCTTGCTCAGTTCGACCGCTCAGGGCTTGTTCAGGCGTCATCTGCTGGATTCGTTGTTCACATTCCAACCGTTTTTCAATGCTCAGTTTACGATGGTTGCCACCCTTCCAACGCGGCTTCAAACCCTCGATACCTGCCTTCTGATAGCTTTTCACTCAATCCGCTATCGTTCGTCGGGCCGCTCCACTGACCTGTTCAATGACGTGTATGTCCAGTCCGCTGCCGTACATACGGACTGCTTGCAACCGTCGCAACTCAAGCGCCTCGCGGGTTTCGCTCTCTCGCCCTTCGATGTCTCTGATTTCGCCTGCGTTTAACTTGAATTTTCGGTGTTTCATCCTTTAAGCATAACTTATGCGGCCTTTATCTGGTTTCACCATTAGCTCGACTTTACACATCTCAATGGTTCCCTAATCTCTTGAATGGCGAAAAGGTGTGTGCAACACGAAGCCTGTTATGAGAGGCGCGGGCATGGTTGCGCTGCTACATAAGGCTTCGCGGTACAATTACATTAACGAGCATGACCCGGGTATGAAATGTGAGCTTTTTCCTAATGACAGATGCTTCCGCCCTTGCCCAGCGCAGCCGCGAACTGTCCATCCTGAACACTATTGCCGAAGGTCTCAACCGCGAGATCGACCTTGACCGTGCGCTGCACACCACGCTTGAGCGGGTCGTGCAACTTTTCGAGCTACGCACAGGCTGGATATGGCTCCTCCGCGAAGACAGCGGTGAGTTCTACCTGTCTGCTGCGCTAAACTTGCCTTCCGCACTGGCCGATGTACCACGCCGAATGGAGGGATGGTGTCAGTGTCGCGAGAGCTACGAGGAAGGCGAGATGCGCAACGCGTCCAACATCGACATTATTCAATGCTCGCGCCTGAAAGGACTTGCCAGCGGGACGGATGGACTGCGCGCCCACGCCAGCGTCCCGCTCTATGCACATGGCAAACCGCTCGGTATTCTAAACGTCGTGAGCGGCGATTGGCGCGAACTTTCGCCGGAAGATTTGCGGCTACTTACGACGGTGGGCGACCTGCTCAGCATCGCCATCGAGCGGGCGCGACTCTTCGCCCGGAGCGCTCAATTCGGTGCAGCCGAAGAGCGTAACCGTATCGCGCGCGATATTCATGACACACTCGCGCAAGGTATGGCTGCTACCTCGCTGCAATTGGAGACCGCCGACGCGCTACTGGAAGCAGGCGCAGATCCGGCACAAATTCGCCAAACTCTTCAGCGTGCGCTTGAAATGACGCGCGCCAATATCGAGGAGGCGCGGCGTTCGGTGCTAGATTTACGCGCCGCGCCGCTAGAAGGCAAAACGCTCCCTGAAGCGCTGCGCGAATTGGTACAAACAGTAGCAGGGTCACTCCATCCACAAATCGACATCGACCGTGAGTTACGACCTCTACCACAGCGCATCGAGATTGGTTTATATCGTATCGCGCAGGAGGCACTCGCGAACGTCGTGCAGCACGCGAATGCGACGGAGGTGGAGTTGCATCTACACGGCACGTCGGAGCAGATTGAACTCAACATCGGGGATAATGGGCGCGGTTTCGGCCCGGTAGCAGTCCCCAAAGGACGTTTCGGCCTGATCGGGATGAACGAACGCGCGCGATTGCTCGGCGGTACGGTTGAGCTTTGCAGCACGCCCGGCGAGGGAACCTGGCTGAAAGTCGGCATCCCGTTGGTCGGGAAGCCATGATTCACATCCTGATTGCGGATGACCATCCGATTGTGCGCGATGGATTGCGTGCAATTCTGGGGACACAATCGGATTTCGAGGTCGTGGGAGAGGCTGTCAACGGTGCAGAGTTGGTTGCACAGGTGGCGACGCTTCAACCGGATGTCATCCTCACGGATCTCGAAATGCAGGGCATGGATGGTGTGGAGGCGATCCGGCGAGTGCGCGCTCAGCCCTCGGACATCGGGATCATCGTGCTGACTGTCTACGACACGGATGACGTTATCCTCGCAGCGTTGCAAGCGGGCGCACAGGGCTATTTATTGAAAGGCGCACCGCGTGCCGAGATTTTCAATGCCATTCGGGTCGTCCACGCAGGTGGATCGTTAATAAATCCGCTCGTCGCCACGCGGCTTATCAACCGCGCCCGCGCACCACAAAACGAATCACAAGCGCTTACTGAGCGCGAGACGGGAGTGCTGCAATTACTCGGTCAGGGAAAAATAAACAAGGAGATTGCGGCAGTGCTGCATATCACAGAGCGGACGGTCAAATTCCACGTGAGCGCAATCCTGGGCAAACTGGGCGTTGGCAACCGGACGGAAGCCGTTACCGTCGCCGTGCAGCGCGGGCTGATTACGCTTTGATCTAAAGGACAGGTCACAAACCTGATCGTGAGTGCAATGTGTTTTGCACACGAATGCCGTATCCTACAGCGCAGAGGATAAAAATGGAATATCAAAACACTTCGATACATACGGCGCTAATTACAGGCGCGTCGCGGGGTTTGGGGCGCGTGCTCGCCCTAGAACTCGCACGGCGCGGCTGGCGATTGGTGCTTGACGCGCGCACCCCGGCGGTGCTGGATGCAGTGCGTGCCGAACTCGCCGCGATTATGGACGTCGCGCATATCGCTGCGTTGCCCGGCGATGTGAACGACCCTATCCATCGCGCCGCGCTTGTTCAAGCAGCCGCCGCATTCGGTGGCCTTGACGCTTTGATCAACAATGCAGGTACTCTCGGACTCACACCACGCCCCAACCTGCTCGATTATCCGCTCACAGCGCTGGCTGAGGTTTACCAGATCAACGTCGTTGCGCCGCTTGGCTTGATACAAGATGCACACGTGGCGCTTAAAACAAACGCGCGGATTTTGAATATCACCAGTGACGCGGCTGCCGAACCGTATGCAGGCTGGGGCGGCTACGGGTCGAGCAAAGCCGCGCTGGAACAACTTACCGCGATCCTCGCGGCGGAAAACCCAAACTGGCGTGTATACTCAGTCGATCCCGGCGATATGCGAACTCAAATGCACCAGGACGCTTTTCCCGGCGAAGATATCTCTGATCGCCCGCTACCAGAGGAGAGCGTGCCAGGTCTCGTTCGGCTGCTCACAGAAGATTTACCAGGTGGTCGCTACCGCGCTAAGCAGCTTGACGTGCCATCCGAGGGCGTCACTGGCTTGCGCGTAGTCCTCACCATTGCAGATTTCGACAAGGCGGTGGCGCTCTACCGGGATGGATTGCACCTTTCGGTCGTCGATCAATGGATCGCGCCAGAGAGCAAAGGCATCCTCCTTGATGCGGGGCGCGCGACGCTTGAATTGGTGAATGAAGCCCAGGCGCTGGAAGTGGATAAGGTCGAAGTCGGCGAACGCATGGCGGGTCAGGTACGGTTGTCTTTGACTGTCGGAGACGTGAACGAGGTAGCGTCGGAATTGGGAGCGGGGGGCGCAACGTCTGTCAACAGCCCCGTCCTCACTCCCTGGGGACACCTCAATCAGCGCTTCGAGGCAGACGCCATACAGCCGGGCGTGCAGATCACGCTTTCTCAGGTTGTGGAAGATACAGAAACAGCAGCGTCATGAGCATTCTCGATAACGTAGCGTTCCATGAACCGCTGAATTTCGTGCTGCCGCCGGAGCTGGAGGCGCACGAACCTCCCGAAGCGCGCGGCCTCCAGCGCGACCAAGTAAGACTTATGGTTTCATATAGCGATACAGATCGCATCCTCCACACACAGTTTCGCGCGCTGCCGGAATATCTGCACGCAGGTGATATGCTGGTCATCAACACGAGCGGGACGCTCAACGCGGCGCTGAATGCGCGTCATCCCGATAACACTCCGCTCGAAGTTCATTTTTCGACGCACCTCCCGGATGGCCGCTGGCTCGTCGAAGTACGGAGCATCAGTGGGAAGACGACAAAACCGTTCCCGCTCTTGAACCCAGGTGAAACGTTGCCCTTGCCAGAAGGCGGCTCGCTCACTTTGGAGTTCTTGCACAGACGAGACACCGACGCTCCGGCACGGTTGTGGGTCGCATCGCTCCATTTGCCCAGCCCGCTACATCCCTACTTGGCACAGTATGGCTTTCCCATTCGCTATGGCTATGTGCAGGAAGAATGGCCGCTTTCGTACTACCAAACCGTGTACACAACGGAATCAGGCAGCGCGGAAATGCCTTCGGCGGGGCGTGCGTTTACTCCAGAGCTGATCACCCGCCTCGTTGCGAACGGAGTACAAATCGCGCCGCTCCTGCTCCATACCGGGGTCGCGAGCCTTGAAAACCACGAGCCACCCTATGAGGAATATTACCGAATTCCACTTGAGACTATGCGCCTCGTCAACCATGCCCACGTGGAAGGGCGGCGCGTAATCGGAGTGGGGACAACAGCAGTCCGCGCACTCGAAACTGTTGCGAAGTTGGATGGGACGGTGAGCGCGGGCGAAGGCTGGACAGATCTGGTAATCACGCCAGAGCGTGGTATCCGCGCGTTCGACGGATTGCTGACAGGTCTACATGAGCCGCGCGCTTCACATCTGGCGATGCTCGAAGCACTGGTCGGGCGCGAACACCTCAACCTATGTTATGCGGATGCGCTGCAAGAGCGCTACCTGTGGCATGAGTTTGGTGACTTGCACCTGATCCTCAAGCGAGATGTAACAGCATTCAGATAGCCGAATCCGGTTGAGCAGGATGAAGAAAAAGTCTCGGCTAACGCGCCTTAAAGGAATACATCATCAGGTTCGTGCCGCTGAATGTTCGCTCCTAAAATAAGGAGAGCGGTAAGAACCGGCGACTGCTCCGTGCTTCAACCGCGACAAAAGCGATGAGCGCGCCGATCCCGACCGCGATGGCGTCGAGCGAGGCGGCCTTGAACATTCACGTCTCGTTGGCTGTCCCAATGTGTTTGCGCCAAGGTCAGGACGTCGCGCAATTCGGTTCATATGTATAAACTTCTTGATCCATTTATCATGCTTACGATGAATGATCTGCCCGATCCTTGCCGTGCTGATATTGAACATCGCTGCAAGCTGGTGATGCGTTTCGCCGTTTGCATACCGCCTGCGGATTTCGTCGTTGCGTTCGGCCTTCGTCATGCCGCGCGGCTCGAGATAGAGATACCACAGGACGACGCGCTCTGCTTGTCTGAGGTGTGCAAGGATAGAACCCGATTGCGCCTTCAACACCCGATAGGGGCAACATCGTGTGATGTGAAGTAAACCAGCCGCCGGGTTGGTTTTCTTTTGATGACCATCCCATGTTTCGGAGGGTGTACCGGCTACTTCGCGAATCCAAAAGGATGAAGATGTTCCAAA
>Ga0123337_10005363_pt1 | contig 12647 bp, 13 predicted proteins | sample frozenSSSSmetaG_FD_89792 | JGI IMG/M metagenome (GOLD analysis project Ga0123337, IMG submission 89792) | Glacier valley bacterial and archeal communities from Borup Fiord, Nunavut, Canada, to study Microbial Dark Matter (Phase II) -... | ecosystem: Environmental > Aquatic > Freshwater > Ice >...
GCCTCAACTCGCGCCTGTACAGCGGACGCGCGGTCGTTCGCCTGAGCGTTCTGGATACTGACGGCGCACATTCCGATTGCGAGGCGGCGCGCACACTGGACCCCGATAACGCGGAAGCCGCACAGATTTATGGGCTGATCTGCGCAGAGAAGAAGGACCTGCGCGGCGCAGAAACAGCGTTCGGTGAGGTCTTGCGCTTGCAGCCCGACGCGGCGCGCAGCGTCAGCAATTTCGCGTGGCTGCGCCTGCTGCACAAGGATACCGATGTCGCGCTGCGGCTCGCGGAGGATGCGTTGGGGCGCGACCCGCAGGACGCCACCGCGTGCTATGTACGGGGCCTAATCCATGCCGGGCGCAAGCAGCGTACAGTTGCCGTGAATGACTATCGCGCCGCGCTTGCAAGCTGGCCGCATATCCACAGCCCGCACACGCAGCATTATTTCGACGAAATGACCGCCTATATCGACCGCTGGACGGATAGCGAGACCCAATGATGAATTCTTCTGCCAAGGACCGCACGACGCCGATTACAGTGATGATTGTCGATGACCACCCGATCATGCGTGACGGATTGCGCCGCGTGCTTGAAATGCAATCCGACCTGCGCATCGTCGCTCAAGCGGGGAATGGCGAAGACTCGATTGTGCTGGCGCGCGAGAAGCTGCCGAACGTCGTCCTGATGGACATCAACCTGCCGAAGATGAACGGCCTCGAAGCGACGACACAGATCAAGGCCGAGATGCGCGACCGCGTGATGGTCGTGCTGATGACCGCGCACGATGACTCTTCGCAAATTCACTATGCGATGCGGACGGGCGCTTCTGGTTACTGCTCCAAAGAGATCGAAGTCGAGAAACTGCTGGAGACGATCCGGCTGGTTGCGCGTGGCGGCTACGCGGTGCATGGCAAGCCCTTCACGGAGCGCTCGCTCCATGCGTGGCTGGAGGAGCAGGCGGGCGCGATCTCCTATACCGACTGGCGCGAGCCGTATGGACCCCTCAGCCCGCGCGAAATGGAAATTCTGCGCTGCGTCATTCGTGGCATGAGCAACAAACAGATTGCGACCGAATTGGGCATCAGTCACCAGACAGTCAAGAACCACATGACGAACATCCTGGATAAACTCAGCCTCGAAGACCGCACACAGGCCGCCGTGTATGCGCTTCGGCAGGGCTGGGTGCGGATGGGTCCCGGTGAGAAGCCGCCGGAAAACGTCTGAGGATCACAAAATTCATACAAAATTCGGATTTGTCTGGAAATTGTTCGCGATAAGGCAGCGAAACATGCTATAGTGATGCGCCATAGCCTAACCATGTTCGGAGCCTTGTTATGGTCGCACCTCCAATCGCCAATCCGAAAGATGCTCTGATCGGGGAAGTCCGCACGGAGTTCGACCGCATCGCCACGCGCCTGCGCGAACTTCAATCGCTGATCGATCAGAGCCAGCAGGAAGTGCGGCGCTTGCAACAGCGCAGCGTAGACATCAATTCGCAGTTGACGCGGCTCGAAGCGAACTTCGACAACGTGCCGCGCCCTGACATCAAGGTGATCTACACCAACGCGCTCGACATCAAAGGCCGTCTGCTGACCATGCAGGGGCAGCTCGAAAAGGTGCAGCAGGATCGCGCGCAGCTTGAGAACTTCGGCAACATTCTCAAGCAGGTGCTGGATCGTTTGCAGGGCATCAGCGCGCAAAGCCTCGCTCCGGCGGGCGTGCAGCGTACACCGGGCGCGAGCGAAGGCAGCACGGGTCCGCTTTCCTCCGATATGATCATGCGTATCGTAGACACACAAGAAGCCGAACGGCAGCGGTTGGCGCGGCAGTTGCACGACGGTCCGGCGCAATCACTCACGAATTTCATCCTGCAAGCCGAAATTTGCCAGCGCCTTTTCGACCGCAACCCGGACCGCGCTGTAGAAGAACTCGGCAATCTCAAATCCTCAGCGGGTTCGACCTTCCAGAAGGTGCGCGATTTCATCTTCGACCTGCGCCCGATGATGCTGGACGACCTCGGCCTCGCGCCGACAGTGAAACGCTACGTGAATGCCTTCGGCGAGAAGCATGAAATCAAAATGTCGCTGAATATCTCAGGCGAGGAACACCGCCGGATGGAGCCGCACGCGGAAGTGACCGTCTTCCGGGGCATTCAGGAAGTGTTGAGCTACGCAAAGGAATTTTGCAACGCGACCCAGATCAGCGTGCTGCTCGATATTGCGGGGGATGAAATTCGCGTGACCGCTGATTTCGATGGCAAGCCCGTCAGCGAAGTCGAAGCCGCCCCCGAACTCAATCAGCAGCAATCGCGCGTGTTCAGCCTGAATACATTCAAGGAGCGCGTGGAGCTGGTCGGCGGCTCGGTCAATATCTACGGCGGCGAGGGCGAAACCAACCGCGTCGATCTGGCCGTCTCCGCACAGGAGCGCTGAATGAGTCAGTTGAGAACGCGGCGCGTACTCATGTCCTACTCAATCAGTGGCGGTAGTCCCATTTTCGGCTACAATCGTTCGCAGTCACTTGTGCGGTGGCAGGGCATTCGACCCTCCGCTCGCCGTAAGTTCTGGAATATTACGTCAGTGGAGAGCGTGGTCCAATGAACCGTCGAGTCCTGCTAATTCTGCTACTGTTGCTCATCATCATCATTGGCGGTGGCGCACTGGTCTACCTCACTGTCATTGCGCCTGCTTCTCAGGCCGCCAACAATCTCGTCCTGACCACGATCCCCGACCCGAACAACCCGAACCCGATTGGTTCTGGTCCAGTGGTCAATACGCCCACGCCGATTTCCTTCACGCCGATCCTGATCGCCGTACAGGAACTGCCGCGCGGCATCCGCATCCCGGAGAATGGCGTCGAAATTCGCAACTTCCCGACTGCGAACGTCCCGTCCAACGCCATCGGTGCGAACCCCGCCGACCCGAACGACGTAGCGCGCGTGTTGAAGGATGTTGTCGGCAAAATCGCCCGTACCGATATTGCGCGTGAGCAGCCGCTGCTCTATACCATGCTCGTTGACGACCTGACGCAGATCGCGAAAGTCGGCTCCGACGCGGCGGCGGTGATCCCACCCGGCTTGCAGGCGATTACGCTTCCCATCGACCGGAACAGCTCCGTCGCGTTCGCGCCGCGCCCCGGCGATTACGTGGATGTGATCGTCTCGTACCTGTTTGTCGATGTGGATGAAGAATTCCAGTCGCGCAAGCCGAACCTGCTCAACTTCACGGTTGTGAAGCAGGACGGCACGATTGACATCGTGCGCGGTATCGCGGGTCGTATCGAGCCGAGCAGCCTCTCGAACTTCCCGGTCATCGTCGGACCCTCCGAAACGCAGCGCCCACGCCTGACCACGCAACGCACCATTCAGGCCGCGCTCGTGATCCAGATGGGGACCTTCCCGCTGACGGGCAACTACATCGGCAATACGCCGACGCCTGCCGTCCCGCCGACCGTCGCCAACGATACCGAGCCAACGCGCTCCGGTCCGCCGACCGTCGTGCCGACGCAGGTCGTGCCGGAGGTGATTACGGTCGCCGTGCAGCCGCAGGAAGCGATTGTACTGGCCTGGCTGATCGAAGCGCGCGTGCCGCTCACGCTCACGCTGCGCAATGCGCGCGACGTGACCAGCAAACCCTCGACGCCCGTGAACCTGCGTTACGTCGTCGAACAGTATCAGGTTCAGCAGCCGCCCAAGCTGCCCTACGCGCTCGAACCCGCGATTCGTTCCGTGCGCCAGCTTGTCACCGGGACGCTGGTTCCCTTCGCGAGCGATGTACAGGCGCAGCCCGCAAAATAATCGGGATGAGTTTGTGATGGGGAGAGCGTCACCCGCTCTCCCCTTTTTTGTTAAACTGTATACTATCGCTGAGTCTGGAGTATCGCGTTTATGAGCAAGTCCGCAGGCGTTCCGCAGGGCGACAAGAAGCCGATGATCCGCGTTATCATCGTTGATGACATTCCCGAAACACGCGAGAATCTGAAAAAGCTGCTCGCCTTCGAGCCTGATATTGAAGTCATCGGCACAGCCAGCACCGGGCGCGAGGCAATTGCGATTGCCATTGCCAAGAAGCCTGACATCATGCTGATGGACATCAATATGCCGGATATGGACGGCATCACCGCGACCGAACAGATCAACAAGGCGGTCCCGACGGCGGGCGTCGTGATTATGTCCGTGCAGAGTGAGGCCGATTACCTGCGCCGCGCGATGCTCGCCGGGGCGCGTGACTTCCTGACCAAGCCGATTGCGGGTGACGAACTCTATTCGACCGTGCGCCGCGTCTATGAACTCACGCCGCGCGCCCCGCTGATGCCGCAGTACATGCCCGGCCAACCCGGTAGCGATGGCAAAAGCGCGGGCGACCGTGCGGGCAAGCTGATTGTCATTTACAGCCCGCAGGGTGGCGCAGGCAAGACGACCACCGCGACCAACCTCGCAGCGGCGATGATGCGCGAAGGCACGAAGGTCCTGCTGGTCGATGCTGATTTGCAATATGGCGATGTTGGCGTGTTCCTCAACCTGCAATCGCAGAACACGCTTACCGAACTGGTCAAGAATGTTCTCGAAGACGATCTCGATATGGACCTCGTGGAAAACGTGCTGGTCAAGCATGACAGCGGCCTGAAGGTCCTGCTTGCGCCAAGCAGCCCGGAAGATGCGGAAACCATCGTCGTCGAGGGTGTGACCACACTGTTGATGCGGCTGCGCAAGCAGTTCGATTTCATTGTGGTGGATACCGCGTCCAAGCTGGATGACCTCGCGCTTAGTCTGTTCGATATTGCCGACCGCATCCTGATCGTGACCAACCCGACGCTGCCCGCGCTCAAGAATACGCGCATCGTGTTGAACCTGATGCAGCAGTTGAAGTATGTCGATGAGAAGTATCAACTCGTCTTCAACAAGGTGAATGCGGAGTTCGAGCGCAGCAAGGTCGTCCCACCAATTGCGGCCTTCGAGCAGAAATTGAGGCGTACCGGGATCATTCAAATTCCGGAAGACGAGCGCAAAGTCCTCGCCGCGCTCACACGTGGGACGCCGCTGATCGCTACCAAGGATCGTAATGTTTCGCCCGCACGCGAGTTCTACGCTTTGGCAGATTTGATGCGAAACCAGCTTATGCCCGCGACGCCGGACGCGCTGGCGGTTCCTGAGAAAGCGGCTCCGCAGCGGCTCTCGATCTTCGGTGGGAAACGTTAACCTGGTTGGATAGGAAGTAAACGATGTCTCTTCTTCGCCGTATCAATCAAGGAACCACGCCGCCGCCCACGACGCGCGGTGGGGAACCGAGCAACAACCCGCCACAACAGCCCGCCGCGCCCCCGCCGCCCGATCAATCGCGGCTGGATGCGATGCGTGACAAGCGCGTGGCGATGCCCGCGGCCTCTGCGGCGGCACAGCAGCAAAAAGATGCGCTGGTCGATATCAAGGTGCGCGTCCAGACCAAGCTGTTGAGCGAACTCGACCCTTCGATGGATACACGCTCACCCGAAGTGCGTTCGACAATTGAAGAACTCTTCGCGACGATCCTCAACGAAGAAAATATTATCCTCAGCCGCAACGAGCGCGCGCGCCTCTTCGACCAGATCATCGCGGAAATTCTCGGCTTCGGACCAATAGAAATTCTGCTCGCGGATGATACCGTCACTGAAATTATGGTCAACGGTCCGAAGAACATCTACATCGAGCAGAAAGGCCGCCTCACGCGGTCGAATGTCACCTTCGAGAACGACGACCATGTGATGCGCGTGTTGGACCGGATCGTTGCGCCGCTCGGTCGCCGTATCGATGAAAGCTCGCCGACGGTCGATGCACGTTTGCCGGATGGTTCGCGCGTGAATGCCGTCATTCGCCCGATTGCGCTGTGCGGTCCGACGATTACGATCCGTAAATTCTCCAAAAAACCGCTGACGGTCGAAGACCTGATCCGCTTCGGATCGATGACCAGCGAAATGGCGGAATTCCTGCGCGCGTGCGTAATGGCGCGCTTGAATGTCGTCGTTTCCGGCGGCACGGGGTCCGGCAAGACGACGCTGCTCAACGTCCTTTCAAGCTTCATCCCGGATGACGAGCGCATTGTCACCATCGAAAACGCGGCAGAATTGCAACTGCGGCAGGAACACGTCGTCTCGCTGGAAACACGCCCGGCCAACATCGAAGGGCGCGGCGAGGTCAGCATTCAGGATTTGGTCGTGAACTCGCTGCGTATGCGCCCCGACCGGATCATCGTCGGGGAGTGCCGTTCCGGTGAAGCGCTGGACATGCTCCAGGCGATGAACACGGGACACGACGGCTCGCTGACCACTGCGCACAGCAACAGCCCGCGCGACACGCTGGCGCGTCTGGAAGTGATGTGCCTGATGTCCGGTATGGAACTCCCGATTCGCGCGATTCGCGAGCAGATTGCCTCGGCAGTGCAGTTGATCGTCCACCAGGAACGTCTGCGCGATGGCGCACGCAAGATCGTCAAAGTGACCGAAATTCAGGGCATGGAAGGTGAAGTGATCACCATGTCCGATATTTTCGAGTTCGAGCAAACGGGCATCGAAGCCGGGAAAGTGATCGGGCGCGTGCGTCCGACCGGACTGCGCCCCAAGTTCATCGACCAGATTGAAGCCATCGGAATCCACCTGCCACCGTCCGTGTTCGGGATCGGGATGCCGCGCTACTAGGCGTGCCGAAAAAGGAATAAGGAAGCCTTCGTGAATATTCCTCTGATTATCGGTATCGTCGTTGTCGTCGTCGTCCTGCTGCTCGCGGTCCTCAGCATTCGCGGGCGTAACAGCAGTGTCGTGGAAGATCGTCTGGGTCGCTATGCGGATTTCCAGCAGCTTCCCCGTATCGAGGGCGAAGATCGCAAAGTCACCAAGAAGGAAAAGGAAAGCGCGCTCTCCAAACGGATGAATGCGTCGCTCGAAAAGAGCAGCTTCGGAGCGCGCTATAAAACCGAACTGGCACGCGCCGACCTCAACCTGACTATCGCAGAATTCGCGGCGTTGCACGTGATCACGGCAATCGGCCTCGGTTTTGTCTGCTACTTTGTGCTGTTCACAGGCCAATTCGTGATGGCGATTTTGGGCGCTGCGGTCGGGATGTTCATACCGCGCTTCTACGTCTCCTTCAAGAAGAGCCAGCGGCTGCGCAAGTTCGAGGAACAAATGCCCGATCTGCTCAGTCTGTGGGTCAATTCGCTTCGCTCTGGCTACAGCACCATGCAATCGCTGGATGCCATCGCGCGCGAATCGGGCGACCCAAGCGGTCCCGAATTCAAGCGGGTCATCATGGAAGTGCAGATTGGATTGCCGCAGGAAACTGCGCTCGCGCACTTGCTCGACCGGATGCCGAGTGAAGACCTCGACCTGATTATCACGGCGGTGAACATCCAGCGTGAAGTCGGCGGCAACCTCGCGGAAATTCTGGAAACCATCGGACACACCATTCGCGAGCGGATCAAGCTGAAGGGCGAAATTCGCGTGCTGACAGCGCAGGGGCGCATCACGGGCTACCTAATCAGCTTCCTGCCTATCGCGCTCGGTTTGTTCCTGAACGCCGTCAACCCGAACTATGTCGGGCGTCTCTTCTCGGATCGCTTCTGCGGTTGGCCGATGATCGCGCTTGCGCTGATCATGATTGGCCTTGGTACGGCGATCATCCAGCGCATCGTCGATATTGAAATTTGAGGAGGACTGCTCAATGCAACTCTTTGGCATAATCGTTCTAATTGTCGCCGGGGTCGGTCTGCTTGGTGGGCTGGTCTGGGTCGGGCAGCGCTCCAATTCGGGCGCGGACCCACTCATGCAGCGCCTCGCAAGCATCGCGGACCGTGAAGTTGCACCTTCGCTCTCCGATCTGGAAATGTCGCTCTCCTTCCGTGAGCGTGTGGCGCTGCCGATGCTCAAGGCGCTCTCGCGGATCGTGACTACATTCACGCCCGAACAGCAATTGGAACAAATCTCGCATCAGCTTGAACTGGCGGGCAAGTCGCAGACGATGGATGCGCGCATGTTCTTCGCGCAGCGCATCCTGATGATGGTCGCACTTGCCGCGGGCGCGTTCATCGTCTTCTTTGTCGTCTCGAAGAATCCGAACGCGCTGCTGTTCATCGTCGGTGCGGCGGCACTCGGTTACTTCCTGCCTGCGCTGCAACTGAAAAGCCAGATTTCGCGCCGCCAGAACGGGATCACGAAGGCGCTCCCGGATGCGCTGGACCTGATGACGATTTGCGTGGAAGCCGGGCTTGGCTTCGACGCAGCGATGGGCAAGGTTTACGAGAAGTGGGACAACGATCTGGCGCTCGCCTTTGGCCGTATCATTCAGGAAATTCAGCTTGGCAAGGCGCGCCGTGACGCGCTTCGCGATATGTCGAACCGGATGGATGTGCCGGATGTGAAAAGCTTCACGGCGGCAATCATCCAGGCGGACCAGCTCGGCGTGAGTATCTCGAAGATTCTGCGTATTCAGGCTGACCAGATGCGCGTCAAGCGCCGCCAACGCGCGGAAGAAAAGGCGCATCAGGCTCCGGTCAAGATGCTGATCCCGATGGTCTTCCTGATCTTCCCCTCGATCTGGATCGTTCTGCTCGGACCGTCCATCATCGTTCTGATGCACACCAACCCGATATGATCTCACGCGCGGGACCGTCGGAGCCTCCCGGCGGTCCTGAACGCCTGCGCAAGGCGTTACGCCACCTCACCGATGGCAGCCTCGATTTGCTGTTCCCTCCACGCTGCGCCCATTGCAAACGCCCCGGTTCCCTGCTTTGCGAAGCCTGCATCGCGCTTATCCTGCCCCTGCCAAATGCACCTGCGCCGGCGTATCTCGACTCGTTTTACGCGCTGGGCGGCTTCGATGGTCCCCTGCGCAGCGCGATTCATGCTTTCAAATATGATGGACAACGGCGCATGGCGGGCTGGTTCGGGGAACAGCTTGCGGCGCTCGCGCTTCCCCTCGACGCGGATTTGATCGCGCCCGTGCCATTGCATCCGAAACGCGAACGCGAGCGCGGCTACAATCAATCCGCGCTGCTTGCCTCACAAGTTGCCGAACGGCTGCACATTCCGCAGGATAACGCGGTGCTGCGCCGCACGCGCGTCACGCAGCAGCAAGCTACGCTCGGCTACGCAGACCGCGCGACGAACATGCGCGATGCGTTCAGCGCCGATGCGGAACGCGCACGCGGCAAGGTGATTGTTTTGGTCGATGACGTTTGCACGAGCGGCGCAACCCTGTCAAGCTGCGCGGCGGCACTGCGCGCGGCAGGCGCGAAACATATTTATGGTCTGACCATCGCGCGGGCGTTGCGCGACGACCCCTCTTAATTCAGGAGATTAAAAGATGAACGTTGAAGTAACCAGCCGCAATGGACGTTTGACGGACGCGACGCGCGATTACGCAGAGCGGAAACTCAACCGCCTCGACCGCTACCTTCCGCATATTACGCAGGTCCGGCTCGAACTCGCGCAGGAGACGTTGCGCACGGGCGACCGGACGATTGCGCAGTTGACGGTGCGGCACGACTCCGGCGCGGTTTTGCGTGCGGAAGTGAAAGACGGCGCGGACCTCTTCGCGGCGGTCGATGCCGCTATCGACAAGATTTATCGCCAGATCGAACGCTATAAAGGCAAGCTGCGGCGGCGTGGTGGGGATGTTTCGGCGGATGCAGAAGACTCGCCAATCGACACGCCCGAAGAAGACGATGATACGCTCGTCGTCAAGCGCAAGAAAATCGAAATGGCTCCGATGAGCGAAGAGGAAGCCATCGAGCAGATGGAATTGCTCGGCCACACCTTTTTCGTGTTCTTCAACGTCGAAACGACTGCGATCAATGTCGTCTATCGCCGCGAGAAGACGGGTTATGGGTTGATCCAGCCGCTATTTGGTTAATGACAAGCGGTTGAGCCGGACATACTTCTGCAATTCGTACCAGGCCATGATCAGGCTCAACCGCAACCCGTGCAAGCCGTCGCGGTAGCCGCGTAGTGTGAAAAAGCGCCAGATGAAATGGCGAATCGGCTGCAAGATATAATTCTGCGGCTTCGCGCGGATGCCTTCCGCGTGCAGTTCGGCGGCGGCGAGCGACGTATAGCGCTCCTGCTTTTCAATAAAATGGCGCAAGTCGCGATAGTTGTAGTGAACGAGCGGCGTTTGCAGATAGCACGCCGCGCCGTCGAGGATGACCCGTTCGTGAACCGCGCGGGTCAGGTCGTAATGCGCCTTTTCGCGGCGCAGCAGCCGTAATTGATAATCGGGATACCAGCCCGCGCCGCGCGTCAACCTGCCCATGATGTAGTTGTGGCGTGGAACCCAGCCGCCAGCACACGCCTCGTCATCTGTTTTCGCGCAGATTTCGGCGGCCTGTTCCGGGCTGGAACGCTCGTCTGCATCAACGAAGAAAACCCACTCCTCGCTGACTGCGTGCAGTGCCGCTTCGCGCTGCTCCGAATAATTCACAAACGGATGCGTGAGCGTTTCCGCGCCTGCCGCACGCGCGAGCGCAAGTGTATCATCGCTGCTGCCACTATCGAAGACGAGGACGCGATCCGCCCACGCCAGCGACCGGATGCACGCTTCGATATGCTGCGCTTCGTTGTAAGTCAGGATGATCGCGACTAGCATCAGACAAGCGCCGCGTGCGCCTCATCGGGCGTCGGCAGCCCGGCCAGCCCGACGCGCGTTACCGACATCGACGCGAGGTAGCACGCCTGCTCTGCTGCGCGACGCGCGTCCCCGGTCCGCGCCAGAAGGGTCAGGAATACCCCCGCGAAGACATCCCCCGCCCCGGTCGCATCCACCACCGGGACGGCTGGCGCGGGCGCATCGAATGCCCATGCGCCATTCTGGTAGACCGTGCAGCCCTGCGCCGCGCGTGTGACGACCAGCAGCCGCGCGAGGCCGCCATAATGTGCTTCGAGAGCCGTATCGCGCCCGATGTCCTCTTCGCTGAGGATGCACGCGGATAGAATCGGGAGCAGGCGGTCGGCGCTCTCCCACGCTTTCGGGCGGATCACCCCCGCTGCGTCCCATGCGCGCATCCAGCCCTGCGGCGTCGCGGCGACCAGCGCGCCGGGGAATGCTTCCGCGAGCGCCGGATCGACCTCATCCGTAAGCGGCGCGAGGTGGATAATCGGCGCACCACACCATGCCGCCGGGACGTGTTCGAGGCGCAGTGCTTGAGCGCGGCTTTTCAAATATTGGATGCGGCGCTCGCCTTGATAGATATTCTCGAAAATGGAACTCGTTTGCGACGGCACACGCGCCAATTCGATAGCGGGCAAATCGGCCAAAACGGGATCGTCGTCGCGGATGCTGGTCACGGCGGCGACGCGCAGACCAAGCGCGAGTGCGGTCCCGCCAGAATAGGAGACGGTCCCGCCAAGGCGTGGTCCCGCCGGGGTATCATCATGTGTGATGTGTCCGATCAGCAGGTAATCCGGTGCGGTCAATCAGCGACCACCCTGCCGCTTCGGAATGATCGTCACCTTGCGGCGCTCACCCTCTCCGACACTCTCCGTCGTCACGTCCTGATTGTCGCGCAAGGTAAGGTGAATAATTCGGCGTTCAGCGGGCGTCATCGGCTCCATCGAGACCATGCGGCCACGCTCCACCGCTTGCGCGGCCATTTTGCGCGCGAGCCGCTTGAGCATTTCCTCGCGCCGCGATTTGTAGCCTTCGATGTCGATCACGAGGTTCGCGCGCTTGTTGAGCTGGTTGCTCGCCATTAACCGCGTCAGATATTGCAGCGCGGCCAGCGTTTCGCCCTTCGTGCCGATCAGGTCGCCCAGCGACTCGCCGCGTACTTCCAGCAGCCAGTGTTGGACTTCGTGGCCGTCTGTTTCAGCGTGGCGTGGCCTGACCTTCGCCGCGACTCCCATATGGTCGAGCAGCGTTTGCAGAATTTCGACGCCGACCTCGGCTTCGCGATCTACCGGACCGCTTTCGGTGGCTTCCGGTGCATCTTCATCCGGGATATGGCGCGGTTCCACGCGGGGCTTTTGCGCGGGAGCCTCATCGCGCAGTGTGAACTTCGTGCCTTCCGATTGGCGCAGCGCGGCGCGCGACTGCTCAGAAAGCTGGAACGGTTCGGGATCAAGCGCGGGTGACGGCGCAGCGGGAGTTGCCGGCGGGCGCGGTGCTGGCGCAGGGTTGACCGCAAGCGGGCGCTCGATAGGCGTCACGCGCACACGCGCCAGTTTGGTCCCCAGACCGAGCAGGCGACGCTGCGGCTCTTCCAGAACTTCGATAGTGACGTTATCGCGGCTCACGCCAAGCTGCGAAAGCGCCTGCTGTATGGCGCTCTCGATATCCGGCCCGGTTGTCTCGATGGGTTCAGGCATAAAATCCTCTAATTTTCGCATGGGCGCGCACGACTGCGCTGTTATTTGCTGCGCGGCTTGGCCTTCGCGCGGGGCTTGGCATCGAATGTAGTGACGGTACGCGGCGGCACGATTTCGATTTCGGGCGCGGTCTTGCCATTCTTCGGCGCAACTTTTTCGCGTTGCGGACGCGCGTTGATCACGTCGCCCGTCTTGCTGATCTTCGGCATCGTCTCGCTGGTCAGGCGTGGGACACCGTTAGCGGTCGCGAGCGCGGGCGTCTCACGCTTCTTCAACCCGAAACGCCGCCCGTACTCCGCCCTTCCCAGCAGGGCCGACTGCA
>Ga0123337_10005364_pt1 | contig 12647 bp, 7 predicted proteins | sample frozenSSSSmetaG_FD_89792 | JGI IMG/M metagenome (GOLD analysis project Ga0123337, IMG submission 89792) | Glacier valley bacterial and archeal communities from Borup Fiord, Nunavut, Canada, to study Microbial Dark Matter (Phase II) -... | ecosystem: Environmental > Aquatic > Freshwater > Ice >...
AGGTCGCCCTGGAGCGGCGGCGCGTAGCCGATGTACTCATGCAGCTTGGTGGTGGCGCGGATGCGCGGCGCGAGGCCATACACGCCTTGCGTGAGCTGGCGCTGTGCGCTGGCGTAGTATTCCTGAAGCGCCTTGCACGCCTCGTTCGCCGCGTCGATGTCGCGCTGGTTGTGATCTGGGTGCGCGATTGTCACCAGCTCGCGGTAGCGCCGCTTCAACGCCGCCTGCGGTTCGCCCACTAGCGCGCCGAACACATCGGCTGGCCCGGTCGCGCTTCGCAGCAGGTGTAGAAGATTGGGGAAAGTTAGCTCCATATGCACTCGCTTTGCCATGCTCTGGCATTTAGTGTGATACTTACACTAATATGATAGTGTACTATTGGCACAAAGTCAAGTGGCAATTTTTTCATATTCTAGCGCGATTTTTAGCGTGGGTCGTAAGGGTGAGGATTGCGGCATCGGCGCGTGGGAGAGGGAGGCGTGGGCGCGTTCGTAGTGGGTATTTTGCGCCGACACAGGCGCGGGGCTACCGCCGCCGCGCTAGGCAGCAACGCCCACTCACGCGGGCTATCAGATGCTGTACTTGCGATTCTTTAGTTCAGTATTCTGTCAACGAAGTTCCCTTGCCTGCTCCTACGGTGATAGCAGATCAGATTGATGCTGCACATATCGAGCCCGCTTCAGCGGGCGTTGCTGATGAGCGCGGCGGCTTTAGCCCCGCGCGGCGGATGCGCAGCATAAGGGATAGCCTTTGATCTGCGTGGTGATTGGACAAAGGATTGCCAAACCCACTTTGCCATTGTAGCTTGCTGGCGAGAGCACAATCGCAGGTCGGCGACCAGCTTGTTCGTGACCAGATATTGACCGGTTTGGCAAGCGTTGTAATTATTCAATCTGGCAACAAACAGGGCGCGAACAAACGCCTTTCGTCCGCGTTCGTCCGTGTTCGTCCGCGTCCATTTCGGAAATGCGACTTGCTCAGGACAGCGGCAGCCCGCCGATGCGCTCGGCACGCGTGGCCGCGCCGCTCCAAAGCATAGCCGCGAACAGCGCCAGCATTGTGAGCGCCGCGACAAGCACTAGGCCAGCGGCGGCGCTTGGGCCATAGCTGGCCAGCAGGAAGCCCATGAGCGCTGGAACGATCAGCCCGCCACCGTTGCCGATTGCCAGTACGAAGCTGGTAGTCGCCGCACTATTGCGCGCGGTCGTCGCGACAATCGCCAGCGCAGTCGGGAAGACGGGGCCACAGCTCAAGCCCAGCCACAGCACGCCGATAATCGAGATTGCGCGATCACCGCTCCCCAGCACCAGCAGCAGCGCGCCGATCAATATGCCGAGCAGGCTGATCATCAGCAGCTGCGCCGATGTCAGACGCATGCCCAGCGCTGTGCCAAGCACGCGACCGAGTGTGAGCGCCAGCCAGAAGCCTGAGAGGATCAGTGCTGCGCTGGCTGGGGCCATGCTGCTGCCAGTGATCATATAGACCGTCAGCCAGCCGCTGAAGCCGACTTCAGTGCCAATATAGATCAGCAGCAGCACGGCCAGAATCCAGGCGGTGTCGCGCTGCTGCGGCTGGTCGTTCGCCTGCTGCTTGATGATTGGCGTGGCTGGCTGGGCGGCGAAGTTCACAACGATTGGCACCAGCACCAGCAGCAATCCCGCGCCGACCCAGACTGCGATCTGCGGCATGCCAAGGCGCGCGCCTGTAAGGCCCGCAATCGCTGGCCCAAGCATCGAGCCAACCCCAAAGAACACATTCACGCCGTTGAGCGCCGCCGCGCTACGGCTAGAAAAAAGCTGGCCGATCAGTAGGTTCCCAGCCGCCAAAATCCCGCCGAAGCCAATCCCAAGCAGCAATGCCCCAGCCAGCACGGTTGCCAGATTTCTACCGAATGTTACGCCAACACCGCCGCTACCCATCAGCAGCATCCCAGCCGCCAGCACCAGGCGTTGCCCAAATCGCGTGCTTGCCCAGCCAGCACCGAACTGCGTCAGAATAATGCCAAGTGAGATCGCTGTGAACAGCGCGCCGAGCACTGCGATATCTTGCTCAATCTGCAGTGCCAGCAATGGCAGCGCGGGGCCAACGCCTGACAGCGCGACGCCTGCCGCCAAGAACACCGCGCACACGAGCGCCAATGTGCGGCGCGCGGCGCGGCGGGAAATGTTCATTTGTTCCATTGTGTACAAGTACTCCTGAGCTAGCTACATCCAGCTCAATGGTAGCATTGATACAGCTGGCAGTTCGTCGGTCTTTTTGCTGAACTGTCCCGAGGAATTGTAGTGGTCAAATAGATGCTGCACATACATGTCTAGCCCGCTTTAGCGGGCGTTGTTGTAAAGCGCGGCGGCTTTATCCCCGCGCGGGCCTGGGTGCAGCGGATGTCGGTGTTTGAACAACACAAAATGTTCCGGGGAATGAATCCTACAGTGCTGCGAGCGTACATAATCTATGAAGGGGCACGAAGATACACGAAAGAATGCGCCTTTTTCGTGTATCTTCGTGGATTCGCTATCGACGCTAGCCTGCCCGCCGGGCTGGCAGCAGCCGGTTGAACGCCTCGGCGAAGTGCCGCCGGTCGGCTGGGCTGTAAGCTGCTGGCCCGCCGGTGACTGCGCCAGCCCAGCGCAGTTCCTCCATCAAATTTCGCATCGCCAGCCGCTCGCTGACCGTATCGGCGGTATACAGCTCGCCGCGTGGGTCGATCGCCAGCGCGCCGCGCGCCACCACCTGCGCCGCCAGCGGTATATCGGCTGTGACCACGATATCGGCCGCCTCGACGTGTTGCACAATATAGCCATCGGCCACATCGCTGCCCGGCTTCACCTGCACCTGCGTGATTAGCGGTGAGAGCGGCAGCGCCAGCGTACGGTTAGCGACGAGACAGACCGGCAAGCTCAAGCGCGCGCTGGCGCGAAAGACCAGTTCCTTGACATCCTTTGGGCAAGCATCGGCGTCAATCCAGATTCGCATCGGCGTGTACCTTTATGGTGTAGTGTTCAGATTGATGTTGCACATATCCAGCCCGCTTCAGCGGGCGTTGTTCCACAGTGCGGCGGCTTTAGCCCCGCGCGGCCTGCGGGCGGCGAATGTGCAGCCGGTTTTGATCAAAGCTTTTTCGAAATATGGCAAACGACCGCCAACACAAAAGGCAGATGTGCTTGCTTCAACAAGCGCATCTGCCTTTTTCGGTGGAGCGGGAGACGGGGGTCGAACCCGCGACCTGCACCTTGGCAAGGTGCCGCTCTACCACTGAGCCACTCCCGCATGACCACGTCGAAGATTATAGCACAGCTTGTTTTTGATTGCAAATCGGGCGCGTGGCTCGGATAAAATAGGACGCCGACCAACGCAAACAAACGCGGATACCAGCCAGCGGTTCGCGTTGGTCGGCGTCCTATTTCGGGAAATCTGAACATTTAAGCGCGGGGAAGCATTGCCGCTTGCCCGTGCTTGCGCTGCCGTGCTACAATAACGCGAAATACACCGAATTCGCCGGTGGTGGGGCGAGCTGCTGCCGGCAGGCCGCGCCCGCGAACCCCCACCCGCTAGACTGAAATAGCAACGATGACGATACCCAACACAATTACGATCGATGGCCCGGCGGGTGCCGGCAAGAGCACGCTGGGCGAGCTGCTGGCGCGTCGGCTGGGCTACCTGTATTTCGATACCGGCGTGATGTATCGCGCGCTGACCTGGGCGGCGCTTGGGCAGAGTGTCGACCCCGGCGACGAGCTGGCGGCGGCGGCGCTCGCACGCGATCTCGATATTGATGTCGAGCCACCGACGGTTGCCGATGGACGCCAGTATACTATTCGTGTCGATGGGCAGGATGTGACCTGGGATCTGCGTCGGCCCGAGGTCGATCAGCAGGTGTCACACGCGGCGCGGCATCCGGCGGTGCGCGAGATCTTGCGCGCGCGGCAGCGGGCGATCGGTATGCGCGGCCGGGTTGTGATGGTCGGGCGCGATATCGGCGCGGTTGTGCTGCCGGAGGCGCGGCTGAAAATCTACCTGGAGGCATCGCTGCACGCGCGCGCCGCCCGCCGCGCCGCCGAGCTACGCGCGCGTGGCGTTGCGGTCGATCTGGCCGCGCTGGAGGCTGATTTAGCGCGGCGCGACGCGCTTGATCAGCATGTGATGGCGCCAGCGCCCGACGCGCTGCTGCTGAGCAACGAGTCGCTTCTTCCATCGGAGGAGGTCGATTTTATTCTGGCGCGGCTGGCCGAGCTGTAGGTGCAACAATGCCGCGCCAGCAACAAATCGTCTACGCCGTTGTGCGAGCATCGCTGCGTTTGGGGTGCTGCCAGGCCCACTTGTGCTGATGTCCAAAGCGCGCCGGATGCACAGGTTCAGCTTCCGAGGCATATGTCGCAAGGTCAAATGGAGCGGTAGTGCATGAGCGATCTTATCATCATCCTGCTGATTATTGTGGTGACGATCATCTTCCTGCTGGAGGTGTATGCGCCGCCGCGCCGCGAAAAGAACCCGAACGAGCCAAAGCATGAAGCGATCAAGGAACAGCGGCACGCCCGGCAGGTGCAGCGTACCAGCCCGCTCAAAGCGTTTCGTAGCTTTCTTGTCGCGCTGTTCGGTGGCGACGATCCAGTAAAAACGTTCGAGGGCGAGCTAATTCTGCATCGTACTGGTCGCCACTGGATTGTGCTACTGATGCGTGGCTTTGTACCATTGCTGATCACGCTGCTGGCCGGTACGCTGGCGATTTACCGCTTCGTCGGCGGCACGTTTATTCAGCCGGGCGTGCGGCGTGCAGGCCAGTTTACTGTAGTCGAATTCATTCTGATCGCGCTGATACTGGCTGTGCTATTCTTCTGGCAGCGCAGCGCCGGCCTGCGCGCCAAAGATAAGAAAAAGAAGAAGCCGACACTTGGCATTGAGTTTCTGCCCGAGCTGCCCTATCTCTTCGGCGTCGGCCTGCTGGGCCTGATGCTCTTTTTTCGCTTGCAGGGCGGCGAAGTCTTCTATATTCCACCCTTCAGTGCGCCAAAAAATGACATTTTCAATCAGTTGCTGCTGCTTTTCAGCTTCATCTCACTGATCGTTCTGATCTACATCGCAATCGATTGGTCGAATGACTTTTTGATCTTGACGCCCACGCGCGTGATCTTCGAGGATACCGAGCTGCTGGTGCGCCAGATCCAGCAGGAGCTGGTGATCGAGAATATTCAGCAGGTGAATGTGCGCGCGGATAGCTATTTGGCCTATCTGCTGGGCTATTTCAGGAATTGGGCGCAGCGGCTCAGGCGGTGGCTGGGTTTCAGAAGCAAGCCGGCCGATCCGACGCAGGCGGTCTACGCCAAGATTATCATCGGGTCGTACAGCCCGCAGACATTAATTTTCGAGTACGCCGATCATCCATACGAAATGCAGGGCCGCATCCAGGGCGTGGTCAACAATCTGCGCAAGCAACAGGATGTCGAAACTCTGCGCCGCCTGATCGAGAATCAGGTGTACGAGAATAAGCCGCCAAAAAGCATCACGCCGCATATTGAGGTTGATACCGAAGAGGTGACTGGGCTGTTCAGCTGGTTTCATCACCCGAATCCCGAAATCAAGCAGGATGGCGGGTTCGACGCGCTGACATGGCGGCCAGTCAAGCTGTTCATGCTTCAGACGATTGCACGGCCTTTCTTCACGTTTCTGTTTCCGGCGCTGGTGCTGTGGTTCCTGGTGCGCCTGGGCCTGCTGCTGCCTGCAATCGCGCTGGTGCTGGTGTTGCTGATCGCGCTTGTGACACTCTTCTGGGGCCTGTGGATTCGTGAGGAGCACGAGAACGATAAGTTCATTCTGAATATTCGCGAGATCATCGATGTGGATAAGAAGCCGTTTGGCCCCGAAAGTAGCCGGCGCGCGCCGCTCAGCGCGGTGCAGAATATTGAGTTCGATGTGAGCTTTGTTGAAAGCCTGCTCGGCTATGGCGATGTGATTATCACCACGGCTGGTGGTGCGGGCAAGTTCACCTTCGAGCATGTACCCAACCCGCGCGGCGTTCAGGCGACGATCAACAACTATTTGAGCTACTTCAAACGCCGTGAGACCGAGCGAAATCTCAAGGGTACGCTTGACCTTTTGCAGCAATATCATAAGCTCCAGATCGAGCACGGCGAGCTGATAGGTGACAATCTTATCGGTAATGAAGCCGTTATGGCACTGATCGCTAGCCAGGTCGAAGCACAGCTGGCAGCCGATCTGCCTAGGCAGGTTGAGCGCGAGGTGGCTGTGCAGGTGCCGCAAGAAGTCAACCGCCGGGTGCTGCGGCCATTGCGCCGTAGCGGTTTGTTCCGCCGCCGTGTACGATAGGGGATGCCATGCGCTGGGGTCGCGTGACTTCGTTGCTTTTGTTCGCCGTACTTGCGGTGGCGGCGAGCGCGTCGGCGCGGGTGGTGGCGGCGCAGGCGCAGCCGCCGATCACGCTTGATGTCCGCGTCGGCTATGAGGGCGTATATCGCCTTGGCGAATGGTTTCCGGTACGTGTCAGCATCGGCAACGATGGCCCGGATCTGCGCGGCGTGCTGGAGTGGAGCTTCACCGGCCAGGCCGATGAGCAGGTTTTTCGCCAGGCGATCGATCTGCCGCGCGGCTCACGCAAGCGCGTGACACTGGAAGTATTCGCGCGTGATTTTGCGCGCACTGGCACATTGCGCCTGCTGGATGGCGAGAACCCGCTGGTGGCGCGCGATGTCAGCTTGGATGCGGCCGATGCAAGCGTGTTTCTGGCCGGTGTGCTCAGCAGCGATCCGGCGATGCTTAACAGCCTCAACTCGCTTCAGCTCGCTGGCTTCTCCAGCACACGCGTGCGGCACTTGGATGCGGCCGATTTCCCCGAACATACGGCGCTGCTGCGTGGCCTAAATGTGCTGTTCGTGCATGATATCGACAGCGCTGCGCTTAGCCCAGCCCAGCGCGATGCGTTGGGCCTGTGGGTTAGCTTGGGCGGGCAGCTGTTTGTTAGCGGCGGGGTCGGTGGCGAAAAAGCCGCCGCTGGATTGGCCGACCTGCTGCCGGTGCAGGTCGGCGGCGCGCTGGCGCAGGGCGACCTGACCGCGCTGACGAGCTTCGCTGGTGCGGGTGCGCTGCCTAACTCGGTGGCTGCGCTTAGCCCAGCCCAACCACGCGCCGGGGCCGAGCAGCTGCCGCCCGACGCGGCGCTGGTGTTTCGTTGGCACTATGGCGCTGGTCTGGTGACGTTCAGCCGATTCGATTTCGCCAGCCTGCGTGGCTGGGCGAGTGAGGGCGCGCTGTGGGGCAAGCTGCTGGTGCAGCAATCCACCCTCGATCCCGGCTATGGCGCGCGTCTGAGCCAGACCAGCCTGCTGGAGCGCGGCGGGCTGCGATTGCCATCGCTGAGCTTGCCTTCTACTGGCGTGGTGCTGGCGTTTCTGCTGTTCTACGTGCTAGTGATTGGCCCGATTAATTACCTGGTGCTGCGACGAATGCGCCGCCTGGAATGGGCCTGGCTGAGTGTCCCACTGGTGGTGCTGGTATTTTCATGCGGCCTGTATGCGGTTGGCGTGGGGCTGCGCAGCGGCCAATCGCAGATCAGCCAGGCGGCGATTGTCCAGGGCGCGGAAGGGCAGACGCGCGCATTCGCCACTGGCTTCGTCGGCCTGTTTTCGCCACGCCGCGCCGCCTACACGGTCGGGTTTCCCGCACAAACGCTGGTGGGCGGCGCGCCGGTTCGCTTCGCGCAAAGTAATCAGTTCGATGCGGTTGTCGCCGATGAAGCCGGCGTGCGATCAATCCGTGTGCTGGCCGATGTAGTGTCGGTGAGCACGTTTGTGGCCGAGCAGATGGTCGATCTGCCGGTAGCGATCCAGAGTAGCCTGACCAGCGATGCGGCCGGGCTGCGCGGCGAGGTGCGTAACACCGGTATGGGTACGCTCGACGATGTGCTGATCGTGCGCGGCGACTCATTCGCGCGGCTGGGCGCGCTGGCCCCCGGTGCAAGCCAGCAGGTGCAGGCCAGCAGCGTCCAGCCGGGCTTTCCTGCATCGGTTGAGCTGGCCGATTCGGGCACATTTAATCGCCAGGAAATATTGCGCGTGCTGTTTGATCGCGATGCCACCAACGTGCGGAATGCGGGCGGCGCTGCTGGCTCAAGCGCTGATCAGGGCGTGTACCTGCTCGGCTGGGCTAGCATCCCGACGATCAACGCCACGCTTGATGGGCAGGCGGTGACGCAGGCCGGGCTGACGCTGTACGTGATTCGGCTCAAGTAGTGATGCAGCAAGTTTTGTCGGACGCGCCGCCGACGGGCTGAAGCCCTCGGCTCAGGTTACGAAGGCCACCTTCGTGGCCTGATTCAGCCCGCGCAGGCGGGCTTCGTAGTGCAAGCCGAGGGCTTCAGCCCGCCGGCGGCACCCAATCGTTTGAATACAAGCTCGTGATGTCCTTCCTCACAGATGTGCGCGAATTCATTACGGCGCACCATATGATCGCCACAGGCGTGCCGGTGCTGGTCGCGGTGTCGGGCGGGCCGGATTCGCTGTGCCTGCTCCATGCGCTGACGCAGCTGCGTGAGCAACTGGGCGTTTCGCTGCATGTCGGGCATCTCGATCATATGATTCGCGCGGCCGAGTCGGCTGATGAGGCGGTGTTTGTGGCAGATACGGCGCGCGCGTGGGGTTTGCCGTGTACGATTGAGGCCACTGATGTGCTGGCCCTGGCGCGGGCGCAGCGGTTGAACTTGCACGCGGCGGCACGCATGGCGCGCTACAGCTTTCTTGCGCGCGTGGCCCGCTCGATTGGCGCGCAAGCGGTGGCGGTGGCGCATCATGCCGGCGATCAGGCCGAGACCGTGCTGCTGCATTTGCTGCGCGGCGCTGGCCCGGAGGGACTGAGCGGAATGCGGCCTGTGACTCCCTGGCAAGCGTGGGCCGGAATTGAAAATACAGCATTGAGCATTGAAAATGAGGTTGAGCATGCTCAATGCTTAATGCTCAATGCTCAATTACCCCGGCTCATTCGCCCGCTGCTCGCCACCACCCGCACGTCAATCGAGCACTACTGCGCCGATCACGGCCTCGACCCACGGCGCGACCCGAGCAACTTCGATCTAGGCGCGACCCGCAATCGCATTCGTCACGACTTGCTGCCACGGCTGATCGAGTATAATCCGCATATCATCGCCGCGCTCGGTCGCACCGCCGATGTGTGTGCCGAAGAGCACGCGTTCGTGCTGGCAGCGCTGGAGCAGGCGTGGCCGCAGCTGGTGCGTGAACGATCTGGCGCGATTGATGCCGATGGAACAGTTTGGCGGGCGCTGCCAATCGCGCTTCAACGGGCGGCCATTCGGCGCGCGCATGCGTATGTGCTGGCTGGCGATGCGACGCTTGGGCTGGAGCATGTCGAGCAGGCGCGCGCGCTAATCGAGCGCGGGGTTGGCGGGCGAATGGCGCTGCCGGGCGATGTCGCGCTGACGGTCGGCTACGCCGGGTCGTGGATAATTGGTGACGCGCCCATTCCGGCTGGCCCGCAGCTGCCAAGCGACGAGCTGGCGCTGCCGCGTGAAGGCCGCGTTTCGCTTGGCGCGGGCTGGGTGATCGAGATAACCGCCACGCCGCCGCCGCTGCCGCCTTCTGCCGATGTTTGGGAAATCTACCTGGATGGCGCAGCAATCGCGTGGCCGCTGGTCGCGCGCCGCCGTCGGCCCGGTGATCGGCTGCGACCAGCGGGCGGGCGCGGCAGCCGTCGGCTACAAGATACGTTCGTGGATGCGCGCGTGCCGCAGGCGCTGCGTGATGCGTGGCCGATTATCGCCACGCCGACAGCGATTGTGTGGGTACCAGGGCTGCGCGCAGCCGATGGCTTCCTGGTGACGCCGGAAACTCAATCGATTATAAAGATCCGAATCGTGCAGGATACGTAGATTATTATATGGAGCAGCATTCATGGATCACGATATCGACAAGATTCTGATCACCTCAGAACAGATTCGGGCGCGTATTCTGGAGCTGGGCGCGCAGATCACGCAGGAGTATACGCCGCTGGGCGACCTACTGCTGGTGGGCGTGCTGAAGGGCTGCGTGATGTTCATGGTCGATCTGGCGCGCGCGATCCCGATGCCGCTGGCGCTCGATTTCATTGCCACATCAAGCTATGGTCACAGCACCGAGTCGAGCGGTGTGGTGCGGGTGCTAAAAGACTTGGACACCGATATCGCCGGTCGGCATGTGCTGATCGTCGAAGATATCATTGATAGCGGGCTGACTTTAGAATACCTACGCGGCCAGCTGCTGCGGCGCAACCCGGCCAGCCTGCGTATCTGCGCGCTGCTGAACAAGCCTGATCGCCGCATTACGATGGTGCCGGTTGATTATCTGGGCTTCGATATCCCGAACGAGTTCGTGGTCGGCTATGGGCTAGATTATGCTGATCGCTACCGCAATTTGCCGTACATCGGCGTGCTGAAGCAGGCGATCTATTCAGAGTAGGCCGGGCTTGGGGGTTGGGAGTCAGAATTTGGAGCGCCGAAATTGCAGCGAAACCGAACTCCCTTCTGGTTCCTGACCCCTGACGCCGGCGGTTCGGATTGTTAACGCCGCATTAGAAATTGCAAAACATCGCCAAGGTTGTCGCTAATCTGTGATCTCGTTACCTTGTCGCGGGGGATGCCGTTTGCTATAATGGCGGCAGTACAAATGACAACGTCGTACTCTGCATTGCAGTTGGATTCTTTTTATGCCTTCTAGTGAGGAGCCTAGCTCCTGAAGAGGGGAGCGACACACGACTATGGGTGATAACCGTTGGCTGAAGAATAGCTTTGTCTACCTGATTATTCTGGTAGCAGCGCTGGCGCTATTCTTCAATTATTTTAACAACCAGCAGAACGTGCCGGACGAGCTGGCCGTGACCGACGTGATCGCGAAGGCTAAGGCCGGTGATGTCACGACGATTGAGGCCCAGTCGGGGAACAACGATATTTATGTGGCGCTCAAGGATAAGCCGGGGCAGAAGTACCGCTCGCGGATCGAGGCCAATGACTCGATCACGTCGCTGCTGCTGGCCGCGAATGTTGATCCGGGGATCGTCAAAGTCAACGTTCAGCCAGCACCGGCCTGGGGCGGGTTGCTGAACATCTTCACGATCTTGCTGCCGGTGCTGCTAATGATCGGCTTCTTCATCTTCTTCATGCGCCAGGCGCAGGGGTCGAACAATCAGGCGCTGTCGTTCGGTAAAAGCCGCGCGCGGATGTTCTCGGGCGACAAGCCGACGATCACGTTTGCTGATGTGGCCGGGCAGGAAGAGGCCAAGCAGGATTTGGCCGAGGTGGTTGAGTTCCTGAAGTTCCCGGATAAGTTTGCGGCGCTGGGCGCGCGCATCCCGCGCGGTGTGCTGATGGTCGGCCCGCCTGGAACCGGCAAGACGCTGCTTTCACGCGCCGTGGCGGGTGAGGCGGGCGTGCCGTTCTTCTCGATCTCCGGCTCGGAGTTCGTTGAGATGTTCGTCGGCGTGGGTGCATCGCGTGTACGCGACCTGTTCGATCAGGCCAAGCGCAACGCGCCCTGTATTGTGTTCATCGACGAGATCGACGCGGTTGGTCGCCAGCGCGGTGCTGGTTTGGGCGGCTCGCACGATGAGCGTGAGCAGACACTTAACCAGATTCTGGTTGAGATGGACGGCTTCGACTCGAATACGAATATCATCATCATCGCGGCCACCAACCGCCCGGATGTGCTCGACCCGGCGCTGGTTCGTCCAGGCCGCTTCGACCGCCAGGTGATCTTGGATGCGCCGGATGTGAAGGGCCGCGTGGCGGTGCTCAAGGTTCACACCAAGGGCAAGCCGCTCGGCGAGGATGTCAATCTGGAAATCATCGCCAAGCTAACGCCGGGCTTTTCCGGCGCGGATCTGGCGAACGCAGTCAACGAGGCGGCGATTCTGTCGGCACGGCGCTCGAAGAAGAAGATCGGCATGCCTGAGCTGCAAGACGCGATTGAGCGCGTGCAGATGGGCGGGCCGGAACGACGCAGCCGCGTGATGACTGAGCGCGAGAAGCTGCTGGTAGCCTATCACGAGGCTGGTCACGCGGTGGTTGCCGGTGGCATGGCCAAATCGTTCCCGGTTCAGAAGGTGACGATTATCCCGCGTGGGCAGGCCGGTGGCTACACGCTGTACTTGCCGGAAGAGGATAGCCTGCGCTATACCACCGTTTCGCAGTTCGAGGCGCGGCTGGTGTCGGCACTGGGCGGGCGGCTGGCGGAAGAGATCGTGTTTGGCCCAAGCGAGGTGACCACCGGCGCATCGAGCGACATCACGTATGTCACGCGGATTGCGCGCGCTATGGTTACGCGCTACGGCATGAGCGCGAAGCTCGGCCCGATCGCCTTTGGTGAGAAGGAAGAATTGATCTTCCTGGGCCGCGAGATCAGCGAGCAGCGCAACTACGGCGACGAAGTGGCGCGCGAGATTGATCGCGAGGTTCACCGGATCGTTGCGGAAGCCTACGAGCGAACGCGCGAAATTCTGACCACCAACCGCGATGTGCTGAACGACATGGCTAGCTCGTTGCTTGAGAACGAGACGGTCGAAGGCGAGCGGCTGCGCGAGCTGATGGCGCGCGTGAAGCCGATGAAGGGCGCTGATGCGCTGGTGAACAGTAACGATCCGCCGATTGTGATCGCGCC
>Ga0123337_10005366_pt1 | contig 12643 bp, 9 predicted proteins | sample frozenSSSSmetaG_FD_89792 | JGI IMG/M metagenome (GOLD analysis project Ga0123337, IMG submission 89792) | Glacier valley bacterial and archeal communities from Borup Fiord, Nunavut, Canada, to study Microbial Dark Matter (Phase II) -... | ecosystem: Environmental > Aquatic > Freshwater > Ice >...
CTGGGAACTTGAAGTTGTCCACCGCGAAGTCAAATCCCTGTTTGGTCTTGGCGACAAACAATGTCATCACCCGCTCGCCGCCGTCTCCTCCGTCCAGTGGTCAGCCTGGTTGTATGCTCTCCTCTGTTTGGCCGCCTATCGTACTTTTCATTTACCCGCCCCGCCCCGCAGCACGCCCGCCTAGTATCCCAACCCTCGTCGCTGGACATTTTCCAATCTCCTCGAAACGCTCCGCTGACCTCTGGACCGACCCTGACTTTCGTGCCATTTTGTCCGCATCCCCTAAAACTGGTCGAAACTCGAAGCCCTGCTCGCCTTTTACTGCTTCAACCGCACGCGCCAACCCGAACCAGCCCCTTGAAATAGAGCCAAACTTCAGGGGGCTGGATTTATCCAGCCCTTTGATTTTTCGTTGATTATTTATAGAAAGCCCGTACCACCGCGCGGTTGCAATACCAGACCACGAACAGCGCGAGCGCGACCCGGATCGGCAGCAGACAGCGCAGCGCACCCGCGAAGATCGGGTCGAAGCTATTGCCCAGGATCACGCCGCCATCGAGCGCGCTCACGAAGGTCAGCAAATCCGTCCGATAAGTCGCGAAGCCGTTGACGAGCGCGCCCAGCAACACGATCCCGATGAACATCACGCGGGCGCGGCGTGGCGCTCCGACCCACGCAAAAACGCAGACCGCCATCGTCCCGATAGCAATAATTGGTAGCGCCCAGAACGCGCCGTTGATCGGCTGGAAGGTACGCCCCTGAACGCGCACGATCACGATGAGCAGCGCCGGCAAGGTCGGTACGATGCCATATAGCGCAAAGACCGCAATGATCGCGAGCGATAGGCCAAGCGAGCGATAGGCGGCCAGCGGTTGCAAATCGCGGCGCTTGCTCACCGCTTGATCGCCTCACCCGCGCGCGGCAGGTGGATAATAAACTGCGTGCCGCGTCCATCCTCGCTAATCGTTTCGATCTGGCCGCCGTGCGCCTCAATGATGCTGTAACTCACCGCCAGACCCATCCCCGTTCCCTCGCGCTTGGTTGTATAGAACGGGTCGAAGATACGCGAAATATCACTCACCGGAATGCCGATCCCGGTGTCTGTGATCGAAAGTACCACTGCCGCGGGTTCCTCGCGCGTGGCGAGCGTCAATATGCCGCCATTGGGCATGGCGTCGCGCGCGTTGAGCATCATATTCAGCACGACCTGCTTCAATTGATCGGCGTTGGCCGTAATCGCAGGCAGTGCGTTCAATTCACGCTTGAGCGTAATCCGGTCGTTGGCGAATTGCTTGCCAGTCAACGTCAGCACTTCCTCGACAACGGTATTCAGGTTCACTGCTGCGAGATTTTGCTGCTCTGGTCGGGCAAAATCGAGGAGCAGGCGGATCATCGACTCGATGCGGCGCACATTGCTATAGGCCACCAGAATCGACTCGGCATCGGCAGGCAATCCGGCTTCGGTATCTTCTAGCATCAATTCGAGTGTGGTCAGGATCGGTTGGAGCGGGTTGTTGATCTCGTGCGCGACCCCGGCGGCCAGCGTGCCAATTGCGGCCAGTTTTTCCGCGTGGCCGAGGACTTGCTGCGCGGTGACAAGTTCCGCAGTACGCGCCTCGACTTTCGCTTCAAGATTCGCGATATAGCCTTGTAGTTCTTCGTGAAGCTGCGCACTCCGCAGCGCAAGCGCGCCTTGCTCCGCGAAGGAGCGCAGCAGACGCAGCGCGTTGTCGGTATAGGCATCCGCTGCCGGGTGTCCCACCAGCAGCACACCGAGCGCCGACCCCTGATGAATCAATGGAACGCCCATCACCGCACTCAGGTCCGCTTTCGCATAGAATGGATCGAGCGCGACTAGCGCCTCGTGATTGTTGAGGAGCAGCGTATCTCCGCCCGACAGAACTTGTTCCGTCAGGTTGAGCGGACCGTAGTGCATGATGTACTCACCATCGGGTTCAACCCGACACCACACGGTCCGGCTGCCATCCGCTCCGGGAAGCATCATGCAGACCGTCGAGGCAGGTAGATATTGGAGCGCAAAATGCGTCAGGCGGTCGATCACCTGCGCGACGGTCCGCACTTCGTTCAACTGCGCGCCAAGCGCAAGCATTGCTTCCAAATCATGTGTGCGCTGCTGGAGCCGTTCTTCCATCTGGCGGTCGCGCAGCTTGCGGTTGACGCGAGCGAGCAGCTCTTCAAGGCCGAACGGCTTGCGTAAATAATCATCCGCGCCGAGTTCGAGGCCATACGCAACATCGTGCGGGTCCTTCGCGACCGCTGTAAGGAACATGATCGGCGTGCGCGCGGTGCGCGGGTCGGCACGCAACAACCGCATTGCCTCGAAGCCATCTATATCGGGCATTCGCACGTCCAACAGGATCAGGCGCGGCTCTTCACGCAGCGCGATTTCGACAGCCTGCCGACCGTTGTTGGCGACTACTGTGCGAAAGCCGCTGGCTTCGAGCGCAGAGACGACGACGTGGCGAATGGTGCGGTCATCATCGGCGATCAGAATGAGAGGCAGGTCTACGTTCATAACCAACTCACACCGAAAATTGCGGGGGGTGCTAAAATCGCTCTCTATACTATCAGCAGATCGAGAGAACCGTACATGCTGCGTCGAGTATTCTATCTGGTGAGCGGCTGCTTTCTCGTGCTTGCGGTCGTCAGTGCCGCGTTTGCGGCGGGCTACAGCAGCCGGGGACGCGCGTATGCCGCCGCAGACGAGCAGTATCCGCTGCTTGCCGAAGCACAGGGCTTGATCAATCAATATTACCTGCGCGAGCAGCCGCCCGCAGCCGCGCGCGAATATGGCGCAATACGCGGAATGCTGGGTACGCTCAATGATAAATTTACGTTCTTTATCGAAGCGCCCGTTGCGGCCAGCGAATCCAACGTCCTCGCGGGAACCTATGGCGGGGTTGGGGTGCAGGTCAAGCGCGATGAAGTGGCGCGCTTCATCCTGTTTCCATTCCGCGACAGCCCCGCCGCCAAAGCAGGCATCCGCGACAATGATATTTTGCTGGCCGTCAACGGCACGCCAATCCAGCCGACCATTGGGCAGGACGCCGTAGACCAGCTAATGCGCGGCGAAGTCAAGGAAGGTAGCGGCGTCAGTGTGACGGTGCAGCACCAGCCGGATGGCAAGCAGGATACGCTTCGCATCGCCTTTGCGGTGATCGATGTGCCATCGGTGGTCTGGCGCGTGCTGGTCGAGGCGCAGGACACGGGCTATATCCAGGTGATGCGCTTCACCAACCGCACGCCGGATGAAGTCAACCAAGCGATCAGCGAGTTGAAGACGGCCAACGTCAAGGCGCTCGTGCTGGATTTGCGTAACAACCCCGGTGGCCTGCTCGATGAGTGCGTGAAGGTCGCGGGTCAATTCCTGAACGGCGGTCCGGTCTATATCGAGAAGACGCGCGACAAGGAACAGGTTTTCTCCGCGCCGGAGAATAGCGCGCTAACCGACTTGCCGCTGGTCGCGCTGGTCAATGGCGGGACGGCCAGCGCCGCCGAACTCGTAGCCGGAGCGTTGCACGACCGCGCACGCGCGAAGCTGATCGGCCAGCAAACCTATGGCAAAGGCTCCGTCCAATACATCTTTGCGCTTGCCGATAAATCTTCAATTCACGTCACGACGGCGGAGTGGTTCGCGCCATTGCGCGGTGCGCTGGATGGCAAGGGACTCACTCCGGATATTGCCATGATCCCAGACCCGACAGGGCGCGATGTCGAACTCGGCGAAGCGGTCCGGCAGCTTCATGTGGCGAAGTAGAACGATGATCGAACCGCCCAAGTTTGATCCAGTGCCGCCGCGCGGTTTGACCATCGGCACGATCCCGCTCCTGATCTTCGTCCTTGGCGCGATCCTCGTGGTCGGCGGGGTCGGCTTCGTCGCGGGACTGGCGGCGGCCAGCGCGAGCAGCGAGTTCCAGCTTCGGCAGAAATTCGGCGCGTTCGCGGAAGCATGGGACATCGTGGACAACGAATTCTATTACCCAAAACCCGCGCCCGATGAACGACTACGCGGCGCGATTAATGGGCTGCTCGGCACACTAAACGACCGTTATACGTTGCTGATCGAGCCACAGGCGGCGGCAGCGGATGCGGCGGTGATGGGTGGCGAGAGCGGCGGCATCGGCGCGAAGGTGCGGACGGACGAGGCGGGTAACACCGTCATCGCAGAAGTGCTGCTTGGCAAGCCGGCATTCGAGGCGGGGCTGCTATCGGGTGATGTGCTGCTCAGTGTGAACGGCCAATCGGTGTTGGGACTCGACTCGACGAAGGTCGTGCAATCGATTCGCGGCGCAATTGGCACATCCGTACAGCTCACTGTACAGCGCGGAGCGGACCAAAAATCGTTCAGCATTGTTCGCCAGCAAATCAATGTCTATGGTCGGATGCTGCCCGGCAAGGTCGGCTATGTCTCGCTTGGCCTCTTCGACCGAAAGGCCGCCGAGCAGGTTGGGGCGGCAATTCAACCGCTGCTTGATGCGAGTGCGACGGCGCTCATCTTCGACCTGCGCGGCAACCCCGGTGGGCTGCTCGATCAGGCCGTCGCGGTCTCCGATCTGTTCCTCAAGAGCGGTCTGATCGTGCAGGAAAAGAACACGGACGGCAGCAAAAAAGACTTTAACGCGCGCGACGGTCAGCTTGCGGAAACGATTCCGCTCGTCGTGCTGGTCGATGGCGGCAGCGCCAGCGCGTCGGAAATCGTCGCGGGGGCGCTCAAGGATAGGCAGCGCGCGACGTTGATCGGGCAGACGACTTATGGCAAGGGGAGCGTGCAAAGCCTGCAAATCCTCTCCGACGGCTCGCAGCTTCGCGTCACCTCGGCGGCGTGGTATACGCCGAAGGATACGCCGATTACGGGCGTCGGGCTGGCCGTCAATCTGTGGGTCACGACCCTGGACGTGTACGCGCCCGGCACGGACCCGATCCTTGATGCAGCACTCGGCTACCTCCAGAGCGGCTTGCCGCCGACGTTCTGATGCCTCGACGTTTCAAAGTGCGAGTAGCCTGTAGAGGATCGAAAACATGAAAGCAGCCTGGTACGAAAAGCAAGGACCCGCGCACGAGGTCCTGACAGTCGGTGAGATGCCAATGCCGTTAGCAGGCGAGGGTGAGGTGCGGATACGCATCACGGCATCGGGCATCAACCCCGGTGACATCCAAAAGCGGAAGGATGCTTTCGGCTATGGCATGTCCTATCCGCGCGTGATCCCGCATAGCGATGGCGCGGGAATTGTGGATCAGGTTGGCGCGGATGTTCCCGGCGAATGGATAGGAAAGCGCGTCTGGTGTTATGGTGCGCAATCTTATCGCGCCTTCGGAACGGCGGCAGAATATTGCGTCGTGCTGCTTGTGAAAGCGATACCTTTGCCGGAGAGCGTGTCGATGGAGCAGGGCGCGTGCCTCGGTATCCCCGGCATCACGGCGCACCGCGCGGTACATATCGCGGGAGAGGTACGCGGGCGCGGTCGGGCTGTGCGCGGTACAGCTTGCACACCATGCCGGAGCGCGCGTCATCGCGAGTGTTCGCGCCATTCAGGATGAAACGCTGGCAAGGCGTGCGGGCGCGGATGGGGTCGTTATGATGAATTCGGACTTTATTGAGCGGGTCCGCGAACTCGCACCAGAAGGCGTCAACCACATCGTCGAGGTCGCGTTTGGAGCTAACATCGAAGCGGATGCCGAATTGCTCGCGCTGGACGGCTCGATTGCGAGCTATGCAACCGACAACACTGCGCCACCGATCCCTTACTGGCCGCTTGCATTCAAGAATGGCCGTCTGTTCCTGCTTGGCAGCGATGATTTCTCGCAAGAAGCCAAAACCGCCGCCGCACACGCGATCAACGATGCACTTCAAGCAGGTTGGGCGGGGTTCGAGATCGCCGAACGGCTTCCGCTTGAGGATATTGCGGCGGCGCATGAGATGATTGAACACCCGGCGAAGCGTGGCCGTGTGATCCTGATCATCGGGTCGTAAAACGCGCCATGCCGTTTCACCAGCCGCTACCCGCGCTGCGCCTGCGCCGTCTGTTGCACCGCCTGACGGACGCGCCACTCAGCCAGCGCGACCGCTTGCGCTCCCGCCATCCACTCGACAGCCTGCCCGATGGCGAATACAGCGCCGCGGTCACGGTTCCCTATGTGCCACAGTTCGCGACCCCGGCGCTCATCGCGCGCTACATTCACGACGGGCTACATGGGCGCGACGACCCGAACTGGACAGAATTCGGCGCACCGGACGCGGAGACGTATACCTTCTGGGCGCAACGTGCTTGTGCGATTGCGTGCGTGAAGATGGCGGTCGATACGTACCACAGCGCGCTGCCGCGCACGCTCTACGATCTCGTGCAGGAATGCCGCGATCTGGGTGGCTATCGCTTGCAGGATGAACACGGTCGCGCGGTTGATCAGGGCTGGTTCTACGCGCCGCTGGTCACGCTCGCAGAGCATAATGGCCTTGAGGTGCGCGGCGGTTCGTATGCCTCGCTCCTCTCTATTTGTACGCTGCTTCTCGATGGCTGGCTGGTCGCGGCTGCCGTCACGCCGGAAATTGGCGAAACAGGCAGACTGCGCCGCTACGATGGACACTTCGTGCTGGTCTATGGCTTCCGTTGGGAGCGCCGCCGCCTTGCCGCGTTCGTGCTGCACAACCCATCAGGCCGGACCGCCCCGCTGCAAGCCGCCGCCGTCATCCCGGCGGGACGTTTCGGGCGGGCGTTTGCACATCGTTTTGTGGCGTTTCGAGCTTCACAATCTCGCCCGTAGAACGTTTATCGAGCATCAGTTTACGGACCAGCGCGAGCAACTCCAGAGGCACAAACGGCTTGCTGACGAACGCCGCCGCGCCGAACCGTGCGGCCAGCCGGACTTCGCTTTCGCCAGTGCGTGCCGTGAAAGCCACAATGGGCGGCGCTTCATTGCCGCCAAGCTGCTTTTTAAGCTGCAAGATCATCGTGCGGCCATCGACATCCGGCAGGTTGAAATCCATCAGGATCAGTGCCGGGCGCTGCTGGCGAGCCATCCGTGCGCTATTGTAGCCGCGCGCGGTCCGCTGCACGGCAATTCCTTCGGCAGTCAGCAGGCGGATCACCATTTCGGCGGTATTCAGATCATCTTCGACAAGCAGGACATAGGACATGATTTTGTTCCTGTGATAATTGCTTCGCTAGGCAGGGTCAGGAGCGAGCATCAGCAAGCGCGCAAGGTGCTGGATAAAGGCGTCACGCTGGACCGGGCTGACGAGATAAGCCGCCGCGCCCGGTGCGCGTTCTGCTTCGGCAACCGGGTCCGCAGAAAGCAGGATGATCGGGATCGCCGCGAGGTCCGGCTCGGCGTGCAGCAGTGCCAGCAATGCCCGCCCCTCGTCCGGTTCGTGAACGCCGCAAATAATTACGTCCGGCAACAAGCCCGTCGCGGCATCGATAAGCTGCGGTACGGCAGCCACATCGACCACGTTGTAATTGGCATCCTTTGTAATTGCGCGCAGGCGGTCGCGCGCATCCGCGTTGGGTTCGAGGATGAGGATCGTCTGATTGATTGCGAGATCGGCGGGCGTTAGCGTCGTGATCGACCCGCTAGGAGATTGCGTCGCGGCAAGTTCCGAAATGTATTCGGCACGGAACAGCGGCAGCCGGAACGTGAACGTCGTCCCCCTGCCCGGTGCGCTCTCTACGCTCAGGTCGCTGCCGTGCAGTTTCGCAAGCTGGCGGCTGATGTCGAGACCAAGACCCGTCCCGCCATATTGCAATTCGGTTTCGCTGCCAGCCTGCTGGAAGCGGTCGAAGATGTGCGCGAGTGTCTCCTTCGATATGCCGATCCCGGTATCGATTACCGAAATTTCAATCGTGTCATCAACAATTTGTGCGCGGAGCGTGACGCTCCCGCTCTTCGTGAACTTGATCGCGTTGGAAACCAGATTGAGCAGGATTTGGCGCACGCGCATCGGGTCCGCCCACACGGGCGGCAGCGCATCCGCATAAGCGGGCGTGATTAGCAACGGTTTGTCTTTGACCAGCCCAATTGCATTGGCGAGGACGGCACGAAACAGCATGTTCAATTCGACGCGCTGCAAACGCAGTTCCAGCTTTTCGGCTTCGACCTTGCTCAGGTCAAGGACATCGTTAATCAGGCCAAGCAGGTAGTACCCATTTTCGCGGATCAGTTCAACATCGGCCTGATAGGGCGCGGGCAGTTCAACATCGGTGTAGAGGTGCGGCATCGTCAACATCGTCGTGCTATAGCCGATCACGACATTGAGCGGCGTGCGCAGTTCATGGCTCATATTCGAGAGGAAAATCGATTTTGCATGGCTGGCCTGTTCCGCGACCGCTTTTGCGGCAGTCAAATCGCGGTTGGCGATTTGCAGTTCGTTGGTACGCGCCTGAACGCGCGCTTCGAGTGTATTGTACATGCCGCGCAGTTCCGTCACCATGCGTTCGAAGGCGGTACTCAGCAAGTTCAATTCGTCACGGGTACGCACCTGCGGGATCGGCTTATCCCAATTGCCACTGCTGATTGCGTTCGCGACGGCGGAGAGATCGCGCAGTGGGCGCACTACACGGCGCGTCGTCAGTATCGCAACAGTAGTTGCAATCAGCAGCGCACCAAGCGTCAGCAAAATGATCACGATACGTACATTGTAAACATCCGCCAGCACGGTATCGATTTCGACTTCGCGCAGCACGGTCCACCGGATTTGATCGAAATTCGGAACGCGAACACGGCGATAGACTTGCAGCGTATTCGGTCGGTCTTCGGACCCGGAAATCAACCCTTCGTTCGCTTTGGACGACAGGATAGTGACCCCATCCTTTGGCTTTTCCGTATAAATCGTCAGGTCCAGACCCGCCAACGGTCCGTACCGCCTGCCCGGTATGGGGTGGACGAGATAGGCTCCATTCGAGTCGACCACATAGGTTCGTGTGCCATCCGCATCGAGGGGCGAAATATTGGCAAGCAGCACGGTTGCATCCACGCGCAGGCTCAATACGCCGAAGCGCTGACCGTTGTTTTTGAAGAGCGGCACGGAGAATTGCAGATACGGTATCTCGCGGCCATCGCGCCGTTCAAGCGCAAGCGCGGCGGCGTAGAGCTGCCCGGCGGGTGCGCCGCTCGACCGTTTGAATGATTCATCATCAGTTTCGGTGAGCAGATAGGGGTTCGTGCGGACGCTGCCATCCGGCGCTTTTTGCAAGTAGAGGATGAATTGCCCGGTCGTATCCGAGATATGCAGATCGTAGTAACCCGATACATTGAACAGGTTTGAGGTCAGCAGATTCACCACCGAAGGCAGCAGCAGCGGCGCACGTGGTTTGCCAAAAGTCTCCACATAGTCGCGCAGGACGGGCGTGCGGCTGGTAGCCAGGACGTCGCGCCCGGCGTCCTCAAGGAGGATGTCTATCGCTTCGGCTTGCCCGGCGACGGTCGCACGCTGTGCCGCTTGCGCGCGTTCGACAGCGCTGCGGCTGATCGAATCAGTGGCATAGGTCGTGATGATCGCGATTGGGATGAGCAACGACAGCACAAAACCGAGGACAATCTTGAATTGTAAACTGCTGCGGATTGGGTTGAGCATCGCGTCAGCCTTTGTACTTCGACCCTAATGTTAGTGGAATACCCGTACAATATCAATCATTTTGGGGAAGCATTGTTGTACTAAGAGGGTTTTGTTAGACTTGCGCGCTCCTGCAAACACCTGAACGAAATTTGGTATAATGAGTATCCATAGCACAGGCGCATCTGCATGTCCGACAAGCCGTTCGTCCACCTGCACGTTCACACCGAATTCAGCCTGCTCGACGGCCTGAGCAAAATCCCCAAGCTGGTCGCGCGTGCCAAAGACCTCGGCATGTCGTCGCTCGCGATCACCGATCACGGGACGATGTACGGCGTCATAAACTTCTACCGTGCCTGTGTGGAAGCTGGCGTCAAGCCGATCATCGGCATGGAAAGCTATCTCGCGCGGCAGAGCCACCGAATCCACGACCAGACCGAACGCTCGCCCTATCACCTGCTGCTCATCGCGAAGAACATGACAGGTTACAAGAATCTGCTGCATCTCGCCACCGAAGCGCAGTTGAACGGCTTCTATGTCAAGCCGCGCGTCGATAAGGAACTGCTCGCGCGCTATTCGGAGGGCTTGATTTGTACGTCCGGCTGCCTCGCGGCGGAAATTCCGCGCGCCTTCGATGATGGTAACGAGAGCAAGGCGCGCGAGCTGATCGGGACCTATCAGGACATCTTCGGCAAAGAGAATTTCTTCCTTGAATTGCAGCAGCACGACATCCCGGAAATTCACAAGCTGAACGAATGGCTGATCGCGAACAGCCCCTACGCCGATGTGCCGATGGTCGCCACCAACGATGTGCATTACGTCCTCGATGAAGATTTCAGCGCGCATGACACGCTGCTCTGCATCCAGACGGGCGCACGAATGACCGACGTTAAGCGAATGCGGATGACCGACCGCAGCTATCATTTGCGCTCCGCAGAGGAGATGTGGGCGATCTTCGGGGATGCCGCGCCGTCCTCGTTGACGAATACAGTCCTCGTCTCCGAGATGTGCGAGATCGACCTCAGCGACAAGACCTATCACCTGCCGCTGTTCCCCGTCCCGGAAGGCTATGACGCGGGCAGCTACCTGCGCGCGCTCACGATTCGCGGTGCGCAGTGGCGCTATGGCGACGCCTGGGAAAAATTCTGGCCGCGCCTCGATTACGAACTCGGCATTATTCACAAGATGGGTTTCGATACCTATTTCCTGATCGTATGGGACCTGACGCAGTTCGCGCGCCACGCCGACATCTGGTGGAACGTGCGCGGCAGCGGCGCAGGCTCCGCGACGGCCTATTGCCTCGGTATCACCAACCTCGACCCGATTCCCAACAACCTGATCTTCGAGCGTTTTCTCAATCCGGGGCGCGTCTCCATGCCGGACATCGACGTGGACTTCCCCGACGACCGCCGCATGGAGATGATCGATTACGCGAAGCAGAAGTATGGTGAGGATAAAGTCGCCGCGATCATCACCTTCAGCGCGTTGAAGGCACGCGCCGCGATCAAGGATGTTGGCCGCGTGCTGGATTACCCGCTTGACGAGGTGAACAAGCTGACCGCAATGGTCCCGCAAATTCCGAGCAAGCCCGTCACGCTCGCGCAGTGCCTCGGCGACGACCCGGAATATGCCGTGCCGGACCTCGTAGACCGTTACAATAGCGACCCGGAGATACGCAAGCTGCTCGATACCGCGCTCAGTGTCGAAGGGATGACGCGCCATGTCGGGACGCACGCCGCCGGGATTATCATCAGCGACCGACCGCTGATCGAATATCTGCCGCTGCACCGTCCGACGGCGCACGATGAAGGCTCGGTCCCGATCAAGCAAGTGACGCAGTTCCCGATGGAGATCTGCGAGAGTATCGGCCTGCTCAAAGTGGACTTTCTTGGCCTTTCCACGCTGACGATCATGCGCAAGGCGTGCGAGCTGATCGAGCGCTATCATGGTGTGATCTATTCATTGGATAACATCCCGTACCGACCCGACCCGACCGACCCTGAACAAACGCGCATGGTCGAAGAAGCTTTTGAACTGATGGGGTCGGGTGAGGTGACGGGTGTATTCCAACTGGAAAGCCAGGGAATGCGCAAGATGCTGGTGGAGATGAAGCCGACCACCTTCGAGCATATCACCGCCGCGATTTCGCTCTACCGTCCGGGACCGCTGCAATTCATTCCCAGCTTCATTAAGCGGATGCACGGCGAAGAACCCATCGAGTATTTGCATCCAAAACTCGAAATGATCATGAGCGAAACATATGGAATCTGCGTCTATCAGGAACAAATCCAGCGTATCGGCGCTGACCTGTTCGGGTATTCACTCGGTGATGCGGACCTGATGCGCCGCGCGGTTTCCAAAAAGAAAAAGAAGGACCTTGAAAAGCATAAAGAGATATTTATGCAGAATGGACCTTCACACGGCGTCGCGAAGGAAGTAGCAGAGAAGATATTTGATCAGATAGAGTATTTTGCAGCATATGGATTTAATAAAAGTCATGCCGCTGACTACGCTGTATTAACATGTCAGACCGCATTCCTGAAAGCGCACTACGCTGCCGAATACTATATTGCTCTTCTGACCGTACAGCGCGACGTGACCGAAGATGTGGCGCTCTTCACATCCGATTGTCGCCGCCTCGGTATCCCGATCCTGCCGCCGGACATCAACCACAGCGAATTGGATTTTACGATTGAGCCGACGAATGGCAAGCGTGCCATCCGTTTCGGACTTGGTGCGATCAAATTCGTGGGGGAAGCCGCCGCGCAGAGTGTCGCGCAGGAACAGATCGCGAATGGTCCCTATCGAAGCCTGCTCGATTTTTGCCAGCGGGTCGATCTGCGTCCGCTCGGCAAGCGCGGTTTGGAGTCGCTCGTCTGTGCTGGGGCGATGGATACATTCGGGCGGCGCGATGTGCTGCTCGCTAATCACTTGCGCCTGATCGAATACAGCACCAACTATTATCGTGCGAAGGAGCGCGGCCAGATCAGCATGTTTGGCGGGGCGGAGTCCGTCGAAACCGACGTCGATTTGTTCCTCAAGCCGCCGCCCGGCTTCGTGGAAATTGGTAAGCGC
>Ga0123337_10005368_pt1 | contig 12638 bp, 12 predicted proteins | sample frozenSSSSmetaG_FD_89792 | JGI IMG/M metagenome (GOLD analysis project Ga0123337, IMG submission 89792) | Glacier valley bacterial and archeal communities from Borup Fiord, Nunavut, Canada, to study Microbial Dark Matter (Phase II) -... | ecosystem: Environmental > Aquatic > Freshwater > Ice >...
GCGATGGTCGGCGTGCATCCCTTTGGCGGCTTCAATATGTCGGGCACCGACTCGAAGACTGGCGGGCCGGATTATTTGCAGCTGTACCTCCAGGGCAAGAGTATTGCGCGCAAGATGTAGCAAACCGACTGGGGACGCGGGACGGACGACGGAGGAGGGCAGCGCTGGCGTTCGTCCATCGTCGTCCATCCGTCGTCATCCGTCCGTCGTCTTCCGTCCTTCCCACGAGGTGCGCTGTGCTGCTGAATCATATCTACCAGGGCGACTCAATCGAGCTGCTGAATAGTCTGCCGGAGCGCTCGGTTGATCTGGTGTTCGCCGACCCGCCATATAACTTGCAGCTTCAGCAGAAATTGTGGCGTCCGAACATGACTCATGTCGATGCGGTGGACGACGAGTGGGATCAGTTCACCGACTTCGCCGAGTATGATCGCTTTACGCACGCATGGCTGAGCGCGTGCCGACGGGTGCTGAAAGATACCGGCACGCTGTGGGTGATCGGCTCATACCATAATATCTACCGCGTCGGCGCTACGCTGATGGATCTGGGCTACTGGATTCTGAACGATGTCGTGTGGGTCAAAAGTAACCCCATGCCCAATTTTCGCGGCGTGCGCTTCACCAACGCCCACGAAACGCTGCTCTGGGCGCAGAAACGCAAAGGCGCGCGCTACACCTTCAACTATGAGGCGATGAAAGCGCTCAACGACGGCATCCAGATGCGCAGCGACTGGCAGTTGCCGCTGTGTACCGGCGCCGAGCGCATCAAGGTCAATGGCGAAAAGGCGCATGCCACGCAGAAGCCCGAGGCGCTGCTGTATCGCGCGATCTTGTCGGCCTCCAATCCCGGCGACATTGTGCTCGACCCGTTTTTCGGCACTGGCACCACCGGCGCGGTCGCCAAGAAGCTGCATCGCCGCTGGATCGGCATCGAGCGCGATCCGCTCTACATCGCGGTCGCTCAGGCGCGTATCGATGGCATCCAGCCCGCGCCGCTCGATGAGGTTTTCCTGTTCAAGAGCAAGCGTGATCGCGCGCGTGTGCCCTTCGGCGCGCTGCTGGAGCGCGGGCTGCTCCTGCCGGGCCAATCGCTATACTTCCGCAATCGCGACGACATGGCCGCCGTGGTGCTGGCGAACGGCCAGCTTCGGCACGCGCAGCTCAGCGGCTCGATCCACGAGGTTGGCCGCGCACTTGAGAATGCGCCATGCAACGGCTGGGAACACTGGTACTACCTCGACGCCGACACCGGCGAGCGCCGCGTGATCGACCGGCTACGCGAGATCGTGCGCGCGGAGACGGCAGTGTGATCGCGGTATGTCGTATGCGCGCAGCCCAGTTTTGCGTAGTAGCTCCTCCTAAATCCAATGCGGCCAATGATTGCCCCTAACTCCTAATGCTCAACTTTTAAGTCTCACCGGGAAGCTGGCCGGTGGCGTACAAAGCGCCGAATTCTCGGGTTGAACAACCTTCCGGGAAGCTGGCCGATGGCGTACAACGCGCCGAATTCTCGGGTTGAGCAACCTTCCGGGAAGCTGGCCGATGACGTACAAAGCGCCGGATCAAGCTTCCCGGAAGGTGCGGCAGCACCTATTTGAACGCAATTGCCCTAGCTCCTAACGCTCAACTTTTAAGTCTCACCGGGAAGCTGGCCGGTGGCGTACAACGCGCCGAATTCTCGGGTTGAGCACCCTTCCGGGAAGCTGGCCGATGGCGTGCAAAGCGCCGGATCAAGCTTCCCGGAAGGTGCGGCAGCACCTATTTGAACGCAATTGCCCTAACTCCTAACTCCTAACTTTTAACTTTTAACTTTTAACTCGGTGGAACTTTTCCGCCGCCGCCGCCGTCATTCACACACGAAGCAAATAGTGCCGACGCGACAACGCGCCGGATGCGAGCCTGAGGAGGCAATCAGATGACACGGCGAATAAGCATGATAATCGGAACGGTGGCGGCGGTGTTGCTATTGGCGGTGCTGGCTGGCGTGGTTGGGCTGCTGTATGCGCGGCCAGTCACGGCGCAGACAAGCGCGGGTGTGCCGGGCATGCGCCAGGTCACGGTGGTTGGTCACGGCGAGGTCAAGGGCGTGCCTGATACGGTGACGGTGCAGATCGGTGTCGAGAGCGAGGCGGCCACGGCTAAGGACGCGCTGGCGCAGAACAGTGCGCAGGCCCAGGCGGTTCAGGATAAGCTGACCAAGCTGGGCGTAGACGCGAAGGATATTCAGACCAGCAACTTCTCGATCAACCCAACCTATGGCACCGATGGTCGCCAGGTGACTGGCTACCATGTCAGCAACATGGTCACGGTCAAGATTCGCCAGCTCAGCCAGGCTGGCACGCTGCTCGACCAGGTGGTGCAGGCTGGCGCGAATAGCGTCTACGGCATCAGCTTCAGCGTGGAGAACCCCGAGGTGCTGCTCGATCAGGCGCGCAAGGCCGCGATTGAGAACGCCAAGGCGCGCGCTACACAGCTGGCTGGCGCGAGCGGCTCGGCGATTGGCGATGTGCTAGTGATCAGCGAGAACGTCGGCGCGCAGCCGATCCCGATGCCGATGATGGCGCGTGCCGAAGGCGCGCAAGCCGACCAAGCCGCGCCGGTGCAGCCGGGCCAGCAGAGCTTCAGCATCGATGTGCAGGTGACGTTTGGGCTGCGGTAACTGTTCACGCTTCGGATAATTAGGACGCGGATGAGCGCGGGCGAACGCAGATGGTTGGTATCTGCGTTCGCCCGCGCTCATCTGCGTCCAATTTCGGGATTGAAATGGGCCTGGGCTAATCTGCAATGGCCCTAGCTCAAGCGTAGCCGCGTGCGCGCTGGCCGCCAGTTCGGATGCACATGGGCACCGCCGCTGCGCGGGTGCGGCTCGATGCGTGCCTGGCACGCGGGCGCGCTGGCCTGGTCGAGCTGCGCCCGGTAGTAGTTTTGAGTTCGCAACTTTAAGTTTTGAGTTGATAACGCAATACGATTACTAGTTCAAGTATGCTTATATGGTCGAGAGTGAAGCGATGCTAAGGCAGAACGCAGAGTTCAAAGCTCAAAGCGCGCTCGGCCCCGCCGATACGATCCTCGGCACGCAGCCTGGTCGCTTTGTGCTCGCGTCGGCTGTGCCAAGCCCAAGTTTCTGGGCTACACGCGATGGCGGTGCGACTGGGAGTGATCGATTAGCAACTGTGGCAAGTGATGCCACTGCCCAAAATCCAATCTTCTAAAATCGATATGCACGAACTCTCGATCATGTCCTACATGCTCGATACGGTCGAGCAACAGGCCCAGCAGTCGGGCGCGCGCAAGGTGCTGGCGATCAACCTGGTGATCGGCGAGCGGGCCAGCTTTATGGATGACGCACTGCTGTTTTATTTCGACATGCTCACGCCGGGCCGGTTGTCTGCGGGTGCAAAGCTGAATATTCGCCGCACGCCAATGCGCTTTCACTGCGCGATCTGCGATAACGATTATGCGCCCGCAATCGGGAGCTTTCGCTGCCCTGATTGCGACACGGTCGGGCAGGTCACCAGCGATGGAAGCGAGCTGCTGATCGAAAGTATGGAGATCGAGACATGACGATTGAGCAAACGATTGACACGCTGCACAGCATAAAAACCATTCAGATTGTCAAGAATTTATTGGTGGATAATGATCTGGTCGCCGCTGCGAATCGCCAGCGCTTTGTCGCGTCGGGCATTCTGGCGGTGAATGTGATCGCCGCGCCGGGTGCTGGCAAGACTAGCGTGATCATTCGGATGATCGAGGCGTTACGCGAGCAGGCGCGCGTCGGCGTGATCGAGGGCGATATCGCAGGTAGCATCGATACCGCGAAAGTGTTGGCGGCGGGCGCACGCGACGCGGTTCAGATCAACACTGGCGGCAACTGCCACCTCGAAGCCGGCATGATCCAGCGCGCGCTCGATGATCTCGATCTCCGCCAGCTCGATGTTGTCTTTGTGGAAAACGTTGGCAACCTGGTCTGCCCAACCCACTGGGCGCTGGGCGAGCAAATCAAGCTCTGCATTCTCAGCGCCGCCGAAGGGCATGACAAGCCGATCAAATATCCCGAGATCTTTGCTGCCAGCGATGCGATTGTGCTCAACAAGATCGACCTGATCGAGCTGGTGGATTTCGAGCGCGATTTCTTCTACGAGTCGGTGCGCGCGCTCAATCCCAGCGCGCCGATCTTCGAGATCTCCTGCCGCACGCGAGCTGGGATTTCGGATTTCGGATTTTGGATTTTGGAATGCCTGAAGCAGGCGCGCGGACAAACGGCGGAATTGAATCGAACCGCATCATCGTAGCGGCGACCTGTATGATCGCCCGCGCCGCAATACAATGCATAACCATGCATCCATCCAGGGCGTAGGGGCAGCCTACCGTTGCAGGCCATAATGATCAACGAAATGCTTGAACAATCGAACATCGAGCGCCGGCGCATCGTCGTCCAGGGCATCGTCCAGGGCGTCGGCTTTCGGCCCTTCATCTACGGGCAGGCGCTGCGCTGCGAGCTGGGCGGCTTCGTGCTGAATGATAGCGCCGGTGTGACGATCGAGGTTGAGGGCGCATATGCGGCGCTGGATGCGTTCGAGCGCGCGCTATACGCGGATGCGCCGCCGCTGTCGCGCATCGATAGCGTTGTGGCCGCGGCGCTGCCGCCGCGTGGCGAGACCGCATTTGTGATCGCCCATAGCCAGGCCAGTGCCGAGCGCCGCGCGCTGATCGCATCCGATAGTGCCACCTGCGATGACTGCCTGCGCGAGCTGTTCGACCCTAGCGACCGGCGCTATCACTACTCGTTCATCAACTGCACTAACTGCGGCCCGCGCTTCACGATCGTGCAGGATGTGCCCTACGACCGCGACAAAACCACCATGCGGGGCTTTACGCTGTGCCCGGCCTGTCAGGCTGAGTACGATAATCCGCTTGATCGGCGCTTTCACGCCCAGCCGAACGCGTGCCCTAAGTGTGGGCCAAGCCTCAATTTCAGATTGCAGATTGCAGATTGCAGGTTGGAATGGCCTGATCTCAATCTACAATCCATTCCCAATGATCCGATCAAAGCAGCGGCGCAGTGTCTCGCTGCTGGGGCTATCCTGGCGGTCAAAGGGCTGGGCGGCTACCATCTGGTCTGCGACGCGCTGAATGCGGCGGCGGTGAGTCGGCTGCGCCAGCGCAAGCATCGCGAGGCCAAACCCTTCGCGCTAATGGCCCCCGATCTGTCGACGATCCGCCAGCTCTGCGAGGTGAGCGCGGGCGAAGCGGCGCTGCTCCAATCACGACGGCGGCCGATTGTGCTGCTGTGCCGGCGTGGTGCCGACGCGCTCGCGCCGGGTGTCGCGCTGGCCTATACGACGCTGGGCGTGATGCTGCCGTACACGCCGCTGCATCACGTATTGCTGCGCGACTTCGCGGCGGCGGCTGGCTCGGATCGTCCGGCGCTGCTGGTGATGACTAGCGGCAACCTGAGCGACGAGCCGATTGCCTATCGTGACGACGACGCGCGCGCGCGGCTGGCTCCCATCGCCGAAGGGCTGCTTACGCATAACCGCGACATCCACATGCGCTGTGATGACTCGGTGGCGCGTATTGTTGCGGGCGGCGAGCAGATTTTCCGCCGCTCACGCGGCTATGCGCCCGAACCGATCACGCTCGCATTTGATAGCCCGATTCCGGTTCTGGCCTGTGGTGGGCATCTCAAAAATACGTTCTGCCTGGTGAAAGGGCGGCAGGCGTTCGTCAGCCATCACATTGGTGATCTGGAGAACTTAGAGACGCTGACCGCGTTTCGCGAGGGGATCGCGCACTTCCAACGGCTGTTCGATATTGCCCCCCAGGCGATTGCCTACGACCTGCACCCCGAATATTTAGCAACGAAAGAAGCGTTCGCAATGGCGTCAGGCGTCAGGCGTCAGATCGCCGACTGCGGACTGATCGGCGTCCAGCATCATCACGCGCACATCGCCAGTGTGTTGGCTGAACATGGGCTAGCTGGGCCGGTGATCGGTGTGGCGGCCGATGGCACTGGCTACGGCAGCGATGGCGCGATCTGGGGCTGCGAGATCATGCGCGCTGATCTGTGTGGCTTCGAGCGGCTGGCGCAGCTGGCATATGTGCCGCTCCCCGGCGGCGCGCAGGCGGTGCGCGAGCCATGGCGCATGGCGGCAGTCTACCTGGCGCAGGCCTATGGCGATGCGTTTCTAGAGCTGGATATCCCATTCGTGCAAAGCGCGCGCCCGGGCCGCCCGCCGCTGCGAAGCCGCTGGCGACCGCTGGCCCAGATGATCGCGCGCGGGATCAATAGCCCGCCGACATCCAGCCTGGGGCGGCTATTCGACGCGGTCGCGGCGCTGCTGGGGCTACGCGACGAAGTGATCTACGAAGGTCAGGCGGCGATTGAGCTGGAGTTGCTGGCCGAGCCAGCCGACTATGTCTATCCGTTCGCGATCAACGCGGGAAATCCCACGCGGCTCGATATCGCGCCGTTGATACGCGCGATTGTCGAGGACATCCAGCAGGGCATCAGCATGCCGCAGATCGCGGGTCGCTTCCACCGCTCGATCGCCGAGCTGCTGGCGCTGGCGTGTCGGTCGGCGCGTGAGCAAACCGGCCTGGAAATTGTGGCGCTCAGCGGCGGCGTATTCCAAAACCGGCTGCTGCTGGAGCAGCTGATCGCGCGCCTGGAACAGCTAAGCTTCCAGGTGTATATCAATCGGCGTGTGCCGCCCAATGATGGCGGGCTGAGCCTGGGGCAGGCGGCGGTCGCTGCGGCGCGATTGCAGATTGCAGATTGTAGATTGTAGATTGCCTGGCTTAATCTGCAATCTACAATCGAAAATGGAGGACGCCATGTGTCTTGGCATTCCCGGCCAGATTGTTGAAATCGTTGACGACGCGAATCAGATCGCCAGAGTGGATGTTTCGGGTGTGAAACGCAATGTCAGCATCGCGCTCGTGCGCGCGGAAGGGATCGCACCCGGCGATTGGGTGCTGATTCATGTCGGCTTCGCGATGAGCAAGATCGACGAGCGCGAGGCCGTATTGACGCTCGATCTGTTGCGCGAGATGGGCAAGGCGTACACCGACGAGCTGACGATGCTGCATCAGAGCCAGATCGAATGACGAGTTCAAAGTTCAAAGTTCTGAGTTTTGAGTTCGGAGTTCTACGTTGAGGTGCGCGTGTTAGAAACTCCAAACTCAAAACTTAAAACTCAAAGCTCAGCCGAGCTGCGCCAGCTGGTCGCGGCGCGCTTCGAGCAGAGCATGCGCGTGCCTGCGGTGTTCTTCGCCGCCGAGAACGAGCGCATCGCTGCGGCATGCTGGGCGATGGCGCGGCGCTTTCACGCCGGTGGGCGGCTGCTGGCCTTCGGCAACGGTGCCTGCGCCACCGACGCGCAGCACGTCTCGGTTGAGTTCGTCCACCCGGTGATCGTTGGCAAGCGCGCGCTGCCAGCGCTGGCGCTCACCAACGATAGCGCCGCGCTGAGCCGAGCGCATGGCGGCGCTGGCGTGGATTTCGCCCGTCAGATCGCGCTGCTGGCCCGACCGCAGGATATGGCGATCGGCTTTTCCCCCGATGGCGCGTGCGGGAATGTGCGGGCTGCGCTCCAAGCGGCGCGCACGCGTGGGCTGCTAACACTCGGGCTGGCGGGCGGCGATGGCGGGCAGTTCGTCGAGGCCGATCTCGATTTCTGCTTTGTGGTCGGCTCGCGCGATCCGCTGGCGGTGCAGGAGACTCACGAGATGCTGTATCACGTGCTGTGGGAGCTGGTGCATGTTTTTTTCGAGCACGAGGGACTGCTGTGATTTTGGATTTGCGATTGGGGATTAGGATCGACTTACTTTCGAACAAGAAGGGCGTTTACATGAGCGATGAACAGCGGCGACATCTGGAACATTTGGAGCGCGAGCTGGCACCCCTGATCAGCCCAAGCTGCATGCCGGATGCGTATGAGCACTGTATTACTTGTTCAGATGCGGCGGTGCAGGGACGAGTTATTAGCTTCGATCAGGCGACGTTTCAAGCGACAGTAGCTATTGGTGATTCGACCGCCGAAGTGGACACTATGCTGATCGATGAGCTTGCGCCCGGCGACAGCATACTCATCCACGGCGGTGTGGCACTCGCGAAATTGTAGATCGCCGAATTGCGCGCGCAATCTGCAATCTGAAATCTGAAATTAATTATGGATGAGGGTTCCGAATACGACCGGCTGTTCTACCCGTTCCTGTTCACGGGCGGGACGGCCAGCGCCGAGGATGTGCTGGCACAGGTGCGCCACTCGACGCTAGAGAAGTGCCGCGAGATGATCGCGCTGCGCCGGGCGACGCTGGAGCAGTGTGGCGATCTGATCGTCGCTGCTGGGGTGGCGATGGCGCAGGCGTTCGCGGCTGGTGCCATGCTGCTGGCGTTCGGCAATGGTGGCAGCACCACCGACGCGCAGGATATGGTCGCCGATTTGAGCGATCCACCCTTCGCTGGCTGCCAGCCGCTCCCGGCAATCGCGCTGACCAACGATATCGCGGTGGTGACGGCGGTCGGCAACGATGTCGGGTTTGCCAACATTTTTGCGCGCCAGATGATCGCCTTTGGTCGCGTGGGCGATATCGCGGTGGGTATCTCGACCAGCGGTAACTCGACCAATGTGCTGGTGGCGCTGGAGCAGGCCAAGAAGCAGGGGCTGCTGACGATCGCGATCGCCGGCTACGATGGCGGCAAGGTGGCGCGCTCGGCCGCAGTGGATTTTTGCATTACGGCAGCCAGCGAGTACATTCCGCGCATTCAAGAAGCCCAGGCGACGGCGTATCACGCGCTGATCGAGGTGGTGTTTGCGAAATTGAGAATCGAGCATTGAAACTGGAGAAACGCTTCCATAGGACGTATGCAGACGCTGGATTTCTCACCCTTTGTCGGTCATTTTTTCGCACTACCGGGCAAAAATGACCTACGAAAAAAGAAACGCACCATGCTGCCGCAGGCGAAAGATGTCTTTTGCGTACGTCCTATTGCATTCCAATGCTCAACGCTCAACGCTCAATTTAAGGAGCCTGCCATGAAGTATGTTGACGAATACCGCGATCCCGAGCTGGCGCGAACGATCTCCGGCGAGATCGCCAAGCTGACCGCCGGCCGAACGCTCAAGCTGATGGAGGTTTGCGGTGGGCACACGCACACGATCTACAAGCATGGCATCGAGGATGTGCTGCCGCGCAACATCGATCTGGTGCATGGCCCCGGCTGCCCAGTGTGCGTGCTGCCGATGGGCCGCGTCGATGATGCGATCGCGATCGCGCGCACCGAAGGCGTGATCTTCACGACCTTCGGCGATATGATGCGCGTGCCTGGCTCAAAGGGCAGCCTGCTCGATGCCAAGGCCGAAGGTGCGGATGTGCGCTTCGTGTATTCGCCGCTGGATGCGCTCAAGCTGGCAAAGCAGCAGCCCGACCGCGCGGTGGTCTTCTTCGCGATTGGGTTTGAGACCACCGCGCCATCGACGGCGATCACGCTGCTGCGCGCGCAGGCTGAGGGCGTCAAGAACTTCTCGATCTTCTGCAATCATGTCACGATCATTCCGGCGATCAAGGCGATTCTCGACTCGCCAGATCTGCGGCTCGATGGCTTTATCGGCCCTGGACATGTGAGCATGGTGATCGGCATGCGGCCATATTCCTTCATCGCGCGCGACCACCACAAGCCGATGGTGATCGCTGGCTTCGAGCCGCTCGACATCATTCAGTCGGTGCAGATGATTGTGCAGCAGATCGACCAAGGCCGCGCTGAGATCGAAAACCAGTATGGGCGCGTGGTGCGACCGGAGGGCAACATCAAGGCGCTGGAGGCGATGGCGCGCACGATGGAGCTACGCCCGTTCTTTGAATGGCGCGGCCTGGGCTTCATTACCCACAGCGCGCTGAAGCTGCGGCCCGAGTTTGCTGCCTGGGATGCCGAGCTGCGCTTCGAGGTGCCAGGCATTCGCGTCGCCGATCCCAAGGCATGCCAGTGCGGCGAGGTGCTCAAAGGTGTGATCAAGCCCTGGGAGTGCAAAGTCTTCGGCACTGCCTGCACGCCTGAGACGCCGATCGGCACATGCATGGTCTCATCGGAAGGTGCCTGCGCGGCCTATTATAACTATGGGCGCTTCTCGATGGCCTCCGAGCGCGATAAGCTGCCGATGATCGAGCTGAAGGCCTGATGATGGGGCTGGAAGACTGGGCGACTCTAGCTTAATAGAAACCATGATTTACTGTACTAGCCACCCCCATGCGCCCATCCGCCGCGCGGCGCTACCGCCGCCGCGCTCATCCGCAACGCCCGCTGAAGCGGGCATGGGTAGCATCAATCTGACCACTACAGAGCTATGATTTACGCTCTCTGTGTCGCGTGTCTCTACATATGGAGCATAACCAATGAGTGAGAAAGCTACCCGCCTCGCCGATGTCGCAGAGGTACTCGAAAAGATCGAGCGCGTGCGCCAGCACCGGCGGCATAAATTCTACCTGCGCGATGAGCGTATTACGCTCAGCCACGGCAGCGGCGGCAAGGCCACGCATAACCTGATCGAGGGCGTCTTCGCGCCAGCGTTCGCCAACCCGATGCTCGACCGCATGGACGACTCGGCGATTTTGGATTTTGGATTGCCGATTTTAGATTGCCACGATCCCCAATCCAAAATCCAAAATCGGCAACCCAAAATCGCGTTTACGACCGACACCTACGTCGTCAGCCCGCTGTTCTTTCCCGGCGGCGACATTGGCAAGCTGGCGGTGTATGGCACAGTCAACGATCTGGCGATGGCCGGCGCGCGACCGCTGTATCTCTCGGCGGGCTTTATCCTCGAAGAGGGCTTCCCGATCGCTGATCTGCGCCGGATCGTCGATTCTATGGCAGCGGCGGCGGTCGAGGCGGGCGTGGCGATCGTCACAGGCGACACCAAGGTGGTGCAGCGCGGCAAGGCCGATGGTGTGTTCATCAACACCGCCGGTGTCGGGATCGTTCAGGCCGATTGGCCGATTGGGCAGGCTGAGGTGCGACTGGGCGACAAGATTTTATTGAGCGGCTCGGTCGGCGATCACGGCATCGCGATCATGCTGGCGCGCGAGGCGCTTGAGCTGGAGACCGATGTGCAAAGCGATACTGCGCCGCTGCACGGGCTGGTCGCCGCGCTGATGGCGGCGGTTGGCTCAGGCATCCATTGTCTCAAAGACCCGACTCGCGGCGGCATTGCGACCACGCTGAACGAGATCGCGCTGGCCTCGGAGGTCGGGATCGCGCTTGACGAGCATGCGATCCCGGTGCATCCTGGCGTGCGCGGAGCCTGCGAGATTCTAGGGCTGGACCCGCTGACAATCGCGAACGAAGGCAAGCTGCTGGCGGTCGTCGCACGCGAGCACGCGGCGGCAGCGCTGGCGGCCATGCGCGCGCATCCGCTGGGAGCGGCAGCGGCGATCATCGGCGAGGTGCGCGCCGAGCCAGCCGCTATGGTCTTTCTGCGCACCGACATCGGCGGCACGCGCGTGCTGGATATGCTGGTGGGCGACCCGCTGCCGCGAATTTGTTGATGGTATGTACCTACTGCCAAATCGTGAACCAAGAACCGGGTGCCCGCTGAACGAGCGAATCGCCATTTTCATGCACGTGGAGCGTGCTTGGTCATCTATCCACCGCTGCTGGCTCCGTAATCAGGTAGCCACCGCGGACGGTTGCGCCGATGATCAGCCCCGCGCCAATCAGGACAAAATTCTTGATAATATACTGTCCCTCTAGCGTCGGTGCAATTGGGAAGACGGTAAACGTCTCATTCGGGAAAAAGATCATTGGCAGCAAGGTTCCTGGCATCTGTAAGAAGAGTAGCAGGATGGTAATACGCAGGAACTTGCCGCTCAGGAACCCAAGACCAATGGCGCATTCCCACGTTGCTAAGATCGGTAGGCTGATGAACGCGGGGATCAGGCCAAAGCTTAGCGTACTAATGGTGCGCGCCGCCAGATCCTGCGCCGGACTCAGTCCCGGAAAGAACTTGAGGACGCCAAACCAGAAAAAGATGACGCCTAAGGCAATGCGCGAAAACTGAATACCAGAGCGGGCCATGACCGTGGTAAGGGTACGATCAAGCCGCGTGAACCATGTGAACAAGGTCGCCATTCGTGTACTCGCTTTCTAAACTGGCGGCTGTGCTATCGTTCGCTTCGCACGACGACGATTATCGAGCTGATCGAGCGCCGCGTGGCCCACCCACGTCACCGAAATAGATGACGCATACGTTACCTATCAATCAATCGCAATCACTTTCGCATCCCGCGAGCAGTAGCGATCCGAGCTGATCAATCCCTTTTCAACATCGGAGGGCCGCCCGTCGCAGATTTCGGTCGTGATATCGGCGAACTCACTACCCTGTCGCTAGCGTTCATTATTGCGCTATTTTACAATTCTAGCCCGTAAAGCCCACGAGCTTTAGCCGTGGGATATACGGGCTTCCTGTTTGCTTCAGCCGCTTTAGTCGTTTCCATTGCGTATGCCATTCCCTTCACATACGGCGTTCTAATGCGGTAAACGCTTGTGTTAGAACGTCTGGTCTGGTATAATGGACGTAGCAGACAAACGCAGGTTGTTGCACTTAAAACTATGCCGCCCCTGTGGCGTTGGTCGGAAC